>ERZ1034980.890-NODE-890-length-19316-cov-4.709413_pt1 | contig 19316 bp, 15 predicted proteins | sample MGYA00520622_ERZ1034980 | MGnify/ENA primary metagenome ERZ1034980 (study PRJEB33766, sample SAMN09781791) | gut metagenome | biome: gut microbiome | host: Homo sapiens | place: Madagascar | study: EMG produced TPA metagenomics assembly of the PRJNA485056 data set...
TCTCCGACGACGGGATCTCCTGCGAGCAGGTGCTCGATCCCGAGCCTCGCGCGGAGTGCATCTTCGAGCACGTCTACTTCGCGCGCCCTGACACGCGCTTCCACGGCAAGAGCGTCTACTCGATGCGCTACCAGATGGGCGTCCAGCTCGCCCGCGAGTGCCCGGTTGACGCGGACCTCGTCATTGGCGTGCCTGACTCTGGCCTGCCGCCCGCGGAGGGCTTCGCCCACGAGCTCGGCCTGCCCTTTGGCGAGGGCCTCATCAAGAACCGCTACGTCGCCCGCACCTTCATCCAGCCCACGCAGGAGCTGCGCGAGATGGGCGTCCGCCTCAAGCTCAACGCCCTTGCGGACAACGTCGCCGGCAAGCGCCTCGTCGTCATCGATGACTCGATCGTGCGCGGCACCACGTCCAAGCAGATCGTCCGCATGCTGAAGGACGCCGGCGCCGCCGAAGTCCACATGCGCATCAACTCGCCCGAGGTCATCTGGCCGTGCTTCTACGGCATCGACACCGACACGCAGGACCAGCTCATTTCTGCCCGCAAGGACGTCGATGAGATCTGCGAGTTCATCGGCGCGGACTCCCTCGGCTTCCTTTCCGTCGACGGCCTGCGTGCCTGCGTCCCGTCTCTCGCGGGGTGCGAGGGCTGCTCCGAGGGTTGCTCTGGATACTGCGAGGCATGCTTCACCGGCTGCTATCCCGTCGAGATCCCCGCGAGCTTCTCGAAGGGCAAGTTCCTCGAGGGTTATAAGCCACGCAACCTCAGCCGTGCGAGCGAGGCCTCGCAGATGGATATCCAGGACGTCGCCAAGAAGGAACTGTAGACAAGCCGCTCTCCCGGCAAGGTGCCGGGTGTGCGATCGAAGGCTCGAGGGTCCCAGGCCCGCGAAAGGACAGACATGAGCAACGAAAAGCACGTGACGTACGAGGACGCCGGCGTCTCCACCGCTGAGGGCGCTCGCGCGGTCGACGCCATCAAGGCGGCCGTGAAGGAGACCAACCGTCCTGAGGTCATCGGTGGCCTCGGCGGCTTTGGCGGCTGCTTCTCCGCCGCCGCGTTCAAGGACATGGAAGACCCCGTGATGGTCTCCGGCACTGATGGCGTGGGTACCAAGCTCGCTATCGCCCAGCTGCTCGACCGTCACGACACCGTGGGCGAGGATCTCGTCGCGATGTGCGTCGATGACGTCGTGCCCATCGGCGCCGAGCCGCTGTTCTTCCTCGACTACGTCGCCATTGGCAAGCTCCGTGCCGAGCACGTCGCCGAGATCGTCAAGGGCATCGCCAACGGCTGCAAGAAGAGTGGCTGCGCCCTTGTCGGCGGCGAGATGGCCGAGCATCCTGGCGTCATGAACCCGGACGACTATGACCTCGCCGGTTTCGTCGTGGGCGTCGTCGACCGACCGAAGATGATTGGTCCCGAGAAGGTCAAGGCCGGCGACGTTATCCTTGGCCTCGCCAGCTCCGGCATCCACTCGAACGGCTACTCGCTCGTCCGCAAGGTCGCCATCGAGGGCAAGACCGTCGAGGAGCTCGAGGCCTATAACGAGGAGCTCGGCGAGTCCGTGGCTGACGCTGTCATGCGCCCGACCACCATCTACGCCGGCCAGCTCATCCGCGCCCTGCATGCCGGCGCGCCCATCCACGCCATGGCCCACATCACCGGCGGCGGCATCACCGAGAACCTCAACCGCGCGCTTCCCGCGGACGTCGACGCCCTGGTCTATCGCGGCGGCGAGGCTGGTCCCGCCTGGAGCATCCCGCCCATCATCGGCTACGTGAGCCGCCTTGCGGGTCTTTCCCTCGACGAGGCCTACAAGACCTTCAACATGGGCGTTGGCATGAGCATCATCTGTGCCCCCGAGGACGTCGACGCCGTGACGGCCGCCCTCAAGGCCGAGGGTCTCGACCCGTTCCTCATGGGCGAGTGCGTCGCCGGTTCCGGCGAGGTCCTCTACCGCGATGACGCTGAGTAGGAGGCAGCCATGAGCGAGCCCCTCAAGATCGGTGTCCTCATCTCTGGTAGCGGCACGAACCTGCAGGCCATCATCGACCGTATCAATGACGGTAGCCTCAACGCGAGCGTCGAGCTCGTGATCTCGAGCCGTCCCGATGCCTACGGCCTCAAGCGCGCCGAGGAGGCGGGCGTCGAAGCCTTCACGCTCTCCAAGGAGTTCTACAAGGAGAACGACGATCCTGATGATTTCATCGCCAGGATGTTCCGCGAGCGTGGCTGCGAGTACATCATCATGGCCGGCTACATGCGTATGGTCCATGCGTCGCTGCTCGACGCCTTCCCCAACCGCGTTGTGAACCTGCATCCGGCGCTCCTGCCGAGTTTCCGTGGCGCGCACGCCATCCAGGACGCGTTCGACCGTGGCGTGAAGGTCACGGGCGTCACCGTGCACTTCGCCAACGAGGAGTACGACAAGGGCCCGATCATCGCCCAGCGCGCGCTGGCGGTGGAGGAGGGCTGGGACGTCGACACCCTCGAGGCCCACATCCACGAGATCGAGCACGAGCTCTATCCCGAGGTCATCGGCTGGCTCGCGGACGGTCGCGTCCACGTGCGCGAAAACAACACCGTGGCGATCGATCCGGCGTAGGGCATCCGCCGCAACGGGTTCATCACGACGGGTTCGCCGCGCTAGCTTTATAAAGAGGTCCCGGTCACTTCTCGTTTGGAGGGTGGCCGGGACCTTCTGTTGTACGCCGTGGCTGCCTGGGTGTCAGGGTGCGTCTGCGCGCGTGGCGCTGTGCCGCTCGCCCCCTACTTGCGCTTGAGCACCGCGACGGTCTCCGCGTGCTTGGTGTGCGGGAACATGTCCACCACGTCGAGGCGCGCCACCTCATAGCCGCCGGAGAGGAACTGCTCGAGGTCACGGCGCTGGGTCACGGGGTTGCAGCTCACGTAGACGACGCGTTCGGGGGCGAGCCCCAGCACGCCGTTGATGAACGTGGGGGTCGAACCCGCGCGGGGCGGGTCCATGAGGATGACGTCGAAGCCCGCGCGGTCGCCGCGGGCGACGTCCTTCATGTAGGCGGTCGCATCCGCGCAGACGAAGCGGCAGCGGTCCTCGAGGTTGTTGCGACGGGCGTTCTTGCGCGCGTCGCCGACGGCGCCGTCCACCTGCTCCACGCCTACGACCTCGAGGCCACCGACCTGGCGTGCCGCGCACATGCCGATGGTGCCGATGCCGCAGTAGGCGTCGAGCACGCGCATGCCGCCCTCGAGCCCGGCACCCTCGATGGCGAGGGAGTAGAGCACCTCGGTCTGGGCTGGGTTGGTCTGGTAGAACGAGGTGGGTCCGATCTCGAACTCGCAGCCGAGGAGTTCGTCGACCATCTTGCCGCCGCCAAAGAGCGGGCGGGACTCGTGGCCGAGGATCGCGTTCGTGCGGCGCTGGTTGACGTTCTGCGCCATCGCGGTGACGAAGGGCGCCCTCGCGCGGACGCGCTGGACGAACTCCCTCTCATGCGCGATGCCTTTGCCGTTCGTCACGACGGTGAGCAGGCATTCGTCGGTCGCGTAGCCCATGCGCACCACGGCATGGCGGAGAAGTCCGCGGCCGCGGTCCTCGTCATAGGCGGGGATGCGCATGTCCTCCGCGGCGCGGGCGACGGCGTTCAGCGCCTCGCGTGCGTGCGGGGCCTCGACCGGGCAGCTGGCGCACGGGACGATGCGGTGCGTGCCGCGCGCGTAGAAGCCCGAGCGCACACGTCCGTGCGGGCCGGGGGCGAAGGGCGTCGCCGCCTTGTGACGATAGCGAACAGGCTCGTTGCCGTCCTCGTTCATGCCGTAGACCTCGAGGCCATCGATGATGTCCTCCGGGAGGATGTCCGAGAAGAGCGTGGCGATGGCCTCGCGCTTGCGCTTGAGCTGGATGGGGTAGGGCACTGCCAGCCACTCGCATCCGCCGCAACTCTTGGCGATCGGGCAGGTGTACGTCTTGAACCCCATGCGTCTCCTCATCCTGCAAAACGCCTTAATGGCGAATTGGTTACATACCGGTAAAACGAGAGTGTTAGCGTAGCTACTCACACTCGGGCGCGGGGCGCCCCTTACGAAAGGATACGACATGGCATACATCCGCAAGGTCGGCGTCATCGGTCAGGGTCACGTGGGTGCGCACGTCGCGAACGCCCTTCTCATGCAGGGCCTTGCGGACGAGCTCTATCTCTGCGACATCAACGAGCAGAAGCTGACGAGCGAGGTCCAGGATTTCACGGATGCCCTGTCGTTCTACCCCCGCAACTGCAAGATCGTCGCCTGTGGCGCCGAGTACGAGAAGCTTGCCGGCTGCGACGTCATCGTGAACGCCGCCGGTGACGTCTCCGCCGCCGCCAAGGATCGCGACGGCGAGCTCTTCGTCACCTCCGAGATCGCCCGCACCTTCATCGCCCGCGTTGCCGATGCCGGCTTCGAGGGCGTCTGGGTCTCCATCTCCAACCCTTGCGACGTCATCTGCACCGAGATCTGGCGCCTCTCCGGCTGTGATCCCAAGCGTATCGTGGGCTCCGGCACTGCCCTAGACTCCGCCCGCCTGCGTAACGCCATCTCCAAGCGCGTCGGTCTCGATCAGCACTCCATCAACGCCTATATGCTCGGCGAGCACGGCGCTTCCCAGTTCGCCGCCATGTCCTGCGTGAGCTTCGGCTGCAAGACGCTCGCTGACCTCGCCGCCGAGCAACCTGAGCGCTTCGGCTTCGACCAGGCCGAGTGCGAGGCCGAGGCCCGTCACGGTGGCTACGTCACCTACGCCGGTAAGCAGTGCACCGAGTACGCGGTCGCCAACGCCGCCGTCCGTCTCGTCCAGGCCGTCCTTGGCAACGAGCACTACGTGACCTGCTGCTCGACGCTGCTCACCGGCGAGCACGGCGAGGAGGGCATCTTCTCGTCCATCCCGTGCGTCGTGGGCGCGAACGGTGTCGAGGAGACCTTCGAGCTGCCGCTCGACGGGCGCGAGCAGGCCGCCTTCCACGCGAGCTGCGAGCACATCCGCGGCAACATCGCCCAGCTCGGTAGCTGGTGGAACGACGAGGCCCGCGTGTAGTTAGGCGCGACCGGCGCGGAGCCGCGACGCCCGCGCTTGCCTTGCGATGGCTGAAGACCTATCGATAACTAAAGAGTTGCGTTTTGCCCGGCAGGCTTGCGTCTGCCGGGCTTTTCTTTTGCGCTTGGTCTTGGCACCGGCGCCATGGCCTGCGCTGAGGCGTGACGTTGGCATCGCGCTCCGCGTCACGGGCGTCGCCCTACGACATTGCGGCGGCACGTGAACGAATCGCAGTGCTTGCATGGCCATGAGCGGCATTAAGTCCCCAAATATGCATATAAGCTATATTTCCGCAGGTAGATGGCTTCTTTTAGGAAACTTTAAGCCGGAGCTGTCTATTTGACGCCCTTCGGGGCCACCGTAAATGTAGTTGGACAGCTCCGCGTGATCGGCGCGTAAGCGCTGGGGAGAGGAGCTTGTATGAAATCGAACGGCCACGCGAGCCGCTCGTGGCGTCGCCGTCTGTTTGCGGTGGCCGCTACGGTCATGCTCGCATTCGGGGTTGCGGCACCAACCGCAGCGCTGGCGGAAAACTCCGGCAGCCTCGTCGACAGGGCGCCTGCGCGCAGCAAGACCATTAAGGACAACGGTAACGGCACCTATGACCTCACGCTGTCCGTGACTGGCGACGGAGAGCAGTCCTCGACCTCCATGCCGGTGGACGTCGTATTCGTCGTCGATGTGTCGTCGAGCATGAACGACACGGTGACTGGCTGGGGCGGCAAGAGCCGTATGAAGGCCGCGCACGATGCTGCTGCCACCCTTGCGAATAGCCTGCTTACCGGCGAGAACGCCAACAAGCAGATTCAGGTCTCTGTCGTAACGTTTGGCACGAACGCCGAGGTTGCCTCGAACTTCACGAGCGACCCGAACGCCGTTGCCAACGCCGTCCCGACGAGGGCCAAGGAGAACCAGGGCACGAACTGGGAAGGTGGCCTCAAGCTCGCGAACAGCCTGAACAGCGGTCGCGAGGGCGCCGAGAAGCACATCGTGTTCCTCTCCGACGGCAACCCGACGTACCGCGTGAGCTCCATGGGCTATACGGAGGAGGATGAGGGCGGCTGGTTCGGCTGGGGTCAGGTCGACCACAAGGTTAACGACAACCTCTACGGTTTTGGTAACTACGATACCGACGGCCAGCGTTGCTACGCCGCAGCCAAGGCCGAAGCTAACCGCCGCAATGGCGCCAACCTGTTCGTCGTGAGCGTCGCCAAGGATGCCAGCAAGATGAACACCTTCGCGACTGACACCGCCGGCACCTTCCTCGACGGCACCACGGCTGACAACCTCGCGAATGCGTTCTCGCAGATCGGTCAGGTCATCACCAAGTCCGCCGGCTACAAGGACGTCAAGATCGTCGACCAGCTCACGCAGTGGGTCGAGGGCACGGCCGCGGACGGCTCCATCGAGAACGCCCGCTATGCCAAGAATGGCGTGGCGTGGAACGACGCTCCTGCCGCTACCATCAACGGCGGCAAGCTCAGCTGGGATCTTTCTGGACTCGGTACGCTCGAGAAGGGTGTCACCTACTCCGTGACGTTCACCATCCGTCCCAGCGACGCGGCCAAGGCTGAGGTCGCTGCGGCTGGCAAGTCTAAGACCTTCGAGACGAACGTGGACGCTGCGAGCTACGTCGAGTACAAGACCGTCCAGACGCAGACTGGTCAGGGCGACATCGTCTCCGATGCCAAGACGGCCAACTTCGACGTCCCGACGATTACGCTTGCCGCTCCCGCGTCTGTCAAGGTTATTGGTGCCGTGAGCCTCGCCGGCCACAAGACGCTCATCGGCCGCGCCCTGAGCGAGGGCGAGTTCTGGTTCACCCTCTCCGCCAAGACCGAGGGTGCTCCCATGCCCGCCAACGCGACCGAGACCACCGTCTCCAACGACGCCGACGGCGACTTCCACTTCGGCGACATCACTTTCACCAAGACGGGCACCTATCTCTACGAGGTGACCGAGGACACCAGCAACCTTCCCGCCGGCGTCAGCCCCAAGACGTCGCCCATGACCGTCGAGATTGACGTGACCTACGAGCAGGGCGCTCTCAAGGCGAACGTTAGGCTTCCCGAGGACGGCCTCGAGTTCGTCAATGAGTACGGCCCGAAGAATGACGCCAAGGTTTCCCTGAGCGGTAGCAAGACCATCATCACCGCCAACGACGGCCTCACCGCTCCGGCGCTCAAGGGCAATGACTATCAGTTCACCCTTGTCCCCGTTACCCCGGGCGCGCCGATGCCCGCCGCCACCGAGACGACCGTCTTCAACGACGCCGACGGCAAGTTCAGCTTCGGTGACATCACCTTCACCAAGGTTGACCTTGGCGACGAAATGAGCAAGACGTTCGAGTACACCGTTACCGAGAGCGGCTCCAAGCCCGGTGTCACCAACGACGACGCCCACACCGTTAAGGTCACCGTCACCGATGACGGCAAGGGCAACCTCACCGCTACCACCGATGGCGACCTCAACTTCGTGAACAAATACTCCGCTGCTGCTATCGACTTCGACGTGTTGCAGAACGTCTCCGTCACGAAGAAGCTCGATGGCCGCCCCCTCGAGCAGGGCGAGTTTACCTTCGAGCTCGTCGAGGGCAATAAGGTCGTCGACACCGCCACCAACGCGGCTGACGGCTCCGTGGTCTTTAAGGCCCAGCAGCACTACACCGAGCCCGGCGAGCACGTCTACACGGTTCGCGAGGTCCAGGGCAACGCCGCCGGCGTCAGCTATGACACGAACACCTACACGGTTACCGTGAACGTCAAGGACAACGGCGAGGGCCAGCTTGTCGCGAGCACCGAGGGCGCGAGCGAGATCGTGTTCAACAACACCTATGCCGCCGCTCCCGCGACCGTGAACCTCACGGCCACGAAGGTCCTTGAGGGCGCCGACCTCTCCGATGGCCAGTTCACCTTCGAGCTCCTCAACAACGGCGACGTCATGGATCGTGCCACCAACGACGCCAAGGGCAACGTCGCCTTCCGCGAGCTTACCCTCAAGCAGGCCGGCACCTACACCTTCACCATGCATGAGGTAGAGGGCGACGTCGAGGGCATGACCTACGACAACTCCGAGTACACGGTCAAGGTTACGGTTGCCGACAAGGGCGAGGGTCAGCTCGTGGCAACCGTCGAGGGCAACAACCCGACCTTCACCAACAGCTACACTGCTCCCGCCGCTAAGCCCAGCGAGCCCGAGCAGCCCGCGAAGCAGCTTCCCCAGACGGGTGACACCAACAACGCGACGCTCCCCATCGTGTTTGTCGTCGCCGCCGTTGTCTGCATTGCTGCTGGCGTGACCGTGAGCCGCAAGAGGAAGTAACCTCGAAGCTCGCAAATAGCGTTTGAACCACGAGCCCGGTAGGCATTTCGCCTGCCGGGCTCTCTTTTTGGGCCGGATTTGAGTCTCATAAATTGAGGGATAGCGAAAGTGAGCAGCCAATCGGGCTCGGCGTGAGTAGACCCCCAGTTTTTCGCCGCAAAACCGCAGGTGAGAATGAGCTGGGATGGTCGTCTACTTCTCCAATGGCAATTTGGCTGCTCACTTTCGCTATCCGTTAAACAACGAACCCGAATCTGGTGCTCTAAAGGCGCGTGATTAGGCGTCGAATGGTCGCAATTGGGCATCGGGCCGCGGGCGCGCAGCGCTTGTCCGTCTGGCATCGTGCCGCGGGTCGCAACGCGCTTGTTCACGATTTCGCGAGAGCGCGGCACCCGATACTCTGCTATCGATAAATATGCATGTCACGCATAACGAGCATGCGTTCATGCGGCAGAAAAAGCTGGAAACCGGGCTATCACTCCCTAAATATGCATATAAGCGATATTTTGCCTGGTTACGCGCGGATATACCTAATTATGACTGAGGGGATGCCCTTCTTTCTTTCTCATAACGCATGAGCATGAGTAGCGCGACGTAGGCATCCGCCACCTGATGGGTGAGAGGAGCCTTAAATGAAGATGAACAAATCACACCTCGCTGTGGGATGCGGTCGCGTGGCCGCAGCCGCGATCGCGGCTGGCCTTGCAGCCTCTCTCGGCGTGCTTGCGCCTTCCGTCGCCGTTGCCGATGAGGCGCCCACGACTACGCTCGAGGCGACCACGCAGCTAGATCCTGCCACCCAGTCTGCCGATGAGCCTGAGGCCGACACGGATGTCGCCACCACCGCGCCCGTCACGCTTGCGGCGGAGGATGCTGCTGACGATCAGCCCGCCGCAGGTGCGGAGACGCCGGTCTCCAACCCCGTTGCCAAGATCGGCGAGACTGGCTACGCGACCTTGGACGACGCCCTCGCCGCTGCCGAGAATGGTGACGTCATCGATCTCGAGCACGACGCGGTGACCGAGAAGGGCTTCGGCATCAATGGCATCGCCCTCACGGTCAACGGCCACGGCCACGCTATCACCGCTAACAAGCGCGGCGTGTATGTCCTCAAGGACGGCAAGCCCGCGTCGCTCACCTTCAACGACGTCAACCTCACCATGGCTCCCGTGGAGGGCACTGCTGTGGCGGCTGGCAACCAGGCGGCTTGGGCTGCTGTCATCCTCAACTACGGCTGCGACCTCGTCTTCAACAACTCCACCGTTACCCTTTTGCCGGCGGGCAACGTGTACACCGGCGTTCATTTCCACGACGGCGCTAGACTGACGCTCAACAACTCAAATATGTCCGTGAAGGAATTCAAGATCAACGGCTTCGCCGCCGGCGACGCGAAGACGACGCCCTATCCGACGGAGATCAACGTTCTGGGCGGATCCAAGCTTGAGGTCTCGGGCAACGGAGCGGGTATTACCGCGTCGATCCAGGTCACGGTCGATGGCTCCAGGCTCACGAATTCCAACAACAGCGGTAACGGCTCGAACGGCGCGGACTACATCGTGCGCAACGGCTCCGTCGCGGACGTGAGCGGCAACGGCAGCCATGGTATGTCCGCCCGCAACGTCACCATCGCCGGCTCCTCCACGGTCACCTGCAACGACAACGGGTACTCGGGCGTCTATTTCACCGGCAGCCTGGACGTTGACGGTACGTCGTCTCTGACGGTCGACCGTAACGCCCGAAAGGGCGCTGGCGGCCTCCGCGCGATGTCGCCTACCGCCAAGGGCCACGTTGCCGCAGGCGCTGTGGTCGAGGTCTGCGACAACCAGCGCAACGGCCTCGAGAACAAGGGCAACTTCACGTTCGACGAGGGCTCCAAGCTCACCATCATGGGTAATCACGATCCAGGTAACGGCGGCGGCGTCTTCAACTACGCCACCGGCGAGCTCAAGCTTCCCTCCGATGCCCGCATCTACAACAACCACGCCGGCAAGTCTGGCGACGACATCTGCAGCAAGGGCTCCATCAGCTTTGGCTCGACGGGCGCCGACTGGGTTCTCGATGATTGCAACCACGCGATTGACGGCTGGTATGACGACGCTGCGAATTCGCGTTGGTCTGCGCATGGCGAGACCAAGCACGTTGTGCTCACCCAGCCCGGCACGATGATCAAGGGTGCCATTGCCCTCAAGGCGGCACACGGTCTTGTGAACGTCGACTACAAGTACGTTGGCGACTTCCCCGAAGGTGCCAAGGTTCCCGACGCCGATACTGACCTCGAACTTGGCGCTTATACCGCCAAGGCCCAACAGCCTGTCGACGGCTACACCTTCGACGGTTGGTACACCGACAAGACCTGCACCGCCAAGTGGAACGACGGCGACGAGCTTACTGGCTCCATGACGCTCTACGGCAAGTGGACCAAGAACCCCGCGGCTCCGACGACTCCGGACGCGGGCAACAAGACGCCTGATAAGAAGCTGCCCCAGACCGGCGACACCGAGTCTGCCGCGCTTCCGGCCCTTCTCACAGGTGGCTCTCTTGCCGTACTTGGGGCGGGCATCGCGCTGCGCCGTCGCGAGCACTAGAAACCTTGTGGGCCGTCGCCTGGGTATGCGGGCGACGGCCCCTTTTGACGACCAGAGATTGGATGGAAGCGAGATGACAAAGAGAGCCAAGGTGAGTGCCGTCGCGGGTGTGCGCCTCAATGAGCGCGAGCTGGCGATCCTCAAGCGAATCGCGGACGGCGACGGGACGCATGTCCTGAGCATCAGCGGGCTCGCTCGCGACTTCTCGTGTAGCGAGGGGACCGTCAGGAACTCCATCCACTCTCTTGAGGGCAAGGACCTCGTCTCGGTTCGGGCACGGTATCTGCGCAATGGTGGCCAGCTCGAAAACGAGTACGAACTCACGAGCGAGGGCGAGCGCGTCGTGAAGGTGGACTCCGAGTTGGATTGAACATTCGGCCGGCAAATGGATGCCTTTTATAAATGTCCGCAACCGCTGTTACGCTGCGCAAAGTATCGTAAGGATAGCGAGTGGGTCCATAAGCGAAGGGCCTGCTTGTTAGTGCGGTTTGAAGGCTCATTCAAAAAAGTGCGGGGGGGGGGGCGTCGCTGGCCAAAGGCCTCGCGCTCCCCGAAGCAAGCCGGTCCTCAGCACCAACGAAAGGTTGGTGAGTACCGATGAGCCAAAAACGCTACAAAGATGATGAACTGATGTACAGGGTTGGGCGAACCTTCGCCGAGGCTCGCGCAGAAGCCAACCTCACGCAGGGGGAGGTCGCAAAGATTTGCGGCATCCACCAGTCCAGCCTGAGCCGGCTCGAGCAGGGGAATGGCAATGCAACTATTGCCACGCTCGAGTCCGTTGCCAATGCGCTTGGCTGCCGCATCGAGGTGAGGTTAACCCACCCGACGGTTCATAAGGAGTAGAGCCTCCTCACGGGAGAGCGCTCTCTCGAAAGATGCCAGGCTCTGTACCATTCGCCACGCCTCATGCCCCGCTCGCCAGACACGCTGGCGGGTGGGGCTTTTTTGTCCAGATGTTTGGGTACGGTAAATCCAACGAATGCCGTGGCGTGCGTATGGGCACCCCGACGCCCATCCAGCCAACGGTCTGGGTGGGTCGCGTGCGGCGATTTTCCCTCTCCGTTGGGCCACGTGGACCTCAACGGAGGGAGTCATCATGAGCGAGAAGATTAGGAACGTTGCCCTCGTGGGCCAAGGTGGCGTGGGCAAGACCATGCTCGCGGAGGCCATGCTTCACCTTTCAGGCGTCACTAGCCGCCTGGGTGGCCACAAGGGCACCAAGCCCACGCTCGACTACGATCCAGAGGAAGAGAAGCGCTCCTTCTCGATCAAGCTCGCCATGGCGCCCGTCTCTTGGGGCGGCGCGCGCCTGAACGTCATTGACGCCCCCTGCTATCCGGACTTCATCGGTGACGCGTATGCCGCCATGTCCGCCGTCGAGACGGCCATCTTCGTCGTCGATGCCGCGGGAGACCCGGGTGCCGTTACCACCCGCCTGTGGTATGCCGCCGAGGACCTCTCCCTCGCGCGTGCCGTCTTCGTCAACCGCATCGACCGCTCCGAGGCCAAGTACGACGCCACGCTCGCCGCGCTGCAGGAGCGCTTTGGCCAGCGCCTCGGCGCCGTCACGCTGCCTTGGGGCGTCGGCGAGGACTTCAAGGGCATCATCGACGTCATCCGCATGAAGGCTCGTCATCTTGATGACGCGGGCAAGCCCGCCGAGTGCGACATCCCCGCGGAGTACGCGGACGCCGCCGAGGAGGCTCGTGCCCACCTGTGCGAGCTTGTTGTCGAGGCGGATGACGAGCTCATGCTCAAGTACCTCGAGGGTGACGGTCAGCTTACCCAGGAGGAGCTCGAGGGCCTGCTCGCCAAGGCCATTGCGGAGCGCATCTTCGTACCCGTCTTCGCCGGCTCTTGCACCGCCGAGGAGGGTGTCACGAGCCTAATGGATGACATCGCGACCTACTTCCCGAGTGCGAGCGACTTCGGCTCCGTGCCCCTGGTGAACGGCGATTATCTCGACATCGACGAGGGCGATGACCGTCCGGTCGCTTTCGTCTTCAAGGTCCTGAATGATCCGCAGAACGGTCGCCTTGCCCTGGCGAAGGTGCTCGCCGGCACGGTCAAGCCGGGCCTCGAGCTCATCTGCGCTCGCACCCGCAAGCCCGAGCGTCTGGCCCACATCTATCGCATGGTTGGCCGCGACATGTCCGAGGTTCCGTCCGCTGCCGCCGGCGACATCGTCGTCGTGCCGAAGATTGCCGCCATGGCCGGCGACACCCTCTCCGTCACGGGTAAGGTCGAGGCTGCGGCCTTCCGCTTCCCCAACTCCCTCTACCGGGTCGCCATCGAGCCGGACAAGCGCGGTACGGAGGACAAGCTCTATAGCTTCCTCGAGAAGAGCTGCGACGCAGACCCGACGATGTCCGTCTCCCGCAACGAGGACACCGGCCAGACCGTCATCTCCGCCATCGGAGAGGCCCAGGTCTCCGTCCTGCTCGATCGCATGGCCGCCCGCGCGGGCGTCACGGCCCACATCGTGCCGATGCGCGTGCCCTATCGCGAGACCATCCGTCGCACCGCGAGCGCCCAGGGTCGCCACAAGAAGCAGACCGGTGGCGCCGGCCAGTACGGTGATTGCTGGCTGCGCCTCGAGCCCAACCCGGGCGCGGGCTACGAGTTCGTTGACGAGGTCGTCGGCGGCCGCATTCCCAAGGGCCTCATCCCCGCGGTCGACAAGGGAGTCCAGGAGACCATGCGTGAGGGCGTCGTCGCCGGCTACCCGATGATCGACGTTCGCGTCGCTTGCTATGACGGCAGCTATCACTCCGTTGACTCGAACGAGATGGCCTTCAAGTCCGCCGCGCGTCTCGGCTTCCTGAAGGCCGCGGAGCAGGCGGAGCCCGTCGTGCTCGAACCCATGGCCAAGCTCATGGTGACCGTTCCGGAGGACTACGCGGGCTCCATCATGGGTGACGTCTCGGCGTCTCGCGGTCGCGTCGAGGGTATGGAGGCCGGCGAGCGTGGCACCACTGTCATCCAGGCCCGTGTTCCGTATGCGGAGGTCGTCGATTACGCCACGCGTCTGCGTTCGCTCTCCCGTGGCACGGGCGAGTTCACGCTTGAGATCGATGGCTATGAGCAGGTTCCGTACGACGTCCAGGCAAAGCTCGCGGAGGAGTGGCAGAACCGCCGCAACGCTGGTAGGTAGTCCCTAGCTTCCAGGGGGCACTGTGTAAGGCGGGGTCGTAACGGGGGTTGCGGCCTCGCCTTTTGTTTGCAGATGCGATGCGCTGGCTGCACGTTGTCCGCTGTAGCGGGGGGTCGCGGCCTCGCCTTTTGTTGGGGATCGGCCATGCTCCAAGCATAAGCATCCAAGCTGGGTATACTAAAAGGACTGTGCCGGCCGTTGCTGGTATAAGTGCCGGGACGGACCCGGCACCTGCCGGAGGCGTCCGGCGAATTAAGAGCGAGGAGCCCATGAACGCCAAGAGCGATACCGGAGACTGCCACAGTAGCAGCTCCCTTTCCTGCCAAACCTCCAGCTTGAGGGAGGTGGGATCATGGGCGTAGCACTCAGCATCATCCTCACGCTGCTTCTCACGCTCGCGAATGGTTATTTCTCCATGTCAGAGGCGGCGCTCGTCGCCGCGAAGCGTGCCGTGTTGGAGCATGACGCCGACGAGGGGGATCGCAAGGCGAAGGTGGCGCTCGAGCTTTCGGGCGATTCCAGCCAGTTCCTCGCGGCGATCCAGGTCGCCATCACGCTCGTGGGATTCTTCTCCGCGATGGTCGCATCCACCACGCTGTCAGATCCGCTGGCATCGTGGGTCATCTCCCTCGGCGCGCCCGCTGCCCCCACGAAGGCCATCGCGCCGATCGTCATCACGGTGATCGTCTCCTATGTCTCCGTCGTGATGGGCGAGCTCGTTCCCAAGCGCATCGCGCTTGCGAACGCGGAGGAAGTCTCGAAGAGCGTCGCGCCCTTCCTGCGCACGTTCTCCAAGGCGGTCGCACCCCTCGTGTGGCTCACGGCTAAGTCCTCGGACGGCCTCTCCAAGATCTTGGGCATCAAGTCTGCGGACGATCGCCAGGATGTCTCCGAAGAGGAGATTCGCTATATGGTGACCGACGCCGACGATCTCTCCGACAAAGAGAAGTCGATGATCCATGAGATCTTCGACCTTGGCGACACCATCGCCCGAGAGGTCATGGTCCCGCGCGTTGACCTCACTGCCGTCGAGGACACCGAGACCCTGTCTGACGTCCTCAGGCTTATGCGCCGCACCGGCTATTCCCGCATCCCCGTCTATCATGAGGATGTCGACCGCATCGTGGGCATCGCCCACATCAAGGACCTTCTCGCACCCATCGTCGACAAGGACGAGGCAGACCGCGCCGTGGGCGCTTACGTCCGCGCCCCGATCTTCGTGCCGGACACGAAGGACATCATCCCGCTTCTCTCGGAGATGCAGAGCAGCCATGACCAGATGGCCATCGTCGTGGACGAGTACGGTGGAACCGCCGGTGTCATCACGATCGAGGACATCGTCGAGGAGGTCGTGGGCGAGATCGAAGACGAGTTCGACCCGGACAACAAGTACCTCACGCGCCTGTCCGAGCGAGAGTGGCTGGTTGACGGTCGCTTTTCGATCGATGATGCGCGCGATTTGGGCTGGCCCATCCCCGACTCGGACGAGTTCGAGACCGTTGCCGGCTTCGTGCTCGACCTTGCGGACTCCGTGCCCAGCCCCGGTGAGGTCTTCACCGTCGACGGCTATACCTTCCGCGTTCAGTCCCTTCGTGGCCGCCGCATCGCGCTTCTTCGCGTGACCGCGCCGGAGGCTCCCGCCGAGGATGATGAGGAAGAGGCCGAGGAGGACTAGACTTGGCGCTCCGGGGCCCACGGCCGTCCGATGCGCCACCAAGATTCGCCGCCGTTCGCGGATGCATAGAATCGGCGAACAAATGCATAAGCCCGTGACCTGCGGATTCATGGGGACTCTTCATTAACGCTTCATAAAACGGGTGCCGTTCGCCAGCGGGCGGGCGGCACCTTGCATATTTAAGATAAAATAGCCTTCTGATGTCGCATGTAGGCATCAAAGCTTGCAGCCGGATGCTGCAGCATCGGGGTATTGAACACCAAACACGACCACGCCTCGATCATACGCAGGGATGCTGTTCTTTCGAGCTCCCCCGAGGCGGAGGACGCGCTTGGCAAAACGCGTGAATAAGACGAGGCGCTTTAGGGTTGTGCCGCTCACGGTGACGTTGGGCGTTGCAATCATGGTGGCCGTCGTCTTTGCCGTCACTCACGTTGGCCCCGCCCGCGCGGCGATTGGCACTGATGACGTAGCGGCTATCGGAGTTGGCGACCTGTCCTCGACGGCGCAGCTCTCCAGCGATGCCGCAGGCAAGTTCGCTGAGGCGGAGACCCCCGCCACCACCACTGATCTCACCAGCTCTTCCACTCGTACCGGCTATGTGGTCAAGACCATTGGCCCTTCCGAGGCCGGTTCTGTCTCCGCCGGTGTCGCCATGGACGGCGATAACGTCGTCGTCACCCGCGACGAGGGCTGGCAGCAGGGCACTGCCTCCGCATACACGCTCGCCTGCAACGACGGCTATGACGCTACGGCCTCTGGCACCAAGCTTACCGAGAACAGCATGACCGTCGCCGTCCCCTCCAGCCGCTCCGATCTTCTCGGCCGCACGGTTGAGATTTACTACAACGGCATGACCGTCACCGCCAAGGTCACCGATACGGGCGGCTTCGCTCCTCTCGGTCGTGATCTTGACCTCGCGGGCGGCGTTTGGCGCGCTTTTGGCGCAACCTCCACGGATAACTGGGGTGTTCGCACCGTTAGCTATCGTTTCCTGTAGGGGAGATGACGCCGGGGCTCTTTTTGCCTGTCCTACCGCGCCACATAAGAGTCATTAATCCGTGCCATCCGCCTGACGCCGTCGGGCGGATGTCTTTTTATCGGCTACCATTGCAGCATGGGCGCGCCGCAGGGGCGCGACAACGGAGGGAACCAAAGCATGGCTCAACTCATCGAAATCAAGCGCGTTGCGGTTTCGCCGCAGCACTTCACGGCCCGCGTGCGCATCGCCAACGGTGGTCCGCTCACCACGGACGAGGACCTGATCGGCACCACCCACGTCTATAACCTCCTGCCGGAGATCATCAATCACGCGTGCCTTGGTGACGCGGGGGAGACCTTCAAGGAGGCCATGGGTGCCACCGAGGTCGCCCACCTGCTTGAGCACGTGACCATCGAGCTCATCGCTCGCACCGGCCTCGCCGGCGACATCTCGTGTGGCCGCACCTGGGAGGTCGCGGGCGAGCCTCGCACCTATGACGTGCAGCTTTCCTGCCCGGATGACGTTCTCGTTGCCTCCGCCCTTTCGAGTGCGGCATGGATTATGCAGTGGGCCTACGCGGGCGCGGTTGACCCCAAGCCTGACGTGGACGCTATCGTCTCCGGCATTCGCGAGCTCGTGGAGCACGCTGAGGAGATCGCCAGCCGCGAGGCCGCGGAGGACGCCGCCGCCAAGGGTACCGCCGAATCTGAGGGCGCTGCCGATCAAGAGGGCGATTGTGCTGATACCGCGTCTACCGAGAACGAGGAAGCATAACCGCCTGCGTGGGTATAATCGCCTACAACGACCGAATAGCCGTGCGTCCGCGTATGCGGAGCGCCTAAGGAGGCAACAATGAGCAAGGGTGCAGTTGGATTTGTCCTTGGCAGCGTCTTTGGTGCTGCGGTGGGTGCCGCTGCCGGCATGATGCTGGCTCCGCGCTCCGGTGCAGAGAGCCGCGCCATGGCTGCGGATGCCATGAATGACGCGTGGGACGCCGCCGCTGACGCTTACGAGAAGGGCGGCAACGCCGTCGCCGATTGCCTGAACAACATTCGTCCGTCCGTCGATGCCACGACTGACGAGCTCCGTGCCAAGATCGATCTTGCCCGCGAGCGCATGGATCAGCTCCGCAACACCATCTCTGACAACGTCGCTGTCGCCGCCGACAACGTGACCGCCGCCGTCTCTGATGTCGCCGAGAAGGTTGGCGCCGCCGTTCCTCAGGCTCCTGCCGCCGAGGCCGCGGACGTCCGCGTCGAGGACGCCGCCGAGGATGCTGAGGGCGCCGAGGAGTAGGTCTCGGTCATAGAAGTAAGAAGACACGGGGCGCCGGCGGTCAACCGCGGGCGCCCCGTCGCGTGCTTGGGCTCAGGCGCGCCCATAGATAGCCGGGGGTATTGATGGCAAAGCAGATGATGGCCAAGCTCGTGGGCTCACGCGTCTACGTGCGCGGAAAGCAGACCAAGAAGCAGAAGAAGAACGATCAGCCAGCTGATCCCAAGAAGATCGGCAAGGTGCATAACCTCGTCTTCTCTGCGGATAGCCGCGTCGTTGTCGGTGTGATGCTCAAGCGTCCAGACATTGCGGGCATGGTCAAGCAGGATGACCGCTTCATTCCGCTTGACGCGCTCAAGTTCGTCGACGCGGGCGTCATCTGCCGTGGCGAGAAGGATGACTTCGACAGGGACGCCTGCAAGCGCCTGAGCCTCGACCTCGACCATTGCATCATCTGGGGTGGTGCGGACGTCTACTGCGAGTCCGGAAAGTTTCTCGGCTATGTCATGGATGCCAGCGTCGATGTGGAGACGGGCGAGGTCGATTGTTTCTGCGCTCAGGAGGGCTCCGCGGCCTCTTCGCTCGTGGGCACCTTTGACATCCCGGCGGCGTGGGTTGTCCGCTATGACCGCGGGCGCATGATCGTGAAGGACCAAGCTGCGAAAATCGAGCTTTCCGGTGGCCTCGCCGGCAAGGCGGGCGAGGGATATGCGGCCGCCAAGGAGGGTGCGAAGCAGGCTGCTTCCAAGGCCGGAGCCGCTGCCTCGGTCGCCGTCGACAAGGGAAGCCATGGGCTTGGCAGGGTGATTGGCAAGGCCAAGGTCGGCGTTCAACATGCGGTGGAGGACTTCCAGGAGGCTTCCGGTGCGGACGGCGCGGCGCAGACCGGCAAGGCTGCGGCAAACACGGCTGCAGGAGATGCTTCGGCAGCCGCCGGAAATAGGGTAGCGCAAGCCAAGGCCGCGTCCGATAATGGTGCGAAGGCTGCTCGCGTCGTTGGGGAGCAGCTTGGCAAGACCAAGGGCATGTTTTCCGGCTTTCTGCGCGAGTTCAAGGACGCGAGCAAGTAACGGCGTGCCCGCATTCCCGAGCGAACGGAAACGACATGTCCTATGACCAGAATCCCTACGGCGATCAGCGCCGCGGCGGCGACCGTCGTCGCGCTCGCGACTCGCGCGACGGGGGCTATGACTCGTATCAGCGCGCCGATGGCGAAGGCTACCGTGGCCAGCAGCGTCCTGCTGGCCACGGTAGCCTTCGCCAT
>ERZ1034980.892-NODE-892-length-19297-cov-26.438052_pt1 | contig 19297 bp, 10 predicted proteins | sample MGYA00520622_ERZ1034980 | MGnify/ENA primary metagenome ERZ1034980 (study PRJEB33766, sample SAMN09781791) | gut metagenome | biome: gut microbiome | host: Homo sapiens | place: Madagascar | study: EMG produced TPA metagenomics assembly of the PRJNA485056 data...
GGTTGTTCCTATGTGTGAGAGTGGAAGGAATATCCTAGCTAAGCATAAGAAAAAGAATGGTCGATTGATAGAAACTAAAGTTATTGAATCTAATTCCATTTTGTTTGAAGGATTAAAACATGGTGATTATGAGATAGAGTTTCCTGCTGTCATCGGATATGATAGTAAGGAAGTAGAATCTCTTTATTTGAAGGAAGGCGAGAATACACTTTTCCATTCATATACGAAAATTGAAAGTTTGTTTTATCACCAAACAAAGCTAGGAATTACAGGTGTTTATAATACTTTTGGATTCACATTAACATTGAGTGAAAACAACAAGAAAGGCACAGTTTCATTAGGTGGGGCTAATTTAGGAAATCAGACTGATGAATGGAAGAATAAGCCTGATGCTGTGTTTGTTTCAGTTACTATAAAAGACTTGGATGATAATGTTGTTAAACAATGGTCTGTTAAAGGTAATGAGTACTTTGCTACTTCTAATGTGCCTTCAGTTTCAATTGACTTAGAATATGGTTATAAAATATCTGTTTATACTGAAAGACCTCAGTATGTGAATGTCTATTCAGTTTCTTTAGGATTAAATAATCCTATAGAGGCATATAAGACTACTGATAAGAATATAGAATATGAAGTAACAAAAGATGGACTCAATCTTTTGAATTATTCAGATTTCGATACTAAAGAAGTTTTATATGAAGTGATAAAGAATAAATGGATAGCTGAATTAAGGAATTATCAGCAAGATTTTGATGATGAGACTTTATCTAATAAGAGACTAGACTTGACTGAGAAGAATAAAGTTGTTCAAATCTACGGCTATCTAAAGGAAGATGACAGAATTGAATTCGACAATCTTATTAAAAGAATTTATTGTGGCGGATCACCCACTATAACTTCTTCAAGCAAATATTATTCAATAAGTAAGGGAGATGATATAGATTTATATGAGCTTATATCTATATTTGATATTGAAGACTATCAAATAGAATCAAATTCAAACAATGTATCTATGAATACATCGTTTGATAAAGATAAAGTCGGAACATATAATGTTGAATATATAGTAAAAGATTCAGATGGTAATGAATCTAGCTATATCATCACCATAGAAGTGAAAGAGAAGAATCAATCTAATGATTCTTCAAATGATGATAATCACAAAAACAACGGCAATGATGATAAGCCTGATGATTATGATACTGACAAAGAAAGAGTAAATAGAATCATCATCGTAGTTTCATCCACTATAGGATGTATATTTATTGCGCTGGTTATTGTGTTTGAATTCTTTAGAATTAGAAAGAGGAACAAAAATAAACATTAGAACAAGTTAGGATTGTTTTTCTTATATTCTCTTACTAATTCTATAGTATCATCGAAATCATGTTCTTTCCTTTGTCTATAGAATCTTTTTAAGTTGTCATCGGTAGGTAAGCCATGGAAGAAGTGTGGATAAGGAAACCATACAAATATTCCGTTGTAGTGCCTGATGACGACATCTTTTGGAAGAGGTCCTTTTCTATTTTGCCAATTGTATTTGTAACTGACATACTTAATCTTATTCTTAAATATTTTATTCAAAGCTGTTTGATCTGGAGTCAGATATAGCTTTGAATTCATCAAAGCTATAGTCTTTTCTAAAAGATTTGTCTTAGATAATTCTTTCATGTTTAAAAGCAGCATTCCTGAATTGATGTTTGGATTTTTATCATCAGGTTTATTTTTATCTAGAATATCTTTACTTGCAGCCATAAGTTTTCCATCAAATGGAGTCTCATAAAGAGAAGTTATATTTCCATTTACAGCCATGTCTGTATCTAGATAGAGAATTCTATCTAGATCTTTTAAAAGATTTAGTTTATTTACATACAATCTTATCAAAGCATATGGTGAGAATTTAGTCTTTGATGCAAAAGATTTCTCTATCTCGTTATGAATAGACGGATAGTCATCTATATTTACTAGATAAACTTCATTTAAAGAATTGTATTTCTTTAATTCTTTATTTAGAAATTCTACTTGTTCTTTAGTGACACATTCATATTTGTCTTTTATATTGGTGAAGTTACCTGAACCTATATAAAGATTTATATAAGAATCTTTATTTTTCTTTACCAAAGAAAATATAACAAGACATAGATTCTTGAAATACTTCTTGTTAATACAACATAAGATGTTCATTTTATATATCCTCTTTATATTTGTTGATATATCTTCTAAGCTGTTTAATATTAAGGGTTTAATATACTTATAAAATATCACTTTATAGTGAAAGAATAAATATAACTATATATTTTATTATTGATGAAACAAGCATTACTGATAGCAAAGGATATTTAGCAATTCCTAAAAATGAAGAAACTGGGAAAATTTGAAATGTATTACAAGCAATTAAGATATTTAGCTATTACATAATCAAATTAAAATTTTACAATCCACTCTCCTGACATAAAGAATTAGAATAGCATTTTCGTCACCATTCACATTGGTGATGTGAAGCTTTAGACGAGTTGTGTCTTGTCTTTGAAAAAATGGATTGACTACTTAGATGATAAGGGATGATTAGAGACTGGCACAAAGAAAGGAATTACGAAACATGAAGAAAATGTTCAAGATTAGTAGATCTGTATTGCTATCTGCATTGGCGGCATTGGCTTTTGGTGGAGAAAGAAGTTGGAAATCCGAACTTTTTTAGTAGGTTTTTTCGAACTTCCTTGATTGATAATATTGTGAGGGATAGAGCAATATATTTCAACTAAAATAAATGCTTTTTGCTATTAGTTTTTTTGCTATTTAATATTGCCTTTTTTCTATTGGATAAAGTCATTAAACAATTCATTTAAAAGAGATATTCTATTTTCAAAAAGAAATACCGCATGTTTTGAAATCAAATCTTTATCATGATTTTTGCCAATAATATTGAGAAAAATATCCACCTTTTTTGCTTCTTTTGCTTTTATTAATTTGTATTGAAAATCTTCAAAATTTATACATTAACTTTATATTTTATTGCTTTTAATTCAGCTTAATGAGCATACTCAGTCAAAGAAAATTTACATTTTTTGCAAATTTTCTCTTTACAAATTCCGTAAAATTTGATTTAATAATGTTAGGAAGGTCAACAATGATAAAAGATAAATTAAAAGAACTAGATATCAAAATTACTGAACTTGCCAAATACCTGCAAATTTCAAGACCAACAATGTATAAATACATTGAGTGCTACGATCTTGGACAAGAGGAACTAGTAGATAAGCAAATAGCCAAGTTGTTTGATTATATTTCCAAAAATGATTTAATAGATAAAGTTAATGTTATTAATTTTATTCTCACATCAATTAACGGAAATAATAATGTCATTACTAATAAGTCAAATAAATTTATCAAGAGTGTTGATTCGCTTTATCAAAAAGATCCCAACAGTAAAAAAATAAAGTTCATTAAAAAGATTATAACTACAGATAAATTTAACGTAGTAATAGATTATTTATTATCTATTGAGCCCCTTATATCTAAGAAAAAGCGGAGTCCTACGGACAGCAAAATGTTAAAGCCATATTTAGAAATTAATCAAATTCAAAATATCAAGGAGGAAAAATGATATGGAAAGAATTATCAAATTGTCAAAGTTTCGTAACATTGGTTTAAAAGAAGAAGAAAGATTTGTTTTAAATACTTCATTAGAAAAAAATAAAATAGGAGATTTGGTTATTTTAATCGGTCCTAACAATTCCGGCAAATCAAATGTATTAGATGCATTGGGTAAATTTTCTTCTTTGAAATTCTCTGATAGAGACATTACTACTTTAAGTTATGATGAAAAAGATAGAATCCCTCAATTAACTTTTGAAGTAAAAGATTCAAAAGTAATTGGCAAGTGTTTACTTACTTATGGACAGGATCCTAAGTATGAGATGATTGAACTTAATAAAGACATAAAACTTACTAATGAACAAATTAAATTATCTCTTAATAAAATAATTGATTATTTAAAAAAGTTGCAAATTCAGCCAACTTTATTGGAAGAAATATATTCTAAGCAAGGAGAAATTGATGATTTAGGTTCAATATTCAACGCCCTTGATAACCTAGAGCAAACATATTCAAGGGAAAGAAATTATTATTATGGGAGTCAAAGAAATCAGGAAACATTACTTCTTAAATTGGTTTCATTTGATGAAAAAGATCCTTTAATAAGCCTTTATAAAGACCATAGAACTGATAGCCTTTCTAGATTAAATAAATATTTTTCTGATAAATATGGCATATCTTTCATTCCTAAGATTTATCAATATCAGGAGGAATTTATTTCAAGCGATGATATGATTGTTACCCCCTCAAATCTATCTAATAGTAGTTTCTTTAAAGCTCTTTTTAAAGCTATCGGAATAGATTTAAGTGAAATTATTAATGCTTACCAGCAGTTCAACAAATTCCATAATCCTGCAATTCTTAATAAAATTAAAAAGACTGTTAATTCAAAAATCACAAATTTAAATGATGAATTTAATAGGCTTTATTTTGCTGATAACGATAAATATGAATTTACCATAGAATTAGAATCAAATAATATAAGCTTTGGAATGGCAAGAGGTGACAATGAAGACCCTATTATGATTGAATATCAATCAACAGGATTTAGGTGGTTCTTTAATCTTTATTTCAAATTCCTTTGTGGGAGCAAACTAAATCCAGGTGATATCGTCATTATGGATGAGCCTGCGACCCATTTACACCCTCAAGGTCAAATTGAATTAAGAAGGTTTATAAAAGAATTTGCAATAAGAAACGGAATTACTTTCGTCATAGCAACGCACATGCCTTTCTTAATTAATATAGATAATTATGATGAACTTAGAGTAGTGTCAATGAATAACAATATCACAAAAATTGACAACTTATTTACAGCAGTAAGTATGGATGACCCCGACTCTTTAATTCCTATCAAAGAATCTCTTACTATCAAACAAAATGTTCTTTATGATTATGAAACGCAAGTGGTTTGGGTTGAAGGAATTACTGACTATAATTATTTAACGATGTTTAAGAATCTTTTAGGAATTAAAAATATTTCATTTATTCCTTTCAAAGGCGTTGGTTCAAACGATAAAAATCAACTTCAAATTATTAAGAAGTTAAAAGATATATTTTTTCCTAAAAGAATGATCTTAGTTGATGGCGACAAAGCCGGTTTAGCATTTAAAAACCATTGTAAAGGAACTTGCTTTGAATCTAGAATCGCCACAATTGGAGATCTAACTACCGATAAAAAGAAATTCATTGAAATAGAAGACATGTTTAGCTCTGATGACAAGATTAAATTTTTATCCTTAAATAAAGATTCTAATGAATTTAAAAAGGCCAATTACACTTCTTTAATGAAAAAGACTTGCTCCCTTGATGATTTCAGCAAAGAAACAATTGATAATTTTAAAAATTTATTCTCACTATTGACTGAATAACTAGAATTTGAGTATTTCACGATTGAACAATTCATCTACTATTCAAACTTAATATCTTCCGCATTTCCTTTCTCACGATTCTTTTTGTTTTTAAAGTCTTTCTTAGGATCGTAAGAACGTTCAAGATAGAAGTGATTGGATTGTGTTTGAACATTGAGACTAAGAATAGCCCTGAATTTAATATTGCCATCAAGGATTGTAAGTTCATCGGTGAAAACGATGACACTTTAAACCGTGATGGATGGAAAAATATGGGTGGATAAAACTGGAATTCCGAGACTGAAGTAAAGAATAAATCGCGTGGTCATGCTATTTGCTTGAATGGAATAAGTGGCGGTGGATTAGGTGCTACTGCTAAATCAGCATTGATAGAAGGATGTGAGATGACTGAAATCTTAGGCAATGCTATCTAATTTATACCTTGGGATATCTTGCAACTATTAAAGACTGTCTAATAAATAGTTGGGGGTATTAATGCCCAAACTAAAGCAGGACTTAAGGGTGACGTTGCTATTAAAAGTGATTTTTGAAAAGATGCGGATGGTAATTTGCTAGGACTTTTGAATCTATCTAGTAATTACTTTGGATTAGATGAAAAAATAGTTGGTGCTGATAAGAAAAGTATTACTCATGTAAACGTGAATAATTACGATGATAATACTAATGGAATTAGAGTTAAAGGTACTTACTAACAACTTTTAAAAGAGATAAGCAAAGAATTAATAGAATCCAGAGTAAGGAGAGGCTCTGGATTTTTAAATCTATAAATAAAAAAACGGGGCTCACAGCCCCCTTTGTTTTGACTAACGTTTATTTGAACTCGTATTGCTAAAACACCAATAATTTATACTTTGGTTTTAAAATTGTCAATAGTATCGATTTTAATGTTCAAAAAAACGGACAATAGCTATTTCTTTTTGAAATACCTTACTCTTTTACTACACAAAGAGTTTATTTATATAGGTTTTTATTATAGAAAGGGGTTTATTATGGAAAACTCTAACAACTCTAAAAAATATTATTTGGGATTGGATATGGGAACTGATTCCTGTGGATGGTGTGTTACGGATGATAAATATAATATTATTAGAAGTCATAAAAAGACTTATGGCCCAGACGGAAAACTAATAAAAAAAGAGGGATGCCATCTATGGGGTGCTAGACTTTTTGGACCAGCAAAAACAGCTAAAAATAGAAGACTAAATAGAACAGCTAGAAGAAGATTGGCACGTAGAAGAAGACGTATTATCCTTCTTAGAGAGTTATTTCAACCTGAGATGGATAAGATTGATCCAAACTTCTTCAGAAGATTGGATCAATCTAATCTTTGGAATGAAGACAAAGATAAAGAATTGCAAATGGAGCATAATTTCTTATTTAATGATAAGGATTTAACTGATAAAGAATACTATAAGGATTTCCCTACAATTTACCATTTGAGAAAAGCCATGGTTAATGGATTGACAATTAATGGCCATTATTATGATCCTAAAAAACAATTTGATATTAGAGAAGTTTATTTAGTGTTGGCACACATGATAAAATATCGTGGAAACTTCTTGATGGAAGGTGATGTACAAGGTTCTGTAGTTGATCCTACTTATTTGAAACAGTGCTTTGATAATATTGATACGATATTAATAAGTTTAAATAATGGTGAAGACGATGAAAATGAAGATGATAAAATCGATCAGTCTGAATGTTGTTTCAATGTTGATGAAAAGAAAGCAAGTAAATTAGCAAATGAGATTTTTCAAAAAATCAACAAAGTATCTTATTTGGAAGATGAGGAAGGAAAGTTATTTAGCAAATTTAATTCAAAAGATATAAGGAAAAAGATTTTAAAGCTTATTAATGGTGGAAGTGGTGTTAAATTAAAAGATTTCTTGCCGAAAGAAATACTAGTTGCACATGATGGCGATGATGAATACGGAGATAAAAAAATAGATTTGTCTAGCGAAACATTGGAAGATGATATTAACGGATATGGTTTTCCAGAAAGTTACATCGAAATTATTTTAGAAGCAAAGAAGATTTATGATTTTAGAACGTTAGCTTATTTATTACATGGTAAAAGCTTATTATGTGATGCTATGTTTCATGTTTATGAGGAACATAAAGGACAATTAGCAGCATTGAAGAGACTATATAAGAAATTTGCTACTAAAGAACAGTATTATTTTATGTTTAGAGATTCTAGAATTCTAGATGGGGATGATTCCGATGATGAAGAGGACAAAGAAGAATCTAACAAAGAAGAATCTAAAGATAAAAAAAAGAAGGCTTCTTATGTTTCTTATATTGGATACACTAAGACAAATAGTAAAGCGAAGTATACAGGAGCTCATATAACTAGTGAAAAAAATATTAGTGTTTTAATAAAGAAAATAAAAGATGATCTTAATTTCGATAATTTGAAGAGTAAAGCAAATGAATTAAGTGATCAAGATAGATTGGATGTTCAATGCATTGAAGAAGCGATAGAGTCAAACACATTCCTGCCTAGACAAAATTCGCGCAATAATGGTGTCTTTCCTTATCAATTGAATTTAAACGAAATGAAGACCATTATTGAGAACCAAAGCAAATATTATCCTTTTTTAAAGGATAAAGCACCTTCTTTCCCTGATGGTAAAACTGAAGAATATAAAATTGTATCTTTGCTGAAGTTTAAAATGCCTTATTATATCGGACCTTTATCTCAGCCAAATGATTATGTTAGAGATGATAAAAGAGATAATCACTGGGTTCAATTTAGAGGAGAGAATAATCAAACTATTAATCCTTGGAATTTTAGTCAAATTGTAGATTTAGAAGGCACAGCAGATAAATTTATAAGTAATTTAACTAACTATTGCACTTATATCTTTGGTGAGAATACTCTTCCTAAAGAATCTTTGATATTCCAAGCATACAAAGTATTAAATGATTTGAATAATCTTAAGGTAAATGGATCTTTGATATCTAAAGAAGACAAGGATTATATAATTCAAAATGTTTATTTAAAGAAGAAAAAGATAAAAGGAAAAGATATTGTAGATGCATTAAAGAATAAATATAAATTATCTGATGAAGATCCGACTGTAACTACCAAAGGTTCAGGTAAATCTATTGGAGAAGATGAAGTTGATTTAACAATGTTTAATTCATCATTATCTTCGTTTATTGATATGAGTAATCCTAATGCTTTTGGACCTGAATTCTATAAGGACTCCGCTAAATTTGAATTGGCAGAAAAAGCTATAGAACTCATTACAATTGTTGAGGATAAAGAATTGTTAAAGGAAAGACTAAAGAAATTAGGATTGTCTGATGACCAGGTGAATTATCTTTCTAAGCAAAATTATTCGGGATGGGCACCATTATCTAGAAAGTTGTTGAATGGAATAACAGTTGATTGTATTAACGAAAATACCGGTGAGATTTATCCTGTCACTATCATTGATGTCATGCGTGATACATCATTAAATTTCATGGAAATATTTGAGACAAAGAATTCACAATTTTCAGGATTTAAGAAAGAAGTAGCTAAATTGAATGATGAGAAGAAGCCTAGTAGAGATGATTTAATTGAAGAATCATATGCTTCTCCAGCTATGAAAAGAAGTGTCAGACAAACATTTAAGGTTATCGATGAACTAAAGAAAAAATTAAAAATTGATTATTTTGATAGAATCTTTGTTGAAGCAACTAGAGCACCTGGTGAAGCCGGAAAGATGGTCAAATCTAGAAAGAAGCAATTGCAAGAAGCCTATAATGCTGCTAAAGATTTAGTAGATCAAGAATTGCGTGATAACCTAAAAAAGCAAACTGATGATCAGTTGAGAAGGAAAAAAGTATATTTATACTTCATGCAATTAGGAAGATCAGTATATTCTGGTGAAAAAATAAATTTAAATAAATTGGATGAGAATTATGATATCGACCATATTATCCCGCAAGCAAAATTAAAGGATGATAGTTTTAATAATATGGTTTTGGTTGAAAGAGAACTAAATAATAAAAAACAAGACGAATATCCTATTTCTTCAACAATTATTTCAGAGCAAGGTAGAAAATGGATTCAAATTTTAGCTAATATAAAAGATAAAAACAAAAAATCTTATTTCATGCCTAAGGACAAGGCTAATAGATTGCTTAGACCTGAATTTAAGAAATTAACTTCAGATGAATTAAATGGATTTATCAGCCGTCAATTGACACTGACTAATCAATCAGTAAAAGCTGTATGTGATATTCTCAAGATGACTGAAAAAGATACTGAGATTGTTTATTCTAAAGCGAATCTTGTATCTGATTTTAGAAAACTTTGTGGAGATTTAAGACCTTCGTATGATGCTTTTGTTAAAGTTCGTGATATCAATGATTTCCATCATGCAAATGATGCGTATTTGAATATAGTTGTTGGAAATGTTTACTATGAAAAGTTCAAGAATTTCTATATAAATAATCGTATTGATTATGATAATAATGGTAAGAAAGATTTAAGTGTCTTAGCAAGTAAATTGTTCACGAAGACTCAAACTGATGATAGGACAGGAATTGTATATTGGGAAGCTCATTTTCATAATGAAAAAGAAACTGATTCTAATGGAAAAGAAAGAACAATCAAAGTGAGAAATGGTGGAACAACAAGTACTTTTGATAAAATAGAGCATTATATGGAATTGAACGATCCTTTGGTCACTCAAATGCGATACACATCAAGTGGTAAGTCAGGATTCTTTAATAAAATTACGCTAAAAGCAAAAGCAAAAGAGAATGAAGATAACTCAGACAAATTATTTCCTTTAAAACAGCATTTAAGATCAGATAGTAATAAAGTTATGGATGTTAATAAATATGGCGGATATTCAGATATGTCTAATCCATATTTTATGCTTGTTAAATCTGAGGGGAAGAAAGGAAAACATATTTACTCATTAGAATCAATTCCTGTTATTTATTTGAAGTCTTTTAAGAAGAAAGAAGAGGATACTATTAACTATTTAAGTTACAAAAACAAATTAAAGAATCCTGTTGTTATATCTGACAAGTTGTTAATGAGAACTATCGTTAAGATTCCTTATTCAAAAAATGATTCTAAGTTATCACTTGTTAAATTAGGAACTTCAGGGAGAACAGGAAATAGTATAATTTATATAAATTTATCAGAATTAATTTTGCCCTTAGAATGGAAAAATTATTATAGGAAAATAAGTAATTTGCTCGGCACTAATGTTTCTTCAACTAAATCTAAGGATTTATCAAAATATACAGAACAAATGAAAAATGATCCTACTTCTACCTTAGTTGATGGATCTAATAAAGTTGAGCATGATAAAAATAATAGATTCTTCAGTTATCTAATCAATAATGTCATTAATAAACCTATATTTGAAGGATTACCTAATACCAGTTGTTCTTTTATTAAATTGGAAAGCAAGTATGACGAATTTTGCTCTTTAAATACTCTTGAACAAGCGAAGATAATAGCTACAATAATCAAATTGCTTTCATGTAAAAGCGTTCAAGGTTGTAAACTTTCAAATCTATCAGGTCTACCTTCTTCTTTAGGTGGGTTGATTAGTAATAAGGCTCTCACGGAAGGAACAATAATTTCAAAAGAATCATGTTGTGGTTTGAAAGAAAATATTATATTTGTCGTTCCAAATGATTAAGGCTGTTAACGGTGGGATATCGAATAGTAAAAATTAACAAGCGTTGTAAGCTTGAAACCTCTATGGAGTATCTTGTCTATAGAGCTGAAGAAGAATATAGGATTCTTTTGGACGAGATATCAGTTTTAATAATTGAGAATCAGCAAGTTTGCATTACAGCTGCTTTGATGTCTAAATTGATGGACCATAAGGTCAGAGTTGTCTTTTGCAATGATGCTCACATGCCCCAAGGAGAAGTAGAGCCATATGCTGGCTGTTATGATACTCCTAGCAAGATAAAAATCCAGTTCAATTGGAATCCAATTGTTTGTGATGAAGTTTGGAGCAGGATTATTAAATATAAGATTCATAATCAAGCACAAGTTTTAAAGCTTAAAGGAGATGAGAAAGCTTTTAATTTACTTAAAGACTATGAATATGATATTCATAGAGGCGATTCTACAAATAGGGAAGGCCTAGCAGCAAAAAGTTATTTCTTTTCGTTATTCGGATTAGATTTTGAAAGAAGAAAGGAGTCTGATGTTAGAAATATTTATTTGAATTATGGATATTCATTACTTCTAAGCCTAGTCAGCAAAGAAATTGCTTCTTTTGGCTATCTAAATGCCTTTGGAATTCATCATATTGGAACTACCAATCATTATAATTTGGCTTGTGATTTTGTCGAACCTTTAAGGCCGTTTGTGGACATTATGTTGGTTAGAAATGAATTAACTCCAGATAATTTTAAAAGACAATTTATGAATATGCTGACTAGTGAAGTTAGAATTGATGATAAAAATATGCTTTTAAATAATGCAGTTAGAGATTATGTTTTAAGTATCCTTACAGCATTGAAAACAGAAGATCCTAATTTGATTTTACGAATTACATTTAAAGATGGGACTTTATAGATATATGAGATCAATTTTAATGTTTGATCTTCCTGTTTTAACAGCTACTGATAGAAAGAACTATAGGCAGTTTGTAAAGTTCTTAAAGCAATCTGGATTTATTATGTTTCAAGAATCAGTGTATATAAAGTTGTCAATAAATGAATCTAACGTTAAAGCTATGGAAAAAGTAATGAAAAATCATCTTCCACCTAAAGGATTTGTTACTATGCTTACTGTTACGGAAAAACAATTTCAAAGTATGAATTTCTTAGTTGGAGAATTTAAAACTGACGTCATATGCACAGATGAAAAGGTTATTGAATTATGATTGTTATAAGAAGCAAGGATTTTGATCAAGACTTAAATCTTGATTCAAATAAGTTTTATTCTTTAGTTATAGAGAATGTTGGATTTTATAGAAACTTTTATATAGGATTGAAAAATCAAATAGAAAATGGAGATGATTATCTTTTGTATGAAGATACAAATGATAAAAAAGGATCTATAGATAAAGATTGTTATCTTATAGAAAATCCTCTAAATGTTCAAATTGATGAGAAGAAGATTAACTTAGCAGTACAAAAATCAATTGGTACTAAACAACCTCCAGAGATGAGAGAAAGTTATCAAGTGTTATTAAGTAAAATCAATGAATTTATTAATAGTATTAGTTATGACTACTATTTACCTTTGATTTTTGATGATGGATTAACGTTAATCAACTTTTTAAAAGCTATTAATTTAAGAATAGCTGATACAACTGATAATCCAGTTGATCAGTTAGTCTTTAAAATAAGAGAGCTATCATATGTATTAGGTTTTAAAGTTTTCTTTATAATGAACTTATATGACTATTTTACTCCTCGAGAGATAGAAAGTATTCATAAGGAATTGAATAGTCTTGAAATAAAGATGATTAATATTTCATCTCATAAAAACAAGTATAAAATCAACAATGAATTCATCGTTTATATCGATGAAGATTTAGCTGAAATACATATTGGAGAAGATGAATAAAAAGAGTATAATTTTAGATGTATTAGCGGTGCTTTCTTCCCGGCCTTTTAAACGGGATTTGAGGTTTGAGGTTTGAGGGTATTGCTAAAACAAATACTACCCACACACAAACTCTGGATACTTCTCGCTAGCAGGAGTTTGAGGGTATTGCTAAAACAAATACTACCCACACACAAGACTCGAAAGATATATCACCAATAATGTTTGAGGGTATTGCTAAAACAAATACTACCCACACAGTATCCACCAACGAAACTTCATGTTCTTTGTTTGAGGGTATTGCTAAAACAAATACTACCCACACACTTACATGATTTGTCCACATTGTGGTTCGTTTGAGGGTATTGCTAAAACAAATACTACCCACACACTTACATGATTTGTCCACATTGTGGTTCGTTTGAGGGTATTGCTAAAACAAATACTACCCACACATCATTACTCGCAAAATAAAGACAGTTCTGGTTTGAGGGTATTGCTAAAACAAATACTACCCACACCGATATGCTGAAGCCGTGTTCAATCAAACTGTTTGAGGGTATTGCTAAAACAAATACTACCCACACACTTACATGATTTGTCCTCATTGTGGATCGTTTGAGGGTATTGCTAAAACAAATACTACCCACACACTAAACGACGATCGTTCTCATGAGTCAAGTTTGAGGGTATTGCTAAAACAAATACTACCCACACAGTGAAAAGTTTATACTTCTCTACATTTTGTTTGAGGGTATTGCTAAAACAAATACTACCCACACGTTCATCCTTTACGAATCTAAGCAATTTTGAATTTGTTGCTTCTTGGGTGCATATATAGAGTATGATTCAAATAAAAAATCTCACCAAGGTCTATAGGACCAAAAGCCATAGGAATTTTAAGGCATTGAAGAATCTGAATCTTGTCCTGCCAAGCAAGGGGCTGGTTCTTTTGTGTGGAAAGAGCGGGTCTGGCAAGACCACGCTCTTGAACATCCTCGGTGGTCTTGATTATCAGACCGAAGGCGAGATTCTGGTGGACGGCAAACCCCTTCTGAAAAAGAATCTGGATGGATATAGGAACAACTACTCGAGCTTCGTCTTCCAACAATTGAACCTTATAGACGATCTGACCGTCGAGGAGAACATGGATGTATGCTTCGATCTGATGGGGATGAAGAAGGACAAGGCTAAGATCGTGGAGGCGTTGTCACATGTCAGACTTCCCGATGACGGGACTGATCTAGACGATTTCCTTTCCAGAAGACCGGATGAGCTGTCCGGCGGTCAAAAGCAGAGGGTCGCCATAGCCAGAGGGCTTTTGAAAAATCCGAGGGTCTTGATTCTCGACGAACCATCGGCATCATTGGACAAGGAAAACGCCATAGTCCTCGGCGAGCTTCTAAAGAAAATATCCAAAGACTGTCTGGTGATTTTGTCCTCCCACAATCTCGATGTGTATTCCGACTATGCAGACATGATAGTGAGGATGGGACAAGGAAAGATAGTGGAGACTAGAAAAATCGGCGAAGCAATTGAAGACGGGGGAAAGGGGATAGTCTCCGACAGGAAAGGTCATCTATCGCTGACCAGCTCCTTTAAACTAATATTAAGATCCATTTCCAGGAAGAAGGTCAGATTCTTTGCAACGTTCTTTCTTGGAATACTGGCCTTGTTCTGCTTCTCTTTTGGATATCAGATAGTCTCGACCCCAATGGAGGAGCGACTTTTGGTAAGTCAATATGAAAATGGAAATAAAACAGCATTTCTATCGGGTGATATTTCATATAACGCAGTTGACAATCTTATAAAGGATAAAGAAGACGTTTTTGCAACGTATGGTGTCAAGTCATGGAATATAATAGATTTTTCTAAATATTCTTTATTTAATTATGTCTTGGATAGCCAATCGGTTAATTCCACTTGTGCTAGTATTATAAATAACAAGAAAGCCATTATGATTGATGATAGCTTCTCTTATTTGAAGAGATACCAAAAGCTTAAACCAGAAACAGAGTGTAGATATCCGGTCGGCAAGCGAGAAGTTGCTATATCAGACATTGCTGCTGAAATACTTCTTGCCGCAAAGAAAATCTACAATCCTTCAATAAAAAAATATTATTCTGAAGAAATTAATTGTATAGATGACTTGATAGGTCTTGAATATAACGGATGTAGGATAGTTGGAATTTACACTGCTTTAGATAATAGCTTGAATCCCTTCCTTGAATCTCATCCTGACTTTATTAGTAAAGATATAGAGTTGTCTGAAAGAGACAGCATTCTTATACGTGGTTGTTTCATGTCTAGCTATGTGTTTGTTTCAAAAGATTATATTCAGCTTGATGAAGGACAAATATTAGGAAATGTTTTATATGAATTGAAGGGAAATTTAAAAGATGATTTAGATTTTTTAAACAAATTATGTAACAATAGTGGACATGAATATGAAGTTAATTTTTATTGTCCCTCATCAGCATTTTGCTCTAGAGTAGACGCATTTTATAGTTTCTTTGATGAGGACCTTAATCGGCTGCTATTTTTTATAGTTGTTTTAATTGTTAACTTTCTTGTCAGTTTAATTTTATTCTATTCTTTTATAAAAGATTTATATCATTCACTCGGAATATTAAAATCAATAGGACTATCAAAAGGTGGAATAATGATTTTGTTGACTTTGATTTGTTCCGGTTTTTGTATAGGTGAATATCTGATTTCATTAATTATAACCAGTATATTTGATGCAATGGTTAATGGATTATATATATTATTTCTAATGTTTACTTTAAAAGTAGATTATGCCGGCTACTTGTTTTTGCTAATACTTGTATCAGCAATTATTATTTCTATAGCAGCGATTATACAGGCAGTTCTACAAAAACCTCAACGGATAATAGATAATTATTAATATCGACTATTAATTCACAATTTGTATCTTAATAAAAGAAATGATTGATTTTGTGATAACATAATAAAGGAGGAAATTGAAATATGTGGATAATTATAAAAAAATTAGTAGCTTCATCGTTTTTATTTGTTTCTATTTCTTGTAATAACGCGACTATTAATGAAGTAGAGCAAGTCCCTTTAATTAATAGTAAATTTAGTAATGCCATTCATGTCAATAAAGATCAAGCAAACATGGTCAATTATAATTTTGATAGTAAAGTGACAACTTATGAAAAATTTAACGAATTAACATATACAAAGAAAGACGTTGGATTCGATAAAAATCTTGAAATCCTTAATAGAGATGGATGTGAATGCATTAAAGGCTATTGGCCAAGCTCAAATGATAATACCATGCCTTCTAACATATTAGGATCAGATGACAGATCTTATGTCTATACAGAGTGTAAGAATTATCCATGTAGAACATTAGGACTTGTTATTGCTACATATCATCAAGTTTTTAACAATAACACGAAGAAATATGTTGATAGAATTTTTGGAGGAACTTGTTTTTTAGTCGGACCAAATATTGTTGCAACAGCAGGCCATTGTACTTTTGCAGATGTAACGGATTCAGCCTACTTTGATGATGGTAGATTTAATCCGAGGTTCGCAGACTCGATTGAAATTTATTTTGGTGTTAATGGCTTAGACGAGTATAAACAAGGCTCTTCTTATAGGTGGTATGCCAAGGCCAAAGTCGCTAACATCCAAAAGGATTTTTATGAAGCGAGTAATGATGATAAAGGGCGTAATTATGATTGGGCTGCTATTGAGTTAGACAGAAATATCGGATATGAATTAGGTTGGAATGGAAGAATAAGAAATTATTATGAGAAAGGTCATACTATAGAATCATATGGATATCCGGGAGACAAGCCTCTTACAATGTGGTGTAGTGTCGGAAAGATGATTGGGAAAAATGATTTTGTATATTATACTGATTTGGATTCCTATGGAGGACAAAGTGGAAGCCCGTATTTTATAGTGAACAGTTTTAATGAATATTATGTGTGTGGAATACATACTTTTGGTGGTGATTCCTATAATGGAGGAACGATATTCAATGATTTTATAACTGCTTATTTTAACAGCTACTTTGAAGGAACAATTCCTGATGGTTATTTACAGCTTGAAATTGAAGGAAAGAATGGAAACACCTGGATAATAAATGTAGGAAATTGGCTTAATTTTGATGTGACAGTCCAATATAATTCTAAAATGTGTAATTTCAATGATGCTAAGAATTGGAATGGACTTAAAGATGTGAAAACTCTTAATATAAGTAGAAATCAGGAAAAAACAATTGATATCAGTGAAAACTGGTTTGCTACATCTATCGCTGTTTCTTATCAAAGAAATGGAAAGAGATATATTACATATGCCGATAAGTTAAATACAAATAAAACTATGAATTTATATTATTCATCCAAATAAAATGATTCAAATAAAAAATCTCACCAAGGTCTATAGGACCAAAAGCCATAGGAATTTTAAGGCATTGAAGAATCTGAATCTTGTCCTGCCAAGCAAGGGGCTGGTTCTTTTGTGTGGAAAGAGCGGGTCTGGCAAGACCACGCTCTTGAACATCCTCGGTGGTCTTGATTATCAGACCGAAGGCGAGATTCTGGTGGACGGCAAACCCCTTCTGAAAAAGAATCTGGATGGATATAGGAACAACTACTCGAGCTTCGTCTTCCAACAATTGAACCTTATAGACGATCTGACCGTCGAGGAGAACATGGATGTATGCTTCGATCTGATGGGGATGAAGAAGGACAAGGCTAAGATCGTGGAGGCGTTGTCACATGTCAGACTTCCCGATGACGGGACTGATCTAGACGATTTCCTTTCCAGAAGACCGGATGAGCTGTCCGGCGGTCAAAAGCAGAGGGTCGCCATAGCCAGAGGGCTTTTGAAAAATCCGAGGGTCTTGATTCTCGACGAACCATCGGCATCATTGGACAAGGAAAACGCCATAGTCCTCGGCGAGCTTCTAAAGAAAATATCCAAAGACTGTCTGGTGATTTTGTCCTCCCACAATCTCGATGTGTATTCCGACTATGCAGACATGATAGTGAGGATGGGACAAGGAAAGATAGTGGAGACTAGAAAAATCGGCGAAGCAATTGAAGACGGGGGAAAGGGGATAGTCTCCGACAGGAAAGGTCATCTATCGCTGACCAGCTCCTTTAAACTAATATTAAGATCCATTTCCAGGAAGAAGGTCAGATTCTTTGCAACGTTCTTTCTTGGAATACTGGCCTTGTTCTGCTTCTCTTTTGGATATCAGATAGTCTCGACCCCAACGGAGGAGGCTAAGTTGGTAGCACAACATGAGAGTGGAAATAAAACCATGTTTTTGGAAGCACACGGAATTAGAAAAGACAACGATAATTCTTTTTGCTTTAAAGATGATTCTATCTTTAAGAAAAATAATGTGAAGTATTGGCCTGTCATAAAAATATCAGAAGAAAATGCTTTGTATGGACGTTACAATGTTAATATGAATAAAGAATATAATTATTTAATAGATATTCAGCAATTTGCAATAGAAATAGACGATAGTTTTCCTTATTTGAAGAGATATCAAAAACTTAAACCTGAAACAAAGTGTAGATATCCAGTGGGTAAGGATGAAATAGCTATATCGGATTTTTACGCTCAGTGTCTATTTTATAATCCGGATAATTTTGAATTTAGTGAAACAAATCAAGTAAATAAAAAACTTGATTGTATTGATGATATTATTGGCTATACATATTATGGATATAGGATAGTTGGAATATTTGAAGGTACAGACAACAGTGCTTCTGAGATTATGAATAAACATCCTTTTCTTATTGAAGAAGGTGCTAACAACACTTTTACCGATGATGAAGAACTTTATATTAGGCAGGATTTAATATCTAAATATATATTTGTCTCTAGTGATTTTGATGGTGATTATGACGATAATCAATATAGTGATAAAGTCTTGTTTGAATTAGGAAGAAACGCTAATTATGATATGAAATTAATCAAACAAATTATGAATCAGATGAAAGATGATGATCGAGGATATAAACTTTCAGGTGCGGCATCGTATTGTATAAATAAGTATTCAAAATTAGATAATTTCTTTTATTATCAAACTATTTTGTCTTATAGTTTTTGCATTATTTTGCTCATCTTTCATTTTGCTACTACTTTATTGTTTTATCTTTTGATTGTTAAAGATCTAGATCATAATTTAGGAGTCTTAAAGGCTTTGGGATGCTCTAAGGGTGGAATTATAAAAATAATATTTTGTCTATTTTTTGTAATGTCCGTTTTGGAATTAGCTATTACTATTTTTTCTATACTTGCA
>ERZ1034980.893-NODE-893-length-19287-cov-7.784630_pt1 | contig 19287 bp, 14 predicted proteins | sample MGYA00520622_ERZ1034980 | MGnify/ENA primary metagenome ERZ1034980 (study PRJEB33766, sample SAMN09781791) | gut metagenome | biome: gut microbiome | host: Homo sapiens | place: Madagascar | study: EMG produced TPA metagenomics assembly of the PRJNA485056 data set...
TGCTAAAATAGAAGAAGATATAAAAAATAAAAACAAATCAATCTTAACTGATAAAGATGTTGAACTGATAAAAAAGATGTATAAAGAATTTATAAGATATGAAGACATAGCAAAGAAATTGGATAAAAACTATGTAACAGTAAAATGGAAGATACATACACTTATAGTATCAGGTGAACTTGAAAGCAACACTTTAAAAGGAAGATTGATTAGAAGTATAAATAGAGATGGCTATGGTTGGGAAGAATGGCAAGACAAATTGTTAATAAAAGAATTTAGAAATGGAACAAAGCTAAAAGATATAGCCATCATGGTAGGAAAGACACTAGCAGCCACTAAAAGTAGAAATCAGATGTTAAGCAGAAGAATGATGAAAGGTTTAGCAATTTAACAAGTGAACAGTTTGAAATTATTGCGAATCAAGGAGTGATGTATATGAAAAATAAAAGGTGGAAGAGAGAAGCAAAAAGAATATACGGTGAGTGTTGTAAAGTTACAAATGGCGTAATAATAAGCGATTGTAATAGTTGTAAATACGTAAAGGTATGTTTTAGTTCGAGGTTGAATTGGTGCGGTAAATACGGAGGAATAAGAGAGTTAGAGAAAAGGTGTAAAAGATAAACAGCTAATTCACAATTCACAAAACTATTAAGAAGAAAGTCAAGAGAATTAAAGGAGTGAAATAAGGATATGGTTAAACAATGGTATAAGTTAAATTCTATTAATGGCATACTTGAGGCTATAAATAAATATGACGTTGAGGCATACCTATCGATGAAAGCTATTAATAAAAATGACATTGATTTAGATAGCGGGACACCGATACAATGTCGAAAGGATATTTGGGTTACTAATAACTTAACAACAAAAGAACAAATAGATGTAGTTAGGAATGAATTTTTCGACCCTAATGAAAGATGGAAAAAGATAGATGTTTGCATCAAACTTTATTATATAAGTACGCTTGGCAGAGTTAAGGTTAAATATAAGAATGGTAAGGAAAAGATATTATCTCAATATGCAAAGTCAGGAAGAAAAAAACTAATGGTTAAACTACCAGTTGGGGATAAGAAATACAAAGAGTTTCACATTCATCAATTAGTAGCTTTAGCATTTATACCTAATCCAAATAATTATGAGTGTACTTATCACAAGGACCATGACATATTTAATAACCGATGTAATAATATTGGATGGATAGATAGGTCAGAATTAGGAAAACTTACTGGAGGATTAACAAACTCAATGCCAGTATTTAAAAAGGATGCAAAAACAAAGGAAACTATAGAATGGTATGAGTCTATGGCAGAAGCAGGCAGACAGAATTATCTTCATAGGGAGACAATAAGACTGTGTGTTACTGGAGAATTAAAAACCGCAGGAGGATTCTTGTGGGAAATTGATAAAGAATTAATGAAAGATAAAAATAAGCTTAGGGGGATAATGTAATGAAAATAACAATGGATGATATATTTAAAGACGGTGGAGCGTTAAGCGATTTTAATAAAAATTATAAAGAAAGACCTATGCAGATAGAGGGTGCAAAATTAATACAAGAGGGATTAAGCACCGCAAGCAACGTAATTCTTGAAGGGGAGTGTGGATTTGGTAAATCATACGCATATCTATTCCCTGTACTTAATAGTATAGCTGAATCAGGATTTTCAAAGAAAGCTGTTTTAGTTACTTCAGGAATATCTCTTCAAGAACAACTTTATACAAAGGATGTACCTTTTGCAGTTAAAGTTATGCAATCACTATATCCTAATTGGCCATGTGATTTTAAATTCACACTACTTAAGGGAAGACAAAATTTCCTATGCAACAAGAAAGTAGATGATATTGGCCTTTATACTATGAAGAAATCAATGATTGATAGCAAATATAAAGATATTTGGGAATTTGCAAATGAAACAAAAACAGGTGATTTATCAGAGCTTAACTTTGTTCCTCAACAAGATGTATTAAACAATATAGCTTGTACTCAAAGAGGTGAATGTGTAGGTTCTAAGGAATGTGCTTTTGCAGAAGAGTGTTATTACAATAAGCATAAGATAAGGTTAAACACATCAGATGTAATAATAACAAACTACCATATGTTATTTAGTGATATGCAAACTGGAGGAAAGATACTTCCAAACTACGACATCCTTGTATTCGATGAAGCACATGAGTCGGCAGGAATATTTAGAGATTTTAATTTATATAAGCTATCAGTTAATAATGCTACAAATCTTAGAAATAAAGCTACTGAGGTAAATAATATTAAGAAGGAAGCAAAACCAATTCTTGATATGGAATTATTCAAGACATTAATAAAATATTTCGAGATAGCATTTAATGATATTGACGCTAAGTATAAAGACCTAAGTTCAGCACAGTTAATCCATAGTGTTGATGAACTCCCAACTTCATTTAAATCATTAAGTGGTGAGTTGAGTATTCTAATAAGTCATATTGATGAGATGAACAAAAAACAAAATAACTTATTAGAATATATTAAAACTGCATTCAATGAAGAGGATGATGAATATAAAGAGCAATCAAGAATAGTAAATATATTAACATTGATGGGTGATTTATGTATAGAGATGAGTGAAATGATAAATGGATTAAATGCTATACTTCGTGATGATAACAATGTTGTGTGGCTTGAAAAGGTTAATGATGTTGTCTATCTAAGTCATAAAAAAGTTGAAGTTGGAAAAGAGTTAAATAGTTGCTTCTTCTCAAGAGAAGGGTTAGTATCAATATTTACATCAGCAACAATAAGTGTAGGTGGCTCATTTGATTATATAAAGGAGCAATTAGGCTTATCTTTAAGTAACAAGAAAACACTAGAATTTATGGGTGGCTCACCATTTAACTTAACAGAGCAACAACTTTGGTATCTTCCTCCAGACGCTATTGATGGAAATAAGTTTGGGTTTGATAATACAATAGCTCCAAATATGAAAAATATAATAGAAGCTGTTGGTGGTGGTGCATTATGTTTATTTACATCAGTTAAAAATATGAGGAATACTTATTATGAACTAAATAGGGCATTAGGACATAAGTACACAATATATGTTCAAGGAGATATGCCAAGAACAAAACTTATAGAGGCGTTTAAGAATGATAGGGATTCAATATTATTAGGAACAAGATCATTCTTTACAGGTGTCGATGTTCCTGGTGATGCACTAAGAGCAGTTATAATTGATAAGTTCCCATTCCCTCAACCAACTGACCCTGTTCAACAAAGACTAAAAGATAGAGATAATTCATTTTATAAGTATTCAATACCAGAGATGATAATAACTCTAAAGCAAGCTATTGGTAGAGGTGTAAGAAGTGTAAATGACAAGTGTGTTGTTTCAATACTTGATGGTAGAATGGCTACAGCTAAGTACAAAGGAAGAATTAATAATAGTTTTAACTATAAGAAAACTGGAACTAGAAATATAGAGGATTTAGAAAAATTTAAACCAATTGATTTAACATGTGAAATGGAATCACCAATATACGAAGATGACATGCCATTTTAACAAAATATGGTACCGACATTAATGTCGGTACCATTAAACTAGGAGGAATTAAGTATGAATAATAATTATGATATGGAAGATTTATATTTATATAAGAGCTATGGTAGTTATAGAATAGGTCAAATAGAGAAGGTTAACGAAAAGACAATTAGGATGGATTGGGACACTAAAATACCGAAAGATGAGTTTAATAAAGTGTATAAATTAACGGAAGAGGAAGCCAGTATATACAGGGGAGAATTAATCAAGAAGTTATCTACAGTGTATCGTGAGGCACAATCAATGATAGAAACGCTAAACAAAACAAGGGTGATATTACGCAGTAGTGAGTTTTTAGCATTGGATACAGATAAATTACAATCAAAAATAGATGAATTAACACACTTGATTGAGCAACAATTACCATCCAGCATTACTATTAATGGTGATGAATTTAAGTTTTGCGATTATACAGCAGATAGACTTGAGAAAATAGAATAAAGGGAGGGGGATGTATTATGAATAGAGAGGCTATTATTCAATGCCCACAATGCAAAAGTGGGGAGCATAAACTAATAAAAATAAAAAAAGGAGTTTGGTTTTACGAGTGTAATTGTGGTAAAAAATTTAAAGCAGAGTTTGACAAAATATGCATATCTTGTGATACAATAGATAATATAGTTTAGGAGGGATAAAAATGATAATGAAAAAGATGGAAACAATGAATACTGTAATTCAAAGGGGTACTGTTGCATTTAATTCACCAACAAAATACAACGTTATTGGTAAGGAAGATAACGAGATTATAGCGAGCATACATATTCAAAAAGGACCAGTAAAAGAATGTGGTGTTAATGGTATCTTTGTAGAGGATTTAATATTAATGTGTATTGACCAACTAGAGCATTTCCAAAACTCTGAGTTTGCTTGTGAGGAAAATGCAAGGACCTTACATCATCTAAGATGTGCATTAGATACAACAAGAGCAAGACAATACGACAGAATGATAAGAGATGTTCAAGGAAAGATGGAGAAATAAATAATGACCGCCGAAAGGCGGTCACTTTTTATTTAAACCAAGATATTTACGCACCCTCTGGCCGGAAGATGTGGATTATTAGGGCCCTCAAAATAATCTAACCTCGGTAGAAATCAATATTAACATTATTCTTTAACTTCAACCATATTATCCATACTAATAGTTCTTGGGAATTTATCATATCCCTTCATTGCTTTCTTAGCTGATAATTCAGTTCTTTTTTCCTTGTAGAAGTTTAATTTAGCTATTAAAGCTACTTCTTCTTTTTTCATCATATCAATGCTTTGAAGTAATTGATTCTTAGCTTCTTCAGTTCCTATTGCAGGATTTTCAGCTATGAACTTATTTGCAAATTCACTTTCTAATTGAATTTGAATTATTCTCTTTCTGATAGCTTGAATACTCTCAGCAATCACTTCTTCTTTAGCTGTCATCTTTCTAGTGACATTTTTAACTCTATTAGCCATGTTTATTATCCCCTCTTTACTAATTTGATAATAATAATATATCACACAAAAAAATAGCTGACAATACATTGTCAGCTATTTAAGCATTTATTTTTTATATGTTTTTGTCCAGTCATCCATCTTTGAGCTGAAGAAATTAGACATTTTATTAGGAAGTTTATCTTTGAACTCATCTTTTAACTCAACTGCTTCACCAGTATTAATCATTTTACCAGCCATTAATCTTGATCTTGGGTCTTGCATATTATCAACAGAACCCATCATAGCTCCAGATGAAAGTGGGTCTCCCACACCTCTAGTTCCAGCTAAGTTAGAGAACCATTCACCGCTAGTACTTGCACTTCCTTTACCTTGAAGGATAACTTCATACTTAATTGGCTTCATCATAACTTTTATGTTTGCAGGATACTTAGAAAGTATAGGTAAGTATTCAGGTGTTATTACTTGACCTTTTCTAAGAAGTACTTTTCCAGCACCACCTATTTCCATAGCTACTGTTCTTCCAACTAATTCTTGACTGTTCGCTGGTGATATTTCCTTAACCTTAGTACCAGTACAGTTTTCCTTATTCCATCTTTCGAATAAGTTTATATCTGCTTTTTGACCTTTTAAGTAAGGAGAATCTCCAGCATCAATAACTTTACCAGTTCCAGTTAATTTAGAAACTATCATTTCTGAATGTCTTCTATCCATATAAGCATCTGATTTCTGAATAGCGTATTGCATAGAATCAGATAAGTAATCCCTAGTGTATTTAAGTGCTTTATCTTGACCTTGAGATTCAGTTTTTAACTTAAATAAATCTTTAGGGTCAGCATTAGATAATACCATTGTAGTTTTATTATCATCACTCATTGCAGAAACTATATCAGAGTTATCACCGTAAGTTAAGAAATCACCTTTTGATACTATATCTCCTTGCTTAACTTTTAAGTTAACATTCATACTTCCTAGAGTTTTGTTTATAACGTGCTTTTTCTTACCAATAAATACTGTTACATCTGTTGGAGTTTCAACTATATCAGTTACAGTTCCGCTTTGTTGAGCCAGTACAGCCTTATTAGAAGGATTCTTACTAAGGTCTAGTAAGTTTTCTATTCTTGGAAGACCTAGTGTAGCTGCTGAGTTAGCACCACCAGTATGGAAGGTATTCATTGTCATCTGAGTAACTGGTTCCCCTAATGCTTGAGAAGCAATAACCCCTACTGCAGTTCCTATCTTAGCAGGTTGAAGAGTTCCTGCCATAGCACCGTAACACATTTGACACTTACCATTAGGTGTTTTACATCTAAGAGTTGATCTTACAGGAACATATGCTACAGTGTCATCTCTATATATTTTATCGAATATTTCATGTGTTATCATTTGATTTCTCTTACAGATAACTTGACCCTTCTTAGATAAAATATCTTTACCTGCATATCTACCTACTATAGTCTTGTCGCCCTTCTTAAGGTTTATAAACTCTCTAGTCTTACAGTCTTTTTCAGTTATAGATAGGTCTTGTACGGCAGCCCAAACATCTCTTGTTAATGCTCCAGGTTCAGCAGTAGAAACGGCTCTATCATAAATACCCTTACGAGAGTCCCTACCTAAAGTATAGTAATCTTGAGGACTTAATCCATCAAAGTGAGAGTGTTTGATTGGATCTAGAATATTTTTACTAACATCCATACCTATACCGATAGTTGCAAACATCTTTCTGATTTGTTGCGCAGAAGCTCTTGCTCCAGAGTTCATCATTACTTGAAGTGCATTATCACTAGGTAATAATCCTTTCTTAAGTGATGATTCAATATCATCTTCAACCTTCTTCCAAGCCTCGATTGTAGCTCCTTCATTTTCTCCTCTTTGAATGATTTTATTAATAGACTTCATAATATCATCATTAAATTTGAAATCAGAAGTACCAAGAGATACACCTGTTCTAGTAGATGCTTTAAACCCTAATTCTTTAATTTGGTCAAACAATTTAGAGAATTCTAATTTAGACATTATCTTAAAGTCAGAGCCTTCTATTTCTTTATATAAATTTCCAAGCATTTTAGAGACTTCATTCTTAGTCCATACCTTTCTAGTATTTCTATAATGCTTAACCTTCTCCGGAATTAACCAGTTAAACATTGCTTGCCCTGCTGTCATTTCTTGTGAACTAAAAGGCACTTTTACTCTTTGATGTGCAGTTATTTTACCTAAAACATAATCTTTTTCTAACTGTTTAAAGCTAGCGTATGTCTTAGTTGAGCCAACTAGATTCTCCCAATTATTAGTTAACTGATAAATACCAAGAGCCATTTCGTGTCTTATTTCAATTACCATCTTACCATCACTTGGGTTTATAAAGTTTTGGTATGGCATAGCTACTTTCTTAGCCTCTTCCTTAGCTTTTTCAGTTACAGGAACATGAACAGCCATTGTATCTCCATCGAAGTCGGCATTAAATCCAGTAACAACAAGAGGGTTTAATTGAATACTTCTAACAACACCGCCATCTTCGTATTCTTTAATAACTGGCTTCATAGCTTGAATACTAAATTTGTGAAGTGATGGTTGTCTATTAACAAATACAGGTCTATCATTAGCAATCTCTTGCATTACTTGCTTAACTTCTGCATCTGGATTATCTATTCTCTTCTCTGCTTCTGCATCGTTAGCGCAGATACCTCTGTCTATTAAGCCTTTAACTATAAATGGTCTATATAGTTGTCTAGCCATATCCATTGGAAGTCCGATTTCGTTTAATCCTAAATTAGGGTTAACTGTGATAACAGATCTACCAGAGAAGTCTACTCTTTTAGCAAGCATTTCCTTTCTAATGATACCAGTCTTTTGACTTAATGTATCTTTAGTTGATGTAAGTTTCTTATCTCCATCTTTAGCCTCTAAGTTACCATGAAGTTTCTTTAGCGAATCATAAAGGTTTTTACTTCTTTGAGCTAAATCAACAGGAGCTAATCCTACAGGGTCAATCATACCATCGTTATTAAGAGTCGCTTCTTTTTCAGCTACACCCTTAGCAGTTAATATTTGACCGTATAACTTATTCATATCATTAACTAAGACATCTCTTCTCTCTTCTTGAGGAATAATAGGTCTTAAGTAAGATGGTGCTACAGGAACATATTTAACCATTAAATCTTCTGGTTTTAGGTTGTTTTTCTTAATCATTTCTAAGGCTCTAACTTTCTTGTATGCCTTATCAATATCTTTACCTTTAGCATTATCTAATTCTTTTCTAGCCTCATCTAATTCCTTATCAGGGTCAATCTTCTTTAATAGATATTCAAGTGCATCTCCACCTGTTTTATATGGGACGTTTATTCCTTGTTCTTTTAGTTTATCTAAGACAGCAACGCTAACTACGTCACCAGGTTTAAATCCACAATCAATCATATTTTGCTTGAATTGTTGCTTATACATTTGAACAAGTTCTTCATTATCAATTCTAGAAAGCATAGAGTCCATAGAGCTAACATCTGTTATGATTGCCTTAGGGCTAGTATCTTTACCTTTAACTTTCATATCATCAGTAACAGTAACTTTTGTACCAACACCAGTTAATTCCTTAAGTTCACTCTTCTTTAATCCAGTTAATACTTCGTAAATGTTGTTTGAAGCACTTTCCATAAATAGAGGATTTGGAACTGGCATAGGTAATTTAATATATCCCCACTTATCTCTATCTTCTTCTGTACCTTCTCCGAAGATATTAGTATCTAATAATCCACCTTTAGCTTCAGGAGCGACTTTATCTTTCTTATCAGTTTTAGAGTTCTTATCTCCATAGAACTGTCTAGCTTGGATTGCTTGGTTAACATAAACCTCTTTATCCTTACCTATAGTCTTTAAGAACTCATTTTGATTCATAGGAGCAAGCCCTAATGAATTGAATGGTTTATCAATTCCAACCTCTACACCGTTATACATTGGTTTAACATCAAGACCTAATACTTTTAAAGTATCTGCAAATACCTTAACAGTTTCCGGAGTAGCTGATTTAGATAGTTCCGCAGCATCTAAATTACCTGTGGCAATAGCTTTGTATATAGCTGCTTTACCTCTTCCATCGCCAGCACCGTCAGATTTGATGGTTGCACTTTCTAATAAGTTCCATGTTGCTCCATGAGCTTGTAGTGCTCTCATTTCCATTTCTCCAAGTCTTTGAGGGTTTGACTTTTCACCCTGAGCAGTACCAACTACTTTTGTAGGCATGTGAGTCTTTTGACTTACAGGAGTTTCGTAGTTACTTCTTGCTTGAATCTTATCATCAACTTTGTGCTTTAATTTCATAATATACATATTACCAACAGTAACTTTATTTTCTACTGGAACATCAACGATATTTCCGTTCTCATCTTCTTCTTTTAAGGTAACTTTCATTTTACCATCTTCGAATCCGATAGCTTTAAGTTGCTCTAAAACTCTTTCTTTCTCATTGTGATTGAAGTTATCAACAACGAATGGTTTACCTGTCTTTTCAGCTATAAGACCAGCTGCAACTTCAAATAATTGTCCAGGGTTCTTTCTTGATGGAACTGCAAGTGGTGACATCATTAAATCTAATCTTTTATTATCTTCGCCCACTGGCATTAATTTATCTGCAAGTATTTTTGTAATTATACCTTTGTTACCATGTCTACCAGCTATCTTATCTCCAAGCTTTAAAGGTTTTTTCTTAACAACACTAAATACGATTTTTTGCTTATTAACTGCATCCGGATTATCTATTACAGTAATTCTTTCTATCTTACCAGATACATATGAACCAGCAGGAACTTGCTTTTCACTATATTTATAAGAAATTTTTCCACTACCTAATGCTATTAAATCAAGAAGGTCATCTGTAGATTTTGTTATCTCTTTTAAATATCCAACTAGTACAGAACCAGCTTTTATTGTTTCCCCTATTTTTATAATTCCATCTTCATCTAGTAATGATACTGATGCATTTGTAGTTTCTTTAAGAAGTGCTGATTTTACCTTGCTTCCTCTTCCACCCTTAGCTTCTTTAGGTATTAATATTTCAACTTCATTATATTCATCAGAAGTCATTTTTTGAGCAAAGCTTTCACTGATAACAACACCATCTTCGTAGTTATATCCCTTGAATGGTAAATATCCTATCCTAGCATTTACACCTAGTGCAAGTTTTCCTCCTTGTGTTTGCCAACCTTCTGCTAACAATTGCCCTTCATTAACTTTATCTCCAACCTTAACTCTTAACTCGTTGTTAATATAAGATTGATTTAAGGGATAGTAGTTATAATAAGAATGTTTATATTCTTGACCATCTTCTCCTAAAACAATTATATGAGACTTAGTTATTTTATGAACAATACCATTAACAGTAGATTTAACTGGCTTACCATTTTGCTCACCTATTTTTTGGTCAAAAGTTAAACCTGTAGATTTATCAGCTAAAGTAGTTACCATAGGAGCCTCTCTATTAACTAAGTTAACAGCTTGCTTCTGCATGGCAGCACCCATCAGAGTTCTAGCACCATCATTATGAGATACGAATGGTATCATGTTTGCAGATGTCCCTAGTACACCTTGTGGTTTAGCGTCAATATATTGAATCTTATTTACAGGGTACATATCCCTCTTACCCATATATCTAGCAGGAACTACATCTTGGGTAAATACAAGTTTATTACCATCTTCCTTTAAGTATCTAGAGTCATTGAATGCTATTATCATATTTTCTTCTTCAGCAGGAGCCAATCTAATTTTATTAGTTTCTCCAACAACAGCTTCTCCGTTTAACACTCTTAAGAACTCTGACTTAATAGTATTATTTTCTATAACAGCACCAACAGTTAAGTGTTGAGTAAATCCTATCTTACCACTTTCAGGTGTTTCAACTGGGTCAATCTTATTCATTCCAGTAGGAGTAAGATTTCTCGCATCAGTTTCATTTCTCATAGAGTTTTTACTTGTTCCATTTGGCCCACCTTGACTTATCTCTCTTTGTTTAGCTTCCATAAATAATGGGTTTATTTCTTCAGAAGATACACAAAGTTCACTCTGCATAAGACCATCTTTTCTGCTTGTAAGAGGTGCAGAAATCATATCTTGCATACCTGTCATAAGAACAGCACCGTGAGCACCAGGTTCAAAGTTCTCCATTTTGCCTTTTACTGATTGAAAGAAGTTATCTAGTCCAGTAGCTATTGCTTCAAAGATTAAGTCTGAATCACTATAAATATCTTTAAATTTAATTTCATCCTTAACATCTTCTTCTATAAGTCCACCAGCAACTGAAACAGTCTTCTTAACTGCTTTAGATATAACTTCCTTATTAAGATAAGTATTGTTTGCATTCATACCAAGATTTGTAGATATAACTGATCCATCTCCAAATGAAGCGTTCTTAGCAAAGAAAGATAATATCTCATCTCTTTTTTGAGCTTCATTTAAATTACTACCTACTGATGTCTTTGGGAAAAATAATCTATATAATTGGTCTATAGTCTTATCATTTCTCTTTTTACTACAAGTAGCAAATATAGAATCTGCAAGATAATTATCTCCTAGAGACTTCTTAATCTCCATATCATTAAATCCTAGTAATACCATGAAGTTAACTATATTGAATTTAACTTCCTTGTTATAAGATTTAATCCCAACACTAAACATATTGCTTACTGGGTCAAGCACCAATGTTATTGCTGGCATATATTCCCCAGACTTTTTATTTCTATCAAATCTAAGTTGAGTCTTTACAGTTCCCTTATCTGTATTATTTGTATAGCAACCAGACTTCATTCTCATTTGTGAGATAATATTCTTTTCAACACCGTTAACGACGTATGTTCCTCTCTCTGTAGCTACAGGGAATGTTACTAGACGTTTGTAGTGAGCAGGACCATATACTTTGCTACCAGCTCTATTAGTAACCTTTATGCTACCACCAATATACCCTTCAGTATTTCCATTACCTGAATACTTCATATTAAGCTGATTATCAATATCGTAATTTGACTCAGGGATATCAACCTTAATATTGTTAATAGTTAATTCTAGCCCATTATCTGTAGTAATTGGCATACTATTTTTAATATACTCAACTATTCGATTTGCTAATTGAACCGATTTATCAACCATTTTGTTTCACTCCTATCCATTTGTTTTTTCGTATTCTATTAGATATAAGATAATTCCCTCTTTCGGGCAAGGAGTTATTATCTTGTTTACTATATCTATAAACTCATCGTTCATATACTCTTGAAGTAAATGCTCCTCACCAGGAAGGGTAAAAACCTTAACTCCCTTTTCGATTTTCATTTTATCACATCCTATCAGTTTTTTCTATTTGAAAACATAGTACATTTTTAGTATAAGACATTAAAGTAAGATAAGAAAGAGGTAATGACAATGAAACAAATTAAAACAAAAATAAGCGCAAGGGACTTAAAAAGGATCGAGGAGATAGATAAGGAGTTAGATATTATTTGGGATAAAATAAATGAAGAATGTGATAAGAATGAAAATTATGACAGAGAAAAATATAGAGAGCTTAGATATAAAGAAAGCAGATTATTAGCAGAATACAATAGAATAATGGATAGATACATATAAAAAAGAGGGCTTCGGCCCTCTTAATATTTTTTATTTTAAACTATCTCTTCTTGGAGGTCTTTGCTCTGGCATAGGTCTCATATCGATTTGATTTTGAGCCTGTTGTGTTTGAGCAGATTCTTCCTGCTTTGCTCCACCTTGAGCTGATTGTAAGTTTTGCATAGCCATCTCAACTTGACTTCTTACTTCAGCCGGTATTTTATCCAAATAAGCCTGTTGTTGCTCAGGAGATAATTTTATTAATTGTAACGCTATTCTATCTATTTCTTGTTGTATTGCTTGGTCTTCATCCATTTGTTCTTGACCTTTATCTTCACCCTTATTTGGGGCTTTATTATTTTTACCATCACCTTTTTTAGGTTCTTCTTGTTGCTGTTGTTGTTGTTGTTGGTCCATTCCCATTGCTTGCATTTGTTGCTGTTGTTGCATCTGCATTTGCATTTGCATTTGCTGTTGTTGCATTTGGATTTGCATTTGAACTTGAGCCTGCTTCATTTGAACTTGTGCTTGTAATTCCATGTTTTCAAGTTGGGCTTTAAGTCTTGCTTGTTCAGCCTTAGCTTCAAGTTCAATTGCATCTAAAGCTTCTTTTTCAATAGCCTCTTTCATTTTATCTGCATCAATACCTAATGATTTCCACATATAATCATTAGAGCATTTACCAGCACCATTAAGTTGGATTATTAATTGCTTTTGCTGAACATCATCTTGCATTTTTAAATCAGCTAATTTAACAGTTAATAGTTGGTCATCATCTTCCTCACTTAACCATTCACCTCTAGCTTTAGCCATTTTTCTAACAATAAAGTTTTGGATAAAGTCCTTTAGAAGAAGCCTGTATGTTATAAACTGATTTTCAAGTATTCTAAGTGATATTGATGAACCGGAATAGCTTACTCCACCAAAGATAAATTCTCTAGGAACATTCATACCAGCAAGTATTTCTGTTTGAATTTGCTCTATTTCTGGCGTTAATAGTAATCCTCTACCCTCACCGCCAACATTGATTACTCCAACTGGAATTGGAGATACAACCTTATGGTTAGGGTCTCTAACTGATTTTCTGATTTCAACAGCTAAATCATCGGCTGCCTTATTAAAATCAGCATGAACATTAACTCCCTGAGTTCTATCAAGATAATATATTCTCATAGGAACTATATGTTCTCTAGCAATAGCTTCTTGTGCCTGCCTAAGAACATTTCTATACATTAATAGCTTTAATACATTAGCAACTATTGGCACTCCCCAAACACTATTATCACCCATAGAATCGGTTGCTCTACTAAAATGATATACATTTTCAGAATTAAGAACTATAGATTTATTTTTAATAACAGCCTGCTTTATAATTTCAGGGATTTTATTATATTCATCAACGGGTTGCTTTTTAAGAACTATCTCCTTTATTTTTTGAGGTACTTGCCATCTATATTTTTTTACCCCAGTAGCAGGATTGTAGTCTATCATCATCTTTGATGGGTCAAGTCTTGTCATATTAACCCACTCTTGATCTCCCTTTTCAGATTTACTTAACTCACCCATTACGAAACAGTTTCCGTATAAGAAGTAGTCAATACCTATCTCTATAAGTAATTTATATATGTTTAGGTTCTTAAATAGGACTTTCTCATACAATTTTACTTGATCTGATTTATCCTTGTTCTTATGCTCCTCATCTTCAAGCTGAACCTCAGTAACGGGGAAAGTCGCAAGTGCATTAACAGCTCCACTTATAAGTGGGTCAAAAGTATAATAGTACTTACACCATTTAAAAACTTCTATCGTTGATTGCGGCAATTGCATATCTGATAAATTTAAAAATGGAGAAGGATATGGATTTTGCATATGAGCACTAAAAGAAGCTATTTTTTCAGTAGCTTCTTCAACTGCGGCAACCTTCTCTTTCTCTAGTAGCTTTCTCTTATCTTTCTCGTTCAAAAATCCTTTACTCATTAATTACACCTTCCTCTGATGGTCTTGATACACCATACTGCTCAAGTTGAGTCATTAACGTATCTTCATAAGTCGAAAGGACATCATCAAGTGCCAAGTTTAATATTACTTGCCTTTTGATTATTGTACTTAAATCCTCTCTAATACCCTTCTTAGCAATTATAGTGTCCACCAAATCACCTTTATTTATTTGTGAAACCTCAGCCTTTTCATTCATCATTCTCCTTATTGATTTAAGTAAGCCTAATGAATTATCAGCAATATATTCGCATTTAGTAAATATCTCTTCATCTAATTCTCTGCTATTAGAGTTTACAGTCATCTTATTTTTAACTGTTCTTACAAGTAATTCATTTAATGTTTCATTAAATGCTGGCTCTAAATCAGAACCTATTATGTTTGTTGGATTGTACACATAGAATTCCTTGTTTGCTAATACGTTAGCCATATAGTTTAATGTTTCTTTAGAGAAATTATCATAAATATCATCATGAGGTGTAACTCTATCAAGTACATCTATTGCAAAGACGATATCTTGAATATTTATATCCTCCATTTGAGATTGTGTAAAATCTACTGGCTTAGAGCAAATACTAAGAACTGCTTTCTCAAAAGCATATGCATTTATATACACATTCTCCGATTGATTAGCCATAAGGATAGCAGATATTTTTCCAGCATTTGTTTCTGGTAATTCATCTAATCCAAATTCTGATTTAACTATATCTTCTATAACAGCTATATCGTATTGTAGCCATTCCATTCCAAATCTTTGAGATAGAATTAAATATATTGCTACTGGATGGGCTTCAGAAGTTTTTAAACAACTAGCTGGGTCATTATCTAAAGGTAAATCCTCGCTAGCTGACTTCTCTATAGAAGATAATATACTAACATTAGATTTTTTACTAATGCTCTCCTTAACATTTTCTGCAAAGAAGTTCTTAAAATATTTAGCGTCTTGATTTTCAAAGTGAGCATAGCCCTCTTCATTCATTGCCGTTAAAGGTAATGTACTTACTAGCTGATTACCTAGAGAGAATATCACTCTATCAGGAAAGAACCCTACTTTTATATTTCTCATAGTGTATGATGGGTTTTCAAGTTTAGATTTAATTGACTTTATATCTTCCTCTTTAGTCCCAAGACCTAAGCATCCAGATATGTTTGATATAACTCCAGCATACTTACTAAAAGGTCTATCTAGTGATAAATTTATATAAGACTTTTCAGCTTCACTCTCCATATCATCGACAACAGCGCTAGCTAATTTCTCCTTAACTTCACTACCTGTAAAGAAGCTTGCTGATTTTTTTGCATAAGCAAGTGTTTCTAACTCACTCATTTCATCTATAAACGATGTATCAGAAGCATCCTTTGTTATCATATCTTTTATTCCTAATTGCTTTCTTGCAAATTCCTTAGCAAAACCTTGCTCTGCTATTTGCATTTCAGTATACATCTTACTCATCATTAAACTTTTAAAATAATGCTCGTCTTTATTTTGCCAAGCAGATTTCATATCATCGTTCATCTCAGTAGTTTCTACAGTATCTAAGGTAAAGTCCTTTTTCCCATTTTTAACTACATAAATAGCACTTACAGGTGTAAATATAACATTTAGATTTTTTGCTACATTTTCCACTTGCTTATAGTAATTCCCATCTATCGCAGGAAGTTCTTTATTTAATAAATTTCTTTCATTGATAATTCTTTGTTGTTCCGCTTTTTGAACTTGGTTTTTCGCTATAGCTCCACCAACTAATGCACCTACGACTGCTCCTGGAGTAACACCTATCTTAAAGCCGTTACCTTGTTGAGGGTAGTCTATCTGTGGTTTCTTAGCTGGTGCTATAGGGTCAGGTATTGGATACATAGCCTCATTACCTAAGTAATTTTTGTGATAAAAAATATTATTGTTCATATATAAAGAGGGTGAGCTTATCCACCCTCTGCACCTCCTCTTCTACTTGCTAGCTTTGGATTTATCAGACGCAATCTCTTGCTTAGAGATTTTCTTTTCTCTAACAGATTGAGTATCTGATGTGTCAGATTTAACATTAGAACATCCAAAAGGCATAAACCCTGGATGATTTTTTATTTTATTCATTATTGACATTTTAAAGCACCTCCAAAATTGTTATATTTTAATTTTATATTAATATTATAGCACAGTAAATAACTATTCTGTCATTCCATGCATTCCATGACCTGGATTCATTCTGAATTGTTTCTTTACTCCATTACCAATATGGACTTTTTCACCATCAAGCTTTTCTTTTGCTCCGATGATTTCTCTTTCCACTTCTCTTGTTATTTCTTCAACGACATCACCGCTATTCTGGGGTAACTCCTCAGCGACTTTTGTTTGAGCACCTTTTAAATCTCTTTGGATTTGTCTTCTATCCCTTCTAGATAATTGAATAGAAGCTTCATCAGGAGTAGTTCCGTTTGCAACTGAAGATCTATCCATCTTCTTTAGAGAATTTGTAATATCTCTACCTATAACTGCTGAAGCCGCTAAAGGTACAGCCATTCTTCCAACACCCTCAACAGCACTTTCTAAAGACTGTCTAAGAATTCTATCAGCACCTGGGTTTTTTAAGAAAACTGTGCCTGCACTAGCTATTTTCTCTTGTGGGTTTTGTGGTTGATTTTCCTTACCTTTAAGATATTCTTTGTGAGCTTTATATAGCTCTGCATCCTTTAATTTTCTTTCGACCTTCTTATCAACCATTCGGCCTATTACCGCAGTGCCAGCATAGTAAGGTAACGACTCTAGACCTGACTTAAAAAACTTATTCTTAATAACTCCTTGTAAGTAATCTGTTTTTGCACCAGCCACTTTGCATAAATCATCTAGCTGAGAAGAGGCCTTCTTCATTAATCCTTGAACAGCGTCGAATGCATGGCTTAATTCTCCCATCCTAGTATTGATAAGTTTTTGTAATTGATCTGGATTAGTTTTTCCTAATTGCCAATTCTGATTTTTAATGTTTTGTATTTGCCTATCAATAATTTGTTTCTTAGCTTGTTCAAAAGAAACACCCTTATTCATTAAAGCATCAACATTACTTCCTATAAAGCTAATATCCTTGTTGATTTTATTTGCTTGAGTGGCACTAGCCTTAACACCTTGACCAACAATATTAATTGCCTTTCCAGCAGGAGTATTCTTGGCTACATTAGCAGGTACCTTAACGGCATGATTTGCTAACATACTTAACGCCTTACTTGCAGGAGCAAGCATTCTTCCACTACCAAGGGCATTAAGTGCCATACCAGCAGATATTGCACCACCTATAGTGTTATATTCAATATTGTTTTGAGGGTTATCTCTTCCATCAAGTTTCTTTAACAGTTTAGCAGTACCTATTCCAGAACCAGCTATCATTCCAGCACCTAAAAGAGTTCCAGGTGCGGCACTTGCTGCATGTTGAAGTCCGTTCATAACTTGTTTATTTTTAAATGCTTTAGCCGCATTAACTAAATGCTCTGTATTCTTTGCATCAAAAGAATCTACAGCACCTTTAATTTTAGGTATAGCTTCTTTTACTTTTGGAGTTACCCCTTTTATAAAATCTTTAGCTCCTGCCTCCTTGCATAAATAATCAAGTTCCTCAGAAGCAATCTTTTTAGCCATAGCAGGCTTGCCAGAAACTAAAGCGTTTTGACTACCCATAGTTTTTGGTGCTTTAACTAATTTCGTGCCCATTAAATCATCGTACTTGTTTTCGGTATTACTATATGCTTTTCCTACTTTTTTAGCACCATCAACAGCTTCCATAGCACCGAACACAGCGTTAACAAAGGCTCTTTTTTCTTCCATAATTTTTCCTCCTTATCTTTATTATGCATAAGTAAAGGCACTCCCTGATAAGGGAATGCCTTTCTTCAAGGGTTACTCTTGCACTAATTCATATCCGCATGCAGCAAGAACTTCTAATGCAGCATTAGCTTCATTAACAGCTTCTGCATAACATTCTTCAGCAGCAGCTACTTTAGAAATTGAATCATCATAAGATTCTGCAACCTTGTTTGCGAAGTTTATTGTTTCTTCACTCTCTTCAGCAGCTTCTTTATTAAAACCATTTTCATCAAACATTCCAGCTTCAGCTAAAACTTCAATGCAAGCTTGTTGCCCAGCAACGCCATCAGCGTACATTTTTTCAGAAGCAGCTATTTTTCTAATAGCGTATTCATAAACTGCATATGCTTTCTTAGCCATTTCTTCATTTTCATCTTCTGACGCTTCTTTTTCACTAGCCTCTTTAATCATAGTTTTTCTAGCTTCAATGATTTCAGCAATCTTTTCATCGCTTAAGATTTCATTGCTTTGAGCTTCTCTTTCACTAGCTTCTTTTTCCATATTTGCAATAGCCTCTTCAGCTAAAGATTCTTTTAATTCAATATATTGTTCACCTGTTAGTTTCATTCTTTGTTCCTCCTAATTTTTAAAATCCTAAATTTATTATATTCTATCAAAAATTATTATTCAACCCAAGTATTTAGTAAATATACTGTAATTGCTTGTTTTTATCATTGTTTTGACTTGCTTTATTAAGACCATACATACCTGCTCCTACTCCAGCAGTACCAATAACAGCAGTTCTAGCTCTTTTTGTGCTTCTTACAGCTTTATCGTATGCTGCCTGAGCGTCAGATATATTCTTAGTTAAGTTTTGGAATTCCTTATTACTTTTCTTGAATTGGTTCATATTAGCTATATTTTTAT
>ERZ1034980.896-NODE-896-length-19273-cov-41.415028_pt1 | contig 19273 bp, 18 predicted proteins | sample MGYA00520622_ERZ1034980 | MGnify/ENA primary metagenome ERZ1034980 (study PRJEB33766, sample SAMN09781791) | gut metagenome | biome: gut microbiome | host: Homo sapiens | place: Madagascar | study: EMG produced TPA metagenomics assembly of the PRJNA485056 data...
GCTACAAATCCTCCGGCTATATTTTTTGCTTCTACCGTCAGAGGACCTACGATATCCATTTCTGAAATAGTAACATCATTATCGGCACAGCCTGCAAGACCTCCTGCCTTATCCTCCAAACTACAGATGCTTGCATTATTAATGCTTGATTTCGTGATATTCAGAGATCCTTTTGACTGCGCTACAAATCCTCCGGCTATGTTTTGTCCTTTTACAATCAAATCACCTGTAAAGTTTACAGAGTTAAACGTAACTGCATTTTCACCGCAAGCAATCAATCCTCCTGCCTTATCAGCCTTTGACGTAAATGAACCGTTCTCAACATCCAGATTCTGAATCGTGATTGCGACTGGTGTCTGCGCAAAGATTCCGGCAGCTCCGCTCTCTTCATTAACCCTTATACCGCTGAGTTTATAATTTCGATTGTCTTTTGCATTCCATGCAGAATACAACTCTATTATTGCATTCGAATTAAGCGGTCTGAAGCAACCTTCCGCATTATTGTGTTTATTTCCATCCTGATCATATACACTAAGATTGCTGCCGAGTTCTTTTGTAAAAATCTTCGTATACGAATCAGGCCCTGTTTCCAGTGAAGGATTACTCTCATACGACCAGTAGATATTATCTGTCTGAATAGCGCCCTTGATTTCATAAGTATACCCGGATATTTCCGGCGACAGATTTTCGAGATGTCGTGCATTATCAATCTGTGCATACAAGGTATTATTATATGGCACCAGCCCTAATCCAGAATTTCCGGCATCTGAATAATACGATTTAACAGCAGTTATCTTATTTATATTATGTTCATCTGATTCATCCGATGGCTTAAGATAACCGAACAGACTGTTTGTTTCAATCGCAGTTTTGTCGTCAAACTCAACAGAAACGCTGTTCCCAGTCACCTTTGCAGGTGCCACAGATATCTTAATGTTCTCTCCGGGAATTAATCCCTCACAAACGCTCTTGAAGTTTCCTTTCGGATTTGTAATATCGTCAAGATAAAATTCAATTGTCTGAATCTCTGTTTCATTTCTCTTCTTTGCCGGCACAATCTTACAAATGTTTTGCTGCTGCATATTTGAATCAGAGGTTGTCTTTATAATGCTATTCGCACGTACCAGTGTGAAGTCTCCAGCATTATTCTTCACATGTAGCAGAAAATACTTATCTTTATTACTGCTTACACCATGGACTTTAATTTCATAATACAGGTCCCCTGCGATTTTGTTCATCCCCGTATCGATTCGTACCGTCAGTCGGTTTCCATTATCGACTTCAAACTTCGATTCGCTCGCCTTCTGCAGCGCCCAGTCGCCGACGTGTTCTTTGATAAACCACGGGAGATCCTGATCTTCTACGCTGGAACCGCAGAGGTGGCGAATCGTATTCAGCGGATAGGATGTCTTATCCATCGCCGGATGAGCTGTTGTCTCCGTCGCACCCATCAGCGTGCGATCATAGGCGGTCGCCTGGCGGCGGTTCTCTCCTGCTGAGAGCTGTGCCTTTTCGATATCTTCTCCGTCGGCGTCTTTTCCATTATGGGTTCCGATGGCATAGTAATTCTTCTTACCATCCGCAGTCGTCTGGATTTTCGGAGTACCTCTTCCAGCGAAGGCATTTGAATTTGCATTACCAGAAGATGCATACGCCGACGCCGTAGAGTACACCGCATTCATGCTGACCTTATTTGTGGTTACGCCAATAAAGCCACCGGCATTGCCGCTCGCCTGTACATTATATCTTCCAACGCCTTCAAGGACTGGCTGGTTATTTGCTGTATCTGTCGTGCTGTACGCGCCGTCCCTGGTATGACCGCCGGCATAGCTCTGCACGATGGTAGAGCCAGCGTCAGCGCCGTCCACACTTCCGATGAGGCCACCGGCAGCGCTTCCGCCCTTCACATACACGGCGGCGGCAGAGTTTTTGACACTGAGCTTTCCGCCATCTACCAGGCCGATAAGGCCGCCGGCCACCTGCGATGCCTGTACTTCTACTGCAGAATCATGTTTCGAATTGTACTCATCCTCATGGTAATATGCGAGGACACCATCCACCGTCAGATCTTTTGTGGTTTTACCGAGAAGCATGCCGGCATTAGTTGTAAAATCATTATTGGAAATCTTATCATTTCGTAATATCAGATTCTTTACAGACAGCGTACTCGTAACATTACCGAAGATGCCGGCATTCAGCTCTTTGACACTTCCACCACTATAAGGTGCGATGGAAAGATCATAGATTTCATGACTGCCACCGTCATAGCTCAGTGGGCAGCTTACATTTGCGGCGATATACATATCGGCGCTGGTTCCGGAACCATAAATATAAAGACTGTTAGATGAATCAACAAATCCATTCAAACCTGAATATGGGAACATCGTAATATCATTCTTCTGTATTGCATGGATGCTTCCATCCGTCGATCCAGACTTATCTTTTAAGTCTCCTTTAAATCCTGAGATATCCACACTCAGATTCTCAAGATGACGGAGATTCTTAATGTAAACCGTCCGTCCATCATTGGCGTCAGCAAATAAGCTGCTGGTCGTATAAACCGCAGAGGTCTTCGGTGTCGCCAGGGCATCGGTCGCTCGCGCTGTTGCACTGACTTCGATATTTTCACCAGGGATAAATGCCTTGCCCGGTGTTGCATCACTTCGCGTGAATCTGCCATTGCCCAGAATTCCGGCAAAGCGCATGTCTTTACGAGTACTGTAATTTACTGTAACATCATCGAGTGTCACATCAAACGTATTGCCGTCACTATCCTTACAGTTCAGCTGCATGATAGCCGTGGTATCACTCTGGACACCATGAATCGTTAAGGTGATGACATCCTTCGCGCTGTAGTTACCGCTTACGATGACATGCAGCTTATTCTCGTTCTTCACTTCCAGCTTCGGAGCTTCGAGTGTTTCGGTCGGAATGGCTGCGCTGCCTGCGGTACCGGTATAGCAGCCGACGATGGCGGTGACATCACCCTTCTGATAGCTCTTGCGCGCAGATTTATCATTGTATATTTCATTGATTTTTGAAACGTCGTCAGCATCGAGATTGATCACCGCGGCATTTCCGAAGGAGGCATTGCCTGCACCGGAATAGAGGACAGCGACGACAGAGGCGGATTTCAGCTCATAAACGATGGCATAGTTTCCGCCGGTGGCGACGGTTTCATCGAGCGCACCGAACGGCAGCATCATCCCGAGGATCGTATCACTGCCCGATGGCGTACAGCTCTCGCTGCTGCTCGTCACATTATGAATCACATAGTAGTATTCACCGTCGGCATTGCCCGCATAGGACGGAGCCGGCAACAGCTTCGTGCCGATCGGCGAGGCCGTCGTACCGGTCGCACTCTTCTTCGCATCTTCCGCGAGGCGGTCGAGGTCACCGGAGGCCTGTGCGACGCTGAGGTGATTCTGCGCAGCGATAAAGATTTCCTTCGCGGTGCCGTCCATCTCCATCAGTCGGAGATTCTTCTGGTACTGCGCCACCGAAACGAAGGTGACGCCCGCGAGGATGAGGATGATCGCGACGGTGACCAGCACCTCCGCCAGCGTGAAGCCTTTTCTGTCGAGTCTTTTCTTTATTGCATTTGTCATTGAAGTCTGTTCCATTCCGTGTTCTATACTGAACGCATCGATCATTTATCGTTCACGAGCAGCACCTTGAAGCTGGCGCACGCCTGCACGGTATCGGTGCGTGTGTCCTTCGCGACGAGGTTTGTCACGGTGATGACCTTCGTTGCCGGGTCCCATGAAAAGCCGCTGTTGCCATCCGTGTCGAAGCAAACGCAGAGATCACTGGTGATCGCGCTGTCACTGAGGAGCGGCAGGGTCGTGCTGTTTGTCCCGGTTCCGTCACCTGTGATATAGGTCAATGTAAATCCCCGGTTCGCAGTACCGCTTCCGGTCGTGCCATTGCTCACACCATTCGTTCCGCCGGCTTCCACATCGATTCCGGTCGTGCCATTCGTTCCGCCGGCTGCCGCGCTCGAGTCGATGGTTGCTGTGCCCGGATTGAGCGTGATCATCTGCTCCCCGCTGTTCAGGTTCTTAAAAACGATCGTCTGGCTGTTTCCGAAACCCTCTCCTGTCACGGAAGCATCTCCGATGCTCTCCGGATCTGCGAACGCGAGCTGATCCTTCATCAGGGTGATGGTGGTGGTCAATGCTGTCTGCGCGTTTGCATGTGCGACGACTTTACGGTACACCCGCTGTACGGTCGCAGCGCCGGTCGTGATGATGATGCCGACGAAGCCCATGATGAGCACCGTGGCGAGCATCTCTGTGAGCGAGAAGCCACGTCGGTTATTCAGTTTATGAAGAAGTTTCTGCTTCATCTATTCTGCTCCATCCGCTTTCATCAGTTCTGTGATTTATACTCTGCGACCGCGAAACGCTCGATGCCACTCGTACTGGTGCCGGTACTGTCCGGCTGATTCGTAGCATACGTCACGCCGATCTCTCCGTTCGTATGTCTGTAACTGATGCCATACGACAGGGCGCCGCCATTTGCCTGCACAATTTTCACCGTGCCAGAACCTTTTTTGATTTCGCCTGCATCATCACCAGTGCTGACTTCGTCTGCTGCACCGCCGGTTCTGGCTTCACCTGCTCCTTCTGTATCCGCAGGCATCGCCGCCTCGGTTTTACTTCTGCCTGTCGTAGCACTGGCAGCCATCGCCGCTTCCATCTTCGTTTCGCCATCATAGTACGCGTCCATGATGTGCTCACTCTTCTGCAGTATACGCTGGGAAGAGGTGATCATGCTGGCGAAGAGGATCATCGCGGCCGCGGCGATCAGAACGGATACTAGGGTCTCGGTGATGGTCTCGCCCTTTTTACTTTTCAGTTTATTCTTCAACTTCCCAGACATCTTTACTCGTATCCTTCGTGATCTGCGGGTTTCCCCAGCTGACATAGCTGTGACGGGTTACGGAAGTGCTTTCCGTGCTTGTCGTTGTGTTCCCTGTTGTTTTGCTTTCTTTGGTCGTGTTTTCGCTTCCATCCTCGGATGCTCCGCTCGAGCTGTCTGCCTGTACAGCGCCTTCCTTCGCATCCAGTGTCAGCATCAGACGGTATTCGTTGCCCTGCTTCTTCGCACTCGCATCCAGGTGATTCTTGAAGTAAGCCTTGATATTTCCCTGCCCGTTCATGACGATACGGACATCGACCGGAAGGGTGCTGGCGGCAGTAAAGTTCTGTAACGCTGCCGTCATGGTGAAGGTGTCGGTATAGATGTAATCCGTACCGTTCATCAGTGCGCTGGTGAATACATCATTGGCGGCGCTGTAGTCCTCTTCGCTGATTGGATCCGTCCGGCTGCTGATTCCCTTCTTGCTGCTGATTCCCTTCGCATTATCGGCATTGGACACACCCTTCATGTAATCCACCGTCGTCAGTGCACCGGTGCGTTTCTGCCCCTTTGTGTCGTTGTTTTGGTCATTCTTTAGGGCATCCAGTAAATAGAAGCTACTTGTCCCATTTACATTCGGAAAATTCTCAAATTTCGTTTCCGACGTGATCGCCATTCCCGTCGTCGTTTTCGACGTGTTCACTGCCCCGGCTGTTGTATCCTTCGGATACTCAAACACCGGTGCCGAATAGCTATACTCGGTCTTCGTCGTTTCCTCCACGACCATAATCGCAGCACCGCTGGCATCCGTCTCTGTTTTTTCAGTTCGGGTGGTGGTGACGGTCTTCGTCTCCGTCTGTCCGACCGAGATCGTCTGACCGTCGATTTCATCCCGGATCAGCTTCGCCGCAGAGACCACGGCATAGTAGTTCTGGTCGCTGGCCTGCAGCTGACTTAAACGTCCGGTGCTGGTCGTGGCCGCGGCGAGGATGACGGAGCCGGCGGCTGCGCACATGATAAAGAAAAGGAGCGCAACGGTGAGGGTTGCGCCGCTTCGATCATGTAATTTCCGCTGCACTGCATTCATCGCTGCTCTCCTTTCTGTAAAGTTCTTCTGTTTAACTGTCTGATGCTCACGCATACCTTCTCCCGTCTGTACACCTTTTCTTTAAAATATCAACACAGACAGGATAAAGCACTCCTTCCTTCTAATCACAGATCAAAAACACGTTCTCAGAAAGATCGGAAGCCCATATCAGAATCCTGCGCCTGCGGCGATCTTATCCGCCGCATCCCCTGCGAGGGACTCTGCCATGGTCTCGAGACTGCTCTGCGCGAGGTCGAGCGAGGAATTGCCGAGGCCGACGTAGCTGTTCTGTACGGCGCTGCCGTCGCTCGTGATGAGGCCGTTCGTGGTGGTCGCACCGTTCAGTGTCTCGTAGAAGGTCACGCTCATGCTGCCGCTGATCGTTGAGTTTTCGAGGTTTGCATACTGCTGCATCTTATCGGAATCGGCAGCGACGCTGATGTCCGTGATGAGGCAGCGGTACGCACAGTCATGCACCTGCTGGATGATGCGGCGCGCGATCTGGTAGTTCGTCGCGGTGAAGCTGATGTTGATCGTCCGGCGCACGGCGTCATCCGTCGCTACCGGCTGCTCGAAGCTGAAGTTAAAGCTCGTCGCCTGCGCGAAGATCGTATTGAGTGCGGCCGACTCGGCCTTCAGATTATCATAGGAAGCGACGATGCCCGTATCTTCCTTCTGTCCGTTTTCGATGTCCTCCTGCATCTGCTTGATGATAGCAGCTCTCTGCTGTTCCATCTCCATCTGCTGCTCGAGCACCGTCGTGTCCGCTGCCGCGATGCGTTCCTGCACCGGAAGCCGCACGAAGCGGTAGTATACGAGGCCCAGCAGGATCATTACCAGTACGAGAAGAAGGACTTTCTCACGTTTCGTAAAATCTCTGTTTAACATTCTGTCCTCCCTCAGCCTAATGGGCTTCCGCCCTGGATCGTGATGCTGCCGCCGGTGAACGGATTATCCGTCGGTGTGTCAATGTTGGCGGGCTGCTGCTGTACGGCGACGGTCTGCGGCACGGCTGCGGTCGGCTGCTGTGCGGCGGCCTGCGCTGCCTGTGCGGCCTGGCGCTTCGCCGCTTCCTCGGCGGCACGCTGCGCAGCGGCACGCTCTGCCTTCGCCTGCGCGGCTTCCGCACTCGTGTTCCGGTCGCCTGCATTGGCCGACGCGGTGGTCGTGCTCGATATCGCCTCGGTCTCGCCGATCTGGTCCGGGCGCGTGTGCTGAATGCTCGGGATATATGCGTTCTCACCGATCGCAGAGCCGGACTCGCCGGCATCGAGGGCCTGATCGCTGGTCGCGGAGGCCTCACCGGACGCAAGTGCTGCGCGGACCTCCTCCGGCGTGCGGAAGTAGATCGTCAGCTGACCGGTCACGAAAAGCGGCTGATCCGGGGTGCCATCCGCAGAGAGCGACAGCTTATCCGTATCCTCATCGGTCGCAGCGGTCTGGGCCGTTACATAGCTCACGTACTCGGAGTCCTCGAGCGAGAGGATGATATCCGGGAGACGCTGGGCGTCGGTCACACCGACGGTGATCACGGCGATATTGTCCTGGATCCGGATGGTCTGGATGCCGCCCGCCGCATGCACACGCTCGTCGATGACGTTCAGCATGGTGACGCGGTCCTGACGGGAACGCTCCTCCTCGTTGAGATAGCCGTTGCCATAGTGGGAGTAGTCGGCGCGCACATTCGCGTACTCGCTGTTTGCCTCCTGCATCTTCTCGAGGTTCTGCTCCATCCGGCTGTAGTTTGCCTCCGCAGCATCGGCGCGCGCGAGCTGTGCGGCTACGCCATAGCGGGAGAAGAAGTACAGGAAGATCATGAACAGCGCGAAGAGGACGAGCGTGAAGACGCGGTCCTGCGTGTCGTGCTCGCGGTACATGAGGTTGATGGTTTTCTTCGACGGGTACCTGCTGTTCCGGCCGATCTGCACTTTTCCTAATTCTTTGAAGTTCGTCAAACCGGTACCTCCTGCTGTCTCGCCAATGTCTCCCTGATTTCATCGTCACTGAGCGCGCGCACCTTCGCCTCCGGATCGAGCGCGACGCCGTAGCTCTGCGGGCTCAGGAGAAGCGCGGCCTCGAGGCCCGGCTCGGTGTACGGCATCAGGTCCGTGAGCGGGCGCATCGGGAGGTTCATCGTCTCCTCGATGGTTTCGAGCAGCGCAGGATAGTTCGCCGCACCACCGCAGTAGTACAGGGTGTCGATCGTGTTGTTCGTGTTACTGTAGCTGTAGAAGTTCATCGCACGCATGATCTGCACGGCACTGCTCTCATAGAGGGCCTCCATGTTCTCGTGCGTGAGAACGTCATCCTGGTTTGACTCGGCGGCGAGCTGGCCGATGTGCACGTCCGTGCTGCGGATCTCTGCGGCGATCTCCGCGATGCGTCGTGCGCCCGGCTCGAGCGGTCGGGTGACCTCGTAGACACCGTTTCGGAAGAAGTGGAGCTTGAAGCTGCGGTCGCCCATGTCGAGGATCGCATAGTCCTTCGTATCCGACACGCGGAACAGTGCGTTATAGCGACGGAGGATACGCTGGAAGCCGAGCACATCCGGCACGAGGCCGACGGCATTCAGCTTCGCACGCTTCGCGAGCGTCCGGTAGCGGTCGATCAGTTCACGACTGCATGCCACCGCGAGGAGCTTCATCGTCTTCTCGCCCTCCTCGATCACGGCATAGTCGTAGAAATACTTCTCGGTCGGCTCACTGATGTAATCATGGAACTCGAACGGAAGGTTCAGCTGGAGCTGCTTCACGGTCATGCGCGGCAGGTCGACGACACGCATGTAGACGCTACTCGACGGCAGGGTGAAGATGACGTTCCGGCAGTGGATACCGTGGCTCTGAAAGGTCTCCTTCAGAAAGTCCGCCATCGCATCCCAGTACTGGATCATGCCGTCCTTCACGATATTATCCGGGAGCGTCTCGACGAAGACGTCCTTCAGCTCGCCCTTTACGATGTATGAAATCTTGATTCGGTAGTTTCCGATGTCGATACCGACGACTTTCGTGATTTTCATATATTCCTCATCTGTTCTGATCGTTTCCGCCGGTTTCCCTGCGGTTTATATGCACGCGAAACGCCTTCCGTCCCCTTTCCTTCTCTGGTCAGCGTCCGTAAGGCAACATTTTTCACAATATGAACCCAGTATACCACGCCACGAATTCACTTCCAAATAGAATAGAGAGGAAAACGGCGATGGAAATGGACGGGCCGAATGGAATCTTATCCTTTTTGAGCCCGAGGGCGATGAACAGCCCCACGAAGCAGCTGAGCATCAGGTTAAAGAGTGTCACACCCGGTCGCATATAGAGCCCGGTCATGAACAGCAGCTTGATATCTCCGCCCCCGAGGCTCTCTTTTCCCGTGAGCTTATCGTAGACGAGCGAGATCAGCAGCATCAGGAGGCCGACCCCGAAGGCACTGACGAGCCCCCATTTGAGATCCGTTAGGAGCCACTGGGTGATCGGGATGTGGGTGGTGAAGACCGAGCCGGCACCGGTGGCGAGTGATGTACCGGCGGTCGCTGTACCCAGAGGTCCACCCGCCTGCGCCGAGATGGCGGCACCAGTGCCGCCCATAAGTGCCGCAGCGTCCGCCAGATCGTTGCCGGTGATGGAAGCGCTGCCGTGCGGAAGTCCTGCCGCAGCCAGCATGATCCGGCCGAGCCCATCCTGGAGGCCGGGAGCATTGGCCAGCGGTAAACGTGCGCCTGTGATGCTGAGCGCCTCAGTGAGACCACGTCCCTGCGTGCACGCGATGAGCGGCAGGGTGAGGAGCCACCAGAGGATGCCCGCGACGTGAAAACGGTCCGGGATGATGCAGGTCTTCTGGTCCACGAGACTGAGCCCCATCAGGATCACGAGGAGCCCGAGATAGCGAAGCGCGACGAAGGAAACGTCGAATTTATAGACGATCGCGGCGAAAGCGAGGCCGAGTGCGAGCTCCACCCAGGTCGACTCCGCGCTGAACTTCGCCCCGCAGTAGCGACAACGACCGCCCGAGCGAAGATACGAGATGATCGGGATCAGATCGCGAGCCCCGAGTGCATGTCCGCAGACATCACAGTGCGAGCGGCCACGCGCGACCCGCTCATGATGCACGAGCCGCCACGCCACACAGTCGATATAGCTCCCGAACACCGCCCCGAACAGGAACGCGAGGATGAGGATGTAAAGCAGGATAAGTGCTGTAGTCTGGTACATGAGGCTCCGTTTCTGAAATAATTCTGTATACATTAAAATCGAAGTGATTATAGCATGCACAGGCGGATTTATAACAGTTTTTTTAAGGGATCGTGACATGGATTTTTACTTATTTCTTTAACGCAAGCATGTTGGAGTCGAAAATTGATGATCGTGCCTACTATTACGATCGATTTTATAGGCACGATGTCTTTATATCGAGGTCATCATGCCTACAGTTCACCTCGGATAATGGACATTTCCGTAGGCACGATGACGTTTTAAAGCGCTTACCATGCCTACAGTTGAAATTTCAGAATTCCCCCGCCGTAGGCATGACGATGGGGTTTGAAGCTTGCCATGCCTGCTCATCGTTGGTGTCAACTGTATTTTTTAATGCAACATCACACACTTGACTGTATAGTTACTATATAGTTTAAACTAGAGTCAGCATAAAAAAGATAAGGAGTGCTTATCGAGGGCACGGCACTGTACCACTGGACCAGATTCGATGCGGTCCAGACAGACGCCGCGGAGAGCCCACGTAGAACACGATAAGAAGAGAATTATGAACTGTTTTGAAAACCACATGACCTACCCGCAATTCCTGAAGTATCTGATCCCGTCGGTGCTGACCATGATCTTTCTGTCCTTCTACACGACGATCGACGGCTACTTCGTCTCGAAATACGCAGGCTCCGACGCGCTCGCGGGCATCAATATCGTGATTCCGGTGACCTGCGTCATCTTCGGAACCTCCGTGATGCTCGCCACCGGTGCGGGCGCGATCATCGGCGAAAAGATGGGACAGAAAAAGGACCATGAGGCGAATCAGATTTTCACCTTCATCACCCTGGTCCTGCTCGTCCTCGCGATTCTCTTTACGCTTTTCGGTCTCGTCTTCCTCCGGCCAATCTGCCTCTTCCTCGGCAGCAGTGAACGTCTGCTCGCGCATGTCCTTCCGTACGCGAAGGTCATCTTCCTCGGCAGCATCCCGATGTCCTTCAAGCTGTTTTTCGAGTACCTCGTGCGAACCGACGGCAGTCCGAAGGTCGGGCTCTGGATGTCGATGACCGGCCTCATGCTGAACGTCCTCTTCGATTACATCCTCGTCGGCGTATTCCGTCTGGGCACGTACGGCGCAGCCTGGGGCACCACCCTGTCGATCACCGTAAGCGCGCTGATCGGCCTCGTCTACTTCCTTCGCTTCAGCCATATCCGCTTCTGCCGCACCCGGATGCACGCCGACGTGCTCGTGAAATCCTGCACGAACGGCAGCAGTGAGATGCTCACCGAGATGTCGACCGGCATCACGACCTTTCTGTTTAACATCATCATCCTTCAGCATTATGGCGAGGATGGGGTCGCGGCGGTCACGATCATCATGTATCTCTACTACTTCTTCATCGCGTTTTACATGGGCATCGCCGTGGCGGCCGCACCGATCGTGAGCTTTAACGTCGGCGCCGGAAATCCCGCGAAGATCCGGGAGACACTGCGCTACAGCTTCCGGACCATCGCCCTCACCTCCGTGATCGTCATGGCCATCTCGCTCGGCCTCGGTCAGCCGCTCATCCACCTCTTCGCCGGCCCCGGACACGTGTTTGACCTCACCTGGGAGGGGCTCCGGCTCTTCAGCCCGGTCTTCCTCTTCATCGGATGGAACGTTTTCCTCTCCGGCTACTTCACCGCCCTCGGAAACGGCTTCCTCTCCGCCCTCATCTCGACCCTCCGCTCGCTGATCCTCGTGGTGGTCTTCATCCTGATCCTCCCGAAGCTCATCGGCGTGAACGGCATCTGGCTCACCATGCCATGCGCCGAAGCCGTCACCATCTTCATCTCCGCGTACTGCTACCGAAAGCATGGCCGCGCCCACCTCGCGTGAGGGGCAGAAACAACCGGGGTCCCGGAGGACCGGTTACAGAAGCACAGTACTACGCGCTTGGAAGACTCTGAAATTCTTCACGACCTCTTCGTATGGCTTATGTAACCGGCCCTCCGGGACCCTGGCTTTTTCACATCCCACTCAGTACTGCGAGTTCCAGAAGAGCGTTTCACCTTCCGGAGCATCTTCGGCGATGCGCTCGCGCTCCTCGCCGGTGAGGGCCGCCTTCTCTTCCGCGGACATCATCGTATAGTCGTAGTAATAGAGCACCGGGCCGCGCCAGCGTACCAGCGCGAGCTGCCCGTCCTGCGAGAAGCTGATGGCAAGGAACTGCGCGCCATCCGGATCACCGAGGCCCGTCACGTTCTGGCGGATGTTGTCGAAGAAGCTACGGTTGTGTGTGACATCGTCACTCGTGGTCGTCGTACCGTCATCGAGGCGGCCGAGCGCCTTTCGGTAGCGCTCGTCGCCCCGGTTCGGCACGCCGGTCGCCCCCGTCTGCGCCTGCCGGTTCTGAAACGCCAGCGAACGACCGTAACCCTTCAGATCTACACGATCCTTCGACTGGAAGTGGTCCCGTGTATACACCTGCTTTGATTCGGCATCATAGTAGTACACCACGGCCCCCGGCGCCCCGTCCATCAGGTACTGCGTCTTCGCGCAGGCCACCGCCTCATCGACCTCCTCGCAGTCGTAGGTCATCGCGATATCCTGCAGATGCCGCATATAACCATCCACCACAAACATCAGAAGCACCAGCGTGATCAGCACCATCAGAATATAGTGCACCGCCGCCAGGCCCCGACGGTCATGAAGCCGCGCGCAATAATCTGTCTGAATCATCTAATCACCTTTTCCCTTTCGCAATTTCACCCACTAAGTATATCTTCCGAAGTGAGATCCAACAACGGAATATAAGTGTTTATCATTTCAGGCAGCGTGCCACTACTTCCTCCGGCAGCTCCGGGAAGGGAATCATCGCCTCCGGTTTCGCCGGGTGCGGTGCAATCCACTTTTCCATCCAGATCATGTCGTACCAGCGGTCGAATTTATATGCGCAGGCGTGGAAATGCCCGACAAGCTGATAGCCGAGATGCGCATGAAAGTCCGGGCTGTTCGTGTTGAGGTATGGGTCTTCGCCAATGTCGACGCCGCTGTCTGCAGAACCCTCCCGGGGGTCTTTTCGCGCCCGGTCAGCCGTGTTTGGGTCGCCGATGCCTATATGTGCATCCTGCAACCGATCGGCAGCGGTCGCGGCATCTATGGCCGGGTTCATCGTCCCCGGGTACGCGATGCAGGCGTTCACGCTGATGATGTTCATCGCGCAGAGAATCGCCTCCAGCCGCTCGTACAGCTGCCGCCCAAGCCCGTGCTTCCGCACACTCTGGTCGACGTAGATCGAGGTCTCCACAGTCCAGTCGTACGCCGCACGCGCGTGCAAACGCCCGACATAGGCGTAGCCAATGATGTGTTCGGAAGTCCTGTGTGCCCCGGCAGCAGCATCGGCACCGGAAGCCGACGTCGATGAAACCGGAGCGCCATCGACACGACCGGCACCTGCATTGGCCTCCTGCGCCTCCACCGCGACGATGTACGGATAGGTCGCCAGCGTGTGCGCGATCCGTGCGCGGAACGCCTCGACGCTCGGCACCTCATACTCGAAGGTGATGGCCGTCTCCTCGACATACGGTGCATAAATCGCCAGCAGCGCCTCCGCATCCTCCGGACGCGCCACACGAAATGTCAGTTCTCCCATGCTGTCTCCTCTCTTCGCTTCCCTTCTGCTTTATGGGGTCAGACCCCATGAACTCACCGCACATGGGCGAACGGTTTTCAAGACCGCCTCGTTATGAGCGGTTACAGTGCCTGTACATAGTAATATGGCAGCTGTTCAGTGCTCGTGCTTCTCTTCCCGGTCGTCCTTCAGGATCCCGCGGTCAGCGAAATCCTCCATGACGGCTCTTGAAAACGCTGCGAGTGCCTCGGAACCCCGGGCGGTCTTCTGCTGCCGGCCCCAGACGGTGTTGAAGGACACGCCGTGCGTCTTCCAGTCGTCACCCTCGTTTGAGGCATTGAGCAGGAGCGGCTGAAGGTTGTCCATCGCATGCGCGTACTTCGCCTCCGGTGTCTCATAGGCTTCGAACTCCTCGAAGATTGCCCGGAGCTCATCGCGCTGATCCGCCGGCAGCAGTGCGAAGATGCGGTCCGCCGCCTTCTCCTCACGCTCCCTCTGCGTCTTCAGCCCCTCCTCGTCGTAGGCGTAGGTGTCACCCGCGTCGATCTCGACGATATCATGGATCAGGCACATCATCATGACGTGCGCGATGTCGACCTCGGCGTTACTGTACTCGCGGAGCAGGTACGCCATGATGGCCATGTGCCATGCGTGCTCTGCATCCCCCTCGCGACGGCCGTGATTCGTCAGATGCGTCTGCCGGTAGATTTCCTTCTCCTTATCGATCTCCAGGATGAACTCCCGCTGCTTCTCGAAACGTTCCTGATTCATTTGCTTTCCTTTCCAGCGTCTCTTTATGGGGTCTGACCCCATAAACTTCAGTTTAGATTTAGTTTAGAAAATTTAATGAGGTCAGACCCCATTAAATTTCGGCGTGCCACCGGCGTCGGGGTCGCCTGCATTGGCGTACGACTGCGTTACGCCAGGCGGCGCTGCTTTCGGAGCGCCCGGTAGTACATAGCGATCAGCGTGCCGCCGGTGAGCACCCACGAAACCGGGTAGACGCTCATCAGCACCTCGTAGGTCGGCACGACGCGGAACACCGTCAGGAGCCAGATGATCCGGAAGACGACGGTGCCGAGGATCGTGATGACGGACGGGCTGATCGCGTAGCCCATGCTGCGGAGAACACCGGACGGGGTGTCGAAGAGCGTGCACAGGCCCTCGACCGCCATGACGTGGTACATCCGACTCACGGCGTAGTCGATGGCGACCGGATCCGTCGTGTAGAGCCCCGCGAATTCGCGCGCCCAGATCGTGAACGGCAGCGCCAGCAGCTGCGTGAACAGGATGGACTGAAGCATCGTGAGGCGGAAAACGCGACGGCAGCGGCCATGCTCGCCCGCGCCGAGATTCTGACTGTAGAAGCTCACCGCGGCCTGCGCGAACGCGGCACAGATATCATAGGTGAAGTACTCGAAATTGAGGCCCGCCGCCGCACCTGCGATCGCCTGCGCACCGAAGCTGTTGACACCCGCCTGGACGAAGATGTTCGAAATCGAGAACACAGACTCCTGCACACCCGCCGGGAGGCCGACCTGCAGCACGCGCTTCATATACCTCGGGTGCAGGGCAATGCAGTCGATCCGGAGCCGAAGTGGCCCTTCTTCATGGAGCAGCGTGCGGAACACCAGCGCCGCCGAGGTGAAGTTCGCGATGGTGGTGGCGAGCGCGACACCCGCCACGCTCATCCTGAAGACCACGACAAACAGAAGATTCAGGATGACGTTCAGGATACCGGCGAAGATCATGTACATCAGCGGTCGCTTCGTGTCACCGATCGAGCGGAGAATCGCCGCGCCGAAGTTGTAGAGCGTGATGAACGGAAGGCCGAGCATGTAGATGCGGAAGTACAGCACCGCCATGTCGAGCACCTCCACCGGCGTACCGATGGCTTCGATAAGCGGGCGCGCGATGGCGAGGCCGATGCCCATCAGCAGGAGGCCGCCCGTGATGGCCATCGCGATGACCGTGTGGATGGCATCCGACACCTCGTCCATGCGCCCGCTGCCGATCAGCGTCGCTACGACGACATTCGGACCGATCGACGCACCGACCAGGAAGTTCACGAAGACACCCACGTTGGCAACATTGGCCCCGACCGCCGCGAGGGCATCGCCACCCGCGAAACGGCCGACCACCGCCACATCCGCAGAATTAAAAAAATGCTGCAGGATACTGCTCGCCGCCAGCGGCAGCGCGAACAGCACGAGCTTCCAGAAAAGCCCGCCATGCAGCATATCGATCTTGTTTGGATTTGTTTCCACCGGCACACCCCCGAAATTTTAAAACTTCGTTGATGATACTACTTTTCCGGGCAGATAGGAATAGTCAAACGAAATGGGCGTCTCTATCTAAGAATTTTGGTTCCACACTTATCGCAGAATAAAGCTCCCTCTCTTAGTCTTGTTCCACATTTCCGGCAAAACTTTATTTCAGGTGACGGTTCATCCTTTTCAATTTTATCTGATATTTTTTTATCTTCTACTTTTCCAGTTATAGTTGGTTTCACTTCAAGAGCAATTATCTGATTTTGCTTTTCAGTGATTCTATCCAGCTTATCTGTTAAAGATGCATTATCTATTCTCTTTATCTCTAATTCTTTCTTGATCTGATCCTCTACTTCTATTTCATTTTTTGGATTTTCTTCATAGTTCAAATTTATTTCTGAATTTATATGAAATTGTTCATCCGGAACCGTTTCAATATCAGGATCAATACTATGTTTTTCTTTATCTTTCCTTTGTAAAATATAGATTGCCACAAAAAACCACACCCATGCTGTATGCTTTTCAACCATACTGTGAGGAGCTATTTTTAAAGCAATTAATAGTTCAATAACTGCAATAATCAAATATATCCCAATTGCAATCAACCATGAATGCCATTTTTTATTGACTGGATGTTTTAATATACGATATCTTATAAGATACGCAGGAATACAATAAATTGCAGCGCTCACAACTACCAGAAGGAACCATAGGAGCGGATCATCAATCAGCAAGTAAGAAGCGTTTCTTCCGTAATCAAGGGTAAGAACCGAAGCAGCTATTTCACTATTCATTTTATGCCTCCTATTATTTAGCCAATACACGCCTCAATAGAATTTGCCATATAAGCTGCCTCTTCTTGCGATTTCAAATCAGTAATCCAAAACATACCATTTGTTATGGTCTGTGTCACCACTGGTGAAATCATCACCTCATCATTTACCATAATATAAACCTGGTTATTAAGATTCTGTTCAGTAGCTGTTTCTAATTTCTTCGTTCCTTCATCCGTAAAGCTTAGTTTCACTGTATATTTAAATTCCCCATCACTTCCTTTAAAAGATTTCCAACTGACATCTGAAACATCCTCACCTGTAAGAAGAACGCTTCCATCTTTATCAACAATTTGAAATCCTTTATTTACGACCGGAGCGATAGTACTATCTTGATTATCCAGTTTTTCCTCGGTATACGCAGTTTCCTTATTAGTATTGGTTTCTGACTTCTTTATACCCATTACGCCAACCATTATAACTATAACGACTATTACGATTGCAATAATAGAAATCACAGGGTTTTGCTTAATTTCCTTTTTCGGTTTATCTTTTGGTATTTCCGCCCCACAATAAGGACAGAAATCCGAGTCTTCAGGTATCTTTTGTCCACACTTAAAGCAATACATTCATCCCCCTTCTCAGTACTTATTACTGAAATACTACTAAATCAACTATGCGCTGAAATTCATTTTATGATGCATAACATGCAATTTCTCATAAAATCACTAAGGATTGCAGTTACCGCAAGGAGAGTATCCTTCTGACACAAGTTCCGAATGTGATTTATAAGTAAATTCGAATGTCTCCGTATTATATGCATTATAAGCCGTGCCACAATCAAACCGATGGAATTTTCCGGATTTCATATTAATCACATACGTCGCACCTTCTGGTGCATCAATCCAATTATCATTCGGCTGATATTCTCCCACGCTACCAGTCTTAGATGACTGCTTGTTTGTAGATACTGCTTTCGTTTGTCCGTTTACTGATTGCGTACAGAAATCCATATTCCAAAGCCAAATAGGCGATACGATAGCCAGTAAACATAGCAATACAGACAAGAGCAACACGCCTCCATAGACCCAAGTGCTTTTACTCTTTTTCAGAAGCGGATCTGTAAAAAATCCTGTTATTATACAGATTACAAAGCTGACTATCCAAAAAACGATAGCATAGCTTCTAGCACTATGAATCCAGTAGATGCCGACCTTATAAATAGCCCAGTTTTCAATATATTTAAGAAACGCATCTGATAGATAACAGCCAATCCGCATTGGAAAATATGCAATTTGTAAAATGACCGCTACTCTCGCTAACCCTTTTTCAAAAAATCCATCAGAAGCGCCATGACAAAAACATTCCTTTAGAAGGTTAACCACCGATAGAAATGCCACTGGAACAGCAACTGCGATAGCCACAAATGAGACTGCAAGAATTATGAATCCCATTATCCCAATACAAATCATTTATTCTCACCATAATAACCATGTTCAGAATTTCGTGACCACATTTCAAACATCGTTTCATGATTTAGCTTTATATACTTCTGAATTTTCCGCATATCGGCATCAGATACTTTTCCTTTATGCTGAATAATCGTATCTCCATCCGGCTTGACAAAAAGCTTTGCGGATCCTCCCTCTGTCAATCTAGCATCACTGGCATGGACATGCATACATTCAATCACACACTCCATCGTGTAATATAGATAATACCCAGCTACTTTGAATGGAAAATACTTAGGCATCACTATCCTCCATAAATTCTTTATTCTTCAGATAGTAGGCTTGAACTTTCAGCAGTGTAATATCATCCATAGTTGTTTCAAGCATTTCTCCATCCTTCTGTAACAGACATGCTTCTTCTGGGTTCTCTAAATTTAGAACGCTTATGAAGCCCTCCTGATCTTTAGTGAAAGAATATCCAGCGATAATCATATCCGCCTTATCTGCAATTCTCTTAAGTTCTTTATCCGGCATACCGCACCTCAACTTTCTTAATCGGTGAAAGGAATTCCTTCGCATTTATATATAGTCTCTCGAGAACGGGCACGAGATCAATGTAGTCTTCCACTTCTTCCGCACTATGCTGATATTTCGCATCTACGACCAGATATCCGTCATCCCATTCCTTGACTCTTTCGATTCGCTCTAAGCTATAAGGCCCTCTGAAACGTATCGTCCTGTTTTGCCATGAGAAGATAATATATCGCCCCTTGCTTGATAAGAATGCCGTATCTGTACTCATACCATTCTCCTGTTCATTTCATCTATCAGTAACAATCCACTAATACGGTACCATGTATATTATACGATTTCTGTCCCTGGTCCTCAAGCAACGATGTATTACAAAAGGCCGCAGTATTCCTGCGGCCTCTACATTTTCATTATCCAGCTTTTGTTTTGTGTTCTCGCCGTTTTACAGCAGTCCTCTCGCCATCAGCATTTCCTCGACGATTTCCACGGCTTCGTAC
>ERZ1034980.902-NODE-902-length-19249-cov-8.879129_pt1 | contig 19249 bp, 22 predicted proteins | sample MGYA00520622_ERZ1034980 | MGnify/ENA primary metagenome ERZ1034980 (study PRJEB33766, sample SAMN09781791) | gut metagenome | biome: gut microbiome | host: Homo sapiens | place: Madagascar | study: EMG produced TPA metagenomics assembly of the PRJNA485056 data set...
CAACGGTCTCCGACGGCTCCATCTTTCGCTGCACGGCGAAAGATAGAGGAGAAAGACGTGCCAAGGGGATTGCGATCCCCTTGAATCCCCTGGGGGTAATGGTTTGGTGGATTCTGACGTGCTTTGTGCGAATCGTTTCGCAACGGTGCATTTGACGCGATTACGTCGGCTGCGGCGCTCCGCTTATCCCCTTGCCTCTGCGTGCTGCACTGCCCAGAAAACTAGAAGCACTTTCGCAACCACCCGACTTTCGACTATAAATCAGGCCGGTTATTCTTTTAGTGCCAACGTTTTCACCGCAGTTGGTGCAGTAAGCAAGAGTCCGTGGAAGCAGTGCGGAGCACGCCACGGACGGGCCTAAATCGCGTTAATTGCACCCGGGCGAATTCGTAGGACGCGGGCACGTCTCCCCTCATTCCCCCGTATAAAAGCAAGATTCCAAAGGGCGGCTTTGGAGCCCTTTGGCGTGTCTTTCTCCGATATCTTTCTTCACGCAAAGAAAGATATCGCCGCCGGAGGCCGTAGGTCAAGCAAAGCAGTCATTAAAAAAATGGAGTCAACATTCTCCACGAAGTGCGTAGGTCAAGCAACACAGCGGGTGAATATCATGCACTCCAGGTAAATTCACTCACCGGCCCGCAAGACTTCATCTCCACCTCCACATCCGCCGGGCCGGAAGCGCTGCCGTTGCCGTCATTTTTGACGATGACGGTGACAATTCCGCTCTCGCCCTTGCCGGTGCCGCTGTGGAAGTAGACATAACGCCGCTGTACCGCCGTGCCCTTGCCGAATTTCACGGCGAAGGAGCGGACAAAATCCATAAATTCGTCGGAAATGTAGGCCTGACCGGCGATGGAAAACGTCCGCTGGGTGGAGGTTTTGATGGTGCTGTCCCCCTCGTAGACGTAGGATTTGTCCTCGGTTTTGGGATCCAGCTCAGCGCCGTAGTCCTCCACGTGGGCGCCGACGTAGGTAAAGCTGCCGGGCTGGGCGGACGCGGACGGGGTGGCGGCGCAGTCCAGACCCAGCACCATGTCCCGGCCCACGTACTCGCCGGTGGCGGTGGCAGCTGTGACTTTGGTCATATACTCTGTTACGGTCATGTAAGTTCCTCCTTGGTAATTGGTAGTTACGCTACAGTGTTGGGCTGCGCCCCAGTGAAGTGGCTTCGCCGCGAAGCAAATCCCCTTGGGGGACGCGACCAGCGCAATTTCACTGGGCGGGGTATGCAGCAAAATCCGTGCATCACAGTTACGCGCCCTGGAAATAAACGACACTCAACTCCGCCTGGTACCGCCCACAGCCTTGGCTGCTCGCTTCCATAATGTAGCCGGACGTGACCAGGCTCACTTCCAGGCAAACCCGGTTCTCCCCCAACTCCGGCAGCTCCCCGGCGGAATTTTTTCGCCGGAGCCATGCATCAAAATCGGAGAAGAACTGCAAATTTTCGCTTTGACTGGGCAAATTTTCACCAAAAAAGCGCCTGGACTGCAACAGGAACTGCATCTGCCGTCGTTCTCCCCCGTCCATGTAGCGCCGCAGCACCGGCTCAGAGGGGATGACGGACAGGCTATAGGTGCCACTGGTTTCGGGCAATCCGTCCAGATGGAGCACCCCGTCCCGCAGCCCCGGGTAGCCCTGAAGGTACCTTCGAATGGCGTCAATCATCGGCTCACCTCCCTCCCGTGACGGCTTTTACGTCGGAAATCAGCGCCGATTTCTCCCCGGCCAGCATCCGTCTGTCCCAGAATTTGCCACGATTTGGGTCCGAATGGTGATAATTTCCATAGTACTGTACACCGGCATAGGGGGCGGAATAGACGATTTGGCGGCCATCCGGGGAGATTTGGGCGGAATTTTTCAAAAAACCTGTATCAAATGGGACATATTTGTCCATTCTGGCCCGGGCGGACTGGGCAAGCCGAAGCTTAGCGCGGTTGGACGGGCCGAGTCCCCGGCGGGCCAAAATGTCCTGGGGAGAAAAATTTACGCGCAGGGTGCATTTCACGCCACCGTCACCTCCCAGTGGTCGAGACTCGTGCCATACCGCCGCTCCGTGACGGTGAGGATCCGCCGGGCATTGGGATAGCGCTCCCGGAGTTCCCCGGTGATGGTAGTATCGCTTACGGTACCCGATAAAATAAAGTCCCCGGGGCGCAGGGTGAACAGGCCGGTTTTGTCCGTTGCAGAGAAGAATTCCTGCCCACTCACCCGGCCCGGGCGGTAGGGAATCCAGAGGGTGCCGGTTTTTCCGGAGAATTCGGGGCCGGTGGCGGTGAGATTTTGGCCAGTTGCGGGCCGATAGAGCACCCCGGCCAGGATCACCGGCTGCCAAATCAGGGTTTCACCGGTGGTGTAGCGGGAAAAAACGGTCACGGTCATGGGCAGCATGGTCATCCCTCCGTCCCTCGAAAGAGTAAATCCGTGCCGCCCAGGTATTGGCGGATCACCTCTGCGGCCCGCTGGAGCTGGGATCGTCCGGCGGTGGGGTCGTGATATTCACGCTTGAAGTCACCTACAGTTTCAGCGCTCACGGACTGTGCATCACCATAGCACAGGTCAATCAGGGCGGAAAAGCACTGGGAAAGCTCCTCGGTGACGGTTTCCACCCCGGTGATGCGGCCCAAAGTCTGGCCCAGGAGGTAGCCCCAGGCTTCCGATGCGGCTTTTGATAAGGCCGCATCGGAGAGCGCGCCGGAGTAGGTGGATAAGAGAGTGGTGTAAGTCATGGTGCAATCCTTTCGGTAAATTGTGCGGCAACGGGCGCGGCGCGCAGTGAAGTTGCTTGCGCCCCCCCAAGGGGACTTGCTTCACTGCGCAGCCACTTCACTGCACGCAGTGCCAACCGTGGGCATCGCGGCCACTTTAAGGCTTTTTATGCACATACACGCCCGCCAGCTTGTTCTCATACACATCCGCGATGCCCACATTATGGTAGGCAAACTTATACGCGTCGGCGGTGGGATTCTGGGCGGGGGTGATGATTTTGGGCGAAACGTGCTTCTGGAACTGGATCACCGCAGGCTGATGGACCACCATAAAGTTGAGGTCCTTGCCCCCGGTGGCCTTCATAAAGCCGCCCTCCCGCTGATCGTCGGTGGTGAGCGTGTCGCCGGAACCGGTGGTGATGAGCTTACCGGACTTCAGCGCCAGCTTGGAATAGAACCGGCTCTGGGGAACGTCAATTACCCCCGCGAAACGGCTAAGCACCTCGCGGCTCTTGGTGGTGTCCATATCCTGCACCAAACCGTGGAGAGTGGGGGTAATAAACAGGTACCGATTGTCCGGAGGAACCTCGTCCTCGTCCATCTGCGTGACGGCGGTGCGCAGGGCAGTCACCACGTCCGCACCGGTGGACAAAGTGCCGGAAACCTTTGTAACGCCAGCCTTTGCGGCATAGCAGGCAAGCCGGAACGCATCCAGCTCCGGGGCCACCTTATTGCGGATGAACTCCCCGGCCAGATTGCCGAAGGCCTTCCCCGCCGACTCCAGATCGTCCACGGTGTCCACGTTGAACATCCGGGCGCGGTCGTAGTTGCAGGCAATGGTCTCGTAAGTCAGGGTTACGTCTCCCTCCACATAACCGCTGCTCCGGTCGTAATCGCCAAGTCCCTGAAGGTTCATGATGGGGATAATCAGCTCCCCCCAGTTGGCCCCCTGGCGGATCAGGTCGGGGTTGCCGTCCAGAACCGAAGTCAGGGAGGCAAGGCGGTAGGTCTCGTCCAGGAGAGGAACGAATTTTTTGGCAAGTGTGATGTTGTTCATATAGTTTCCTCCTAAAAATAGATTACAGCGTTGAAAATGGTGCGGTGGGAGTGAAGTTTAAGCCGCGCGTCATGCCACTTCACTTCAGCCCGAACGCTCTGCGGAGCGCCGAACTATTCCCGCAGTTCATAGTTCCGCCGCCCGTGTCCTTCACCACCACCGGCCCACGGCTGAACGCCCCGGGATCATTCTCCTCAAACTGCCGCCGGAACTCCCCAAACCCCTGGAGTTTTCCCTCTTCGATGGGCAAATTTTTCGCCCGCGCGGCAGAAAGAAACGCGGATTTTGCGGCGCGGCTGGAAAAATGCAGGGGTGCGGTGGCCTGTTCCAGGGCGATATCGTAGCGTGCGGCGGAAAGATCCTGACTGAGCTGGGCATTTGCGGTGGTCAATGTGGATAATTCCTGCTGATGGGTGGATAAAAGCGCGTTTAATGTGTCCTCCTCCACGTCCGGGAGGAGATTTCGAAGAAATTCGATGTCCATGGTTGCTCCTTTCAAATGTAAACAGGTTGTTGAACGCGGTGCGGTGAGGGGTGAAGTTAGGCCGTCGGCCTAGTGAAGATGTGAAGTTAAGCTGACGCTTCGTGAAGTCGCTGCGCCAGAATAGGGATCCCTGTTGAATGAATTTACTTCATAGGTTAGCAGTCACGCAACCACCGCCCACTATTTCAATTCATCCCGAAGGGACACATTTTCGTGACCCAAAGGGTCACACTTCACTGTGCCGCGAAGCAAATCCCCTTGGGGGAGCACCACAGGTGCCAACTTCACTCCGCTTCACTGCGCCGCGAAGCAAGTCCCCTTGGGGGGCGCAAGCAACTTCACTGGGCGGCGTCAGCCGTCCCAAAGTACCACTTTCGCACCTCGTCAGCCCCAATCACGCCCTTTTCCAGCATCTCCATCCGCCGCCCAAACTCCTGCTGGGTATCCTCAAATACCCCGTCCCCGTAGGAAACAGTAACTGATACTTCCCCGTCCGGTAACAAGCCATAGAGATCCCCCAGCGCCTCCACCGCATCGCTGAGCTGCCGAATCGCAGGGGTCAGCCCGTGCTGTTCGATGGCCGCGCAGGTGTGGTAGGTGGTTCGATCCTGAGAAATCACCTGAGTTGCGGTCATTGCCCCGGTTCGATCGTCCAAAGCCAGGGATCCTGGGGATAAATGGCACTGATTTTCGATCATATGCAGGATTGCCCGCATTCCGGCCAGGTATTCCTCGGTACGAATGGACGGCGAATAGTCCTGAAACGGGCTGTGCTCCTCCGCAGGATCGAGAATGTAGGTGTCCGTGGCGGGATCCTGATAGCGCACGCCGCGAATGCGCTTTCGCTTCCCCTCGGGGACGATTGCGGTTCGCTCAATAATGTTCTTCCTGCGTCCCGAATGAAGCTCATAGAGTAACTCAGAGTAAACCTGGTCGAATTCCATGATGCTCTCCATAGCTCCCGCGAACAGGCTCACCGGCAAAGATGAATCTGGTTCCACCATATTGGCGAAGGGCATGGCGATGAGCCCAAACAGCGGCCCTTTCACCCCCTCCAGCACGGTTTTCTGGGACAAATCCGCCCATTCCGGCACCACCGACAGGGGCATTTCCTCCCCGAGTACCTCTCCCCGCAGCCGAAACGCCCGATTTGTCATGGTCAGCACGCCGTTTCGGTAGTCAAACCCCTCGATTTTCGCGTAATCTCCGAAAAAATCCGCAAAATATCCGGCAACGACCCTGCCGTCCAGCGCATATCGGGTGGGGAAAAACCGTCCCGGGCCAGCGATGGTGAATGTGATTCCCCCATTGTCTACCGTTGGCCGAATGGCAACGAACCCAAAGGCCGCCGCCAGCTGAACCGCCAGGTGCAGCTTGTCCTTCAGGCTCTGAAATAGGCGCCCCATCGCCTTTCCCCGGGGAGAATCCCCGAAATTCAGCTCCATTTCGCCGGTGACCAGGGTGGCCACGTAGCCGGTGATGGCGGCAGGCAGTCCGGAAAGCCGGATATTTCCAATTTTCCAGTCCGGTTCCCCGTAAAATGCCTCCATCCAGGCGTTCATCGCGCCAGCCATCACCGGCGAAATTGCCGCATTTTCCCAAAGTCCAACTTCATGCTTCATAATCTGCTCCTCTCCTGCGCCAGACCGGCTCCAAGGCGTAGCGCACAGCGTCGATGTGATGGTTGTTACGGTCGGGGTAACCGCCAAGCACCCTCCCTTCCCGGTCTTTTTCGTACTCATATTCGGAAAATTCCCGGGCCGTGTCCGGGCATCGGCCGGGATCAATGACGATTGACCTCAGAGATTGCAGCCATTTGTGGGAATACTGGACGCTGCCGGGGCCTTTTCGTGCCGGCCGGCAGTCAAAGCCAAATTCTTTGTAATCCTGAATGGACTTTTTCTCGGCAGAATCTGCAATGATAATATCCTCGTCCGTAATTCCTATTTCCCTGAGCGCCTGTGCCGTCTCCCGATTTCCGCACCGGCGCATGGTTTTTTCCGCGAAAATGTAGAGAATTTTCCGCGCGGAATCGTAGTGCATCTGATTAAACGCCCAGGGATCGGGGTAATAGCCCCAGTCCAGGCCGCTGTAAATCCGGTCAAATTCCCCCAATTCCCCGTCGGAAATGGGCCGCAGCCGGAGATTTTCGAACACCGCAGTCCCCGTTCTGCCGGGCTCGCCGAGGTATTCATGCTGATAAGCCGCAGGATTTTTTTCCTTCAACTCCGCTGCATTCTCCAAAAACCGCTTGCCCAGCCATTCAGCCGGCATGGATAAATACGTACTTCTGTGGACAAATTCCCCGAGGTTTGCCGCTAAAATCGCCCGATTTGCGAAGTTTTTGCGGTTCTTTGGCGGATTGAACGTGCAGAACTCCCAGCCCTGCTCGCCGCCCCGAAGCACCGACTGCCGGATGCTCCGTACCTCCTCCGGGCCGGAAAACTGATCCCACTCCTCGAAGTGCAGCAGCGCGATGTAGCCGAACTGGGGTTTTATGGATTTCAGCGCACCGGGATCGTCCGCCCCGCAAAACAGGAGCTTTTGCCCGGTTGGCAGGTAGGTAAGCTCCATTGGCTCGACGGTTGCACGAAATTTATCCCGCAGTCCCAGCATCTCCACCGCCCACTGATATTGTGGGAAGACGGTTTTGCGCATGGTGCGGGCCACTTTCCGCAGCACCACCCCGTGGATGTCCGGATGGGCGATCAAAAGCAGCAGCATTTCGATGGAAACGAAGGAGCTTTTCCCGCTTCCCCGTCCGCCTGCCAGCAAAAATCGGTGATAATCACCAGATTTTACCGCCTGATGGACGGGAACAAAGGCCGGGCCGATCAAATCCGAGAGCTTACAGGTCGTCAAGGATCGTCACCTCGCCTTCGAATTCCGGCTCCGGGCGCTCTTTCCAGCGCTGGGGGCAGCGATTTTTCAGCCAGAAGATCTGCGCACGGACGTCCGGGCCAACATGGTGATCCTGAGTTACCGTCCTGGCGCCGGTTTTTTCCGAAAACTCCTCGCGGGTTTCCTGGTAGTCATAGCCGAGGGCTTTGGTTAGTAACGCTAATTCAACTTGATCCTCCATGGAGGCGTCGCCAGCGACGATTTTTTCTTTGAGTTCGGCCAATGCGGAGGTGAAAAGTTCAGTAGGGTAAGGCATTGTGGTGCTCCTTTGAGTGGGTTAGGGAATTAGATTTTACGTATTTACTGGCATTCTCTTTTCGATACGCCCTTCGGGGACCCCATCTTTCTTTGTTTGAAGAAAGATAGGGGAGAAAGACAAACCAAGGGGATTGCGATCCCCTTGAATCCCCTGGGGTAATGTTTTAGTGGAAACCGGACGTACTTTGGTTATACCACTTCGCAACGGTGCATTTGACGCGATTAAGTCGCGCATGGCGTGCTCTGCACTGCTTCCATGCGCTCTGCGTGCTGCGCCCCGAAGGCGAGACTTCAGCATCGCCGCAGGAAGTGCCCTTGGGGTGCGGTGCCCAGAAAGATAGAAAATCTTACGTAACCACCCTACTTCCGACTACAAATTAAGTTGGTTATTCTATAAGTGTTACGAATGCACCGCACTAGGAGCAGTACAATCGAGTCCGTGGAAGCAGTGCGGAGCACGCCACGGACGGGCCTAAATCGCGTAAATTGCATTTGGGCGAATTCGTAAAAACTACGCACGTCTCCCCTCCGACTCCCCGTATTAAAAGCCAGTTTCCAAAGGGCGGCTTTGGAGCCCTTTGGCGTGTCTTTCTCCGATATCTTTCTTCACGCAAAGAAAGATGTCGCCGCCGGAGGCCGTCCGATGACAACCGCAGCTCGTAAAAAACGCTGCAAAAAGGGAAGCCCATGCACCCATGCGCTCCCCTTCGTCCCTTTTTCATGCTCCCATCATACCACGTTTTCCTTCCATTGTCTTCCATTATTTTTCCATTTTGCAGAAATTTTCAAGAAAATTTGCCCCAAAACCGCCCCCGCGCCGCCTAAATTCCGTACAGCGCCGACGTAAACCGCTCCAGCGCCCCATCCCGCCGCCGGTAGACCATGGATTTTTCCAGTTCCAGCTCCTCGCAGAGCCGTTCCAAATTTCCCCGCCCCGGCTCCATGTACATCCGCCGCAGCACCAGCCGCTCCGGCTCACTCAGGGCCGAAAGCGCCCCGTCCATCACCGAAATCCACCGCTTTGTGTCCTCCAAACGCCGCTCCAACTCCTTCCGCGCCACGAGAATATTTACCATTCGATCGTCTCTCTGTGAATGAGATTCCACCACCGGCTCCCCACAGAAGGATGGGGATTTCAGCCCCTCCGCCTCGAATTCCAGCCGCCGAATCTCCTCCGACAGACTTTGAATCGCCGCCCGCCGGGTGGAATACTGCTGTAATTTCTCCTTTGCCTCCAGTTTCCAGTTCATAAATCCTTCCTCCTTGTAGAATTTCCAATTTTGAGTCTGTGAACCATGCATATTTACATCAAGGCATCATGTCCCCTCCCCCTTCAGCTCCTCCCGCAACTGCTCCATTCTTCGCCGGGATTCGGCAACATCCTGTGCCCCCGGGACAGGGATCGACGAGTTACCGCCGGATTTGTTTACCTTTCTCCGCGCTTCCCGTTCTTTGAATTCACCCAATGTTTTCACCCCGTTTTTTTGCCAATTCCGGAGAATCCCCCGCACATAGCCCCAATTCAGCTTGCCGTTGTCCCGGGCAATTTCCAGTGATTGGAGCAAAAGCCTCTCCTCCATTCCGTCTGTCAGAGACAATAGTTCCTCCAGCGCGGATTCGCTCAAGGATAGCTGGGGCGAAAACAGGGAATTTAGTTTTGATTTTGACCAAGACGGCGACGACTCCTCCTGATGACTGATAACTGTTTGGTTCTGTTCTGTTATGTCCTGTCCTGTCAACGCGTAAGTTACGCGTAACGTTTCGTTTTCTAACTTTAATTTTTTCTGTGTTTCCAACGCATTTTTGCGATACCGCCGCATTCTAGTTTTCGTCTGCTCTCGCTGTCGCATCGTTATCTCAATTAAACGGCCTGCATAGCGCGTCCAATTGTGAATGCTGTAACACCCCTCCGCATCAACATCCAGCCAATTCGTGTCAACAAGCGCTTGACATAACTTTTTTGCATAATTGATTTGAAACCCTAACGCCTGCGCAATCGCCCGTTCCGGGAACCCGCTCAAATCCCCGTCCGGGGCATTTTTCGCCGCCCACAGCCACAGCGAAACCACGATCCCCACGGCCTCGCTGTTCCGCCGCAGCTTCATGCGATCCACTAGCGCGTAAATCTTCGGATGATCCGCCAAGTTCGAATACACCTGTATCCACGGTAGCATAGGTTACACTCCTTCGTCGTGTCGTGAAGTTGGGCTTCCGCCCCGTTGGCTATCTTCATTGTACCGCGAATCACCATTTTCTTCCACCGCCAATTTGGCAAATTACCCGGCCAATGTGGCCTACCATCCATCCAACACCACCCGAAAATCGGCAATCCGATCCAGTTTTTGTGCAAATCCCGTTCAAAATCTTCATTTCTGCTCCTAAACCTCTGATTTTTGCACAAAAAAATAGGCGGACACGCACTGCGCATCCGCCCGAATCCATTCCAAATCTGTCTAAATTCCGGCACCTACCGGAACCTCCGGCACCGGGAATTCCGGCATCGGCTCTCCCATTCCGCCGACATATCCCTCCCGCAGGGCCATCAAATAGCGAATCAGCTCCTCCAATCCCCGCCGATCCATCCCCGGTTCTGACTGACGCCCGAAAACAAGGTAATCCATGCTCACCCCATAGAGCGCCCCAATGCACGTCAAAAGCTCCACCGAGCAGCCCCGCATTCCCCGTTCCATCCGGCTCAGGGAACCGGCGGTCAGACCCAACCGATGCGCCGCCTGCTCCTGGCTCCAGCCCTGCTTGAGCCGCAATTGCCGAATCCGTTCTGCCGTGTCTATCTGGTTATAAGTTAACATAAGTACCTCGCTTTCTCCATGTTCCCATGGAAGTCATGTTGGCTTTCCCACTGCGCGCCGCGCTGTCACGGCGCCAGGATCCGCGATCCTTGGATGTTGCCATTGTAGCACATTCGGCCCGTATAATTTGTCGAAAACAGGGAGTGAGGTGAGAGTTTTTTCGAATTTTCCAGAGAAAAACAGAAAAAAGTACGCTGCAATCTCTTGCAGCGTACCCTCTTACTTCAAAATTTCCTTCAACGTCCGCCATCCCAGCACCGCGCACTTCGTCCGTGCCGGCATATGGGCGATATCCTGCAGCGCCGAAGCCTCCTCCAGCTCCTCCACCTCCGTCTCGCTGGCCTCGCCCCGGATCATTTTGAAGAACAGCTCGCCCAAATGCAAGGCCTCGTCCTTCTTCTTGCCGATAATCATCCCCAGCATGATGTCCACCGACGCCTGCGAAATGGCACATCCATCTCCCACAAACGCGCCGTCTACGATGGTATCCCCGTCCACCTTCAGTTTTAGGGTAATCTCATCTCCACAGCTTGGGTTCACGCCGTCAAGTATCAAGTCCGCATCAGGTAAATCATGCTTATGCTCTGGCCGCAAATTGTGCTCCGTCAGAATCTCATTGTAAAAGCTCCGATTGTTCACAGTCCCATCCTCCCTCTCAGAGTACTCAGGCTCTCCACCAGCCGATCCACCTCGTCCGTGGTATTGTAGAACATAAAGCTGGCCCGGGTAGAGGCGCGACATCCCAGATGTTGGAGCAGCGGTTGGGCGCAATGGTGCCCAGAACGGACATTTACCCCGTCCGATTCCAGAATTTCCGCCACATCGTGGGGGTGTACCCCGTCCACAAGGAAGTTCACGATGCCCGTATGGTTCCCAGGATCCTTGGAGCCAAGCACATGAACCCCCGGAATTTTGGCAATTCCCTCCATGGCACGGGTAACCAGCAGTTCCTCCTGCGCCATCATGTCGGTAAATCCGATTTTCTCAAGGTAATCCATGGCCGCCGCCAGGCCCACGGCCCCCGCCGCGTTCACGGTGCCCGCCTCGAACTTATGGGGCACCTCCGCATACACCGCGCCCTCCCGGGTGACGGATTCGATCATCTCGCCGCCGGTGAGGAACGGGGGCATCTGCTCCAGCAGCTCCATTTTGCCCCAGAGCACGCCGATTCCCATTGGCCCCAGGAGCTTGTGGCCCGAAAATGCCAGGAAATCCACGCCCAGCTTTGTAACGTTTACAGGCATATGGGGCACCGACTGCGCCCCATCCAGCACCACAACGGCGCCCACACGATGCGCCCGTTCCACAATTTCCGCAACCGGCGAAACGCACCCCAAAACGTTGGACACATGGGTCACTGCCACCAGCTTTGTCTTCCCGTTGATCCCCTCGTCCAGGGTCTTCTGTGTGAAGCTGCCATCCGGTTCGCAGTCCAGATAACGCAAGGTCGCGCCGGTCTTCTTGCATACCATCTGCCAGGGCAGCATGTTGCTGTGGTGCTCCAGAATGCTCACCGCCACCTCGTCCCCGGCCTTCAACGTGGAAAGTCCGTAGGTGTACGCCACCAGGTTCAGGCTCTCGCTGGCGTTCCGGGTAAAGACCACCTCACCTGGGTTCTCCGCCCCAATGAACCGCGCCACCCGTGCCCGGGAATTCTCATAAGCATCCGTGGCCGCAAGGCTCAGAGGATAGAACCCCCGCAGGGGATTTGCGTTGGAATTGCAGTAAAAATCGCAAATCGCATCCAGCACGCACTGGGGCCGCTGGGACGTGGCGGCGTTGTCGAGATACGCCTCACCATAGTCCCGCAGCAGCGGAAAATCCTGCCGAATTTTCTGTACGTCCAGCATGGTTACAGCACCTCCTGAATTGCGTTCCGGGCCAGTTCCACCACGTCCTCCCGGCCCATGGCTTCCGCCAGCCGGTAGAGCTTTTCCCGGGTTAAAAGATTCTCCGCCGTGACGGAATCCATGCCACGGGCTGCAAAATAGAATAGCGTCTCCTCGTCCAGTTCGCCAATGGACGCTCCGTGATCGCCCTGCACGTCCTCCTCGGCGCAGAGGATCAGCGGGATGGTTTTGTTCACGATTTCCTCCCCCAGCAGCAGCACGTTTTCCTGTTCCGCGCCCACCGAGCCCTTGCAGCCCTTCTTAAAATCAATGGTGCCCCGGAATGTTTTCTGGGCCTGATCTTTGAGGGTTCCGTCCGCCCGGAGGTTGCAGGTTGTATTTTTTCCAAAGTGGTTTGCAACGAGGTTCACGTCCAGCTTTTGGTGCTTCTTCCCCAGATACCCGGCCTGATAGGTGAAGTTCGCCTTCTCGCCGTAGAGATCCATCCGGCAGCCGGAGTAGATGTCGCCGCTGCCCAAATACAGGTGCAGCACCGCAATGTCGGCATTTTCCCCCACGTTTCCGCCCAAATCGTGTACCAGAACCCCGTTTTTCCCGGGCTCCAGCAGCTCCACCAGACGGATTTTCGCGTTTTTCTCCAGTTTTAAGAGCAGCCGAAGGGCGGTGGTGTCTCCGTCCGCGCTTTTCAGGTGGGTGTACAGGGTAACTGTGCTTCCCTCTCCTGCTGTGACGTTCAGAACCGCCCCCTGAGTCCCCGAGGACTTCCATTCCACCAGGGTCTCCAGACTTTCTCCGGCCCCCGCAGTGACGGAATACACCGGCAATCCTGCAAAAATCACATCCGCATGCTCTCCCGCGCCGGTTTTTACGTCCAGCGCAGTGGTGGCACTCGTCGCCTTTTTTGTATCAATCGCCAATTCTGCGCCGCTCAATTTGGGCAGATTGACGGAAATATCGTTGATATCCATCCGGTTCCAGGTGATGGCCGGGAGCCGGTTGATGCGCATGGTCTCCATACTGTTCTCCTTTCCGTCCATCATCCGATGCTGCCCTTCATTTCCAGCCGAATGAGGTTGTTCATCTCAATGGCGTACTCCAAAGGCAGCTCCTTGGACACGTTGTCCGCGAATCCGCTGACGATCAGCGCCTTGGCCTCGTCCTCGCTGAGTCCCCGGCTCATCAGGTAGAAAATCGCCTCGTCGGAGATCTTTCCGATCCGCGCCTCGTGGCCCACGTTGGCGTCCCGGGTGCGGATGTCCATGGCGGGGATGGTGTCACTCCGGCTTTCGTCGTCCACCATCAGGCTCTGACAGCTAACCGCCGACTTGCTCCCCTTCGCCGTGGGCAGAATCGTCACGGAGCTTCGGAAGGTGCTGACGCCGCCGGACTTGGAAATGGACCGCGCGTTCATGTAAGAGCTGGTGTTGGGAGCCTTATGCACCACTCTTGCGCCGGTGTCGAGATTCTGAGTAGCCCCCGCGAAGGTGATTCCGGTATATTCCATTCTCGCACCTTCCCCATTTAAGATACTGGTGGGGTAAAGATAGCTTACGTGCGATCCGAAGGAGCCGGACACCCACTCGATCCGTCCGCCCTCCTCCACCAAGGCCCGCTTGGTGTTCAGGTTGTACATATTTTTCGACCAGTTCTCGATGGTGGAGTACCGGAGCCGGGCGTTTTTGCCCACGAACAGCTCCACGCAGCCCGCGTGCAGGTTCGCCACATTGTATTTCGGGGCCGAGCAGCCCTCGATGAAGTGGAGATCCGCGCCCTCGTCCACAATAATCAGCGTGTGCTCAAACTGGCCCGCGCCGGGTGCATTCAGCCGGAAGTAGGACTGGAGGGGGATTTCCACCTTCACGCCCTTGGGCACGTAGACGAAGGAGCCGCCGGACCAGACCGCCCCGTGGAGCGCCGCGAACTTGTGATCCGTGGGCTTCACCAGCTTCATGAAATGCTTGCGTACCATCTCGGCGTAGGGGCCGGTGAGCGCGCTCTCCATGTCCGTGTACACCACGCCCTGAGCCGCCACCTCGTCCTTGACGTTATGGTAAACCAGCTCGGAATCGTACTGCGCCCCCACCCCGGCCAGGGATTTCTGCTCCGCCTGGGGGATGCCCAACCGCTCAAAGGTATCCTTAATGTCCTGGGGCACCTCCGACCACTTGGCCTTCATGTTGGTATTCGGGCGCACATAGGTGACGATGTGGTCCATGTCAAGGCCCTCGATGCTGGGGCCCCAATTTGGCATTTTCGTCTCATTATAAATTTGCAGCGCCTCCAGCCGGAACTGCTCCATCCACGCGGGATCGTGCTTTTCCCGGGACAGCTGCTCCACGATTTGCGGGGTCAGGCCAGCCTCCAGACGGTAGGCGTCGGTTTCGTCGTCCTTAATGTCATAGACGCTGCGGTCAATATCGCTCACTTTTGTTTTCTCATCCATCGGCTCAGCCCTCCTGTTTTTCGTAGGCGGCGAAGCCCTGGGCGTTGATCTTGTCCACCAAGGTCGCGTCGCCGTCGGCCACCAACGTGCCGCCCACCATCACATGGGCCTTGTCCACGGAAATCCGCTCCAGAAGCCGGGTGGAATGGGTGATGATGAGCAGGCTGCCCCCGTGCTGCTTCTGATACTGGGCGATGCCGTCCGACACAATGCGCACTGCGTCTACATCGAGGCCGGAGTCGGTCTCATCGAGAATCGCCAAATCGGGCCGGAGCATGAGCAGCTGGAGCATCTCGGCCTTCTTCTTCTCGCCGCCGGAGAAGCCCACGTTCAGGTCGCGCTCGGCGTAGCTGTCGTCCATCTGGAGCACCTCCATGGCCTTTTTCAGCTCTTTTTTGAAGTTCCAGAGGGAGATGCGCTTGCCGGTTCGCTGCTCCAGCGCGGAACGGATGAAGGCGCTGACGGTGATGCCGGGGATCTCGATGGGGCTTTGGAAGGACAAAAACAGGCCGTCCTTCGCCCGAACATCCGGGGCCGCACCGGTGATATCCTCCCCGTGGAACAGGATTTTGCCCGCCGTCACCTGATATTTGGGGTTGCCCGCCAGGGTGTAGCCCAGGGTGGACTTGCCGGTGCCGTTGGGGCCCATGAGGACGTGGGTCTCCCCCTTGCCAATTTCGAGACAGACGTTGTGCAGAATCTCCTTGTCCTCCACCCGGACGGAGACGTTTTGAACCTCAAGTAATTTCTTTTCCATGGTGATCCGATTCCTTTCTATGGCTTCTGGTGCGTTCCAGTAACTCTTGTAATGTAATGCCATCTAAATATCCATCAATGGCGTCCTGCAATCCGGCCCAAAGGGAGCAGGCCATGCAGGCGTCCTGCCGGGCACAGCTACTCTCCTCCACGCAGGCCACGGGGGCAAGGGACCCCTCGGTACACCGGAGAATTTCGCCCACGGTGTAGCCACTTCCGTCCCGGAGCAGCCGATAGCCGCCGCCCCTGCCGCTGGAGGCCGCGATTAAGTTGCCGCGCACCAGAGTTTTGGTGATGCTTTCGAGATATTTCAGGGAGATGTCCTGCCGGGCGGCGATCTCCTTCAGCGGCACAAAGTCGCCGGAATCGTGGGCCAGCAGGTCGCACATCACCTGGAGCGCGTATCTTCCCTTGGTCGATATGAGCATAGGCTTCCCTCCCTGGGTGACATGATAACACCTACCAACCTAGTATGTCAATAGGTAAAAAGGTTTTTTCAAAAATTCATGAAGATTTAAGATATTTTTGGAGGGAAATATGGTAGAATGGAGGGGTAGTTTTGGAATATATTTTGTGATAACTGACATTTCTCGTTTTTACGGACTTTTTTCGAAAATCCTACTCCTACACCCTCCGGGGGCCACACCTTTCATTTTACGTTTTTACCGACCGTTCTTCTTTTCCAACACCCTTCGGGGACTCCATCTTTCGCTGCACGGCGAAAGATAGAGGAGAAAGGCGTGCCAAGGGGCCTCGGCCCCGTTGGATCCCCGGGGTAATGTTTTGGAGGAAGCCGGACGTGCTTTGTGCCTGCCTTCTCGCAACGGTGCGTTTGACGCGATTAAGTCGGCTTCGGCGCTCCGCTTATCCCCTCGCCTCTGCGTGCTGCACTGCCACGGAAGATAGAAACGCTTTCGCAACCACCCAACTTCCGACTACAAATTAAGTTGGTTATTCTTTAGGTTTTACGAATGCGCCGAAGTTCGTGCAGTAAGCATGAGTCCGTGGAAGCAGTGCGGAGCACGCCACGGACGGGCCTAAATCGCGTTAATTGCACCAATGCGAACTCGTAGGGCCTACGCACGTCTCCCCTCCGAACCCCCGTATAAAAAGCCAGAATCCAAAGGGCGGCTTTGGAGCCCTTTGGCACGCCTTTCTCCCCTATCTTTCGTCGTGCAACGAAAGATGGGGCCACCGGAGGTCGTCAGTTGCCGAACGCGGCTGGTAAAAACGCAAAACAAAAAACCACGCCCCCCGGAGGGCCTACCGAAAATACAATGCCCGTAAAAACGCAAAACAAAAAAACCACGCCCCCCGGAGGGCCTACCGATAGGAGGAAAAATCCCATGTCTTCCGTCCCCACCAAAAAACTCATCCTCCGCATCTCCCTTCGCCTTGTCTTAATTGTCGCCGTCCTGCTCTGCCTGGGGCTGATCGTCCCGCCCCTGCTGGGCCTCTTTCTCCCGTTTTTGTTGGCCTTTGTAGCGGCCACGCTTTTGGCCCCGCTGGTGCAAAAATTCGCCAAGCGGGTGGGCGGCTGGAACTTCTGGTCCATGCTGTTTGTGGTGCTGATGCTCCTGGCCGTCACGGGCGTTCTGGTCTATGCGGGCTACTATCTCGTTTCCCAGGTGACCGACCTGATCCGCAGCTGGACAAGCATCCGGGAGGGCATCACGGATATGCTGAACCAGGTCTCCCAGTTCCTCTCCAATAACGTCCACTTTACCTCCACCGACACCGAGGAGTATATTCTGGGCCTCCTCCAGGACGGCCTCAGCTGGCTCACCGGCAAAATCTCCACCTGGGCGCCCACGGTGGTGGTGGGCGTTGGCAACCTGGCCTCGGGCATCGTCAGCTTTCTGATTTCTCTCCTGTTTTTCATTGTGGCGGCGTATTTTATGACCGCAGACTACCCGGGCCTTCGGAAGCGGCTGATTGCTTGGGTGCCGGACATCATCCGCCCCCATATGCGCCACGTGAAGGAGGCCGCAGGCTCGGCCATGTTCGGCTACCTCCGTGCCCAGCTGATCCTCTCCGGTGTCGTTCTGGTGATCGTCTTCGTGGCCCTGCTGATCGTCCGCCAGCCCTATTCCCTGCTCATCGCCATCGCCACCGGCATCATCGACATCATGCCCTTCTTCGGCAGCGGCGCAATTCTCGTCCCCTGGGGCGTGATCTGCCTGCTGGTGGGCAATCTGAAAAAGGCCATTTTCCTGCTGATTCTGGCCTTTGCGCTGTTTTTGTTCCGGAAATTGGCAGAACCCAAGGTGGTGGGCAACCAGACGGGCCTCAGCCCCCTGCTGTCGCTGATTTCCATCTATGTGGGCATGAAGCTCGGCGGCGTGGCCGGGATGATCCTTTGCCCCATTGCGTGTATGGTGGTCATCGGCCTGTATGGAATGGGATTCTTTACCCCCACCATTCAGGATTTTCGGATGCTGTTTGGGCGGATTTTGGAGGCCGCACGGCTCCCGGGGGAAGCCCGGGATTCCGGGGAGGATTCAGAGGAAGAAAAATAGGACGTTTTGCGTTTTTACCTGCTGCTCTGCTAAACCGACGGTCTCCGACGGCCGGTACTTCTCACGAAACTTGTCAACTTTCCTAGACACGCAAAAGAGTGAATATTTCATTCGGAACGCGGTAATCGATCCCGGAATGCAACCTGGACGAATTATAATAAAGCTCAATATACGTCACGATTCTCCTGGCCGCCTCGTCGTAACCGCACTCCTTCAGACTTCCCAGCTCCGTCTCCAGGGTATGCCAAAAACTTTCGATCGGCTGATTATCGCTGGGCGTGCCCGGGCGGGACATGCTCTTGCGGAAGCCGTATTGCTCGACCAGCTGCTTCGTCCGCTTGGCGGTGTACTGGTAGCCTCTGTCGCTATGGTAAATCGAACCCGCAGGTCTGTCTGCATTGCGTCCCACCGCCATCCGGAACGCATCCTGAACAAGATTCTGCGTCTGATTTTTGGCGATGGACCAGCCCACCAGCCGCCGGGTTGCAACGTCGATCACGCCGCACAGGTACAGCTTCCCGTGGCGATAGCGCAGCTCCGTGATGTCCGAGCACCACAAATAGTTTGCCTGGGCCACCGAGAACTTGTCCTGGAGGAGATTTTCCTCAATATATTGCTGTTCCGTGGGCTTTTTGCGGCGATTTTGACGCTTTCGCCCCGCCTTGGCCACCAATCCGTTCTTCTTTAGAATCCGTCCGATGCGGTACTCGCTGACCTGGATTCCTTCCGCCAGCAGCGCTTTTCGGATCCGGATCCTGCCGTAATTCCCCTGGTGCCGCTCAAAACAGTGAATTACCGCATTTTCTTCCGCTGTTTTTTCACGATCGCTTGCCGCCGGACGCCGGTAATAGCCGCTACGAGACACCCTGAGCACCTGGCATACCTTGCTGGTGTCGAAGCCCGTCAGCTCCTCCTTGGCGAACCGGATTCGTCTGCCGGGTTTTTCGCAAAGTATGCCGCTGCTTTTTTTAAGATCTCGTTTTCCATCCGCAGCCGCTCGTTCTCCTTCCGGAGCTTTCGCAGTTCCGCATCCGCCGGGGCCTGGTGCCCCTTGCCCACGAACGCGTCCTGGCCGTGCGTCCGGTACTCGTCCACCCAGCGGTACAGCATCCCTACGTTGATTCCCAGTTTCTCTGCCACCACCGACGGCTTGAGGCCGTCTTCCGTCACCAGCTCGCAGGCTTTTATCTTGAATTCTTTTGTGTACGTTCTTTTCATTCGAAACACCTCTTTTTTCCATTATAGCTTTCACTCTTCGAGGTGTCTACTTTTACTGTACAACTTTCCACGATTCACTCTTCACTCTTCACTCAACTTACGACCCCCGCCGAACGCGGCTGTCAAAAATGCATCCCCTCTCGCAACCACCAGAATTTTCAATCCGTCGCTTGCGACTCCTCAATCTATTCTCTATTATCTATTCAATATTCTCTATTATCTATTTCTCTCCCCCCACCCAAAGG
>ERZ1034980.908-NODE-908-length-19127-cov-5.978135_pt1 | contig 19127 bp, 36 predicted proteins | sample MGYA00520622_ERZ1034980 | MGnify/ENA primary metagenome ERZ1034980 (study PRJEB33766, sample SAMN09781791) | gut metagenome | biome: gut microbiome | host: Homo sapiens | place: Madagascar | study: EMG produced TPA metagenomics assembly of the PRJNA485056 data set...
GTAAATATGAAATATAAAATAATAAGATACAATAATGATGGTATAATCCCATTTTTTTGTAGATTCAAATATCGTCCTCCTAGGAGTTCTGGATACGACATTTTTATGCGTGGCAATACCCGCGAGATAAATGGACGAAAAGCGTACTACCTAAACAAGTATGGTCGCGTTACTAAGAACACGAGAAAGCTAGGTAACTAATATGGATAAACAAAAGGATACTGTAGATATATGTAATAATATCCTCGATGTGATAACTGTTTCTACTCCAAGATTGATGACGCTTGCGGAGAACTGTGTGCTATATACTATAGAGATGATGAGAATTGTGTCGGCTGTCCTTTGTGCGATATGGATTCATGGTTTACTTGTAAGGCAAATGAGCTATTGAGTAATATTCAGACCGTAGAACAGATGGCGTATGATGTGGCGAGAAAGGGTGGTAATGGTGAATAAAAACAGACACAGAAAGCTAGAAAGAGCATGTAAGGAATATTCGTGTACCATAAAGGTAGCTACTAAGCTGATAGAGCACCATGAAAATATTTGTAATAACGTTCTTTCGTGTCTGCGATGTCCATTAAACATTGCCGCACCTAATGATATATATTGCGAGATAGATTATGCTGTTAAGGAAATAAATAATTTACGTAGGCTTGTAAATACCGCTAAAAAGGCGAGTGAGGAGATAAGTCTATAGATAATGAATGGCGTCACTGAGCTATCAATGAGCTACCTTGATGAGGCAAGTTGGAAGATACAGAAGGCTATTATTACATTTTGTGAGTATTATCCAAAGTGTGTTGGTTGTCCTAGTAAACATAATAGTATCTGTAAGTTGAAGGGCGCTCGACAAGGGCTACTAAATACTATGGGATATATATTAAACCATGAGGAGGGTGAAGTAAGATAGTATATATAACGATTCATGATGATGATTTTGCAGGGCCGCTGAAGGACATGACTACTGTAGTAGAGAATCCAACATCGGCCAGAGTATTCCACGACGCGGCCCAACTTGCCGTAGACTGGTATCATAGACGCCGTAGAAAAGAGGATGAAGTATACAAAGATGACTAAGGTTGGAGATATTGTGTGGGTGTATGATAGGAACACTGGCTATAAGGTCAGAGGAATAGTGGCCGACATTAATAGCGGCTGGTATAAGATGAAGACAGATAGAGAGACTATGTGGATATCAAATGTTTCCCTAGAGCTAATCGAGAAATCTGTGCTGCCGAATGGAGATACGTATGAGTGCTAATTGTATCAATATAAACAAGCTATCCTCTCGATTTGATAGTACTTCTTATGTCCACACTAAGCCGAATGGGATAACCGTTAAGCAGCTCATCGGAGAGCTGAAGAAGTATAATCCAGAGGACAAGGTGTATATGTATGACTCTGAAGGCGATTTATATAATGTCGTTAGAGTTATGAAGGATAAGAGCAAGCTGGTGGTATTTTGAAAAACGATATATTTTCATATAAAGATAGACCAATCCGTATGAAAGACGAAAATAAGTATGATGCTTTTGTGTTCTGTAGAATGCTCGGAGTAAGAAATGTGGTGGAGTTCTGCTCTAGGTATATAGAGTCAGAGCATATCATACATGATAATATTGTGACTGAGGAAGGGCTATACGATTTACTGTATGCACCTCCTATAAAGCACGAAACACGAGTTGCTGCCGAGAAGTGGCTCACTAGTCTCATCGAGGGAAACAGACCAAAGAAAATAGCAAATGATGTTTCTATTCACTCTTACTATAGTGAAACCTTCGGTTATCTTACTATGTTTGATATAGATGGACAGCCTTGGTTTGTAGGAAAAGAAATAGCTGAAGCTCTTGGATATAGTAATACGCGCAATGCTATATTAGCGCATGTTTCTGACAGTGAAAAGGTTACACGTACAGTTGACCGATTTGGGTATAGCCGCAGAATGGTACTTATTACAGAGCGTGGAATGTGCCAACTTGTAATGGCAAGCAGGATGCCCAAGGCAGAAGACTATCGTTATTGGATTCACCAGTGTGTCATGGGCGAAGCTCGCTCGGACTCTACATATAGTACCCGTCAGGCTAAAACTATACAGAAAATTATGTCAGAATATGAAGCTCTCAAACTCGAACTAGAAGAACTCAAAAAGAGTTGAAAAAAGTTAAATAAGGGGTTTACAAACGTTAACATATTTGCTATAATATTACCTGTTGGGGCGAGAGAAGATAAATGAGTGTGACTGGTTAATATCCAGATAAATGTCCATATACAGGGTGCAGCAATGCCCTGTATAGAGCCAATCGGGAATCACCCACATTTCCCTTAGCCTGCTCGGTAGTCGCTTCAGTTTTCGGTTGGTTCTATATAAGGCATTACAATGTCTTACCTGTTACTTCCTTTCAAATAGATACCTGCTTCTGTCACGGTGGGTATCACGGGGGTGTCGCCAAGCGGTCAAGGCACAGGACTTTGACTCCTGTATCATTGGTTCGATTCCAATTACCCCTGCCATTATGGAGAGTATATCCAGCAAAATGATAATGATAAGTCTGGAACCAGACCTGAAATCTGGTGCGTGCAGCGCTAATCTCTCCTACCTTGATAATAGCTACTTTATATAGTTGTTATCTATATATTAACAGACGGTCTGTTTAGGCTCTTTGTTTTTTCAGCCCATCCAATAGGGCGTAGCGCCATACCCTGCGCGTGAGAATATATTGGAGCCTCGACGTGGCTAACGTCATCATACGCCTGTAGCTCAGTAGGTTAGAGCGGTGGCCTTATAAGCCATGTGTCATGGGTTCAAGCCCCATCAGGCGTACCATTTATGCACTTATGGTGGAATGGCAGACACGCTGGTCTTAGGAACCAGTGCCGTAAGGCGTGAGGGTTCAAATCCCTCTGGGTGCACCAAATAATGTTCGAGTGGTGGAATGGCAGACACAGCGGACTTAAAATCCGCAGCCGTAAGGCGTGAGGGTTCAAATCCCTCCTCGAATACCATTTGATTTCATGTTCCTTGTAGCTCAGCAGGAAGAGCGGCCTTACGATTTTAGGCGCGTCTCTGGTTCGATTCCAGACAGGAACTTACAATATTGCCGTAGTAGCTCAACGTGTTAATTGTACATATTAGAGCATGACCATATGACGATTCACAATGGCTAGAGCAAGGATAGTACGTACCAAGAGTGTTCGCGAAGCTCTTGTTCCTGATGGTGGTTCAAATCCATCCTACGGCTATTTATGCTGGTGTGGCGCAATCGGTAGCGCAATGGTTTTGTAAACCATAGGTTGTCAGTTCGAGTCTGACCATCAGCTCCATTTTTTTTTGAGTATATTATAGAACATATGTTCTTACTAATTCAAGGATGTGGTTGATTGAGAGAGATAAAAATTAATGGAGTGAAGCTACTTTACAACCCTAAGAACATCTCGATTAGCGACGCGAAAGCGCAGTTAAGAGATGCACAAGCTAGGGCAAATGGGAGTAAGTTTCATCAGTTTATTGCGGTAAGCCCCCATAGAGGAGAGCCGTGGTACGAGAAGTTGAAGGAATTTAAGCATTCAAATCTTAAGTGGTCAAATCGGAGGAAATCAAATGTACGTTAAACTGGAAGATGTAGGTATTATGATGGCTGATAGTATTGCCCGTGTTATTGATAGTGCTAAGGATAACTTAACGCAAGATGAAATTGATATAGCCTTGACTATTTCTTCACTAGCATCTATTGACTGTTTCAGCCGTGCGTCTAAGCAGCGTGGATTTGAGGTAGCAAAGGGATTTGAAGACAAGGGTATCATTCTTCCAGAACGTTCGACCCAAGGTTCGGCAGGGTATGACTTCTTTACTCCTGAGTCTTTTGTTGTGGAGCCAAAGAAACAGGTCATTATCCATACTGGTGTAAAGGCATTTATGCTGCCGTCTGAAACGCTAGAAATTTATATCCGTTCTTCGCTTGGCATAAAAAAGAATATTATGATGGCTAACCAAGTAGCACTTATCGATTCTGACTATTATGAGAACCCAGATAACGATGGAGAAATTATGATTTGCCTATATAACTATGGAGAATATGCTCAGGGGTTCGACAAGGGAGATAAGATTGCCCAAGGTGTATTCCGTCCGTATTTAGATTGTGGTGAAGATGTAGATGATACCAGAACAGGCGGCGTAGGCAGTACGGGGAAATGATAAACCAAGCAATAGTGGAGCTTATAAAGAGGAGGAGATTGCAGACTCTTATTCATTCTATCGTATATTATTCCTTCGATGAGAGTATTATATCGGACGCAGAATGGTCGCGTAGAGCGAAAGAGTTATGTGAGCTACAGGAAGAATATCCTGCCGAATCGGAAGAAGCTCCTCTTTGTGATATATTCAAGGATTTCAATTACAGTACAGGGGCTGGACTTGTCTACAAGGCTGACGATGCAGCTATTGGTAAGGCAAAATACCTTATCGATATCCAGCCGAAGAGGAGGAAAAGAAGAAGTGATTAGAGTACATGGCGTAGTACGACCAACAGCAGACCCGGAGTTGAAGACAGTTGGCGATAAGCAAGTTGTGAATTTCCGTGTAGCCACCAATGGCCGTAGCAAGGATGATTCTACATTCTGGAACTGCACGGCATGGGGACACCTCGCCGAGACTATTGCTCGTTACTGCCCAAAGGGAAAACAGGTTGCTATTGATGGTGTCCTGCGTCAGCGTTCCTATGAGAAAGATAACGTAAAACATACCGTTGATGAGATTATGGTACTTGATGTAGAGCTGGTCGGTGGTGCAGGAGGTACGAGCAAATGAAGATAACATCTACTGCCGTATATGGCTTAAGGGCGTCTCTCATTGCAAGTGCTTATCCTATGGCCGCTGAGGAACCTAAAGAGCTTACTACATTCGACCTGTATTCTAATGAGCCACGCAAAGAAGATTTAGCGCGTGCGATTCGACTAGGGAACTCGCCTGTAGGCAGTGGGCATGATAATTTCTTGAATGGTATCATTGTTCAGTTTAATATGTCTGCTCCTGTGAAAATCTGGACAGAGGCGCAGAGATATCATTTCTTAGACTTTGTTTCTAGCCAGTCCACTATGCACAGAATCAATAAGATGGACTTTGATAATGCATTTGAAGTCTACACTGATGATGTGATGATTGAGCGTGCTATAGAGCTACAGAAACGTTTCAACGCCAATCCTACAGAAGAAAATTTCTTGATTCTAGTACATTCTGTTCCAGTTGGCACATTGCTGATGGCAAGAATGTCTACGAACTACAGACAGCTCAAGACAATCTATAAACAGCGCGAGCTTCATCGACTCCCTGAATGGCACGACTTCTGCGATTGGGTTCGTGAACTGCCATATGCCAAAGAATTAGGTATATGCGGTAAGCAGAAACCTGATGATAAAGATTAAGAGAAAACTGTTCTTCTGCCTAGTTAAAGCCCTGCTTGTTGTTGCTCTAATGCTGAAACCGCACAATGTAGCGAGAGGAGAAAAGGTATATCATGACACGTCCCTACAGAATAGAGTTTATATACCCGAGAATGTCACGGAGGATACCGCCAGTAATCGTGAAGCGGCCCCTAAGTTTAAGGAAGTATATTGCAATATATCTGCATACACAGCTCACTCTGACGAGACAGGCCGTGGAGATGGCATTACTGCGTCAGGACGAAAAGCTCAGGCTGGGCGAACAATCGCTATGGATGATGTACCGTTTGGGACTCGTGTTGAGAAAAATGGTCATATCTATATAGTAGAGGATAGATTTGGTGGCGGTTATACGAATCGGATAGATATCTATATGGATACTAAAGAAGAGGCGTTCCAGTGGGGACGTAGGTATCTGACGGTGAAGATATATAATGACTAAGTTGATTGAAGGTGTTCGACTTAAACCCAGATGTAAAGGCCCTCAAAAAGCGAATCGAGAAAACCCGTGTCAAGACTCGGATTCGGTGCTATAACTGCGGCACGGCTGTCCAGACGAATGAGATAGGGCAGATTGAGTCTTGTGGCTGCGGTAATATCACTATCTGGCAACATCCAGACGGTGCTGAGATATTACATAAGGATAACAACTATCAAATTTTGGAGGCGGTTTATTGAATGTAATTAAAAGAGATGGCAGCTTGGAGGCTTTCGATAAGAAGAAGATTCAGGTTGCTGTTGGTAAGGCCATGACAGCAGAAGGTAGGCGTGACCTAGCTGAAGCTGGCAGGATTGCTGATGAGATTGAAAAGAGAGCGAATAATCATGATATCTCTGTGGCGTCCATTGAATGGCTAGTATTCCAGCTCCTGTGTGAGCGAAACCTAGAGCGCGTGGCGAGAGCCTACGAAGGATACCGTGCTGTGCGTGCTTATCAGCGTGAACATCCTTCTCGAATCGAGGAACAGATTCAGGAGCTTGTAGCTGGTAATAGTGATTACTGGAATAATGAGAATAGTAACAAGAACGCTAAGTTGGTTACTACTCAGAGAGACTACATGGCTGGTATCGTATCAACAGAAATCACTCGCAAATATCTGCTACCACCAGATATCGTACAGGCGCATGATAAAGGTATCATCCATTTTCACGATGCCGATTATTTCGGTCAGAATGCCCTTACAAACTGCTGTCTTATCAATCTAGATGACATGTTGCAGTATGGTACAGTAATTAACGGCGTAAAGATTAATAAGCCTCATCGGTTATTGACCGCTACAACCATCGCAAGCCAGATAATAACAGCCGTTTCGAGTTCTCAGTACGGCGGATGCACTATTACATTGTCTCATCTAGCCCCGTTTGTGAGAGATAGTTATAACTGGTATTTCAACAAATACAAAGAATGGGGAACGAATGACGAAGAAGCTAAGACAGCGGCTACGGCAGACCTGTATAAAGAGATAAAGGATGCTGTACAGACATTCAATTATCAGGTTAATAGTATGTCCACTACCAATGGACAGGCGCCTTTTATTACGGTGTTTATGTACATCGATGAGAATCCAGAGTATAAAGACGAAACGGCTCTGCTATTAAGTAAGTTCTTGAATCAGCGAATCGAAGGGATGCCCGACCGTACAGGCCACATGGTTACTCAGGCTTTCCCAAAACTTATCTATGCACTGGATGAAGATAATATCAATCCTGATAGTGAATACTGCTGGGCTACTAAAAAGGCCGCTAAGTCAACGGCGAAGAGGATGAACCCAGATTACGTTAGCGTAAAGGTGATGAAGGATTACAAGGGCGAAGCATTCCCGAGCATGGGTTGTCGTAGTTGGTTGACTCCTGATACTGCTACGGAAAATCTGGCTAACGCAAATAACTGGGTTAAAGGTCATAAATACTATGGACGGTTAACAGCCTAATTAGGCCGTCGTAAAACAACGTGAACGCATGACAAAGCGGTGTGAGGAAATATCCTTGCTAACGGTGAACATCCTTATGGAAAATACCGTGCGAAGTTATATATTGATTACGCCAATATAGGAGGAAATTAATATAAAAAAATCTATAATCATTAATAAAAAAGTGTTTAAGGTGGTTCCTATAAACACTACATACTACGTTAGTTCTGATGGGGAAGTTTATTCAACCTACAGCAAAAAGATAATAAAAACATTGTACAGATGCCATAGCAGGAAAATGTATGCGTATGTTGACATTTATGTGGATAGAAGACAAAGGCATATACCTATACATAGAATTGTTTACATGTCTTGGATTGGGGAAATTCCACAAGGGATGCAGATAAATCATAAGGATGATAACCAGTTAAACAATAGTGTTAGTAACCTGTATGCTGGTTCCCAGAAGGATAACATAAAGGACTGTATAGATAATAGTCATAGGGTTGGAGCTATGAACTATCTCACAGTACTCGACAAAAAGAGTAAGGAAATAATGACGTTCTGCCCTGCTCGTAACTTCATAGAGTATTCTGGACACCCATGCCAGAACGGTGGCGTGAGTAGAATGTTCTCTAGGAACTGGTTCAAGAAAAGATTCTTGCTATTAGAGTATAATCTTGTTAATGATTTAGATGAATTAAAACGTGTAACGACTATTGCTGATGAATGTAAGCAAGTAGGGTAGATTTTGTCACTACTCCAAGCGCGTTGCCGTAATATTACGGATGATATAGTCTAATCTCTATAGTAATATAGAGTAATTATGTTAACGAAGGCGTAGTTACGTTAAACCTTGTCGATTTGGCTCTGAGTTCTGGCGGCGATATTGATACCTTCTGGAAACTCTTTGAAGAGCGTACAGAACTATGCCACAGAGCCCTCAGAATCCGTCATGAGCGTCTGCTTGGTACTTCTAGTGATGTAGCACCTATCCTATGGCAGGATGGCGCTCTGGCCCGTCTGAAGCCGCACGAGAAGATTGATAAGCTATTATGCGCTCAGTATTCCACTATCTCGCTTGGCTATGCTGGCCTATATGAGTGTGTCAAGTACATGACAGGTCATTCCCATACGGATGGTGGAGTTGGAGAAGCATTCGGCCTAGAAGTGATGAAAGCACTTAATGACAAGTGCGAACAGTGGAAGAAAGCCGAGAATGTTGGCTACTCCGTATATGGAAGTCCTGAAATCTATTTAAGATTCTATGGGACTTTCACCAGCGATGGTGAAATCAAAGTTGCCTAACGCATTATTGCGGTGTGAGAGCGACGTTAAGTGTTCTCTATGATAATGAGAGATTAACGCTCTTGCTAACAGGGGAAATCTCATTGAGACAATCCTGTGCTAAATCTGTTTACATATCTAAATATAACAAGAAAGGAGGTGGAGTAATGGAGTTACCTAAAAATGCCAAACTCATCAAAGGGACTAGGGATTACATAACCCCGAATGGAGATGTCTATACTTATCGCAGCAACTATAAAGGCATAAAGAGCGATAAAGTAATAAAGAAATCTCAAACTACATGTTGGGGATATAAATATTGTGCGATAAAATATATCGGCAAGTCAAAACTAAAATCTAGGAGAGTCCATAGAATCGTAGCTGAGACTTTTATTCCAAATCCAAATAACCTACCAGTTGTCGGCCATAAAAATAATATAAAAAGCGATAATAGAGTAGAAAACTTATACTGGACAACTTATAGTAAAAACACACAAAAAGCTGTGGATGACGGTTTGCTGGTAAACGACAAGGGGCTTGATGATTCTCAATCGAAACCTGTTGTTATGTTTGATACTTTCACTAATAAGGTATTAGGCGAGTATGGCTCTATTAAAGAAGCTGTAAGAGAAACTGGTCTTTCTATGACTACCATATCGAGGCAGTCTAGGTATAAAAGACCAACTAGAAGACCATATTACTTCCGATTTGCTGACGATAAAGATGCTATAAATCATTATAGTTTAGTAGGAATGTTCGATTACGATACCGATAATTTAATCGATACATTCATAAATAAGTCAGACGCAGCTAAAAAGACTGGTCTTAATGAAAAGACCATAGGCCAGCAATGTCTTAGGGGAAAGCCTAAGTGTAAAAGAAGTAGTGTATACTTCAGATATGTAAGCAGTAAATGTGAACAGACTATCGAAAGCGATAAGCGAGTAGAGTAGAGAAAATCGAAAGAGCAACCCCTATTGAGAAAATAGGAGAAAATATAGTCGAATACGATAGAATCGACCACGTATAAATTCGCTAAGTGTCTCAAGAAGCGTTTCGGTATAGTTAAAGGCATCACTGACCATGATTATATTACGAATAGCTACCATGTGAATGTACGCGAAGAGATAGACCCGTTTAAGAAGATGGATATTGAGAGTAAGTTCCAGAAGCTGAGTCCGGGTGGTGCGGTATCTTATATCGAAACATCTGACCTCACTGGCAATATCGATGCCGCTATGGAAGTAATCAAACATATCTACGATACTATGGTCTATGCCGAACTTAACACCAAGTCTGATTATTGTCAGGTTTGCGGTTATGAAGGTGAGATAAAGATTGTTGATAAAGACGGAAAGCTAGATTGGATTTGCCCGAATTGTGGTAATACAGATAAATCTAAGCTCGATGTCACGAGGCGTACCTGCGGATTGACTTAAATGTCCGCGTAAAACCAATTAAACTGCGGGGAACTCCCCATAACCTTAATGAGCTACAGCGGAACTGGAAACGGTAAATGCGAATGCGGTATGTCTTAAAAAGACAGCAGTCCGACAGGATAGAAACCATAAAAATCATTAAGTCAGGGACAACCGAGCGTGCAAGTCGCTCTTACGCATCGAAACCCCTTAACAGATAATGCTGATGGGGGACGTTCAACGACTATAATATTGGGCAATTATGATGATTGTATTGTATAGTCTAATCCTGTATAAAAGTATAGGTAGTAATGATTTAGGTTCTAATTTCTGGAATCAAGGCCGTACCGAAGAAATAAAAGAGCGATATGTCCACCTTGATGATGTACCTGACGAGGATTTCTGATTGAGATACGCACAGGTTCGTAAGCTGGATATATCCAACGGTCGTGGTATAGGAATTTCCTTGTTTGTTCAGGGCTGTCATTTCCATTGTTTTAACTGTTTCAATCATGAGACATGGAGTTTTAATGGCGGTAAGGAATGGACAGAAGAAAAAGAGAATAAGTTCATGAAGCTGGCTGTGAGTCCTACTATTACTAGGGTGTCCATCCTAGGTGGTGAGCCTCTAGCCGATGAGAATGTAGATGTTGTCATACGTCTGTGCAAGAAAATCCATCAAATCGGGAAGAGTATCTGGCTATACACTGGATATACGATGGAGAATATGCCGAAGAAGCAGCGTGAGGTGCTTATATATATTGACTATCTTGTCGATGGGAGATATGTAGATGAGCTAAAATGCCCCAAGCTGCATTTTAGAGGTAGTAAGAATCAGCACATATGGCATAAGAAAAAAGAGGAGTGGTCTATTATCAATTATTCCTCCGAGAAGGTCAAGTCTTAATAGTTTGACGGAATCGGAAGTAGGGCTACATTTCTTCCTAGGAAGATATGGTAGTGAATGTTATACGGTCGTAGTAGAAGATACCGTTGAAGATGCTCTATATGGTCTTTCTGGTTGGTTTGATGATGTAAAGTACCTGAAGAGCGAATCTCTAGATTGCAAAGACAAAACCAAATACAAAGGGAACCGTAAGTTGAACGGCGGCATTATTCGCGGCTGTTGGTTCACTTGCCTGTTCAGTACGAAGCGTAGTAAGCCCCTTGTCGATGAGAAAGATATGGATGATAGACTCGTCGCTTGATTTCCTCTCAGAGGGCTACACGGACATTGGTCATATTGCCGAAGAAACTAGTAGACTATATGGCCTGTCTGCTGTTGACGTTCTGGAAGAAAGAGAGCGTCGGCAGGAGATTCTTAATAATCTCAATATCGTGCTGAAACACCTAAGCGATTCCCAGAAGAGAATCCTGCTTCTAATTGGCTCTGGCGTAAGAAAAGCAGATATAGCATATGAGCTTGGTATAAAGCCATCGTCTGTTGCTGATATCTATGATAGTATTTCTAAAAAGCTGGATAAAGAAGTCGATGAAGAGCGTATCTGTTTCCTAAAAGAGGAGGTAGAACGTCTTAGTAAGACAAGTAGGGGACGGCATAGCAAGCTATACGAAGACTTGTCCGATGAGTACGGCGAGAAGTTGGAGCTGCGAGAGGCACTGAAAAACCTTGTCGTGCTATTGACTCCTCCCGAATCGCAGAAAGAGATGGACGGACGGGTTAGCCTACCAGCATATCCCTTTGAGAGGGCTATGGACGTTAACTGTGGGATGAGAGAGGGTATTGATAGCGGTAAGAAGGTTATGAAGACTGTCTCGAAGTGCTTTATTCCAGAATATATGGATGATACTTTTCATGAGCGCGTATGCTGTACGCTGTGCGCCACCTGTAAGCGTAAGAAAGATGTACCGGGCCGGAAAGACCACGGGCTGTATGGAAGGAGAAAAACGAAAGATAAAGAATATTTCGTTCCAGCTCCTACGGAAGTAGAGAAATTCCATTGCTACCGTTGGAAGGGCGATATGTTTGATAGATGGAACCTTGAACACGGATATGTATGCCTGACATGTGATGCAGCTGTCAAGCTATCCTATAAGATGCTTGGTGCCATCAAGAAAGCAAATATCGTATAAACAAAAAAAGGCCACCGATTTCTCGGTGGTCTTTTAGTATACTTAGGGGAGTCAATCCTGATTCTCAGATGGGTGTCCCTTAATCGATTCGAGGACAGTTTCAGCGCTGATACCGTTCTGCTCCATATACTCGATAAGAGCCTTGTAATCCACGTTGGCTTTCTTTGCTTTAGCTTCAGCCAGCTCGGTCTTAAGTTTCTTCAGCTCCTCCTGCTTCTTGTTGATTTTAGCCTCAAGTACCTCAATCTTAGCGTTGAAATTCATTTGTCTAGCCATAATCTATTCCTCCTATGTATTGTTATATATTATACAGACCTGACGCGAAATCAAAATCTGTAAAACTGGCCAATAATATCTATAGGCAATTTCTCCGATGTGAATGCCGAAAAATGCTCAGTTTGGTTGCTACCAGACTTCAGTTTGTGCGCTTGCGTGCAAGCTATCAGTTTGGTATTCGATTACTTCCTGCGGATGTATTCAAGTTCGTCTAACAAATAATCAAACCTACATCCATGAACTGACGAATAAAGTGGACATCTACCACATTGATATTCGTGAGTAGTAGTAGACCCTTCATATACAGCATCGCAAGCAATTTCCTTCATGGTGTCTACTTCCTTGATTATATTCTCTAGCCTAGTCATTTTTATTCACCTTATATCCTTTTATTTTTAGCCAATCGGAAACAAGAGAACGAAGTACAGCGGATGGATTGAGAGACATATCGGCACAGGCTCTATCAAAGGATAATGCATCGTTTTCGTCGAGCCTAAATCTTTTTGCCGCATTTGTCTGTTTATCTATTCCCTTTTTTGGTACATACCCTAATGTATAATACTCTATGTATTCGCGCAAAACATCTGCCGCCTTACGGTTCTCTGACTTAACCTTGGCTGTAAACTTATCCTTCATCTCTGGATTTATTCTGACATTTATAGAGCATCTTTTATTCTTTACTTGTTCGTCTATCTTGCCCATAGTTTCCTCCTAGGTAATTAATAATATCATATATCACCTTCTTTATATTACCACCTGAATCGAGGGGTAGTCAAGTGAATCGAATTTGATATCGGATTTGGAATCAGTTAGAACACCAGACCATTCCACATGTTAAGAGTTTTGAGACGGTCTTCATCAACTAAGTCCTCTGATTTAATATAGTATATGCTCGGGTTGTAGAAGTCAATCTTAGCACGCTCCTGCCATTCCTCCATAGCCAGCTCATGGATATTGAGATTGTCGATATGGACAGAGCCACGGTTGTTTTTGTTGTAGTCGTAAAGCTCGTCGCCAAACTTCTTGAATACGTCCCATCTGTCATCGATGTTGTGCTTACCCTCCAACTGGTTCATCAAATCGCGGAAAGAACCATTGTTATGCACATTGAAGCATTCATATACAAGTCTCTGTTCTTCGTTAGTTATATCAATTACCTCCTCAGATATATTTTATATCGAATTCTCTATTAATCATAACAGCCTCGCGGCGCGAGCAAACATAATGGTCTGGTTCGTCCTTGTCAAGGATAACACAGAAGTTGTTCCCATAGGACTTCTGCATATCTTCGTAGTCTGCATAGCATACTACAGGGTCGCCTTCTTCCTCTGCGATGACAAAACGACGTTGATGCATCCATTTCTCTCTTTCGGCGTCAGTCTCAAACGCATAAGAGCTGAATCCACCACAGCCAACACCACGGCTCCAGAACTTTGCATAGAATAGGTTCTTCTTGTCGGTATTCTTGTTCATAGTCATTTTATTTTTCCTCCTTCTCGATAGACAACAGGCAATCATCCATAAGGTCTTCTCTATTGTCGTAGTCACCAATATCACGGCCACAATAATAAGCTAACTGGTCATATGCATCACTATCAACGGCATCCCAGGAGTCAGCCTTGTCTGTTTCCTTCTCGATATAGTCATACAATTCTCTTGCAGACGGATTATAGTAATTTCCATCCCTTGCAGTGCTAACATCGTCCGTCCAGTTCCCATTGCCATCTGTCCAAAGCATTGTTATTCACACTCCTCTTCCAATTTCTTTCCCATGTCCTTCTCGATGTAATCTGTCACAATTTCCTTCAGCGCATCCGTGATAGTAGCTACGCTCTTGAACTCTTCTTCCCATATATCCGACGCAATAGTTTTACCCGGGCCGAACGATAAAGTCGTATGACCGTATTTGTTCTCTGCATCGATATCAATCTCAATCGTTGCTTTCATGGCAATTACCTCCTCGATATTAAGTGAGCGACTAATGTCCTGTTTTATAAAGTCCTCGAAAATTTCTTGTATGCTCAGTCGGCTTCGATGATGAGGTCATCGATAGACACTGGCGGCTGAGAGAATCCGTCTTTAAAATACATTGTTCCCTCGTTATATTCTTCTGTCCCCCCAAGATAGTAGCAGCAAACTTCTTCGGAAGTCACAATGTCCTCGTCCTCGCCACGGAGATGGAGATGATATCCAGCCTTTCGATAACCGCCCTCACCAACTTCATCCTTGTCTACGTAGTATGCGGAGTAAGGGTCGTTACTCTCGTCGTGAATAATGGCGATGTCACTATACTTTTTATTCTCCAAATTTCGAGCAAGCAAGTCAGTCAGCCCGTCAGCGTCGAACTCAGCCTCGCCGTCCGACTCTACGACAAATTTTTCGATGTCGTCCAGAATGTCATCAGTGGGGATTGCGCACCACCAGTCGCGATTCGACTGAGGGTCATACGATTCCCAAACAGTGTATCCGCTCTCTGGATAGATGTGAAGTTTCTCGAAGTCGGTGTCGATGATTGTGTAAAACTTATCTTTCTCAAGCTTCATTTTTTATCCCTCCATAAATACTCTATCTAACTCTTCCTTCAAAATGACGGGATTGATATGCATATATCTGTCTGCTACACCGTGGTCAGCATGGCTCATCATATACTCAATCAAGTAGTCAGGTACTTTGTTGTTATGCAAAACACTTGAAAAACCATGTCTAAAACTATGGCAAGTCATCCCAGCATACCCAGCGTCTTCACAGGCCACCTTGACTTTCTTCTCGGCGCACCTGACACCTACACCAACCGCATAGGCTCCATACTTAGACTGCAAATCGAGAAGTTTGTCAATCACTGGAATTGTCGTATACTGACACGTCTTTTTGGTCTGAATCTCAATAACCTGAATGCCATCGCGCTCGGTGAAATTATCCTGTGTCAATCTAACCACATCTCCGATTCGTAATGACGTGTAGAACATTAGGCCCATGATGTAAGCCGTCTGTGCATCAGTCCGAGCAATGATTCTCTTAAAGTCCTCTATTGTCGGATATCTTGCTGGGGGAGATGGAGGAGCCTTGAAATCGCCAGCATCATTGATAATATCCTGAATGTCAGCTGGGTCGAAATTCCTGTGCATTCTCTTCAGAAACTTCACAAGACTGAAATATCTCCTCTTAATTGTAGCACGGCTGATATCACTTGCCAACCACTCCGACACTTTTTTATTCACCTCCATCGGCGTGATAGCTGATTTAAATCCAAAAGCATCAAGGTCGGCCTTATACGCTTTCAGCGTATTCTCTGAGCGAGAAGCCGCCATGATTCCTAAAAACTGTTTCTGTAATTCCTTCAAATCCATCAAATCACATCCCCTTAAACCATCGCTGTCCTGCGTCGGACGCAACTAGAATTATGATAATCAATATACTGACAGTAATCATTACATCACATCCCTACCAAGCTCGATAGAAAGCTCAAGGCGGTGTAACTCATATGCCATAGCATGAATATCGTCGGCACTTGCCACAATCTCTTTGATTTTACTAATTCGTTCCTTGTCGGTCGTTTTCCTGCCAATCTTTGATTCGATATTTGCGAGTGTATCTTTGATAGTATCAATGTCTGGCTCGATATCGGATTCTTGATGTTCCTTCTGTAAGTTGCCAATCACTCCCTTGTATGGATGCTGGTCGAAAATCTTACGTACATCTCGCGGATATGGTGGCTTTTTCAGATACTCTACGAGTCTTCTGTCCTTGCCAAATACTTCATATCCTAAGTAGACAAAGGTCCCGAACAATGCTTCCTGATGCTCTCCGTCAAGCTCAAACTCGTCTGCAATCTTCATCAAATCGGAAGAGGTGGCAGGGTTATGGCAGCCTGTTTCCTTCACCATATACTCCATGTCATCGCTGGACATGAAGTATCCATCGTGGCCAAAAGCGCGCCATGTGTAGTCAAGCACGGCTTTCAGGATAGGTAACGGAACCACCTTCGGATTGACCTCTACCTTCTGCTCTGGCGTCATCTCATGAAACATCATATGATATTACTCCCTTCTACTATCTGTACCCTCTTTTAAATCACGCTCAGGCCCTTACAACCTTTAACATCTCCCTGCTCATCCTTGATAGTGGGGCCTGGATAGAAGATGTCATCGCGCTCTGGACAGGCTGACGCTACGATGCGGCTCACAATATAACCAACACCGTCTCGCTTGTCTGGCAGTCCGACAACATCTCCGAACGTCACTCGCGTAACCCAGATACCATCAAACAGGGCAACAACTTCATCTCGTTGTTCGCACCTAGCAATGGTGCCACTTGCAGGATATGAACGAACAGTGCCATCTCCCAGCAGAATATCAACCTTGTGCGGCGTACAGTTTACTAACTTCATATTTGTTACCTCCATAGACCTATATGTTTCTCCGAATCGACAAAATCCAGCAACGTCATCAGGGATGTAGAGTCCCATCACGACGCGCCGAAAAATGCTCAGTTTGGTTGCTACCAGACTTCAGTTTGTGCGCTTAACTTTCTCTCACTTCCCTTACTTCGTTCACAATGGAATTAAGAATCTCTCCCAGCTTATCGTAGGGGATACCGCTAGACTCATGGATATCTTTGATAACAAGCGCTACCATAAAGAGAATGTCGAGCGGCGTGCCAGCGACGTCGACGCCAATGCCGTTACTGTCCATTGTAATATTGATGTGCTTTTCCATAATCAATTCCTCCTATTTTAAACAGATAATCAGTACGTCTTGTCATCTCATAATGTGCGTACCATAAAGCCACCTAACTGATTGAGTTAAGTGACTCTAGCTATGCATATTAGTTTTTCTCGTTGTAGTCTTTCTCTAAATCAATGGCGGTGTACTTGTATCCAATTTTAGACAACGTGCTGAGTAATACACCAATTTCAAAGTCGTACTCTTCAGGACACCCAGACTCGTTGATAATATAATTGGCATAATCACGGCACACATCTGCTAAATTATCAAGCTCATCGCGAGTAAATTTTACAGCATACATCTTCATATCAAATTCCTCCTAATCGAATATCAAAATTGGATAGTTTCGTTAAGTTTCTCTAATCGATTGACCTCTTCTTCTAAGTCGCTTATCTCCGATTCAAGGTCGTTGACCTGTTCACGCAAATCATATGCCTCTGCTTCTGCATCATCTCGCTCTTCTTCTGCTTCACAGACTCTATCTTCCCACTCCGACTCAATCTCATCGGCCCGGGCAGCTACACGCTTGTCGATAGTGGCATAGATGGCTTCCATAATCTCGTCCGATTTGTCTACACCGAATTTCTCATCGAGAAAATTACGCACGTCACTCAAATCTCTAAACTCACTAGTCATGTTAATCATCCTCCCATGTGTTATTTGTTTATGGATACCATCGAACCTATCAGCGTTTGCGAATCGGAAAAATTGACTCACAATGTTGATAGGCTCAAGCTGTCCACAAACTGGCCGAAAAATGGTCCGTTTGGGTTAGTCCACGACTTCAACAAACTGCGTGCGATTATCAATCGTCTCAAAGCTGCCACAAGTCTCTATAGCAAAGTCACGGCCAATGGCTTCATAGTCGATATAATTAGAAAGTCTGGCAGGAATTTCCCCTAAAAGACCTTCATCTACAAGACACTCGCCTAACTCTTCATCGTCGGCGGCGTCGTAGACAACATAGTCTCCATCATCCAGAATGTCGCGCGTCTGTTCAAAGTCTCCAATGCTATCGTATACAGCGTTGAACAAGTCAAGGCCGTATTCGTCAACCACATCAGCGACTTCTGTCACATGTTCTAGAGATTCGTACTCACCTAAAAAGTCGGGCGCGTATTCGTAGTCCGGGATGAAGTATTCATGTGCTTCATCAGCGCCGATAGACTCAAGAATCTCTTTCCAATCGTCTGCGTCAAGGCCAGCTGGTTCCACCCACTTGCCAACAAGTTCTCCATCGTTATACTTGCCAAGGTTAGCGATAAATGCTTTCATAGCCGTTTCGTTTTTCATGATAATCAAACTCCCTTCCATTATCTCAATTCCTCTGCAATGGCCTGCACTTCAATCGGTGCGTCCTCGATGTACACATCCGTGTACAAGTCTCCGTCATGACTGACGTAATTGACATACATGCCAGTGCCATCGACATGTGAGATTTCTACCATCTGCGGCTGACGTTGTGCAACAACGAACGCCGCGATGACGATGAGTAAGATAGCGATTGCTTTTTTCATTTAAATCTCTCCCCATTCAATTCCATCTTCTTCAAGCTTCAATTCCTGAATAGTCACGATGACTCCTATGTATTCGTAAGAGTTACAGCCAGTTTCTTTTTTCCTGATGCAGAAGCCAATGCCCTTGCCAGCGCCCTGACGCCAGTAGCTTTCTGTTTCTTCCCACGAGCATGAGAAAGCGCGGGAGACTTTCTTGGCAATCGTGCGCGCTTTCTTGAGTGCGTCCCAACGGCTTTCTGCCGTCAGAACACCAGTGTTGAGCAAGGATTTCTGCGGGTCGCCGTTGTCGTTGTTACGGACGTCCTGAACGTTAATGATAAACTTTTTCATGATATTTTCCCCTTTTCTTTTAAATCATTTTCAAATCGAAGAATGCTTTAAGCACTCAAGAAAATTTCCTTCCAGCCGAAACTGGAAGGAAATTCAATCAATGCTTAAAATCATTGCAGAAACTTTTTATAC
>ERZ1034980.910-NODE-910-length-19095-cov-4.436292_pt1 | contig 19095 bp, 17 predicted proteins | sample MGYA00520622_ERZ1034980 | MGnify/ENA primary metagenome ERZ1034980 (study PRJEB33766, sample SAMN09781791) | gut metagenome | biome: gut microbiome | host: Homo sapiens | place: Madagascar | study: EMG produced TPA metagenomics assembly of the PRJNA485056 data set...
GCCCAGCTCGATGGCGACGTCGGTAGCGGGGATGAGCGTCTCGACGGCGCGCTTGCTGGCGATGACTTCCTGCACGAACTCGAGGCCCAGCCACTGGGAAAGCAGCAGGCCGCCCGAGCCGGTAATGGCGCAGGTCATCTGAGCCTCGGGCAGCAGGCCCGCAGCGCCCACGAACAGGTCGCGCGCGCAGGCACGCACATCGGTATGGTGGCGCTGATACTTGGCGTAGACAATCTGGTTCTCGTCGTTCAACACGGCAAGTTTGACGGTGGTAGAACCCACGTCGATGCCCAGATGCAGCTGGCCAGTCGCAGCCTCGGCATTGTAGATGGCGCCCTCGGGGACCACGCCGGGACGGATCTCGCTCGTCTCCTCGTTCACTTCGTTCATCGGTTACTCCCTCTCGTTGCGCTCGTCGGTATCGTCGAGCTGAAGATTCAACAGTTTCATGCCGTAAGCAGGCACGTTGATATCGATAGGTTGGCCATACAGGTCGCCGGGACGCACAAAAGCGATCACCGTCATGATGCGCGCCATGGTTTTGGGCGATTCGGGCAGGCCGTTTTCGAACCAGCGCTGAACCACGCCCACCTCGGCGGTAACCACATAGCTCAGGTAATAATCGAAAAACGACCCCAAAACCGCAGGGAAAATGCCCGTCTGCATGCGACCCGAAATCTCGTCGCGCGCAAGGTCGATTAGACGCTTGATAAAGGCAGGGTCACCGCCAGGACCCAGCAACGATCCGATAAGGTCGCGATTGCCCGCCAGGTATTCGAGCAGCTCAACCGCGCCGGGCGCCGGCTCCAGCTCGTCGATGCTGTGATAGAGCTCGGGCAACGTGGCCGCGCCGATATTGCGGACAAGCGCGCGAATCTCATCCATAATGGCATCTTCAACCTGCTGGATGAAATCGGGAATGTCTTTGTAGTGGCTGTAAAACGTGCGGCGCGTCAGGCCCGCGCAATCGGTAAGCGACGCCACCGTGATGCGCGACAAATCCTCGCCCGCCCCAAGCTGTTGCACAAGTGCGTCCCGAAGCGACGTCTGCGAACGCAGAGATCGGGGGTCGCACTTAAAATCTGTTTGCGGCATAGGCCTCCTCGGGTGCTATTTCACACTCCGAGTATTATTTCACACTGTGTGCATTTTATTCCACGCGCCACAAAGTCGACAGGTTTGGCGCATCGTTACCCAGTGCGCCCGCCGCTTCCCTGCCGCTAGGAAATCACGGTACGGTTGCGATCGCTCCGAAGCGTGGCAACCATATGGCGCGGCACAGCATGGGCCGCGCAGTTACCAATGACGTTGCCAGCCGCGCGCTTGGCAGCATCCGAACCATTGCTCGTAGCATAGGCGTGCTCAAAGCGATCGAGCATGACGATGTCGTTGCCGCCGTCTCCATAGACTGCCACCTCGTCTTCAGAGAAGCCCAGATAGTTAGCAAGCCAAGCCACGCTCGCGCCCTTATTGCAGGCGCGGTCGGTTATCTCGAACATCGCCGGATTAAACGGGGCGTTGACCACGGTGTCGGCGTGCTCGGCCAAAAACGCGTGAAGTTCGCGCTCCATGCCAGGATCGGGCACGCGGCAGTTCACCTTGCAGACATCGTGCTGCAAGATCTCGGAGAGTGGCACCTCGTAGCGATGGTGCGCCAAAAAGGAAGCTTTTGCGCGCATGCCGCGCATGAGGATGCGGCGCCAGGGGCTGTCGGTCACAAAACCCGCTTCGCGCACCTCGCGCGTGTTGCTCGAAAGAATCGAATCGCTCGTCACGCAATCAAAACAGATGCCAGGAAAAGCTGGAATAAGCTCTTCCAAAAACGCCGGGTCCACGATATAGGACTTAAGGACCTCGCCGTCGCGTCCGCGAATGATAGAACCGTTGGCGCAAATCGCCTCAATGGTTCCGGGCTCGAAACCACCATCGGTGTACCACACGCTCGTGCGGCCTGTAGCTGCGGCAACGTGGGCGCCCGCATCGATGATCTCGCGAATCGCTGCGAGGATTTTATCGTCTGTAGTATGAAAGAGATTGAGCAGCGTACCGTCCAGGTCGCAAGCGAACAGTTTGATCATACCGGGCTCCATTCCGCGCGTTTTTCCCAGCATAGCGGAAAAGAAGCTGCGGGAAAGCAGCGCAGCAGGTCAAGCGTCAAGTGCCCGGGGCGAATGGGCGGTCGGCGGCGCGTATCGAAAGGCCCTGCGCCCCGTCGTGGGCGGTGCGCAAACGGCAAGCACGGCTTTTCCGGGTCCTATTTCACCGCCCACGTTGCTCTTTATGCCCCATCACGCAACGAACTTCCTGATTTCAGTAGCAGTATTGCAACTGCGCGAGTAGCCGGCTCCTTTAAGCTCGCGCCAACTGGGGTTTTATTAAAGAAAACCGCCGTCTACTCGGCAAAACGCAATACTGGTACTGAAATCGGGAAGTTCCTATTAAGCAAGCAACTCTATAGCAAGTATCTTCGCCCTCACTTCGTATGCTTTTTGAAGAGCAGGGCCATCGAGACAGCGAAAAACTCCATCGCCGTTGCCATGAACACAAGCAAAACCGTTGTCCCGGACATGTCAATCGCGATGCCACACGCCGCCTGCCCTACAGGAGAAGCGCAGGTGGCCACAGCATAGAACAACGCCAGCACACGCCCGACCATGTCACTCTCGCATTGAAGCTGAATATCGCTCACCAGCACCACCGTAATCGCGCTTCCCCAGAAAAGAATCCATGCCACCCCTACAGTCAAGCAAGCAAACTGAATCGCAGCGCCGAAGCCAAAAAACGACCTCATCGTTGAAATCAGAGGGCCAAAACCAAGCAGTGCGACAAAAGCGGGAAATCGCTTCATTGTACAGAATCCGGGGGTAAGGCCCACAAACGCGCTGCCCGCTAACGCTCCTACAGCCCCTACCGCTTCAGCCAATCCCGCAGCAGTCGCATTCCATGCAAGCTGTTCGGTAACCACATAGGGAAGCACCACATTGACTCCAGCAAGAACAGCATTGACAAGGCATGCAAAAACGATAGAAAGGAGCAGCAGCTTTTCACTTCGCAAGAAGAGAACGGCCGCACGCACATCTTGAAAAAGGCTCCTGCTTTCCGCTATTGCAAAATCACCTGTGCCCACATCCGGCGGAGCCGCAGGAGATCTTTTTAGGGAAGAACATGCGCATGCGAACATCACCGCCGCAACGAGGCAAACCATTCCAAAACACACAAGCAGTGCAATGCCCATCCATCCCATTAAAACACCTGCCACCACAGGTCCGATGATATTGCTCGCCGTGCTCACCTGGTTCACAAGCGAGACTCCCTGCTTGACATGTGTCGTATCCAACATACGAGGAATCTGAGCTTGAAACATCGGAATATACAGTGCATGCACGGCGTAGAGCGCAACGAGAAAAAGAATCGTCATCGCCAGCAAGTGGGCCCGAAACAAGAAAAGGTAGCAAGCGCTACATGAGATGAGGACCGAACCGACAATCACAAGGATGCGCCGCATGTCTACCCGATCAGCAACAACTCCAGCGGCCGGCATAAGCAAAACAGATGGCACAAAAGCCACTGCCGTCGCCACGCCATAAAGACTCGGAGCGCCACTGACATTCAGCAGATAAAGCGGTAGAGCAAAGCGCAATGTGCTCTCGGAAACAAGCGCCAATGCCTGCACCGTCAGGAATACTCCAAAATGCAGGTACTCTTTGCTCTTCCAGAAGTACACCCAGCTCGCCTCGTTTCAAGTATACATACCGTTGGTATGTAATATATCAAAGTAAGATACCGTTGGTATGTATACTTGAAAGAGATTTTCTTCCGTGCTCTTGCGAAAAGCAAAAATGGAAATGGAAAGGCGCTGGCCAACGCCTATTTTCGATGCAAAATATCAGCTACAGCCTCAATGGTTGCGTGCACGTTATTTCGGCTCAAATCGATGCCAAGCGCAGACGCCATATCAACCAGCACATTGCCGCGGGCAAGCATATCGTCACGCGTCGCCTCTTGGTCGAACAGCGGAATCAACCAGAGATTGGCAAGAAGACTCAGTGCCTCTGCCGCCTCGCGCGGATGAGGGCAGACGATCGAGCCGTCGGCTATGCCTTCCTCGATAAGCGGTTGCAAAAACGAACGTGCCGAAACCCTCAAGGAATCCCGATACTCGGTAGCCAGGATGCGCGCATTAGCGATGGGGTCGTTGAGGAGCCCCATGCGCTGCCAAAGCTCAACCTGCGGCACAACTGATTCAGGAGAAACGATGTCTCTGAGCTTTTGTGCCCCGTTGTAGCCACGGTCTTCGCGAACGGCACGGCGAGCCTGGGCAATCGGAGCCATCGCTCGCTCAAAGGCGGCGTCGAGAATGGCCTCCTTGCTATCAAAATGATGATAAATGGCGCCCTTGGTGAGTCCATCGAGCCCGGCCACGATATCAGAGATGCTCGTATTGTCGTAGCCTTTGGAGCAAAACAAGCCAAACGCCACATCAAGAATCTTTTCGACCGTCTGGTCGGGATACTTATTACGCGCCATGACCCCTCCAAAACAGGCAGCAAATCGTGCTTATTGTCGCACGAGCGGCCGATGAGTCAATGTGGGGCGTGCCCACGGTGCGTCGCGCGGCTTGGCGCACCGCTCTTTTACTAACGAACTTCCTGATTTCAGTAGCAGTATTGCAAGTGTGCGAGTAGCCGCCTCTTTTAAGCCCAGGCCAACTGGGCTTTTGTTAAAGAAAACCGGTGTCTACTCAGCAAAACGCAATACTGGTACTGAAATCAGGAAGTTCGTTGTCGAGGCGAGGATTGTGCTGCCCATCAGAGGCAGCACACATCATGGAAACGGTGCGTTTTGGCCTCGCAGACTGCGCCGGCGCACACCCATCAAACGCGACGAGCGCGTAAACGCCGGTCCCTATCGCGACATCCTTTTGGTAACAAGATGCTCGATGCCCTTGAGCGCCGCATCGGCGACGAGCGCCACCGCCGCGCACAGGACGGTCCCGTCTACGATCTTGTAGACGTTCATGGTGCGCAGGCCGCTGAACAGGATCGTCCCCAGGCCGCCTGCGTTGATGGTCGCCGCGATGGTGGCGATGCCGATGGTGCTGATCGCGGCAAGGCGGATGCCCGCCATGATCACCGGGAAGGCCAGGGGCAGCTCCACGCGCAGCAGCACCTGCATCGGGCTCATGCCCATGCCGGTCGCCGCCTCGACGACGCCCGAGTCCACGCCGTTGAGACCCTCAACGATATTACGCACGAGCAGAAACTGGTTGTATGCCACCATGACGATTGTGGCAGACCTAAGCCCCAGACCGGTGAACGGGATGAGCAGCGAGAACAGGGCCAGGCTCGGGACGGAATAGAGCGCGCCGAGGACCTGCGGGACCGCGCCCTCGACGCGGCGCGAGCGCCTGGCCGCGAGCGTGATGAGCGCCGCCACCGCGAGGGACCACGCGAGCACAACCCCCACGATGACGAGGTGCTCGCCGAGCGCCGCCATGAACTTATCCTGATGGCTCGCCCAGTATGCAACAAAATCACCCATCAGGCACCGTCCCCGCCGGTAACAGAGCAAAATGCCCTGCTGCCCGCGCCGGAGCTCAGCAGCGCCCGCACGAACTCCGTAGCAGGCTGTTCGCGAATGCGGTCGGGAGTGTCATATTGCTGGACGCGGCCCCGGTCGATGATGAGCACCTTGGTGCCGAGCTTGAACGCCTCGGCGACGTCGTGGGTCACGAAGATGAAGGTCTTGCCCGAGCCGCGGTGGATGCGCAGCAGCTCGTCCTGCAGCTCACCGCGCGTGATGGCGTCGAGGGCACCGAAGGGCTCGTCGAGCAGCATGAGCCGGGGCTCGGCGGCAAGGGCGCGCGCCAGGCCCACGCGCTGCTGCTGGCCGCCGGAAAGCTGGCTGGGCCAGCGGTCGCGGAACTCCCCCGGGTCGAGTCCCACGAGGTTGAGCAGCTCGTCCACGCGCGCGGCGGTGCGGGCGCGGTCCCACTTGAGGATGCGCGGCACGGTGGCGACGTTGTCCCCCACGCGCATGTGCGGGAACAGGCCGATTTGTTGAATCACGTAGCCGATACCTCGACGAAGCTCCACCGGGTCGACCGTCGAGACGTCCCTGCCCTCCACGAGCACCTGGCCGGAATCGGCGTCGTGCAGGCGGTTGATGAGCTTGATCAGCGTGGTCTTGCCGCCGCCCGAGGTACCGAGCACGCACACGAGCTCCCCCTCGTCGATCGTGAGGCTCACGTCGTCGAGCGCCGGGTGCGACATGCCCGCGAAGCATTTGGTCACGTTCTTGAATTCGACCGCTGCGGTCATCTCGGCACTCCTTAAGGGAATCGACCGAGCCCCGTTGGAGCCCGGCGCTCGCATCTTTCACTTCTATAGGCTGTCGAAATACTCGGCAGCTACGTCCTCGTAATCCTGTTTGTCGATATCGACCTTGGCGTTGAGCTCGGTCAGGCCCTTCGTGGTGAGCTGCTTGCTCACGGCGTTAAGAACGTCCTCGATATCGGGATTGGCGTCGAGGACTTCGCCGCGCACCACGGGTGCCACGTTGTAGGGCGGCCACACGTGCTTGTCGTCCTCGAGCAGGGTGAACGCGTCGTCCACGAGCTGACCCTCGGTGGTGTAGACGGGCGCGACATCGGCCTCGTCGTTCCTGAGGACCTCGTACTTGAGGCCGTTGTTGAAGCTCGTGTGTTCCTTCCAGTCAAAAGCCCCATAGGCTGCCTCGAGAGCCGGCAGACCATCCGAGCGCTCGTCGAACTCGCCCTGGGAGGCAAAACGTAGCTCGGAAGCGTGAGCCTGCAAGTCGCTGATGGTCTTGATGCCGTACTGCTCGGCAGCCTTGGTGGTGATGACCAGGGCCTGGCTGTCGGCCGCCTCGGACATATCAAGCCACACCAGGTCCCACTTCTTCTTGTACTGTTTCTTAACCGTTTCATAAACAGCCTGGGGGTCGGTTTCCATCTCCGCCTTGAGAACGGTGAGCAGCGCCGTACCCGTGTACTCGGGGTAGAGGTCAATCTCTCCCTTCTCGAGTGCCGTGGCAATCACCGAGCCCGCAATGTCAAACGAGCGCTTGACCGTAAAGCCGGCGTCCTCGAGCGCCAGGGCATAGATTTCGGAGATAATCTCGCCTTCGGTAAAATCCTTGGAACCCACGGTGATGGTGCCGGCAGCGCCCTTGGAGCCACAAGCGGTGAGCACGGTAGGAGCGGTCGTGGCGAAAGCCGCCGCCGCAACGGCGCGGACAAACTGGCGACGCGTGAGGCCGCCAGACATCGGCGACGCGGAATCGATAGATTGAAACATGTGCATCTCCTTTTCTGGATGATCTATATCAAGACGATTTGACATGACGCGCTGATGCCTGCGATTATTGCTTGGCAAATTCATACGGACGCATCCGCCGGTCGATTGCCGAGAGAAGCATACCCACTAAAAGAGAAAGAGCCGCGACCGAGGCGCCGCCGATAACGAGCAAGTCGGTACGCATGAGGCCAAGGCCCGTGAAGATAATCTGGCCCAGACCGCCCGCGCCGATATAGGCAGCAAGCGTCGCGGAGGCCACGACTTCGGAAGCCGCCGTGCGAACGCCTGCGAAGGACACGGGAAACGCCAACGGCACCTTGATTTTGAAGAAGACCGAGCGTTCGTCCATCCCCATGCCGCGCGCAGCCTCGAGGACATCGTCAGGCACCGAACGAAAGCCGAGAGCTGTATTGATGAGAATGGGCGGGATGGCAAGCACGGTAAGCGCCACAACCGCGGGCAGCACCCCCGTGCCTAAAATCGGCACGCAAACGACGAGCACAGCAAGGCTCGGGATGATGCGCAGGATACCGGAGACCCCAACCGAGATCTTCTCGAGCAACGGAGACCGGCTGCAGGCGATACCGAGCGGCACGGCAATGAGGATGGCCACCGCAAGCGAAAGGATGCTGACATTCAGGTGCTCGAGCACCATCTGGATGTAGTCCGCACTATGCGTCGAAAAGTACGCGATAACGTCCTGCACCGCCTTTTACCCCCCCCTATAGCGCTCGCCGATGCCCATCCATGCGTTGACGGGCCCTCGCATCATTCGACAATGTTATGCGCTGCTCACGCGTCAACGTCAACAGCAAACTGCGCACACCGATGCAATCCATTATCTGACAGATGAGCCTGACGGGCGGCCACACTTCTGTGAAGGGCAAGCGATGCGCAGGGTACCGCAGTGCTGCAGGCCGACCAAAAAGAAGAGGACACCGCACCGAGCATGCGGCGCCCGACGATTGAGGGCCGAGATGCACCGGCACCGTCAACGCCCGCAAGGGGCTGTAGCGCCGCAGGTTGCCCCGAAAGACAAGGGTGCACGCCTTGCGTGCGGCGCCCGCAGGCTTGAAGGGCAAGATACGCTGCCCCCGTCAACGCCCGCAAGGGGCTGCAGTGCCGCAGGTCGGCCCGAAAGACAAGGGTACACGCCTTGCGTGCGGCGCCCGATGATTGAGGGCCGAGATGCGGTGCTACAGCCCCTTGCGGCGGAAGAGGGCGTAGGCGTGGGCCTTAAGCCTCGTCGCCCTGATGACGCCTTCGTACTTCATCATGCGCAAATGCGGAAACGCATTGAAGAAGCGCAGGTCGCGCTTGGAAATGGCAATCGCACGCACCGAGGTCCTGGACAGGCGCGGACGAGGTGCCGCATCCGCAAGGCGCTGTGCAGCCAGGCGCAAACCACGGGCACCGTCGGCGATAAACGCCGGCATCTCAACCTTCTCGCGCAAAGAATCCATCACCGCATCGGAAATCTCGAGCAGCCAACCATTGATGGCGCGGCCACGCACATGTGCCGTCTGCGCAGAATCGAGGGCCGTCTCCGGAATACGCTCGACCAGCGAATCGGAAGCGTCTTTGAGCGAATCGTTGATACGATCGGCAAGCTCGCCGCGCAGCTCCTCCAGCGAGTCGGAAAGGCGTCGGAAACTCGCCATCGATGCCGCCGCGTCAACCGCAAGCAGCGTCAGCGCGGCCAAGGCAAACGCCCTCACCGCCCACACCGGCATCGATGCAAGCATCCCCAAGAGCGTCGGCTCGACAACGCGGCAAATAAGCACGCAGCCTGCGCCAAACATCAAAAAGCCGTACAGGCATATGCGCCCCTGAAAATTGAGCGGCATGTCGGAATAATCCCAAAAACGCGCATGGGTCGTGACCTCGAGAATCACGCCCACAAGGTACTCAATACAACAGCACAGCGCGCCCGCTGCCAAAAACTGCACCGGCACGTTTTCGATGCCGCGCAGCGCAAACCAACAGACAAGCGCGCCCACGCCGTAAATAGGACAGCACGGCCCAAGCAAAAAACCGCTATTGGAAAACGAGCCGTGATTGAGCATGGCGCAGACTGTCGACTCCCACAGCCAGCCCACAAAGCCATACGCCATAAAGGAGAGCACAAGGGCAGAAAACGGAGCGCCCGGGATGGAGATTGCAACCGGGATAGCCAGCACGGCAGGAGCAATCGAGGCTACCGCATGCCTCAACACGCCATTCATGCGCGCTCTCCCCTTTCCTTTATCTGGCGGCTGCCGCCAATACGCCCGTCAATCGTCTCGCCCAGTGCACACGCCTTATCTGCCAAGCACACAATCCACGCCTCGCGGCACGCAGGCGGAATCGGCACAAGGGGAAACATATGGCGAACAATGATGTTGCGCTCAAGAGGCGTGAGGTCAAAATCTTCTTCGGCACGTCGCAGGGCGGCATACGGATGCCTGAACCCGTGCAGGCGGTGACTAGGGTCTGGGTCGTGCCAGTCGTAGAGAAAGTAATCGTGCAGAAGTGCGCCGCGCACCAAGGCGTGCACGTCGACAGCTATACCCACACGAGAAAGCACACGAGCCATGCAAATGCTCGTCTTTGCCACTGCAAGCACATGGTCATACACCGAGACGTCACCGTGCTGGATAAACGAGCGCGTCGCGCCCAGCCTTCCTCGCGTCTCCAGACGTTGAGCAAGGTCACGCACGTACGCCGCAGCATCCTCGACAGCAATCTTGCCACGTCTTGTTGCGTAACCTTTTTTCACGCGCATTCCCCTCTATCTCACATGAGGCAGCCGCCCACAGGCTCGCTACGCCACATTGAGCCAAAATCGAGAAGATCCCCCCCCGCTCCCAGCAGGATGATCGTTTGCGCGCTACTCTACCCAAGAGGCCTGAAGGATATTCACCACATCATCATGAGAGAGCTGCACCGGGTCATGCGCAAAGAGGGCATCGTTGGTGTCAAGAGCGTTGCTCGCCATGGCATCAAACTCCTCGGGCGCGATGCCCCAGTCACTCATCTTGAGGTCGCCCATGTTGCACTCGTCAATCAAGCACTCCAGCTCGACGATAAAATCCTCGGGCTTGCTGGCAAGCCAATTGCCCATCAGACGCGCCATGTCGACATAGCGGTCATCGCACACGTGGGCGTCGATCATATGCTGATGATAGGCCACGCTGATCATGATGAGGCCCGCCCCATGCGGCAGGTCGTGATGGTGCGCGCTCATGGCGTGCTCCGTTCCGTGGCAGCCCGCGCAACCCGAGCAAACCATAGCGTAGCCGCCCAGGGTGTTGGCAAAAGCAAGCTGCGTGCGCGCATGGAGGTCAAACCCGTCATGCACGCAGGCGGGAAGCGCCATGGCAGCGCTTCGGATGCCTTCACGGCAAATGATATCGCCCATGGGAGTGTGCGCATTGTTGATATAGCACTCCACGCAGTGGAACAGGGCATCGAACCCCTGGAAAGCCGTGAGGTGCGAAGGGACCGTGAGCATGAGCTCGGGATCGACCACCGAAAGGCTTGGAAACAGGCGAGGATTGCCCAAACGAAGCTTCTCGTCGGTCTCCTCGCAAGAAAGCACGGCGCCCGCATCGACCTCGGAGCCGGTGCCCGCCGTCGTGGTCACGCACACCAACGGAAGCGGATCGTTTGGAATGGGGAGACCCTTTGCGGTACCGCCCATGGCATAGTCCCAAATGTCACCAGCGACCTCGTTACCCTCGACATCACGCCCGGGGTTAGCCGCCACCACGCAGATGCCTTTGCAGGCGTCCATAACGGAGCCGCCGCCCAGCGCGAGCACGAAATCGCAGTGTTCCACACGCGCCATCCGGCCTCCCGCGTTCACGGTGTCGCGCAAGGGGTTGGGCTCGATGCGGTCAAAGAGGACGTGCTCTACGCCGGCACGGTCGAGCTGAGCCTCCACGCGCGCAAGATAGCCATTTGCCTTGACAGACTTACCGCCCGTGGTAACCAAAAGGGCGCGCTTGCCCGGCAGCTCCTGGTCTCCGAGCTCATTGAGCTTGCCTGGACCAAATAGCAAGCGAGTTGGGGCAAAATACGTGAATGACTCCATGATGTCCTCCTTATCGCCGGCATTCACCCGCATTGTCACGCTTGGGTTACACGAGAGTTACCCGCACCCGCGCAAATTGCGCAAATGTGCACAAGTTCGTAACATCTTTTGTTCATTGAAGCCGCGAGTGCCGGCCAAAAGGACTCTTTGGCCGCCCCGACGTCACTCAAAACGATACGGCTTGGGTGGTACTGCAGCCTAAACGTTAACCTGCTTGATATGGTTGCCATGCACCAGATAAGCGCGGCGCGCGAGTTTCATCATGGGTAGGTCGATCATGTTGTCGCTATAGAACTCATCGGGCACAGCGTCTGGCCCAAACATCTCACGGAACACCTTGACCTTGTTAGTTCCAAAATTGAGGTGCTCGAGTTCCAACGTATCGCGATTGACCGTCGAACACACCATGGTCTTGATACCCAGACGCCGCTGAATCTCGTTCATGGTGTAGTCGAACGACCCGGTCATGATCACATCGTCGGGCTGCGGATGATACCAGTGCTTGATCTTGTGCATGTGCGCGTCCCAAAAGGCGCTCACCATACCGTCGATATCATCAAAGGAGTTCAGATACGCCTTGAGGTACTTGGCCATGGCATGCTCGAGCTCCTCCAACGTACATTTTTCCTTGGAGTAGCGCATGCCGTAGTAGGCAAGCGGCGGCACGAAACGCACGACTTTCGGATTGTACTTGAGCGAGAACAAATAGAAGTCGTAAGGGCTCTCGCCGTCGTAGATGGTGTTGTCGAAATCAAAAACGCGCATGCGCGGGCACGATCCTCTTCAATCGTAATAGCTTTCGCTTCTACTATATCCATCTTCCGTGCCCGGCATTCAAGCGCGTACAGAACCGTTACATGCGGCCCAACGTGTCCTGCTGGAGCTCAATATGTAGGACCTGCGAAAATGTGACAAATTAAACCTGTCGACTTTTTGTCACATTAGTCGAGTTCTTTGAGGCCCTGGTAGAGCTGCCAGTACTCGCCGTGCTGAGCTAACAGCTCTTCATGCGTGCCGCGCTCGACGATACGCCCGTGCTCCAAAACGATGATGGCGTTGGCGTTGCGCACAGTCGACAGGCGATGCGCAATCATGAAGGTCGTACGGCCGTCCATGATGCGGTCCATGCCCCGCTCTACAAGCTTTTCGGTACGCGTGTCGATGCTCGACGTAGCCTCGTCCAAAATCAGCACGGGAGGGTCGGCCACCGCCACACGAGCGATAGCAAGCAGCTGGCGCTGTCCTTGACTCAGATTCGCGCCATCGGAGGTCACCATCGTGTCGTAGCCATGGGGCATACGACGAATGAACGAATCGGCGCAAGCCGCACGCGCCGCCGCACGCACTTCCTCGTCGGTGGCGTCGAGCTTGCCAAAGCGGATGTTATCGGCAATAGTCCCCGTGAACAGGTGCGTATCCTGCAACACGATCCCGAGGCTTCGGCGCAGATCCGCCTTGGCGATGTTGCGCACGTCGATGCCATCGAAGGTGATCTCGCCCGCGTCAAGCTCGTAGAAGCGGTTGATGAGGTTGGTAATGGTGGTCTTACCGGCACCGGTCGATCCCACAAAAGCGATTTTTTGGCCGGGCTTGGCAAACAGGTTGAGGTCGTGCAGGACCAGCCTCCCCGGCACGTAGCCAAAGTCCACGCCATGAAAGCGCACGTCACCTCGCAGCGGAACCGACTCGACTGCCAGCAGCGTACCATCTGCGCCCAGTGCCGTACGCTGCGGGCGCGCACCCGACGCCTCGGCATCCGCCACGCAATCAACTGCAAGGGCGGCCTGCTCGCAGGCGTCCGCATCGGCAGCCACGGACACGAGCTTGCCATAGGCTCCCAGGCCCTGGCCCTCCGGCAGCCTCCACGACCATTCGTCCTCGCTGTTCTGCTCGAGCGTCACGCGGCCCTCGTCGCACTCGCCCTCAAGCTCCATCGCGGCAAACAGACGCTCGGCGCCCGCAAGGGCATTGAGCAAGAAGTTGCCCAGCTGCGTCACCTGGTTGAACGGCATTGCCGCCTGGCGCACAAACACCAGGTAGCTCGCGAGCGCACCCACGGTAGCCAGGCCGTGGATGGCCAAGATTGCGCCCGCCACAGCCACAATCGCATAGTTCACGTACCCGATGCACACCGTGACCGGCACCATCGTCGCGGCATAGCTCTGTGCCGAGGTTCCCGCCTGGCGCAAGTCCTCGTTACGGTCGGTAAACTCGGCGACATTTGCCTGCTCATGGTTGAAGACCTTGACGACTTTTTGCCCCGAGACCATCTCTTCGATATAGCCGTCGAGCGCACCCAACGCCTTTTGCTGACGCGCGTAGAACTTCTTGCTGCGCGTGCCCGAATAGCGCACGTGCGCCACGATGGCCACGTCGCACGCCACAGTGATGAGCGCAAGACGCCAATTGAGAACAAACATCAAGACCAGCGTTCCCACCGTCTGCACGGCAGCCTGAATCACCGTTGCGAAGCTGTTGTTGAGCGCCTCGGAAACGGTGTCCACGTCGTTGGTGAAAAAACTCATGATGTCGCCTGCCCGCGTGCGGTCAAAATAGGCAAGCGAGAGCGTCTGGATATGCGCAAACAGGTCACGGCGAATGTCGAACACCACCCGTTGCGCCGCGCGAACCATAATCTGTGTGTAGCCCAGCGCGCAGGCCACGCCCAGCGCGTAGATGGTAGCGGTGAGTGCGATAAGCGAGCCCAGCCTATCGGCATGCCCCGTGGTGAGCGCCGTCACAACGGGATTGATCATGTAAGTACCCAGTAGGTTAGCGAGAGCCGAAACAACGGCAAGCACGCTCACGATGCCAAGCGAGATCTTGGCGTGTCCCATGTAGGAAAGCAGGCAACGCAGCGTATGCTTGAGGTTTTCCGGGCGCGCCTGAGCTGCAGTCTTAGGCATGGGCCTCGCCTCCCCTCAAAGAATCATCAGGCGTCGCTTTGTCGGCATGCCCCACCTGAGAAGCGTAGATTTCCTGGTAAATAGCGTCGGTCTCAAGAAGTTCCGCATGGGTGCCCCGCGCATGGAGATGGCCGTCATCCAAAACGATGATCTCGTCGGCATCCATCACCGAAGTGATGCGCTGCGCGATAATGATGCAGGTAACGCCTGGGATGCTCGCCAAGTTGGCACGGATCTTGGCTTCGGTGGCCATGTCCACGGCGCTTGTCGAATCGTCAAAGATCAAGATGCGCGGACGCTTGAGCAGAGCGCGGGCGATGCACAGGCGCTGCTTTTGGCCGCCGGATACGCCAGCGCCTCCCTGTCCCAGGTCGCCATCGAGACCGCCGATACGATCCAAGAATTCGTCCACGCACGCCAGGCGGCACGCCTCAAGGAGCTCTTCGTCGGTTGCCTCGGCATTGCCCCAGCGCAGGTTGTCGCGCACGGTGCCTGTGAAGAGCACGTTTTTCTGCAGTACCACGCCCACGGCGTCGCGAAGAACAGCCAGGTCGTACTCGCGCACGTCATGGCCGCCCACCAGCGCCTCGCCCGCCGTCGCATCGTACAGGCGCGCAATGAGCTGCACGAGCGAGCTTTTGCCCGCGCCCGTGCTGCCCAAGATGCCCACCGTGGAGCCGCTTGCGATATCGAACGAAATGCCCTCGAGCACGTCCTCCTCCGCCTCGGCACGATATTTAAAGGTGACATCGCGAAAGGAGACCGAGCCGTCTGGCACGGCTGCGAGCGCACGCGCTGTCGCCGGAGAGGCGATCAAGGGTTCTTCGTCAAGAATCTCACCCACGCGCTCCACGCTCGTAAGCGCACGCGTGAGCAGCAGGAAGACATTCGAGATCATCATCAGCGAGTTCATGACCTGCAAGACATAGCTCATGAAGCCCGTGAGCTCACCCACGGTCAGGGTGTTTGCGCAAATCATCTGGCCGCCCACCCACAGCACGAGCGTAGCTGCCGTGTAGATTGCCGCCTGGAATACCGGCAGGTTGAACTGAGCGGTTCCAAACGTCTTGGTAGCCCCCTGCGCAAGCTCGCTGTTTACGCTGCCAAACACGTCGCACTGCTGCGGCTCGCGCACGTAGGCCTTGACGGCGCGAACGGCGGTCAGGTTTTCCCGCACCACGCGGTTCACATGGTCCATTGAGGTCTGAAGGCGCTGGTAGAGCGGAGATACGCGCCAGGTGATAACGCCGAGGGCCACCGCGAGGACCGGCAGGATGCAGACGAATACCATGGCAAGTTCACGGTTGAGCGAAAACGCGTAGACAAGCGACATGATGAGCATCATCGGCCCGCGCACACAGGGTCTAAAGCCGTTTGCCATGGCGTTTTGAATGACGGTGATATCGGTGGTCATGCGCGTGACCAGCGACGACGTTTGGTAATGGTCGAGGTTTCCAAAGGCGTAGCGCTGGATCTTCTCGTACTCCGCCTGACGCAGGTTCGCTCCGAGCCCCACCGAAGCCCTCGACGCAAAACGCGCGTAGAAAAAGCCCAGGACAAGCGATGTGACTGCACAGGCAAGCATCATTGCGCCCTGATGCAGGATGAGGGGGATGTCGACATGCGCGATTCCCTCGTCGATAATGCGCGCCATGAGCACGGGGATAAAGAGCTCGATAGAAGTCTCGATAGCCACGATAAGGATGCCGAGCACGGCGTCGATCTTGTATGTTCCCAGGTAATGAATCATGCGACGCAGGTTATTCATGCTTTTTACCTGCCTCAAGCTCATCAGCCATATTCTTGCGTACGCGCTCGAGCATGTCCCTTAGCGTAGCTTCTTCCTCCGAGGTAAAGCCGCGAAACATGATGCGATCGACGCGACGGCACTCATCTTCCCAAGCGGCAAGGGCGCGCCTGCCTTTCTCGGTGATATCGAGGGCGCGCGTGCGACGGTCGCGACCCGGAACGCTCGTCAAGAAGCCCCCGCGCTCCAGCGGATCGAGCAGGCGCGACACAGCCGAGGGATCGATGGAGTAGAAGCGGGCGATCTCGCGCTGTGTGCTCACGCCATGCACCGCGATATACGAAAGGATGCGAGGCTGGCCTTGCCCCAGCCCCAGGCTTCGGGCGCACGGACGCGTCGTGTTGTTCATAGTATGGAATGCGCGGCTGATGCTCATATGGATATCGTTGAGCGACATGCCCAGGTGCATGTCTTCGTCGGAGGCCGACTGCTGCATCGGCGTGTCTGTTGAGATGGAATTATCCTGCACCATCTTCATCTCCTTGAATACTCAATTAATGACTACTCAAGTATTGTGAAAAGGGGCCCAGGGTCAAGTACCCGCCCGAATTTGTAACGTAAGTAACAAAGTGCACGACAGGGGCACGCGGCACAGCGCGGTGCCAGGGGGATGTGCACACGCGCCAAATGGAGCAAAAAATCCCTTTTAGACCGCCTGATAGACGTGCTAAAAGGGATAATCTGCTTCATTTAGGGAGCCTCAGAGAGCACGCGGCGGCACGACGTCCGTCCACTGACCCGCATGGGGCTAGGGGAGCGAACGACGAGGCGACTAATCATCTCCCCCTTTAAGTTCATTGCAAACGTCATAAGCGATGACAAGCGACGCATAATCCTGGCTTTGATGAAACACGTGAGCAATTACGACATCGCTGCCTTCGTAGTAGTACAGCATGACATAAGAGTTCACGGAGCACGCGTGGTATCCAAGACCTCTCAACTCTCGCAGAAAGGAGAGCCCGTAGTCGGCAACACCGCTCTGCAGAATCTCGAGTTGTTGCCGATATTTTGCCAAAAAGCGACGCGCGGTATTTATACCATGACCCATCAGATACTCAACGATATCGTCAACCTCTTGCTCTGCTGTAGGGAGGATTTTGACGTTATAGGCCATATTTTGTCTCAAGATCACTCAAAGCCTCAAAGGCGCTGCGTCCTAAACCGGCCGCCCGCTCGCGCTCCGCAATCGCGACTCGCTCCATAAGACGGGCCTTGGCTTGCTCCTGGACCATGCGATCATAGTCCACCGAGCGCATGACGACGAACTTGCTATAGCCATTCTTCGTCACCGTGATGGGACCCGGAGTAGACTCGACAAGCTCCGAGAACTTGGCGGTGTCACGCATATCTTTGATTGGCACGCAAACAGGCATTGCACACTCCTATCATAATTATGCACACAATTATGATATAGCATTTTGGGCTAGAGCCTGAGGGAGTCTTCTTGAAACCCAAATGTCAGCATATTTTTCTACGCCGTTGGCAACTCACCTGTCGACAGGATTATCTCAAGCTGTTCCTCGTCCAAAACGGGCACGCCCAGGCTCTCTGCTTTAGCGAGCTTTGACCCTGCCTTTGGACCTGCCACCACAAAGCTCGTCTTCTTCGAGACCGAACCGGTCACCTTGGCACCCAATGCCTTGAGCGCAGCCCCCGCCTCGTCGCGCGTACGGCGCACGAGCGTACCGGTGAGCACGAAGGTGAGGCCCGCAAGCGGTTGCTCGGATGCGAGGTCCGCCGAAACGCCCGTGGCAGCTGCGGCATCTGCCGCCATCTGGCCCAAATCTTCCTCAAGCGCAAGGCCTGCCTGACGCAGACGCTCCAGGACCTCGAGGTTCTCGGGCACCGCTAAAAAGCCCTTGACGCTCGCGGCGATCTTGGGGCCAACGCCATCGATGCTCGCAATCTCCTCCTCGCTCGCCAGTATCAGCCTGTCGATAGAGAGAAAACGCTGGGCCAAAAGCTCGCCCACGCTCTTTCCTACCAGGCGAATACCCAGGGCAAACAGCACACGACCAAGCGGTTGTTGTTTGCTGCGCGCAATCTCGTCAATCGCCTTCTTCGCTGTCTTTTGACCCACGAGGATCGGGTCGCCCGCGCGCACGCCACGGCGCGCGTTAGAGGCGGCGTACGTACGCCCCGTATCCAGCCCGGCGATGTCCTCGACCGTCAGCTGATAGAAATCGGCAACGTCGTGGAGCAGGCCGGCGGCAATCATCTTGTCCACCAGCTCATCGCCCACACCATCGACATCCATACAACCGCGGCTCACCCAGTGCAGCAAACGCTCCTTGAGCTGAGCCGCGCAGTCGAGTGACACGCAGCGATAAGCGACCTCGCCCTCCTCATGCACCACGGGGCTGCCGCACACGGGGCACGTCGTGGGCATCTGCCAGGGCTGTGCGTCGGGCCAGCGCTTGTCGAGCACGGGGCCCACAACCTCGGGAATCACGTCGCCCGCCTTATGGACCACGATGGTGTCGCCCACGCGCACATCCTTGCGATGCACCTCGTCGATATTGTGCAGGGTCGCGCGGGCGATAGTGGAGCCCGCAACCGTCACCGGGTCGAACTCGGCTACCGGGGTGAGCACGCCGGTGCGGCCCACCTGCACGCGAATCTCGCGCAACACGGTGGTCTTTTCTTCCGGCGGGAACTTAAAAGCGATAGCCCAGCGCGGGGCGCGGGCGGTGAAGCCCAGGTCGGACTGCTGCTGGAAGGAATCGACCTTCACGACCACGCCATCGATGTCGTAATCAAGGTCGCTACGGTGTGCCAGGGCATCGGCACAAAATTCGTGTACCTCGGTTGGCGTTTTACAGCTCGCAACGTTGGGATTCACATGGAACCCGGCATCGCGCAACCAGTTCAAAAACTCATGCTGGCTGTGAACGTGCAGCGGCGTCGTATCGGCAATAGCGTAGATAAAGGTAGAGAGGTCGCGCTTGGCCGTAACCTTGGGATCTTTTTGGCGAAGGCTGCCCGCCG
>ERZ1034980.914-NODE-914-length-19032-cov-19.743426_pt1 | contig 19032 bp, 16 predicted proteins | sample MGYA00520622_ERZ1034980 | MGnify/ENA primary metagenome ERZ1034980 (study PRJEB33766, sample SAMN09781791) | gut metagenome | biome: gut microbiome | host: Homo sapiens | place: Madagascar | study: EMG produced TPA metagenomics assembly of the PRJNA485056 data...
TCTTGGACGGAAAACGGGCTCGCACGAAGCGGACTTCTGCGCAACGGTTTGGAAATCGCTCGCACGAAGGTCCGTTCTGCGCAGACCGCTCCGGCCCGGCGGCGGGGAGCCACGAAAACGCGGACCATGGCACGTCCGACTGGCAAAGAGCCACGAAAACGCGGGCTGTGGCACGAATTCGGTGCCACAGCCCGCGTTTTCGTGGCTCATGTGCGCCAATCTCTGCCAAACCCTGCAAAACGTGGCTCTGCCGCGTCAAGACGCGCGCCGCTAGGCCTCCCTGAAGACAACGGTAAGCTCAACCTGGTCGCCAAGCGCCGCAGCAAACATGGCCTTGAGGTTGGCCTCCGCGTTCGCGCGGGCCTCGTTGTAGAGCCCGCCGTCAACGACCTCCTGCTCGCTGCGCTCGATGCACTGTCGCTGGAAGGCATCAACATCGCTTACGTCGATGTTGTTGAAGATGTTGTTGCGCTCCTCCAGTACGCCCGACTTGCTCATGTCCGGCGTGTTGGAGATCACATATGGCTGGTCAAGCGTGACCGTGAGCTTGTTGGCGTCGCCCTCGTCCTGGGAAAACTCGGCGGTCTGCAGGTTGACTCCGGCCTTTATGGTGCCGCAGTAGCGGTACCAGAAGCTGTTGGTCGTCCAGGGCAGGTCGATGAGGTCAAAAAGACGCGCCGTGTCCGTTGCCTTGTCGACGATGGCGTAGTTCTGCGAGGCGCAGACCAGCTCGTCTTGCGCCACCACGCGCTCGAACACCACTGAGGGCGAGAGCGTCTCCACCTCGTGCACAACCTCCTTGGCGGGCAAGAAGAACCTGGTCACCACCACAGTCGCAACGACAAGGCCAAGAATCGCTCCCGCCACGAACGTTTTTGGCTTGGTGAAGAAACTCACAAGCCCTGACGCCGTCTTCTTTGCTGTCATTTCCTACTCCTCCGAATCTTCCAGCGCTGTCAGGACGTGGGTGAACGACCCCGGCCCCAAGAACAGCTCCATTGCCAGGTCCAGCCCCGGGGCCTCCAGTGCGGTGAGAAGCCCATCGGGCACCTCGCCCTCCCAGGTGCCGCAAGCGACGGCTCGGCGCAAACGGGGAAGAAGCCAGCCTGCCGGGAACGGCCCCGCGTGCCCGGCCCGCGCCAGCGCGGCGGCGACCTCCCGCTCAACGAGCTCGCCCAGTCTTCGTGCGTCGCCGCGTGAGGCAAGCGCCCGGTCGCGCCGAAGCCGGGCCTCGGCCGCCTCGGCTCGCTCCAGGTCAAGCTCGCACCTGCGCTCGGCAAGGCATTCGACGCCGTCCGAGCTCCGGGCACGCTCGAAGGCGTCGCGCACCGAGGCGAGGTCCATGCCGTCCTGGTTCATGGCGTTCACTAGGTGGAGCTGCGCGAGCTCGTCGGCGCCGTACGAGCGCCTGCCGGGTTTTCCACCGTCCACGCGCACGATGCCCAGGTCTCCCGAGGCGGGGTTCTGGCCGCATGACCGCTGGATTGCGCGTCGCCCCATGCCGAGCAGCGCCATGACCTCTGATATCTGCCAGCCATCGCCGTCCATGCGTCCACCTCCCCACCTCCCACCAAAGCCGTTCACCCGATGAACAGCAACAGCCGCCAACTGAATCGCGTGTCGTGCCTGCGCTCGATGTTGTGTTGTCAACGTCGAGAAGCTCGCGTCTGGGCGCAACCCGCTCGCCGAGTGGCCGGCCTGCGCTATACTCTTTGAGATTCAGCCGCTATCACGGTGTCACTCAGCGAGAGGAGACCTCATGTCTGGTGCCGTTCCAGGAACGCTTCGTGTGTCCAATGACTGCATTGCCGACCTCGCGGGCTATGCCGCCCTCGAGTGCTACGGCGTCGTCGGCATGGCCGAGATCGACCAGGAGGCCGGCGTCGCCCGCCTGCTGCCCAGCGCCCGCATCCGCAAGGGCATCGACGTCGCCGCCTGCGACGGCCGCGTCACCATCGACATGCACGTCATCGTCGAGCAGGGCGTCAACATGGCGTCCGTCGTCCGCAACCTGACGAGCTCCGTCACCCACCTCGTCAAGCAGATCGCCGAGCTCCAGAGCGTCGACGTAAAGGTGCACATCGAGGGCCTGCGCGCTTCCCGCTAGGCTCACCGACCACAGAACCGAGGTTTCTCCAGATGATCTCTTCCGTCATCCGCACGTGCTTCCCCGCGGCCGCCAAGGTCGTGGCCGACAAGGCCGAGGACATCAACAAGCTCAACGTCTTCCCCGTCCCCGACGGAGACACGGGCACCAACATGTCCCTCACCCTCGGCACCGTCGTCAAGGAGGTCCAGGCCCTTCCCGCCGACGCCTCCATGGAGGACATCGCCAAGGCCATCACCCACGGCTCCCTCATGGGCGCCCGCGGCAACTCCGGCGTCATCACCAGCCAGATCCTGCGTGGCATCGCCGAGGGCCTGTGCGACGCCAAGAACCAGGAGGAGCCCACCCCCGCCGACGTGGCCCACGCGTTCCGCCGCGGCGTGAAGGTCGCCTTCAAGGCCGTACGCAAGCCGGTCGAGGGCACCATCCTCACCGTCCTGCGCGACGTCTCCAACCGTGCGGACAAGCTCGAGAAGTCCAAGATGTCCACCATGGAGATGCTGGACGCCCTGGTCGTGGAGGCCTACGAGTCCGTGGCCCGCACGCCCGACCTGCTGCCCGTCCTCAAGGAGAACGGCGTGGTGGACTCCGGCGCCTACGGCTTCGCCACCTTCCTGGAGGCCTTCGTCAACGCCGCCGCTGGCAAGGCGGGCGAGCTCACCGACTTCGACCCCACCGTCGCCACCGATGACGCCAAGGCCGGTGTCTCCTCCAAGGTCCAGATCGAGCTCAACGACGACTGGGAGGGCTCCGAGTACCGCTACTGCAACGAGTTCCTCTTCCACGCCGAGAAGCCCTTCGACCCCGACGAGGCCCTGACCTTCCTGGCCACCCTCGGCGACTGCGAGCTCGTCGTGGGTTCCTATCCCGACTACAAGGTCCACGTCCACTCCAACGAGCCCAACCGCGTCCTTGAGTACATGCTCGGCTACGGCCAGATCTTCGAGGTCTTCATCCACAACATGGACCTGGAGGCTGCCGACCGTACCGCCAAGATCGCCGCGGACAAGGCCGCCGAGAAGGCCCCCAAGAAGCCGCTGGGCTTCGTGGCCGTGGCCGCCGGCTCCGGCGAGGAGTCCATCCTCAAGTCCCTGGGCGTCGACGTCGTCGTCTCCGGCGGGCAGACCATGAACCCCTCCACGGCCGACATCCTCGCCGCCATCGAGGAGGCCAACGCCGAGAGCGTCATCGTGATGCCCAACAACGGCAACATCCGCATGGCCTCCGAGGCTGCCGCCACCGCGTGCGAGTCTGCCCAGGTGGCCGTCGTTCCCACCAAGACCGTGCTGCAGTCCTTCAGCGCCATGTTCGCCGTGGACGCCGAGGCCTCCCTCGAGGAGAACGCCGAGGCCATGACCGAGGCCATCGCCGACGTCCGCGGCGGCGAGGTCACCCGCGCCGTGCGCGACTCCTCCGCCTCCGACGGCACGCCCATCCACGACGGCGACGTCATGGGCATCCAGGACGGTTCCATCGACGTGGTGGGCTCCGACGTGGCCGACGTCACCATCGAGCTCATCAACAAGATGCAGGAGGACGAGGAGGGCGACTCCCTCACCATCCTCGCCGGCTCCGACATGGACGACGAGTCCTTCGAGGCCCTCATCGCCCGCATCGAGGAGGCCCAGCCTGACCTGGAGATTGACTCCCACCGTGGCGAGCAGCCCCTCTACCCCGTGATCTTCTCCATCGAGTAGACAAGGGCCCACGCCGCGTGGCCGCCGGACCCAGCATAGGAACCGCCTCAGAGAGGGTGCAGAGAACCTGCGCCCTCTCTGACCCTGTGTCGAGGCTGCGGTTTGTCTCGTCCTTGCGGGCGGAGGCCCTGGAGCGCCTGGGCGTCTCTCGCGTCCGTGACCTGCTGCTGCACGTGCCCCACCGCTACCTGGACTTCAGCCGCGTGAGCAAGATCGCCTTCGCGGACGTGGGGCAGGACGCCACGGTAGTCGGCCGCGTGGACAAGGTCCAGCTCAAGCGTCCGCGCCCCCACATGCAGATCGTCGAGCTCACAGTGGTGGACGAGACGGGCCTCCTCGTGGCCACGTTCTTCCGCCAGCCGTGGATTGCCGAGCAGGTCAAGGTCGGAGACGCCGTCGCGCTCTCCGGCAGGGTGACCTTCTCGTATGGGTTCAAGCAGATGAAGGCCCCCTTCCACGAGGTCCTTGGCCCTGCGGACCAGGCTTCCTCGTACGCTCGCGTTCTGCCTGTCCATCCGGTGGGGGAGGGCGTCACCCTGGCGTGGATGCGCCGCATGGTCTCGGCCGCCCTGGCCGACGTGGGCGACATCTGCGACTGGGTGCCCGCGCGCCTGGTGGCCGGCCACTCCCTCATGGGCCTCGGCCGCGCCCTGCGGGAGGTGCACTTTCCCTCCAGCATGGCGGCCGCGGAGCGCGCCCGGCGCCGGCTTGCCTACGACGAGCTGCTCTGCCTGCAGGTGGCCCTTCTCACCCGCCAGAGTGTGGAGCTCGAGGGCGTGACGCCAACCGCCCACGTGACCGACGGGCCGCACCTGGACGCCCTCACGGCGGCGCTGCCCTTCTCGCTTACGGCCGAGCAATGCCAGGCCGTGGACCAGATCCTGGCCGACATGGCCGCCCCGCACGTCATGAACCGCCTGCTGCTCGGAGACGTCGGCACGGGCAAGACGGCCGTCGCCGCCATGGCCCTGGCCGCCGCGGCAGACACCGGCACCCAGGCCGCCATGATGGCGCCCACCTCCGTCCTGGCGGCGCAGTACGCCCAGAAGCTGGGGCCCCTGCTCGATGCTGCGGGCGTCACGTGGTGCCTGCTCACGGGCTCCACGCCGCCCGACGAGCGCGCCCGCGCCCATGAGGGCATTGCGTCCGGCGCCATTTCGGTCACCTTTGGCACCACGGCGCTCATCTCGGACTCGGTGAGCTTCTCTGACCTGACGCTTGCGGTCATCGACGAGCAGCACCGCTTTGGCGTGGACCAGCGCGCGGCCCTGCGGCGCAAGGGGCCGGGCGCGGACATGCTGGCCATGACGGCCACGCCCATCCCGCGCACCCTAGCGCTCTCGGTCTACGGCGATGTCTCGCTCAGCCAGATCAGGCACCGTCCGCGGGCGGGCGCCGGCGTCTCCACCAAGGTGGTGACCCCCGACAACCTGGACCTGGCCTGGGGAGCCGTGCGCGACGCCGTGGCCGCGGGCCAGCAGGCCTACGTCATCTGCCCCCTGGTGGACGACGCCGACGACGGCTCCGAGCTGGAGGACGTGCCCGAGCAGGCAATCTGCGCGGCAAAGTTCCTCCACTCGGCCACCCACACGGCCGAGACCCTGGCCGCCTCCGTCCTGCCCGGCCTTGCCGTGGGGCTTCTCCACGGCCGCATGGGCGCGGGCGAGAAGGACGAGGCCATGGCCGCCTTCCGCGAGGGGGCGACCGACGTCCTGGTCTCCACCACCGTCGTCGAGGTGGGCGTGGACGTGCCCAACGCGACGGTCATGGTGGTGCTGGACGCCGACCGCTTTGGCCTGGCCACCCTCCACCAGCTGCGCGGCCGCGTCGGCAGGGGAGACCTCGCCGGCACGGTCTTCCTGAGCGCGGCGGCAAAGCGCGGAAGCGTCGCCAGAAGGCGGCTCCAGGCGCTGGAGGCCACCTCGGACGGCTTCGAGCTGGCCGAGCTGGACCTCAAGCTGCGCCACGAGGGAGACGTGCTGGGCCTGCGCCAGCACGGCGGCGTCACGCTCAGGCTGGTGGACCTGGCCTGCGACGCGGACCTCGTCGAGTGGGCCCACGAGGACGCGCGGGCCCTGGCCGAGGCCGACCCCGCCCTCACGCGGGCGCAGGACCGCCCCCTCGCGCTGGAGGCGCGAGACAGGTTTCACGAGTACTTCGAGGAGTTGGAGAGAGCATGAGGATCGTAGGCGGCAAGTGGAGGGGCAGGCAGATAGAGGCCCCGGACGGGCGCGACGTCACGCGGCCTACGACGGACCGCACGCGTGAGCAGATAGCCTCCATGATTCTCTCCGCGGCTGGGTTGGACCTCTCCGGTGCGTCCGTGCTGGACGCCTTTGCCGGGTCGGGCGCCATGGGCCTGGAGCTGCTCTCCCGCGGCGCCGCCCGAGCCACCTTCCTGGACCGCGACCGGCGCGCCGTGGCGCGCATCAAGCGCACGGCCTCCTCGCTGGGGGCCGTCCCCGGCGAGGTGAGCGCCCTTGGCGGAGATGCCCTCAGGCTCTGCGAGAGGAGCCTTCCGGGCGCACCTTTTGGCGTGGTGTTCCTGGACCCGCCCTACGCCCTTGACGCCGGCGAGGTTTCCAGGCTGGTGGGGCTTCTCGCCAGCTCGGGACAGCTCGAGCGTGGCGCCATCGTGGTGTACGAGCGCTCCTCCAAGGCGGAGGGGCTTGACTGCCCCGGCCTTGCCCTGGCAAAGACCAAGACCCGCGGCATCACCGCGGTAGACCTGCACGTATATGAGGAGGACCCCAAGTGAGCACGACCGAGCAGACGGGCGCCGCCCGCATCGACCACGTGGTGGTACCGGGCACCTTCGATCCGGTGACCCTAGGCCACATGGACGTCATCAGCCGCACGCGCAAGCTCTTCCCGCGCGTCACCGTGGCCGTGGCGGCTTCGGTCAACAAGCGCGGACGCGGCACCGCCTTCACCCTGGAGGAGCGCGTGGAGATGCTGCGCCAGGCGCTTGCCGAGGAGGGCCTCTCCGACGTCGAGGTCCTGCCCTTCACCGGGCTGCTTGTGGACTTCTGCCACGGGATCGGCGCCCTGGGCGTGGTCAAGGGCCTGCGCGCCATGACCGACTTTGAGTACGAGCTGCAGCAGGCGGACCTCAACTGCCACATGGCGCCTGACATAGAGTCCGTCTTCGTCATGTCCAACCCCAAGTACGGCTACGTGAGCTCCTCCATCGTGAGGGAGATCTCCTCCATGGGGTCCGACGTGAGCAGCCTGGTCCCGCCCTGCGTGAACCAGCGCCTCAGGGAGCACTACTGCGCCTAGCCGGACGGGGCCGCAGGTCCGTTCCTGTCGTTGCCGTGAGGTTTGGGCGGCAGTGCCCCAATCTGCTAGGATGAAGAACACTACTGCCCGCGGGGCTTGGCCTCGTGCCGCCCGGCGGGCGCTTGCACGTTGATTCGAAAGGAGACCTGGATGGAGCCAGGTGCAGAGATCGCCCAGCTCGTCGACGAGATGGAGCAGCTGCTCGAGGAGGCCAAGAGCCCCCTCACCGGTGGTGCCGGCAGGAAGATCATCGAGGTCAATGACTTCTACGAGATCCTGGACGAGATGCGCAGCGTCTTCCCGGACGAGTTCCAGACCGCCCGTCGCATCATCAAGGAGGAGCAGGAGACCCTGGACCGCGCCCAGCAGCAGGCCAACTCCATCATCGCCGACGCCCAGCAGCAGGCCATGATCCTCGCCGGTGACCAGGAGGTCGTCCGCCTTGCCCAGCAGCAGGCCGACGCCATCCGCGACCAGGCCGACCAGTACGAGCGCGACACCCGCTACAACGCGGAGGAGTACGCCGACACGGTCCTGGCCCACCTCGAGGAGAACCTCAAGTCGCTGACCAACACGGTGACACGCGTGCGCCAGACGCTCGACGAGAACTCCGGCCCGCGCAACACCACCAACAACGTCCCCTGGTAGCGCGCCATGCAGCCCGTAATCTTCGCGCTCGACGAGCGCCTCGCCAACCCCGGTGACACCCTGCCCTGGGCGGGCCACCTGGACGAGACCGGCTACACGCTGGGCCAGGACTTCACCCTGCCGGATGGCGTCGACTTCGACATCGCCCTCACCAACGCGGGCGAGGGCATCCTGGCCAGCGGCATCCTGCGCGCCCACGTCAAGGGCACCTGTGACCGCTGCCTGGAGGACGCCGAGTTCGACGTCTCCGCCGAGGTGGACGAGTACTACCTCTTCGAGGAGCCCGAGCACGTTGAAGGCGAGGACGACGACGTGGAGTTCTCCCTCGTCTCGGAGGACCACACCATCGACCTCTCCGACGCGTTCCTCTCGGCCCTGGTGATGGAGACCCCCTTCGTGGTTCTGTGTCGCGAGGACTGCAGGGGCCTCTGCCCGGTCTGCGGCGCCAACCTCAACGAGGAGGACTGCGGGCACGCCGCCCAGCGCGAGCAGGAGCGCATGGCCGCCAGCCCCTTTGCCGCCCTCGCCGGCCTCAACCTCGACCAGGAGGATGATGGCAAGGACGCGTAATGGAGAATTGCCGATGAGGTGCATTTCTCTCCAAGGCGTGTTATAGTGGTCAACGCATGATTTTTGGTGAAAGGACGTCACGCGTTTCCTTGCGGCGGCGTTGGAAGGATTAAGAGGAGTTCAACATGGCAGTACCCAAGCAAAAGAAGGGCCGCGGCGCCACCCACACCCGTCGTTCCGCAAACATGAAGCTCGAGATGCCCTCTCGTTCCGTTTGCCCCCAGTGCGGCGCTCCCAAGCTCCCGCACCACGTGTGCCCCAACTGCGGGTTCTATAAGGACCGTGAGGTCGTCGTCACCGAGTAGTGACATCACACAGCATGCTAGAGAGGCCGGCCGCATGGTCGGCCTCTTTTGTTTAGCTACGAGGCGCGGGCGCATGGCCCCGCAGAAGAAGGAGAATGCATGACCACCATCTGCGTCGACGTCATGGGTGCCGACAAGGAGCCCGAGGTCCTCCTGGAGGGCGTGACCCGCGCCTTGGCCGCCGATCCCGATCTCAACGTGCTTCTCGCCGGCTCGGCCGACGTCGTGGAGCCCTACTGCGCCTCCCACGAGCGCGCCCGCGCCCTCGTCACCACTGAGGTCATCGGCATGGCCGAACATCCGGCCAACGCAGTGCGCCAGAAGAAGGACGCCTCCATCGTCCGCGCTGCTGCCGCCGTGCGCGCCGGCGAGGCGGACGGCCTCTTCTCGGCCGGCTCCACCGGCGCCGTGCTCACCGCCGCCACCTTTGGCGTTGGCCGCATCAAGGGCGTCAAGCGCCCGGCCCTGTCGCTTCCCTTCCCGGGCCTGGGAGACCACAAGACCATCTTCCTTGACATGGGCGCAAACGCGGATGTCAAGCCCGAGGTCATGGTGCAGTTTGCCCACATGGGCCGTGCCTTTGCCGAGGTGGCCCTGGGCGTCTCCGACGCCCGCGTGGGCCTTCTGTGCAACGGGTCGGAAGACACCAAGGGCTCCGAGCTCGCGCTTGCCTACCACGAGGCGCTGGCTGCCGGCAACTGCGGCTTTGCGGGCAACGCCGAGGGTGTCGATGTCCTGGGAGACCGCTTTGACGTCATCGTCTGCGACGGCTTCACCGGCAACGTCTGCCTCAAGACCATCGAGGGCACCGGCAAGTTCGTGCTCTCGCGCGTGAAGGCCGCCATGAAGGGCTCGCTGGGCGCCAAGCTGGGCGCCGCGCTTCTCGCCGGCCCGCTCAAGGCCATGGCGGGCGAGCTCTCCGGTGCCGAGTACGGCGGCGCCATTCTGCTGGGCCTGCGAGCCCCCGTGGTCAAGGGACATGGCGCCACCTCCGCCGAGGCCGTCTGCGCCGGAACGCTCTCCTGCGCCGCATACGCCCGCGCCAACCTCTGCGAGAAGATCGCCCAGGCCTGCGAGATCGCGGGCTAACGGGTAGAATCAAAGGGCTAACTCAACTCACCCGGGGCACGCGCCCCATCCAAGGAGGAACCATGGACCGTGACGCCATTCTTCAGAAGGTCATCGAGGTCGTCAATGACACGCTGGACATCGCCGATGGCACCGAGCTCACCGAGCAGACCAGCTTCAAGGACCTCGGCGCCGACTCCTTTGACCTCCTGGAGCTCGTGACCGCCCTCGAGGACGAGCTCGACATGCAGTTTGACGACGACGCCGTCCAGTCCATCGCCACCATCGGCCAGGCCGTCGACGCCATCGCCGCCGAGCTCTAGGCCGGGGGCACGCCCTTGAAGATGCACAAGAGAATCGCCGAGGCCGAGCGCATCGTCGACCACGTCTTTGCCGACAAGAACCTCATAGCCTCCGCCCTCACGCACCCCTCCGCCGTGGAGGGAAGGCCCGTCTCGGCCTCCTACGAGCGCCTCGAGTTCCTGGGAGACTCCATCCTGGGGGCCATGGTGGCCACCGACCTCTTCGAGCGCTTCCCGGGCATGGACGAGGGCCAGCTCACGCAGCTCAAGATCTCGCTCGTCTCGGGCCAGATGCTCTCGCCGGTGGCAGAGCAGCTGGGCCTGGCCCCGCTCATCCTCATGGGCGAGTCCGAGCGCGGCACCGGGGCGCGCGGCATGCACTCCGCGCTCGAGAACGTCTACGAGTCCATCGTGGGTGCCCTCTACCTGGACGCGGGCTTTGACGTGACGCACGACTTCGTCCTGCGCACCCTGGAGCCCCACATGTCCCCGGAGCTCGCCCGCAAGCCCATAAGCCCCAAGTCCCGCATCCAGGAGGTCGTCCAGCGAGACATGCACTGCGCCCCTGAGTACAAGCTCCTGGGCGAGGAGGGCCCGGCGCACGACCCCACCTTCACCTCCGTGGTCATGGTGGAGGGGCGCCGCGTGGGCAAGGGCCAGGGCTCCTCCAAGAAGTCCTCTGAGAGCGCGGCGGCGGCTGACGCCCTCGTGCGCATGGGCTACAACGCCGCGGAGGACTTCGAGGGCGAGGGCATCACCAACTAGCGCAAACCAATCGCAGCTCGGACGCACGAAAGGCACCAGGCCGTGTATCTCAAGTCACTCACGCTCAAGGGCTTCAAGTCCTTTGCCGACAAGACCCAGATGGTCTTTGACCCGGGCCTCACCGTGGTGGTGGGGCCCAACGGCTCGGGCAAGTCCAACGTGTCCGACTCCATCCTGTGGGTCCTGGGCGAGCAGAGCGCAAAGATGCTGCGCGGCCAGGCCATGGAGGACGTCATCTTCTCGGGCTCCTCCGCGCGCGGGGCCGTCGGCGTGGCCGAGGTCACCCTCGTGCTCGACAATTCGGACCATACGCTGCCCATCGACTTCTCCGAGGTGGGCATCACCCGCCGCATGTACCGCTCGGGAGAGTCCGAGTACCTCATCAACGGCGCCCCCAGCCGCCTCATGGACGTCCAGGACATCCTGCACGACTCCGGCCTGGGCAAGGACACCCACTCCATCATCTCCCAGGGCAAGCTGGACTCCATCCTCTCCAGCCGCCCCGAGGAGCGTCGCGAGCTCATCGAGGAGGCCGCGGACATCTCCAAGCACCGCCGCCGCAAGCAGCGCAGCATGCGCAAGCTCGCCTCCATGGACGAGAACCTCGCCCGCGCCAAGGTGCTCTCGCGCGAGATCTCCCGCCAGCTCAAGCCGCTTGAGCGCCAGGTCGACAAGGCCAAGCGCGCCCGCGAGCTCAACTCCCAGCTCTCCGAGCTCACCATCCAGCTGGCCGTGGACGACCTGCGCCAGCTCCAGCAGTCCTACGTTCGCCTGGAGGGCCGCGGCAAGGAGGCGGACGCCGCCATCGAGCTTGCCCAGTACCGCTTTGACGAGAAGAGCCGCGAGCTCGAGAAGCTCCAGTCGCTCCTCGAGCAGAAGGGCCTCTTCGTGGGAGACCTCGGCGAGCAGCGCCGCCGCATGCAGGACATCCTCGGCCGGATGGACTCCGACATGCGCCTTCTCGAGGAGAAGGGCAAGAACATGGTCTCTCGCCTCTCCGAGATGCGCATGCAGCTCTCCGTCATGGAGAAGCAGCGCGCCGATGCCCTCTTGGAGCACGAGCGCCTTGCCGGCGAGCTCTCCGACACCACCGTGCGCGAGGCCGACCTGCGCACCAAGGTCTCCGACCTCTCCGATGCGGCCCACGCCGCCTCCGACCGCCGCCGCGAGCTCGACGCCCAGATCGGCCGCCTGACCGCCGAGGAGAGAAGCGCCCGCAGCGAGTCCGACAGGCAGACCCTGGCCTACGCCAAGCTCGAGGACCAGATCGGCAACGCCGAGGTCGAGGACCAGATGTTCGCCTCTCGCCTGGCGCAGCTCGACGAGGCCGTGCGCACGGCCGAGGAGGCCCTGGTGGAGCGCCTGCAGCGCGCCGAGGAGCTCGAGGACGAGCTTGCCGGCGCCCAGGAGCTGGCCCAGGAGCTGGCCGCCTCGGTGCCCGCGCGCGACATGGCGGTGAAGGACGCCCGCCGCGAGGAGGCGGCCTGCCGCCAGCGCCTCTCCAGCGCCCAGGCCACCCTGGAGGCCCTGCGCTCCGTGGACGCGGACGTGGAGAAGGCCAGCCCCCTCGTGGCCAAGCTCGCAAAGAACGAGGAGGCCGCCGCCTCCGATTGCCGCCTGGCCGACCTCATCGACGCCACGCCGGAGGTCGAGGGCCTGGTGGAGCGCCTGCTTGGCGATGACCTCGCCGCCTTCGTGGTGGCAGACGCCGAGTCTGCCGGGCGCCTTGCCGAGGCGGCACTCGCGCTTGACGGCGTGGACGGCCGCGCCACGGTCATTGCCCGCGACGTCGCCCGCGCCGCCGCCCCCGAGGGCGCGCCCGGAGAGCCGCTCGTCTCTCGCCTGCGCATAGCCGACGAGGCCCGCGGCGTGCTCACGGCGCTTCTGGGGGACGTCCGCCTGGTCGAGGGCGCGGCTGCCGCCGTGGCCGCCCACCAGCAGGCGCCCGCCCTCACCTACGTCACCGAAGACGGCGTCGTGGTGCTGCCGGACGGTCGCGTCCACGTGGGCACCGTGCCCTCCAACGAGGCCGGCGCCCTGGAGCGCAAGCGCCGCATCCGCTCGCTTGCCGCCGGAATGCCCGAGCTCGAGGAGGCGCTGGATGCCGCTGGCGAGGCCGTCCACGCCGCGGAGCTCGCGCTTGCTGAGGCCCGCGACGCGCAGGCCGCCGCAAAGGGCGACGTCGCCCGCCTCTCCGGCGAGCTCACCTCCGTCACCTCCGAGCGCGGCCGCCTGCAGGCCCAGCTCAACTCCGCCAACTCCGAGAAGGCCCAGGTGACCAAGAAGCGCGAGGCCTCCCAGGCCCGTGCCGCGGAGGCCCGCGAGCACATCGAGGGGCACCGCAGCGCCGCCCGCGCCGCCACCGAGCGCGCCGAGGCCCTGGGCGAGGAGCTCAAGCAGCGCTCCGGCGAGCAGCAGGAGGCCGCCCGCGAGGCGGGACGTGCCAACCACGAGCTCTCCGACGCCCGCCTTGAGCTGGCCATGGCCAAGGAGCGCGTGGCCAACCTGCGCACCCGCACGGCAGACTGCATGTCTCGCGTCTCCGAGCTCGAGCAGAAGATCTGCGCCACGGAGCGCGCAAGCCGCTCGCTGGACGTGGTGCGCCTGCGCGTTGACCCGCTGCACGACCGCTACCAGGCCATCCGCGAGCGCGCCCTTGACTGGGCGGCACGCCTCAAGGACCGCGCGTCCCTGGCCGAGGCGGACTCCGACTCCCTCAAGCGCACCATCGGCGAGGCCAAGGAGGCCGTCAACGCCGCCAGCACGGAGCTGGAGCGCGCCAAGACCGCCGCGGCGGACGTCCGCGTGGACAAGGGCAAGCTCGAGGTCCAGGTGGAGGGCGCCATCAACGCCATCACGGCCACCGGCGCCATCCTGGACGAGGCGCTCAAGATCCCGGCGCCGGATGACCGCGAGGTCGCCGAGCGCCAGGTGGCGTCCCTGCGCCGCCAGATCGAGGGCATCGGCCCCGTCAACGAGGTGGCCATGGACGAGTACCTGCGCCTCAAGGAGCGTGCGGACTACATCTCCGAGCAGGTGGAGGACCTCGAGGGTGCCCGCAACTCGCTGCGCAAGATCAACGCCGCCATCGACCGCAAGATGCGCAACCGCTTCCTCGTGGTCTTCGACAAGGTCAACCAGAACTTCGGTGAGATCTTCTCGCTGCTGTTCCCCGGCGGAACCGCCCACATCGAGATGACCGACCCCGACAACCTGGCCGAGACCGGCATCGAGATCGTGGCCCAGCCGCGCGGCAAGCGCATCTCCAAGATGATGCTCATGAGCGGCGGCGAGAAGAGCCTCACGGCCCTGGCGCTGCTGTTTGCCGTCTACCGCGTGCGCACGGTGCCCTTCTACGTCTTCGACGAGGTGGAGGCGGCGCTCGACGACTCCAACCTCTCCAAGCTGCTGGACGCCATCGAGCAGCTCAAGGAGACCACCCAGCTCATCGTCATCTCTCACCAGAGGCGCACGATGGAGCAGGCAGACGTCCTCTACGGCGTCTCCATGCAGGCGGACGGCGTGAGCCACGTCGTCTCGCAGAGACTTGACCAGGCAACCGGAAAGGTGGTTGATGCCTGATGGGCTTTCTTGACAGCCTGAAGCACGGCCTCGAGCGGTCCCGCGAGGCCATCTCCGAGGTCTTCTACATGGGCGGCGAGGTGGACGAGTCCTTCTGGGAGGACCTCGAGGACACCCTCGTCATGGGCGACATGGGCGCCGAGCTTGCCCTGCGCGTCTCGGACGACCTGAGGGAGCTCGCCGCGAAGAAGGGCCTCACCCGCGCGAACCAGCTCAAGGGCGCTCTGGCCGACCGCCTGGCCGCCGAGTTTCCCACGCCCGAGCGCGACCCCTTTGACGACGTGCCGTCCTGTGTGCTCTTTGTGGGCATCAATGGCGCCGGCAAGACCACTACCTGCGGAAAGCTCGCCGGTCGCGCGGCGGGGGAGGGCAGGCGCGTCCTTCTGGGCGGAGCGGACACCTTCCGTGCCGCGGCTATCGAGCAGCTCGAGGTCTGGGGCGAGCGCGCTGGCGTGGACGTCATCACGCGCGAGCGCGGCTGCGATCCGGCGAGCGTCTGCTACGACGTCATCGAGGAGGCCGAGCGCCGGGACTCCGACCTCGTGCTCATCGACACGGCCGGCCGCCTGCACACCTCCGCGGACCTCATGCAGGAGCTCGCCAAGGTGGTCAACGTCACCCGCAAGCGTGCCAAGATGCCCGTGAGCGTGGTCCTCGTCATCGACGCCACCACCGGCCAGAACGGTCTCAATCAAGCCAAGGAGTTCAACGACGCCCTTGACCTCGACGGCCTCATCATCACCAAGCTCGACGGCACCGCAAAGGGTGGCATCGCCCTTGCCGTCTCAAGCCAGCTGGGCCTGCCCATCTACCGCATCGGCGTGGGCGAGTCCATCGACGACCTGCAGTCCTTCGACGCGCACGACTTCTGTGCCGCGCTCGTTGGTGAAGGGATGTAACGCATGTTCAACTCGCTCTCCGACCGCCTCCAGGACACCTTCGACAAGCTGCGCGGCAAGGGACGTCTGACCGAGGACGACATCAACCTCGCCATGCGCGAGATCCGCATGGCGCTTCTCGAGGCCGACGTCAACTTCCGCGTGGTCAAGCAGTTCGTGGGACGCTGCAAGGAGAAGTGCATGACCTCCGAGGTCCTGGACTCCCTGACGCCCTCCCAGAACGTCGTGCGCATCGTGCTCGACGAGCTCACGCAGCTTTTGGGCTCCACCGAGTCCAAGCTGGTCCTGGCCCAGAACCGCACACCCAACGTCATCATGATGGTGGGCCTGCAGGGCTCCGGCAAGACCACCGCCTCCGCCAAGCTGGCCTACCTCCTCAAGAGCCAGGGCCACAGCCCGCTTTTGGCCGCCTGCGACACGCACCGCCCGGCCGCGGCCGACCAGCTGGCCACCCTTGGCGGCGAGATCGGCGTCTCGGTCTTTCGCGGCGACGGCAAGGACGCCGTCAAGGTGGCGTCCGGCGCCATCCAGGAGGCCGTCGACCACCTGAACGACATCGTCATCGTGGACACCGCCGGCCGCCTGCAGATCGACGAGGAGATGATGCAGGAGGCCGTCGCCATCAAGCAGGCGGTCAAGCCCGACCAGATTCTCATGGTCGTGGACGCCATGACCGGCCAGGACATCGTCAACGTGGTCACCGAGTTCGCCAACCGCGTGGACTTCGACGGCGTCATCATGTCCAAGCTGGACGGCGACGCCCGCGGCGGCGGCGCGCTCTCCGTCCGCGAGGTCACCGGCAAGCCCATCAAGTTCGTCTCCATGGGCGAGAAGCCCGACTCGCTGGAGGTCTTCCACCCCGATCGCATGGCCAAGCGCATCCTGGGCATGGGCGACGTGGTAGGCATCATCGAGCAGGCCCAGAAGGTGGCCGACGAGCAGCAGGCGGCCGACGCCGAGCGCATGCTGCGCGAGGGCTTCACGATGGACGACATGCTCGCCCAGATGCAGCAGATACGCAAGATGGGCGGCCTGCAGAAGATTGCGAGCATGATCCCGGGCATGGACCGCGCCATGGCCCAGCAGCCCGGCGCCAACCTGGACGACTCCCAGCTCACGCGCATCGAGGCCATCATCCACTCCATGACCAAGGAGGAGCGCGCCAAGCCCAAGGTCATCAACGGCCAGCGCCGCAAGCGCATCGCCGCGGGCTCCGGCCGCTCGGTCCAGGAGGTCAACCAGCTCATCAAGCAGTGGGGCGAGATGAACAAGATGATGGGCAAGATGCGCGGCATGATGTCTGCCGGCAACTCCAAGAAGGCCCGCCGCAGCATGGGCAACATGATGCGCAACATGGGCATGGGCGGCCGCGGCTGGTAGGCAAGCCTGCCTTGCGGCGGCTTCGCGCCAGCGGCTTCGCTCCGGCGCCATCGGCTTCCAAAGAGAAATCCCCTGGGCTGCGCCTGCGGCCCAGGGGATTTTGCTTGGGCGAGAAGCCCCTCTCGCCGTCTGGTCGTTGTCTAGTCGTGGACGATGCAGACGTCGCCGACCTGGATGACGTTGTAGAGCTCGTCGGCCTTCTCCATGCTGAGGTTGATGCAGCCGTGGCTTCCGTACCAGGTGTAGATGTTGCCGCCGAACTGCGAGCGCCAGGGCGCGTTGTGGAAGCCCACGGCGCTGCCGACGACGCCCATCCAGTACTGCACGTGGCTGTCCCACTCGGGCTCGCCGTCGTCGCCCACAGGGCCGCGCAGGTTGATGTCGCCGTGCTCGCGGCTGGTGATGGACCAGACGCCGGCGGGGGTGTCGTGGCCCTTGTTGGGCTGGCCGGTGACCACGTCGGACTCCCAGATGATGGAGCCGTCGTCGCCGTAGAAGCGGGCGTGCTGCTCGGTGCGGTCGACATCTATGTAGCGGGTGCCCCAGTCCTGGCCGTGCGGGTTGACGGTCACGGCGCTGGAGGTGCAGGGGATCTCGATGCTTCCCGCGGCTCCCGCCTCAAGCGCGGCCGCGATCTGCTCGGCAAGGGCGTCGCCGTCGATGCACCAGCCATAGATGCCACCGGAGACGGTGACCACCTTGCCGTCCGGGCGGGTGTAGGTGCGCTCGGTGTCCACGGAGTCCAGCTGGTCGGAGAGCTCGCCGTGGCACCAGTCGGCGATGGCCTGCGTGTCCAGGGTGACGGAGCCGTCGTCGCCCTGGCTGAGCCAGCCGGCGATGCGCGCGGCGTCCACCGTGGCGGCCTGGTTGCCGCCGAGCGTGAGGGCCTGGGTGGCGCCTACGTAGGCGTTGAGCCTGGTCAGGGCGTCATGGAGCTCGGAGCCGCCGGAGAGGCTCTCGTCGCCGAGGGTGACGGTCTGGGGCATGTCACCCAGGGCCTCGGCCACGTGGGCGGCCGCCGCCCTGGCGTCAACGTGGGCCGCCAGGGCGGCGTCTGAGAGCACGTAGGTGCCGCTGGCCGCGTCAAAGGCAATGTCCTTCTCGCCGGGGTCTGTCTCGGCGGCCGCCTGGGCCGCGCTGGCGATAAGCTCCTCCAGCTTGGACTCGTCGGCGGTGACGGGGCACTCCACCTCGAGGTCGCGCGAGCCCGCAAGGCCGAGCGGCCACGTCCAGGCACCCTGGGCCGCGAGGGCCTTGGCCGCCATGGCCTGGCCGTCGCGGGAGAGGCCGGCCTCGTCGGCAGAGACCGTGAGGTCAAGGCCGTTGCCGGTCACGCGGAAGGAGTAGGACGAGAGCGGCCCCTCGGCCAGGGAGGCGGCGTCGGCTGCGGCCATGAGCGAGACGTCCTGGCCGTTCAGGCGGGTCTGTGGCATGAAGACGTTGCTGAAGACGGCAACGCCGCCCAGGTAGACGGCGGCGGTCACGCCAACGATGGCGACGGGCACCACCCAGAGGCGGCGGCTGCCGCCACGGAGCGCCTTTGCCTTGGCGTTCTTCTGCGGTGACATGTGCGCTGGCATGTGGTTCTTGGGTCCTTTCCGGGCGTTTGCCGTCCGAGCGGATTCGCTCAGGCTATCGTAGCCTAGACCACGGACGCAAAGTCCGAGAATGGTTAAATCTTTAGGAGAGGAGCGCAAATGGCCCGCACCGTGCGCCTTGAGAGCTTGGACGACCCCAGGCTTGACGCCTACGCCCGCCTGACCGAGCACCAGCTGAGGAGCCGCCTGGAGCCTGAGCGGGCGATGCTCGTGGCGGAGTCCAGAAACGTCATCGACGTCGCGCTGGCCCAGGGCCTGGAGCCGCTCTCCTTCCTGGTGGACGAGAGCCACCTTGCCTCCGCGGCGGACCTCTTTGCCCGGGCGCCCGAGGAGGTGCCCGTCTTCGTGTTGCCCCAGGAGCAGCTGGAGCGTCTGTGCGGCTTCAAGGTCACGCGCGGCCTGCTGGCGTGCTTCCGCCGGCCGGCCGAGCGCGGCGTGGCCGAGGTCCTCGACGACGCGCGCAACGTGGTGGTGCTGGAGGACCTGGTGGACGTCACCAACGTGGGGGCGCTCTTTCGGTCCGCGGCGGCGCTGGGGGCAGACGCCGTGCTTCTCTCGCCGCGCTGCGCGGACCCGCTCTGCCGCCGTGCGGTGCGCGTCTCCATGGGCACGGTCTTCCAGGTGCCGTGGGCGCGCGTGGAGGCCGGCGCGTGGCCCGCGGCCTGCGCTGACGAGCTGCGGGGGCGGGGCTTCTCGCTTAGCGCCCTGGCGCTCACCGACGACGCCCTGCCCATCGACGTGCCGAGCCTTGGCGCCAGGCTTGGCGAGAAGCGCGCCCTCTTCTTTGGCTGCGAGGGCTGGGGCCTCACCAAAGCCGCGCTTGCCGCCT
>ERZ1034980.916-NODE-916-length-19027-cov-10.359161_pt1 | contig 19027 bp, 10 predicted proteins | sample MGYA00520622_ERZ1034980 | MGnify/ENA primary metagenome ERZ1034980 (study PRJEB33766, sample SAMN09781791) | gut metagenome | biome: gut microbiome | host: Homo sapiens | place: Madagascar | study: EMG produced TPA metagenomics assembly of the PRJNA485056 data...
AAAACCAGCTAATGAGAAGACGCGCATCGCAGGCCGTTTCGCTTCGCTAGCAGAGCGCTTGAACGCGGTTCTCCAGCAGGGAGATGAGCTCCTCGCGGCTATGAGTGCCGGTCTTGGAGTAGATGTTGCGCAAATGCGTGCGGAGCGTGCTCTCGGTGATGCATGCTGTTTCGCAGATGAAGGCGTTGCCGTTGCCCTGGAACACGAGGAGGGATATTTCTCGCTCGCGCTCGGACAGGCCGAGCTCGCGACAAGCGAGCGCCATCTCCTCGAGCGTGACGGCTCTAGGGTCTTTCCGAGGGGCGCCGTCGGGCGCTTCCTCCGGGTCTTTCTGGGCCGCCTCCGCCTCGATGCGCTTGACCATTTCGCCGTCCTCTAGCAGGAAAACAGACACGAGCACGGTGGCTCCGATGATTGCCGCGGCGGTTCCCACGAGGGGCAAGCTGGGCAGATTAAGGAGCAGGCAGAGGATTTCGCTTGCGGTGCTGCAGGTGGTGAGGGCAATCTGGCCTACGGCGAACACGAACGCGCCGCCTTTCGGATCGCGCTCACCTATGCGCGCCCACAGCGTCCAGGTGAACACGCGGAAAAACGCCCAAGCGCCGCCGATGGCCAAGGCCTCGTAGTGCTGGCTGCCTGGTTCCAAAACCAAGGTGAGCAGTAGGCAGCCGATGACGAGCGGGGTGATGAGGCGGTACAGGCGAGAGAAGCCGCCGACACGCCCTTGCGTCAGGCGCGCCGCCGCGAGGATGGCGAGGCTGACGCATATGCCTGCGACCAACGTGTAGAGCTCGGTGGAGACGGCCGTCTTGGTCTCTGAGAGATGGTTTGTTGCAATGAAGACGGCGCCAAGCGCCCCTGTGGCCACGAAGGGTTTAAGGCTCAGCGGCGGACGGGCGGCATGGCGGTCTGTTTGAGGATCGCTGGGCGCCGCGGCGTCGTCCCTGCCGTCGACGAGCTCTTTTCTCAGGGCGAGCAGTGCGGCGCCTGAGAGCAGGGGCAGCGCCGGGCGAAGCGCCAGGGCCGCATCGGGGGAGAGGCAGGCCTCTACCAGGCAGATTCCGAACGAGACCGCGTAGCTTCCCGCCGTGCAGCCGAGCACATGGGCGGCACCGCAGACGCTCAGGAGCTCCCCCCAAAGCACGACAAGCCCCGCGCTCGTCGCGAAAAGGAGCCTGCCCGCCACGACGCCCGCGATGTGAGCCTCGGCGCCGACCCACCCGGAGAGGTGGAGAACCGCGGTTCCCAAAGCGGGCCCCAGGCAGGCGAGGAGGATGGCCCCGCGTCGCTCAACCAGCATGCCGGGCCTGCGGCGCGCGAGGGAGGCAAGCCCGAGAAGGAGGAGCAGGAGGAGCGCCGTCGCGGCGTAGCCGCACGCGTCGAGCGCCTCGTTGACCCTGGGGAGGGGCGACGGGAAGAGGGTGGGGGAGATGCCGATGGTCTGCCAGCCAAGGTAACAGCCGGCACCGATGGACACCAGCATTCGCGAGGCCGGGCCGAGGGCGCTTTCTCTGCCCATGCCGTGTCGAATCTCGCCGACACGGCGCGCGTCTTCTGCCATTGAGGCGACCCCCCCATGCGCTCGTTTCGGATAAAAAGCAAAGTGCCTGCTTGCGGCCTTGCTAGAAAAGCAATACCTCACAGTCTACCTCACCCGCCGACTCTCGATACCTTATATTTTCGCGTGGTTTCGGCGGCTTGGCGTATGGCGCGGCCGCGTGCTTGGGGCAATGCTTTGAGCTGCCCGGTCGGCGCGCCTGCGCCGGCCTGCTTACCGGACGGGGCCGCTGCGCCCTTCGCATGAGGAGGCTTCATTATGGACGACAAAACTATGAACCGCCGGTCTTTCGTCGCACTGTCCTGCGCCGCTGCCGGCGCGGCGGTCGCCGGCGCCGGCACCGCCCTTGGCGACGACGTCAAGGCCCGGGCCGTTGCCCTGGGCAACGCTGACGTCCAGTTCGCCGAGGAGACCGAGGTCCTTGTCGTGGGCGCGGGCCTCTCCGGCATGATGGCGGCCTGGGAGATTGCCTCCGCGGGGCACCAGGTTCTCATCGCCGAGCAGAACGGCTTTCTCGGCGGCGACGCCATATACTCCGCGGCCTGCATGATGTGTACCACCGCGGAGCTCACCAAGGAGGAGCGCCCCGAGAAATACATGGACGAGGAGACCATCCGCACGCTCTTCGCCCCCTACTACGACTCCGAGCTCGCCCTCGAGAAGCTCGTCCAGAATCAAATGTGGGCCGGCAAGTGGATCGACCTGCTGCATTACGAGTGGGGATACGAGTTCCAGCCCCGCATGGAATGCCCCTACCTTCAGGCCTATTTCCCCAAAGACGGCATCTGCACCATGCACACCGCCTTTGACCTCATGGACCAGAAGATCCAGGAGGCTGGCGCAACGTATGAGTACGACATCGAGATGACCACCCTCATCGTCGACCCCGACGGCCTGGTGTGCGGCGCGCGTTTCCTGCAGAAGGACGGGGGCTTCAGGGACATCAAGGCGGGCACCGTGGTTATCGCGACGGGCGGCTACGTCTCCAACCAGGAGTGGATGACTCAGTACGCCCCCGACCTTGCCGACCTGGGCAACATCGTGTCCGGCCGCACGGGCGAGGGCATCAAGGCCGGCCTTGCGGCCGGTGGCACCCTGTTCGGCATGGGCCCGGTTGGCAACCTAAACCCGCGTTACGAGGCGGGCCACATGCTGGGCGTGCACTATCCGATCCTGGGTATTCTGCCGAACGGCCGGCGCTTCTACTGCGAGACCGCCGTGCACAACGCGGCTACCGGCGCCATCGCCGCTGGCTACCACGAGTGGTACACGATTTTCGACAACGTCGCGATGAACGGCGTGGACCAGGAGCTTCTTAAGCACGCCGGCGAGGCCATCCAAACCGCCGGTTCCTTTGAGGAGCTGGCCGAGATGATGGGAATTCATCCCGACTACCTGCAGGCGACCTTCGACGAGTGGTCGTCTATCTGCAGGGGCGAGAAGGAGGACCCCTTCGGACGCGTTCTCTTCCTGCAGGAGCTCGAGCCGCCGTTCTACTTTATCCGCAACGTCCCGGTGCGCTACAAGTCCCTTGGCGGTCTGAACGTCGATCTGGACTACCACGTGCTCGATGCGGGCGGGGACCCCATACCCAACCTTTATGCGTGCGGCTGCGCCGCTGGAACGGAGGACATCTGCCCTGCCGCCGCTTCCGGCATGATTGTGGGCACCACGGTGGTAAACGACCTCTCGTAAGCGAGGCCCGCCCCCCTTCTTGGAAGCAAAGCGCAGTGCCCCCCATTGCTCGGAGTGAACCGCCTCCCGGACAATATGCCCATCGCATGGTCGCCTAAGAAGGCTCCAACAATACAACCCCCTTGACACGGACGAGGCGCGCCCCAATTCCTGGGATATGGAACTGGGGCGCGCCTGCTAGCAAGATTCCGTTTGCGGATGGTCTTACCTGGCGGTAGACACCGCGCTCGTGTCGACGAGGGCCGGGCTCACGTAAGTGAATCCGCCGTACGTCTCGTTGACGTAGTTCGCCGCGTTGATGCCGGCAAGGCGGCCGCTCGTCCAAAGCCAGCCCTGGGCTACGCCTCCGAAGCCCGAGTAGTTGCGCTCGGGGTGCAGCAGCACTCCCATGGAGTCCACGCCGGTTGCATAGAGGCCCTCGATGGGCGTCGCGTGGTCGTCCTTGAGCACGCGGATCTGCGTGTCGACATCCAGGCCGCCGGCCGTGGAGAAGGACGCGTTATAGACTCTCACTGCATAGAACGGCGCCGTCTCGATCTTGGTCAGGAACTCGGGGTCCTTGCCGAAGGCGCTGTCCTCGCCGGCATCCACCAGGGCGTTGTAGTCGGCGACCGTCTGCTCGAGCGCGGACGGGTCTATGCCGATCTGAGAGGCAAGGTCCGCCAGGGTGTCTGCCTTCCATGCCATGCCCTCCTCCACGGCGTATCCAAGGCCCTCGTACACCTCGGGAACGGGCATGTCGCCCGGGATGTCGCCCTGCGAGCAGTACCCCTCGAACTTGGGGATCTTGGAGAAGCCGGAAGCGGCGACCTCGTCGAGGACGTCGGCCGAGGTGATGGTGTAGTAGTAACTGCCTGCCTGGTAGCACGGCCAAGACTCGCTCTCGACGTCGGAGGCGAAGCTCTCGTAACGGGCCTCGTTCATGAAGCGCGTGCCGTCGGCCTTTACGGCTACGGTGTTTGCGCTGATGCCGGCCGCCATGGGGATGTTGTTGAGCGTCCAGACCTTGTAGCGTCCGGTGCGCCCGTCCAGGCGGTCCTCATAGAAGTTGATGGGGTAGCGGTCAAGCCAGTGGTCGAGCGTCACGTGCATGACGTTGGGGCTCATCTCGATGTTCCATGTTCCGGCCCCGGCATCGAGCGCGGCCTGCACCATCAGGCCGGTGTCTTGGCCGGTGCCGATGCCACGGCGCTCTCCCGCCCAGCGCGGGTCAAGAAGGGCGTTGATCATCTCGGGGTTCGAGCCGAAGCCGCCCGTGTTCATGATCACGGCCTTGGCGTGGATGAGGTACTCCTGGCCCGTGACGACGTTGCGGGCCTTGACTCCGACCACGCGGTTGGGGTTTGCCTCGTCGAGAAGGAGCGCATATCCTTCCGTCTCCAGCATCCAGTCTCCGCCCTGGGCCTTGACGGCTGCGAGCATGGACTTGTAGTACTTGTCGACGCCGGCGCGGCGGTCCTCATAAGAGCCCGTGTCGGTGTTGGACGTCAGGACGACGTTGTAGCTGGTCAAGCCACCGGTGAAGGGGTTGGGCTTTCCCATGTCGCCAAAAATCCAGCCCTGGCCGTGCAGCCAGTCGATGGTGTTGCCCGACTCGGCGAAGAAGAGGTCGACCAGGTCGTCCTTGGCACGCTGCTCGCCTCCCTGGCTCGTGTAGCTGCGCCAAACCTCGCGGAACAGGTCGGCGTCCACAAAAGGCTCGCAGCCGTTGATCTCCTCCATGTACTTGGGCGGGTTTATGGCGCACCCCTCGTGCGTGAGCGCCGACTTGCCGCCGTACTTGCCGGCGCGGTCGATGCCCAGGACGCTCACGAGCTTGTTGGGGTTGATGGACTGGATCGTTTCGCAGGCGCTCTTCATCGCCATGATGCCGCCGTTGCCCATGCCGACCACGAGGACGTCGACGTCGATCTCCTCCGGGTCGCCGACTTCGGGCTTTGCGGGCGGAATCTGGAACGCGCTTACCGCCGAGGCGTCCGACCCGCCGGCGACCAGGGCATCCTGCAGGGCCTGCTTGATGGCCATCTTCACGGCATTGCTTGTCGACGTTGCGCCGGCGATGGCGTCGACTGCAATGGACTGGCTCTCGATGATGCGGGGGAACATGAGGTCTTTGACGTTTGCCAGCATGACTTCCGTCTCGCCATGGGCAAACCTGTCGTCCGGCACCTCGATTTTGAGAATCGACGTCTCGTTTACCGTGATGGTGACGGGAAGCTCCCAAATCTGCCAATACCCCTTGGCCGCACCCGTGTACTTGCCGGGCTTCATCTTGACCACGGTGGAAGAGGAGATGCCCATGGCCTCGTTGTAGGCCGCCGTCGCGGCATCGGCGATGGCGTCAGACGTCACCGTTGCGCCGGCGGTGGCGGACACGTCGATTGTGCCTGTCTCGACCATCGACGCCTGGGCGTTGGCGATTGCGCGGCCGCCGCGGTCGGGCGTTTCGCCGGCGCCCTCGATCGCAGCGTCGACCACGGCGCCGTTGGCCGTGTCCACTGTCAGCGTCACGGAAATCTCCCCGCCGAAGCCCTGGGCTGACGCAGTGACGGTTACTGTGCCGGGGGCCTGCTCGGCAAGCGCAGGCATCGCGGGCGCTACTGCGGCAGCGGCGCCGACGGCCGCACAAGCGGCTCCTGCCACGAATCCACGGCGGGACAAAGCTGTCTTTTCCATGAGCCTCTCCTTTGCAGACGTTCCTTCCATTGGGCTGTCTTTGAGGGGGTGCTCCTCTACAGGCAACCGTTGGAACAAGCGTATGCAAAACAGAGCGAGCGGCAATCTACTCCAGAAGTAGAGGAGTCCTGATCTGTGCCGATGAGGCTCACATGTAGCTTGGGACTTCTCTACCTATGCAGTCTACTTGACGTTCCGAGCTGGGATTACTTACTTTGCGTCCTTTTCCTGATGCCCCGCGGACTCGACTTTCTCGATGAGCTCTTGTTGCTTCCCCACCCCGAGCTTTTGATACACATGGACGATGTGGGAATGGGCCGTGCCCGGCGAAATGCCCAGGCGCTTTGCGATCACCGCCTGGGTGCGGCCGCGGGCCAACAAGCCAAGCACCTCGGTCTCGCGCGGGGTGCAGCCGCACCCCTTCGCCACGGCGGCGACTCCCTTTTCAAGGTCCGCGCCTTTGCTGCCGGCCTTATTGGGAACGGTTATCGCGCAGAACAGCTGTTCGATGACGCGCTCCGGGAACACCCAAACGAACAAGACAATGAGCGCCAGCAGCAAGATGGGCACCACTGTGACAACCTGGATTACGCCCGGGTCGTACCTGAGCGTCACCGTGGCGAGCAGAAGGCCCATCAGGTAACCCATGTTCTTGCCCGCGATGAGAAAGCCGAAATAGCGGTCGGGTTGGAGAGAGTGCGCGCCCACCGCCTGGGCGACGAGGACCCATGTCAAGATATCAAACAGTTTGCGTCCGATACCGGACACGGTTAGGGCCGCCCAGCCCCATGATTGGGGCAGTATCAGGTAGAAGACGAACCCGACTGCAGTCACGGGCAGCACAAGCCTGAGTACGCCTACTGAGCTCAGCGGTCGCATGAATGCGGAGAGCGCCAGCAACCCCAGGGCCGTAACAAGGTTGGCGGCAAAGCGTATTTGAGACGCGGCTTGAGGAGGCATGAAATCGTAGGCAAGCGTCACGACCAGATTGTAGACGCACGAATACACCAGGCAGCATAACAGGATATTGACGAGCGCTCGATGGTGGCGTTCGCGCAGCTCCTGTTCCCCATCGCTCTCGGTGGTCGCAACCATAGGTTCGGGCCCCGCTTGCGCATGGTCGTCCGAGTTGGCTCGCCCTGTATGCGAGGCATGCTCACCGACCGCAAAAAGCACGGCAGCTCCCGCCGGGAGCATCCCGACGAATACAAGGAGCAACAGGCTCGATGGAGCAAAGCCCAGAACGATGCCCAGGAGTGACGAGAGGGCCGTGGCAAGCAGGGTGTACGACTGGATGCGGTCATGCCGCATGCCGACGAAGCGACGACCCCATACCGACTCGTAATACCCTACGCATATGCCGCTGAGTGCGAATCCCAGGATTGCGCAGGGCCAGGCCTTCTGACAGTACCCCCATGCGATGCAGGCAACTCCCACGCACCCCGCTGCAGCAATTGCCCAGGGGCTGACGTCGCGGCGGCGATAACCGTGGCATGGCGATAGCGCTACGACAAGCGCGCACGTCGCGGCGCTCAGCAGCATGGAGACGCATAGCCCCACCGACACTTCCGCGGGCCATGCCGTGCCTGCCGCAAACGCGAGCAATGCCGTGGCATGCGCCCTGCTGAGCGCAAAGCCCGCAAGGTCCCATCTCATGGGTGCGAAAATCTCCCTCAACCGCTGGATCGTCCTTATCAGCCTCCCCAATCAGGTGCGCGGCCTGTTGTGACACCCCGTGCAGGTAGTATATCGGGATTCTTGGGAGCAGTGACGGCGAGGTGCTTTAGGGTTTTGCAATTGCCCTCCGAGCGGAGCTGGCCATAAGGGTTCAGAAGTAAAAGGGCAACTTGGCAAAACATATAGGAACCGCCATAAAGAAGGCGCGCCGATGGCCCCGCGCTGCAACGCTTCACAAGCCACTCTTCGCACGATAATGAAGGCCGGTCCTGATATATACCAGCGTTCTTCCTATAATCGCGATGCTTGCATGCCACAAAATGGTTGGCACCCGATGGGGAAGTGGGTCTAACCCCAAAAGTTATCTCATGGAACGGCCAAACAGAAGGATGTCCAGCTCGGCGCGCGAGTGAATGCCCAGCTTTGAGTAAATGTGGCGCACATGAGTTTTCACGGTGTTGGGAGAGATGCCCATAAGCTCCTCTATGCGTTTGGCACTCTTTCCCCAGGCAAGAAGGACAAGAATATCGGTCTCGCGAGGCGAGAGACGGTATTCCCCGGCGAGCGTGCGGCTGCGCGCTTTGATGAGGGCCTCGAGTTCCAAGGACGCCGTATATGCAGACTGGTCTCTCTTGCCAATCGACGTGCATGAAGGAATCTGGGTCTGGTTTGGACTTGTGGTACCGTCGCATTCGGCCGCCATACAAGGCGAATCGCTTGCCCTTGATTTTTCCAGGGTGGTTTCGTCGAGTTGTTTGTTAAACCATGCGCTGCCAATCAGCCAATAGAAGGTAGTTGCAACAAGCAAGACGACAGCTGCCCCATACACCAGGGGAGCCACGCGGGTCCCTGGCTGCGACTCGACTGTCCAGAGACCGAGGATAGACCCCAAGAGAAAAGCCGTCCCTGTTAGGGCCCGAGCAGCAGCGACGACCGGGATGGTCGGCAAGACAAACCTTCGGGTACTATCGCAGAGCAGCAGGACGAGCAGAATGGTGGACAGCGTCTGGCCGATGCCGATAAGCAATTGCGCCAATAGGTCGTCGCGCCCGAGCGCCGTCCCGACAATAAGGCTGGTTACCATAACGCCAAACGTTAGCCTGTAGGCGCCGTACACCGTGAGGCCGGGACCCTTAAGGCCTGCCAGCGCCGTAAGGCCAACAGCCAGGGCCCCGGCAAGTCCAACGCAGAGCAGATCGATTGTCGTGTTTGTGCTGCTGCGGCTGATGCCCGCCGCAAAGGCAAATATCGCAACGACGCAGATGATGCCCCAAGGGAAGGCCTTGTCGGCAAAAACATCGCGCAATGAGCCAGCCTGCCAAGCGTCGACCTCGCATTTTGCCTGCGGCATGCCATTGGCACATGATGAGAGCGCGCCGGCAGATGCCGCCGGCAGAAGAAGGGCTATTCCGAGCTGTAGGGTGGGGTCTAGTGGGTGCAACGCATAATAGAGGAACGAAGCCGCTACATATGACCCGCCGATGGCAAAGGCAGCCTGTATGCCAGAAAGACGAGCATAGTATTCCGCCCACAATAGAAAGAAGAAGGCGTAACTTCCGTAGGCTGCAATGGAGCCTGTGGAGACGAGCACTTCAGAGATAAACGGCGCGGCGACGGTGGCGTAGCATAGCGCAAGAGTTCCGACAAACCCGACGGCCCCCGCCATCCAAATAATCGTCGCCCCCAGGTCCGAACGGTGCAAGCGGCGCCAAAAAAGTACGGCCATGAGAGGGACGACGACCTGCGCTATTGGAGCAAAACCCGCCGCCGCGAACGGTTCCAGAGCCGCTTTCCAAACCAAGCACAAGCCAAACCCCAGAGCGGCGAGTCTATAAAGCATGAGGGCCTGCCTCCGTCTTCGATAACGCCTAATGTCGTTGTATCGCCCATACGGTATCACCATGTATGGGCGATACGCCATATCGCAATCACCATACCTTGGCGATTACCCGTTCTTTGCGGGAACGCTACCCTCACGACTGGGCGACGTTAAGGTCGTCTTTCCATTATTGGAGACGCAGAGAAGGGGGCTCTACCATGGCGAGTGCGGCATATACGAGGCGTGCGTTTGTTCAAGGAAGCGCTGCGGGTGCGATTGCGACGGGGATGGCAGCCAGCACAATGCGGCCCGCTTTGGCCAACGAGGTCGAAGAAACGGGCGGCTCCTGTGGTTGGCTGGGGTCAGAGCCCGAAACGCCCGAAGTGTTTAAAGAGGAAATTGAAGTTGACGTGGTGGTGGTTGGCTTAGGCTGGGCTGGAGTGAGCGCGACGCGCGCCGCTTGCGAAGCGGGCGCGTCCGTAGCCGTGTTCGAGAAGGGCTCCGGCTTCGGCCTCGTTTCAAAAAACGTCAATGCCTACGGAAGCAAGCTGTGGCTCGAGCACTTCCCCGAAACTGAGAAGTATTGGAACAAGGGCGCCGTCATCAATGCCGTTATGGCCGGCTGTCTCAATCGCAACAGCGATGCCATCCAGAGCCGCTGGCTTGATAAGAACGGTGAGGTGTTCGACTGGTTTTTTGCCGCCATGGACGGCGCAGACATGTTTTATGGCACCCCCGAAAACTATCGCATTCCAGACGATACTGTAGGAATGACTGAAACATCGTATCCCTACCCTGCTAATTTTGATCCGGCAAACGAGTACTATCCCTGCTTCCCGGGCTGTGCTCGCCTGGCACCGAGCGCCCTGCCCTTCTTCGAGGCCAATATGAGCCGAGCGGCCGAGGCGGCGGGCGACAAGCTCTCCGTGTATCGCGAAACTCCTGTTATAAAGCTGCTTAAGGACAACGACCGCGTGGTAGGCGTTGTTGCTCAGGATGCCGCAGGGGATTACTACAAAGCAATGGCAGCCAAGGGCGTTGTGCTCGCTACGGGCGATTTCTTCGAGAACCATGCAATGGCCGCCGCATTGCTTACTCGCCCTTTGCCCGAAGACTACACGACGCTGAACTCGGTATTCGACGTCAACGGCAATCCCGCCGACGTGGGGGATGGCCACCGCATGGGCATATGGGCCGGCGCGCGCATGCAGCTCGACGGTTGCGACATGAGCCATGCCATCGGCGGCGGAACCTATGTCATGGGGACGCTGCCTGCGCTGCTTCTCAACAAGAATGGCAAACGCTACATGAACGAAGACGTTCAGGGCCAGCAGATTGCCGAACGCATTTGGGAGCAGAAGGACTGTGTTGCGTTCCAAATCTTTGACGCAGGGTTCTTTGATCACATGGACGACATGCCTTATGGTCACGGGAAGCATCCCGAGGCAAAGCTTGAAACGCTTATCGCCGAGGCTGAGGCGGGAAAACTCGCCATGGCTGACACTATCGAAGAGCTGCTTGACCAGTTGGACATTGACAAAGATACGGCATTGGCAAGCATAGAACGTTACAACGAGCTGTGCCACGGGGGCTTGGATGAGGACTTCGGCAAAACGGAGCGTCGCATGATTCCCGTTGAAACACCGCCGTTCTTCTGCGACCGCTATGCAGGGGATGGCTCGAGTCGTGGAATCGGGCATCTAGTGACAATGTCTGGCCTTGAGAGCGATGAAGACTGCCACGTATACAACAAGGACATGGATATTATTCCCGGCCTATATGCTTGCGGTAACGTGCAGGGCAACCGATTCAGCATCATCTATCCCGAGGTGCTCCAGGGTCACAGCATTGCCATGGCCATGACATTTGGCTATATCGCTGGCACAAATGCCGCCATGGGCGTGTAGTGCATTTGCCCTGACTCTTTCGGGTCTCTCGGAGGTCGAGCAAGCTTCGGTTGAGCCAAACATTTGGCTTTTTCCTTAGGCAACGGGCAAATAACCTTTGGTCGAATCCCTCCCGCGCCGGCACCGGCAACTGGTCCGTAAGGGGCTTTGGGGGAGATCTACGGTTAGCCAAGAGCAATTGGGGCCACCCGGGAAAACCTCTCGGGTGGCCCCTGAGCCATCTTTTGAAGAATCCTCGGCTACTCCACGGGCTCGTTGGCGGCGGCCGCGGCACCGGCCAGACGGCCGAGCGAGAAGCAGCTGTTGCACGACCAGCCGGTGTAGCACGACCATTCGACTATCTCACCACCGGCAAACAGGCCCGGGATAGCCTCAAAAATCTCCGTCGTATCCTCGGGCGTGAGGTCGTTCAGCACCTCGACGCCCTTGGCACGCAGCACGACGCCGTCCAGGTTCGCCTTGAGGCCGCCCGTGGTCATGACGATGGAGGGCGCCATCTTGATGGCATGGAACGGGCCGGTCGCGACGGTGGGCATGGGGAAGTTGGACGTGCGCTCGCCGTAGACGGGGTCCACGAGCTCACCTGCGCCGGCGGTGACGTCGGCCGCCGCCTGGACAAGGTTGTCTGCGTTGACCCCCATGGCCTCGGCCAGCGCTTCGAGCGTGTCGCCGCTCGCATAGTCCTCGTCAGTAAGGCCGTAGGTTGCGTTGTTGAGGTCATAGTACTCCTTGGCCTCCTCCGAGCACACGAACCACAGGTAGTCTTCGGGCTGCTGAGCAAACTGGCGCTCGAACTCGTTGATGAGGTCGTTGTTGGCATAGGAGGCGCCGTCGTTGATGCAGCGCTTGCCTTGCGCGCTTACGATCATGCCGTGGTAGAGCAAGTCAGCCGCGATGTTCTTGCCGGTGTTGTACACGGTGTTGCCCAGGAAGAAGCCGCCGTCCTGCGTGCGCACCGTCACGGCTCCCAGCGCCATGGCCATGACGAGGCCGTCGCCGGTTGAGGTCGGCCGCGTGCAGCTCGAGACGCCGCCCCACTGTTCGGCGAACATCCCGATGAGCTTGGAGTTGGACGTGTAGGCGCCCGTGCACAGCACCACGCCGCGCGTGCTCTTGACGTAGACGTCCTTGCCGTCCTGCTGGCAGCGCACTCCAACAACGCGACCGTCCTCGTTGGTCACAAGCTCAACGGCGCGGGTGTTCATGAGCAGCTCGGCGCCACAACTTTCGAAGTAGTCGGTCATGGGCGTAAGGAACCCGGCGCCGCCGATGATGTCGTCATAGGCGCACTGGAAGAAGATGTCGTACTGCGAGTAGTGGGACTGCACGTCGGCGCGCTGCCACTGGACTCCGCAGTCAGCCATGAAATCGATATTCTCGCCGGCGGTGCGGAAGTTGTGCTCCGTGACGTCCTGGGGCGGCAGGCCATGCGGGTTCTGGCCACGGTCGAGGTACTCTTGCCACACCTCGTCCGCCGTGGCAGTCACGCCCATGGAGCGGGTGTAGTCCGTGTCGTAGCCGGGGAGAAGGCCCTGGCAGACGACCATGTCGCCGCCGAAGCTGCCGTTCTTTTCGATGACGATGGTGCTGACCCCAGCCTTGACGCACTCCCAAGTTGCAGCCCAACCGGAGCAGCCGCCGCCCACGACAACAACTTCGGCCTCATAGTCCCAGGCGGGCTCGTCGCCTGCTGCCCGGGCAGTCTTGACGCTTGCGCCCGCTGCGACTGCGGCGCAGGCGGCTGCGCCGGATACAAAAGCACGACGGTTGAACGCGACGGTACCGTTCATGTGTTTCCCCAATCCCTGGCGTTGTGGGCTTGGTCCCCTTGACCAAGCCCTTCGGTGGGGAGAATACTGCGGTGAGCTGCGGTTTTCCTCCTCATGTTTGAGGGTTCGGTCTTGCGGGTATTTCATCGGACCGTTTTGCGCAGCGCAGCGAGTCGTTGCAGGATCCGCAACAGGCCAGGTTGTCGTGCTATAGTCGCGGTGCACTGCCAACATTACGACAGGGGTTTGACATTGGGGGCTGGGATGGACCTTCAGATACTACACGAGTTCGCCGTTCTTGCCGAGCGCCTCAATTACACTCAGGCTGCCCGCGATCTCAACGTGGCCCCCTCGACATTGAGCCGCCACATGATCGCACTTGAGACCGAACTGGGGACCAGGTTTTTTACGCGTGGAGGTGGGACGTCGCTCACGTATGCGGGGCACATCCTCCTTGAGGAGGCCGGATCATTCTTTGCGGCGGAAGAGCGCGTCGCCCGTCGTCTCAGTGAGGCCAGGCGCTCGGTTCAAGGAAAGGTGCGGCTGGAGGACTACATCTTCTCTCGCAGCATCAAGAACTTCATGCTTACGGCAGCCAAGCGTTACCGGGCCCTCTACCACGGCGTCACGTTCGAGTTTGTGTCCATCGGCAACGGTTCCTCTATGGAGGACCTGCTTGCGGACGGAGACATCGACGTCGGCGTGCTCGTACACACCGGTCCCCGCGAACCAGTTTTCACAGAGGGCGAGCGCCGAGTGGTGCCGCTTTGGCACGAGCGTGGGCGCATGGGCATTTACATGCGTTCGGACCAACTTCTTCCTGCCGATCTGATTGATGGCGAGGTGACAATCAATGTTCTGCGTCGCCTGCCCGTGGTTTTGCCTTTGCGGCCCGAATATGCGAACTTCCGCGCCGATATCACGGCCCTGTGCGCCATGCATGGCTTCGAGGTTTCCCTCAAGCTCATCGAGACGGGCTCGCTCGAGGACCTGGCGATGGTCGACATGACGGGATGCGCCCAAATCGTGCTGGACACAGACCTGCGCGATCCCGCCAACCCGTTCACGCTTGATCCCGAGTGCTCATTCCATCTCATACATGAGCCGTGCTGGGCAACGCCCTACCTGCTGCTTCCCAAACGCGAAGGGGATTCGATCATTGACTCGTTTGCCGACTTCCTGCGGGAGTTGGCTGAGGAACGAGCGGAATGACGAGCATGTCCACCTTCTGAATTTAGAAGACAAGTCCCGGTTGTCTGCTTTAGCCGTTCATCCATACAAGAGCCGCGGATTGGTTGGGCGATATGGACGATATGGGCGGTTCAGCTTGTGCCGTATCATCTAACGTAAAGCTCTCTGTTAAGCCAGTACTGACATAAGTCATCGAACCCAGGCTCAGCACCAATTGACAGGACGCATGACAGCCGCAGAGGCCGAAGGCCTGGCGCGGTAACTTCCCAACGCCAGGCCTTCGATACGTCCCAAAGAGTGGCTTGGTTACGGATTTCGGGCTCTGAGGGTCCGTATATCCTCGCCTAACGGCTTGCCACCACTAAAGCTCTTCCCCTTTGGCGCGCTTTGCGGCGTTGCGGCCAGCGAGACGGCCAAACGTGCAGCACTCGCCAATGTTACCGCCGCCGTTGTAGTTGTCCGGCCACAAGGCACCGAGCTCACCGGCGGAAAACAGTCCGCCAACGGGTTCAAGGTCGGGCCTCACGATCTGTGCCTTGGCATTGCGGCGCGGTCCACCTTGGGTGTTCAACAACACGGGAACAAGCTTGAGGGCGTAATAGGGGCCCTGCTCAAGCGGCCCGAACATCTTGTCGAAGGGTCGCCCGTAATCGGCGTCTCTTCCGGCAGCGTAGTCCTCGTTATAGCGTTCGACCGTCTTCTCAAGGTTGGCCGCGTCCACACCCATTGCGACGGCAAGGTCGGCCAGTGTCTCGCCCGAAATGAGGGTTCCGTCGGCAATCTCGTCCGCGTTACCATCGCTAAAGCTGGGATGGAACTTGTATTGAGCCGCGAGCGAGCTGTCCATCACGGCGTAGGTGGGACGGGGTGTCTGGCGGATGAGGAAAGCACCACCGATGTTGATGCGCCCATGGCGCGATTCTCCCTGCTCGTTGACGTAGCGGCTGCCGGACGGGCCTACAAAAATGCCCTTGGTCGTGCTCATGGGTGGCCATGCACAGGCCGTAGCCCCTTCGGGAAGGTAGCCCCACATGAACGCGGCACCGTTGCTCATGTGCCAGAAGCTCGCCCCGGCCTCCTGTCCCATCACAATGCCGTCACCGGTGTTGTAGACACATCCGTAGGTGTAATTTTCAGGCTGCTGCATGAAGTTGGCCATCATTTCTTGGTTGTTCTCATAGCCACCGCAGGCCAGTACCACGCCGCCGGCGGCCTTGATGTTCTGGGTCTCGCCGTTGTCAAGCTCGAGCTGCACACCAATCACGTTCCGCCCCTCATCGAAGATGAGGTGCTTGCCGGCTGCGGCGTAGCGGACCTCGATATTGCGTTTTGCAACGTTGTCCAAGCAGAGCTGGTAGAACGCCGAATCAAAGCCCTTTCCGCTCACCAGGAACGAAAGACAGTGTTCAGACCCCTCGTACTCGGGAAACTCTGACCACTGTTGGGTATAACCATTCTTGCCGCCGAACTTGTCGGTGAGATATCCCTTGGAGTATGTTGTATCCCACGATTCGTCTTGCACCAGGATGTCCGCGTCGGCGCCCATGGTGTTGACGAGCCAGTCGAATTGCTCCGCGGTGCCGTTCACATGGGCCCTCAGCACATCGGGGTCCCAATTGGGGAAATCGCCCATAAGGGCCGACAGATAGGTATACATTGCCTCGGCGTCGTCAGTGGCTTGGATGTACTGCCCGGATACGCGCGAGTTGCCACCCGTGGAACCCTCCGGTGCCTTGTCAACAAGAAGCACCTTCGCGCCCTCGTCGGCGGCGGAAATTGCGCTGACGCACCCGGCGAAGCCCATGCCCACAATCACGACGTCGTACTCGCCGTCCCAAGAAACTTCTTCGGCCAGCGCTGCGTTCGTTGAGCCGATGATACCGACGCCTGTCATTGCGGCAGCCGCCGTCAAGAACTGACGCCTCGATACGATTGACTTACTCATACGAACCCCCTTACGAATCCATGCGCCTCGTGCACATGCTGATTCTCGATTTTGCGCAGGGTGGGCCATGCTCGCATCGTCCGCGGGGATTATCGTGGCCGCCGGGAGGTATCGTCCAAAAGGATTATGCTGATAACTGGCGTGCCGGACCACGGCTGCTATACTTCAGGCCCTGGTGCAGGGCAATCGCGACTAAGGAAATCGGGGGCCAACGTGGGCAGCGTGATTGATCCGTGGCTTGTTGCAGGTTCATCCCTTTACTGGGCCGCCGTCGTGTTCTCATTCGCATTCGACGGGGTGTCCATCAGCCCAGCGGCCGAACCTGCTTCTGCCGTCCTTGCTTATGGTTTGGTCGCGCTCATGCTTCTATGCTTCATTCCCATGCGTCAGGTCTTTGAGCGCCGACGGAGCCGACAGACGGTTGCCCTCGCTATGGCGCTCGTGGTGGGGACGTACGCGGTGACAAGCTCGCTTGCCACCGTCCCACGAATCGCCTCCGACATCGTTTCCCTGGCATACCTTGCCGAGGTCTCCTGTCAAATGGTCCTTTGGGGCTTTGCCTACGCGTCCCTCGACAAGTCGCGGGCTTGCCAAAACGTCTGTTGCACCGTGTTGGTCGTCGTCGCGCTCGTGTCACTGTCATCCATTCTCTACAAGCTTACAGAGGCCTGTTGTCTGACATGCCTTCTCAACATCGCCTCCCTTTTGGTGATTGCCAGCGGCAGGGTGTTTTTCTCGAGCCACGACCGCTCCGCCCCCAGAGACGTACGCCGCCCCCTGGCCCTCTTCGTGATATCTCGCGTTTTCTTCGGCACCTTCATGGGTTTTTGTATCCAGCTACCGAAAGGTCCGGGGATCGCCGACAGCTCCACGCCCATGACAATCCTTGCGATGCTCATATGCTGCAGTATGCTCTTATTCTTCGTCTTGTCCCGTTACCCATTGGGCGCTTTCATGCCAATCACGTTGGTGACGGGGGTTGCGCTGCTCTACCTGCCGCATGCCAACGAAGGCTTGCGGGCTCTCGTCTCGTCAGCCGCGGGCCTGGCCTGGCTTGCTTGGGCAACGATGAGCGCCGTCCAACTTTCCGATTTCAAAGAGACCTGCGGGTTTCGGGAATTTACGCTCTGCGCCATTGAAAAGTCCGTTCTCTCGTTTTCTATCGTTGCAGGATCTCTCCTGTCCCCGCTCGTCCATTGGAACGCTCTCGAAGGGCTGGGCGAGCAAGTTGCACAGGCTGTGATCATCGGCGCTTTGTGCGCCTTGGTCCTGTTGTCGACGTTCGTCATGTCCTTATTGCTGGACTATCGGCAGCAAGACGAGCTTGCGCGCCGTTTTGAAATGGAAAACCGAGAGCTGTCTTCGGCGCTTTATCGGGAGATTGCCAAAGAGTTCAAGCTGTCTGATCGAGAGCTGCAGATAATGGCGCTCCTTGCGGAGGGGTATTCGCGCACGTATATTCGCGACTCTCTTGGCGTTTCCGAAGGAACCATCAAGGCGCATGTGTCTCATATCTATCAGAAGATCGGAATCCACCGCAAGGATGACCTGCTTGACCTCGTGGAGTCGAGGCGCTCTTAGGGGCATTGGCGTTCGACTGACGCCGTGGCAGGCGGTGCCATTGCTGGTAGATTCCCTGCCGCGGTGGCCGACGATACCAGTCGGGGCCGCCGCATTGCCCGCTCTCATTAAAAGCCAGACGGCTGTATGTCTGCGATTGCGCAATCTGGGAGTCCATCGACGGCGAGGAGCGGCCGGGCGTAGGAGTGGGATGAAGTGCCCAGTGGAGCGGTCGTGACCCGAGATAGACGATATGCCCCTCTCCCTGCGTGCGGTACCGGGTACCGCTGGTTTGCTCGGCGGCATCCAACTTATATCCCGGGGCCCGCGGTCGGTAGGTTGAGGCCGGGCCCTGTTTTCGGTTAGTTCGGGACGCTAGGTGCGGGGCATATCGTCTGTTTTTCACCCCGCCTGTTGGTCAAGCGCTTGCTCTTGGGCGGCGAGAACAGCACACAACGCCTCCTGAGAGTGCACATCGAGCGCGGCGTAGACATTTCGCACGTGAACCTTGACGGTCTCGTGAGAGATTCCCAATTCTTTCGCTATCTCCCGCTTCGTCCCGCCCTTTCCGAGCAAGGCAAGCACATCTATTTGCCGTGCGGTGAGCCCGTAGCGAAGGGCGACGGCATTTACGGCCTCGCTGTAGAAGGGCCGAGGGTTTCCCCCGTCAGGGCGCAGCGTGCCCCAGGCGCGCTCGTCATTCGAGGTGTCCATAACGTAAAGCCCTACAATCAAGACAATGCATGAGGCCAGGCCCATGGCCAACTGACCCGATGCGGGACCGCACAAGGCAAGCATGCCGAGGGTAAACGCCTGCCCCGCCGCCATGCCCAGATAGAAGAAGCAGGTGGACCATCCTGTCATCCAATTGACCGTCACCTTTTTAGAGACGGCGAGGTAGATGACGAGCGACCACATGAGAATGTCGATGAAACGATAGCCCCACGCCGCAAGGAAGCAGCTGACGCCCGATGCCGAGGCCACGGGAACGAGCAGCGTGCCCAATGCCAGGACGGGAAATCCAATCTTGTAGATCAGCGTGTCGAAGCGCCTGTGCAGCAGCGTCGCCGATGCGGCGAGGACGACGGCCGCGAACGCATAGCCCGCCACGTAGGTGAGGCTGTGCACGGCGCCGGGTATCGAAGAGTTCAGCTGGGCACAGAGGGCGAATCCCGCCTCGTAGCCCATGCCCTGGGCAAACGCAGTCACATTGAGCTTCCACGGTATGTA
>ERZ1034980.917-NODE-917-length-19001-cov-17.206587_pt1 | contig 19001 bp, 18 predicted proteins | sample MGYA00520622_ERZ1034980 | MGnify/ENA primary metagenome ERZ1034980 (study PRJEB33766, sample SAMN09781791) | gut metagenome | biome: gut microbiome | host: Homo sapiens | place: Madagascar | study: EMG produced TPA metagenomics assembly of the PRJNA485056 data...
TGTATCTATCGAAGCAATCAAGGATCACGGTTATGAGAACGCTGTTCAGATGACTGATGATGAATTCCTTTTCCAGCTTCAGACTGACGTTACCGGCAGATTCTATGATTATCTGAAAACCGGTACGCTTACTTCCACAGAAACAACATTCCAGATGGCTCTGGCAATGGCTAAAGGCCGTGTAGAGAACAAATTCAAACAGATGCACAGAAATGTAACTGGCGTTGTTGGATTTGTGAACATTCTGGACGTATATGAATATCTTGGCGCAGCTGAGATCACTATTCAGAACCAGTTCGGCTTCCAGTACATGAAAGACTTTATGGGATTCAATACAATCTTCCTGTTATCTGACAGTGAAATTCCAAGAGGACAGGTTATTGCAACTCCTGTTGAGAACATCGTCCTGTACTATGTTGACCCGAACGAATCTGACTTTGCGAGAGCTGGTCTGGTGTATACCGTTTCCGGCGAAACAAACCTGATCGGATTCCATACACAGGGTAACTACCACACAGCAGTGTCCGAAGCGTTCGCAGTTATGGGACTTACTCTTTTTGCGGAGTACATTGATGCAATCGCAGTAATCACCATTGATGAGACACCAACACTTGGCACTCTGACAGTAAATTCCGTGGCTGGGACAGAGAGCGGTGATACAAAAATCACTGTAAATCCGGCTAAGGAAAATGCTGGCAATGTATATAAATACAAAGTTGCGACAGACGCAGTAACTGTTGGATATGGACAGAACCTCAGAAACTGGAGTACTTGGGATGGAAAAGCCGATATCACAGCAACAACCGGACAGAAGATCACAGTGGTTGAGTGTGATGGAACGTACAAGGCACTGAATGCCGGAAGTGCAAGCGTAACAGCAAAATCATAAACGTAGGAGGTAGCTGGCATGGCTTATGCAGATTATAAATTCTATACAGAATCATTCGGCAATGTCGTGCCAGAAACCGACTTTCCGCGACTGGCAGAAAGAGCCAGTGATTTTGTGGACACAATGACGTTTGACAGACTGGTGGACGGACTGCCGACGAACGAACACTCTCAGAAGCGTATCAAAAAGGCGGTCTGCTCACTGGCTGAATTAATGTATCAGATTGAGCTTGCTGAAAAGAACGCTACCAATGCCGCCGCCAGTGGGACGTCAACCACAATCGGGTCCGGTGGTAGCACAACAGGCATTGTAACATCTGTAAGTTCTGGCAATGAATCCATCTCTTACGCAACACCTCAGCAGATTGGAGCAAGTGCAAAGGAATGGAGTGCAGTATACAGTGTTGCTGGAGATACACAGAAAACAAATGATTTACTCATCAAAACAGCTTTACCGCTGTTGATGGGAGTAAGGACGGATGAAGGGATACCGATTTTATATGCAGGAATGTAATATTAATGTTCTCGGAACGGTTTACAAAATCATTCCGAAAGAACTTAAAAATGCAGATATTGATGGCTACACAGACAATACATCAAAAGAAATTGTTATCAGAACAGACAATGCAAATAACGTTGGCAATTTTGATTCCTTGCAGAAAAAGCAGTTGAGACATGAAATTATTCATGCGTTCTTGTCGGAAAGCGGATTGCAGTGCAACTGGCAACATACGGAGCAGTTCGGACATGACGAAACTACGGTTGACTGGTTTGCTATTCAGTCACCGAAAATTTTTAAAGTATTCAATGAACTTAAATTAATGTGAGGTGACAATAATGGACATTACAACACTTGGCTCATGTATCGCAATCGTTATGATTTGCTACATTGTAGGAATGGGCTGTAAAGCATCAAAAAGAATTTCCGATGAATGGATTCCAGTAATCATGGCGGTTATTGGTGGAATCCTCGGAGCAGTCGGGATGGGAGTTATTCCAGATTTCCCGGCAACGGATTATATCACGGCAGTTGCAGTCGGCATGTTTAACGGATTGTCGGCAACCGGTGTGAATCAGGTTATTAAGCAGACAACGCAGAAAGAATAATTAAGGAGAGGGTATCATGTACGAAAAAACAGTAACAGTTTTCAACTACTATGAAAGCAAAACAACTGGAGATGCGTACTGGTATCCTCATGTTTTATCCGGCGTTGACCTCATTACAGACAAGGGAGTAATCCTTAAAAAGTACGGACCAGACGCAACTGACAACGCACAGTTACACGTTCGATATACCGTCCAGAATGATGATATAACCATTACTGATAAGGACGGTAAGATTCTTCCCTATGTACCGCCTAAAGAGTGGAAACAGCAGATTAACAACGCTCTGGAAGATACCATTACATTCTCAGATGAATCGTTCTTCTGGGAGGGTGAGTGGACTGGTGGAACGGTATCTGATGGTGATTACCGAAATGGATTCTATCAATACATGAACGAGAATAAGGACAATGTATTCAAGATTACAAGTGTTGGTGGCCCGTATACAATAATTATGCATTTTGAGATTCTGGGTAAGTAATATGAGCAAAATTCATCATTTCAAAGGTTTCTCTGTAGTTGACGGAGATATGAAAATCAAACTGAACATGGATAGATTTTCCAGACAGTATCAGGAAGCTCAGTACCTACTTGACGGAATGGTTATGGACAGCATGGTTCCGTTTATGCCAATGATTTCAGGAAACTTTGTTAACCGAACAAGAGCTGAAAGCACATCCTTACAAGGAACTGGAAAAGTATGTGCGGCGGCGGCTCCTTACGGGCGATTTCTCTACGAGGGAAAAACCATGGTTGACGAATCAACCGGAAGCCCTTACGCAAGACGTGGAGCAAAAAAAGTACTTGTCAGCCAGTATTCCGGTCAGACAAACGCAAAAGATAACCTGGAATACACCAAACAAGCGCACCCACGGGCACAAGCCCATTGGTTTGATGCCGCAAAACGACAATACGGCAGTACGTGGATTCGCAAGGTAAAAGCACAGGCAGGAGGTGGCAGACATGGCAGATAAGCCAATTGGCAAAGATGCAACCGGATATGAGATTCTGACAGATGCCATGAAAGCACTTCTGAACCAGTATCCGGGACTGTATGAAAATGAAACAATCAAATTCGAAGAGTTAGGAAAGGAATCAGGAATTGCGTTCTCAGCAGATAACGGCGCCTTGATCTATTCAGAAAAAGAAGATGTCTGTGGAGTGATGCACCAGGTATGCCAGTATCCTTTTTATGTGGTATACCGCACGGCATCCGACAAAGAACGGCAGAAGTTATCTGTTCAGAAGTTTCTGGACAATCTCGGTAAATGGATATGTCGGGAACCAGTTATCGTAAATGGCTCTGAGACACGTTTAAATGCGTTTCCTGAGCTTTCACAGGGGCGAGTGATAAAACGCATCACCCGTGACAACTCCTATGGTTTAGAGCCACAGGAGAGTGGTGTACAGGACTGGTTATTGCCATTATCGGTGCGCTACGAAAACACTTATGAAGTAATATAACAAGCAACAACCGGCTATCAATTGGAGATAGTCGCTAACCTACACAGCCTTTTAAAAGTTATAGGCAGAAAGGACATTTCTATGGCAGTTACAGGAAAAATTGACCGTAAATATATGGCTCATTATATCGATGCAGGTTCCCTCTGTGGAGGACTGACACCGAAATATGAGCGTCTTGGAAAGGATCTGGAAGAGTACAATGTAGAACTCAACCCGGATACCGAAACTTCTAAAAACATTCTCGGAGAATCCACATTCAAACATAATGGCTATGAAGTTTCTTCTGACGCTGATCCGTTCTATGCGGATACCACATCTGACTTGTTCGGAGCATTACAGAAGATTGTAGATGGACGTCTCAAAGACGATAACCTCAAAACAAAAGCAGTTGAGGTTCATCTCTGGACAGAAGCCACAGCAGGCAAGTATGAAGCATATCAGCAGGACTGCTACGTTGTGCCGACATCCTACGGTGGAGACACATCTGGCTATCAGATTCCATTTACTGTCAACTATGTTGGCGAACGTGTAAAAGGAAAATTTGATATCAGTTCCGGTACATTCACAGCTGACAGTGAATAAGCACATACACAAGGAGGATATGCTAAATGGCAAAAGTAATTAATACCAAAATTGATGATGGAATTTTTACATTCACGTTTACCAACAACGAAGACGAAGTTTTTTCTTCTTTCAAGCTTAACCCGACTGATATCAATGTAGCAGCACGTGCGGAGGAACTGGGAGAGTACTTTGACCAGCTTAAAAATTCTATTCAAAAAGTCACATCTGGTAAGGAAGTGGCAGAGCTGAACAAACAGATCGAAGACAAAATCAACTATCTGCTCGGATATGAAGCATCAAAAGACCTGTTCAAGGAGCCGATCACAGCGACTACTGTATTCGGCAATGGTCAGGTATTCGCCTACATCGTACTTGACAAGATCGCAGAAGCAATCGCACCGGAAATCGAAAAGAGAAAAAAGAAAATGCAGACGGCAGTCAATAAGTACGTGGAGAAATATACAAAATGACCGCCTATGAGCTACCCACCTCACTGAACATAAGTGGGGTGGATTTTTCTATCAGAACGGATTTTCGAAAAATAATAGGCATATTAATCGCTCTTGGAAATCCGGATTTTAGCAATGAAGCGAAAGCAATAATTGCTGTTCAGATAATGTACGAAAAATGGTGGGAGATACCAGAAGAAAATTTAAGCGAAGCTCTTCAAAAAGCTTATGAGTTCATCGACTGCGGGCAGTCTGACGATAATCCAAGCCGTCCAAAGCCCCGTTTGATGGATTGGGAACAGGATGGAGACATGATTGTTCCGGCGGTAAACAAGGTTGCCGGTAAAGCGTACAAGGATGCGCTGAATGAGATGTTAAACCTCAAATAGTTAGGAGGTGAATGTATGGCTGCTGATGGCTCAGTCATTATTGATACCAGGATTGATACATCAAATATAAAAAGCGGTGTATATGATATAAAACAGTCATTTGGTGCACTGAGTGGAAAAGTAAAGCAAATTTCTAGCAATATTACATCTTTTTTTTCTAAATCATCTGTTGATACAGTAAAAGTTGTAAAAACTGAAAATGCAAAAATAAACGCAATATTAGAAGATACTTCAAAAAGTGCAAAACAAAAAGCTGCATTAATCGCTTCTATATATAGAAAAGAGGGATACTCTGCAAGTGAAGCTTTTGCTACTGCATGGAGCCATATTGAAAGAAGCAGTTCTGGTTCAACAGCAAGAGTAAAAAAACATATCCGTGGAATTGGAAATCAATCTAAGAAAACGTCCGATGATATGCAAAGAGAATTTTCAACTGGCTTTAGTAATGTAGCTAGCTCTGCTTCGTCTAAGTTGAAAAGGATAGCTTTACTAATTGGCTCGGCGTTTGCTGTTGGCAAGCTAATTCAGTTTGGTAAAGAGTCTATAGAACTTGGTTCCGACCTTGCAGAAGTGCAGAACGTGGTTGATGTTACATTTACCACCATGTCGGATAAGGTCAATGAATTCGCAAAAAATGCTATGACCTCTGCCGGACTATCAGAGACAATGGCAAAAAGGTATGTCGGTACGTTCGGAGCAATGTCTAAGTCGTTCGGATTCTCAGAAGCACAGGCTTATGATATGTCAACAGCTCTGACACAGCTAACTGGTGATGTAGCATCATTCTATAACATTAGTCAGGACTTGGCTTATATCAAGCTGAAATCAGTGTTTACGGGTGAAACGGAAACGCTCAAAGATCTCGGCGTGGTAATGACCCAGTCGGCACTTGACCAGTACGCACTGGCAAATGGCTACGGAAAAACCACATCTGCCATGACCGAACAGGAAAAAGTTGCTCTCCGCTTAGCTTTTGTGCAAGACCAGTTGTCAGCTGCATCTGGTGATTTTGTCCGTACTTCTGATTCCTGGGCGAACCAGGTGCGAGTGATGCAGTTACAGTTGCAGTCTCTCAAGGCAACAGTCGGACAGGGATTGATTAATATTTTCACGCCTGTTCTGAAAGTGATCAATATTCTACTTGGCAAATTGGCAACTCTGGCGAATGCCTTCAAGTCATTTACGGAGCTTATTACTGGCAAGAAATCATCAGGACAGACAAGTGGAAGCGGAGCAGGGCTTGCCGGAACGGATACAGTTGCAGATACGGCAGATCAGTATGGACAGGCAGCCGATAATGCAGAGAAACTGGCAGATGCCACAAACGACAATGCAAAAGCAACAAAAAAAGCGAATAAGGAAACAAAAAACTATCTTTCGTCACTTGATGAAGTTCACAAAGCCACATCTACTGGCAGCAATTCATCTTCCACACCATCTTCATCTGGTGGAAGTGGTGGAGCAGGTAACAGTGGCCTTCCGAGTTCAGTTGGTAATGTGGACTACGGCAATCTCGCAGAAGGCGAAACCGCACTTGACAAGATTAGCGATTCCGCAAAGAAACTTGCTGATCTTCTCAAAAAGCTCTGGAAACCATTTCAGGACGCATGGAAAAAAGAGGGCAAGAATACCATTAATGCAGCAAAAGTCGCACTTGATGGACTCAAAAAGCTCGCTGTAAGTGTAGGTAAAAGCCTTGTAGAGGTCTGGACAAACGGCACAGGCACAACAATGCTTACGACCATGCTGAGGATTGCTCAGAACGTGCTTAAAACTATCGGGAATATTGCATCTGGTTTCGCTGATGCTTGGAATAAGAACAATGTCGGAACGCAGATTATACAGAACATTGCAGATGCCCTTGTGGTGGTTATGCAGTTTGTGGAAAAAATCGCAGAGGATACAGCAACATGGGCGGCGAACTTGAACTTTTATCCGTTACTAGAATCCATCAGTAACCTGACCAGTACCTTTGCGCCAATTCTGGAATCTATCGGAAATGTTCTTGAATGGATTTATAACAATATTGTTCTCCCAATGCTGAAATGGCTGATTGAAACAGGAATTCCAACAGTGATCAACCTAGTGTCTGATTTGGCAGGATTTTTTGCGGATCACCAATCAATCATTGAAGCATTCGGCGCAGCTTTGATTGGAGCATTTGCGGCGGCGAAAATTGCAGGGCTAGCGTCAAGAATAGCAGGAAGTATAACGACAGTAGCGAGTTTTATAAAAGGCCTTATTACACTTATGACTGGTTCTAGCGGCATTATGGGAGGAATTAAAGCTATTGCAACGGCTATCGGACCGGGCGGAATTTTTATAGCAGCAATAACGGCTTGCATTGCAATTGGCGTATTACTGTACAAAAACTGGGACAAGATTAAAGAAGTTGCGGGGGAAGTATGGGATTGGATTAAAAATAAAACATCAACATTTGTCAACGCTATAAGCTCTAGTCTTAAGAATCTCGCATCTAAAATTGTGACGATTTGGGATAATGTCAAATCCAGCGCATATCAAAAATGGACTGCAATTTGGTCAACAGTAGGAAATCTTGTTGAGAGAATTAAAAACGGTATAGTGGAAAAATTTACATCAGCCAAAAATAAGGTTGTCGATATATTTGGTGGAATCAAAGATACTATTCGAAACATATTGAACAAGGTCATCGGAATCGTTAACAGAGCGATTGGAACTGTCAATAGTGCGATTGGTGGAATTGAATCCGCGTTTTCTTTCGGACCGTGGGAAGTGCCTACTCCATTTGGTAAGAAAACAATAGGATTTAGTGCTACATTTCCGCGAGTTCCAACTATTCCATATCTTGCAAAAGGTGCCGTTATTCCTCCAAAATCAGAATTTCTCGCTGTGTTAGGAGATCAGAAGCAAGGAAACAACATCGAGACACCAGAAGCTCTGCTCAGAAAGATTGTTCGTGAAGAATCTGGAAGCAGTTCCGGTGGAGATTATCGCTTTACCGCTCAAATTAACCGTAGAACAATCTTTGATGAAATTATTGATGAAGCAAAATTAAGACGCAGCACAAGCGGAAGAAATCCGTTTGAACTGGCATAGGAGGTGGAAACGTGGCAACTATTCCAAAAAGTATAACAAAACGATACAAGATGAACGGGGCCTCCATCTACCAGCCAGATAAAGATATGGGTTATAACCTCGAAACAACTTATTCAGAAGGTAGTAACCGTACGCAGTTCGGAAAAGCGTTGTTAACTCCATTGTTTACAGTCGAACAGTATAGCTATGAAGCATCAAACGTTCCAGTTATAGAAGCAAACAAAATTCTCAAAATTATCGCAAAAGGAAAAACTTTCAATTTGTACCATTGGTCGCTTTACCACATGGCATGGAGAACTGATCCGTTTTATGTCGGAAAAGCAAGCCTAACTATTGGAGAAATTTCGCCAGACTTAAAATTTGTATCAAAAATATCTTTTAACATGCAGGGGGTGAATCCACTTGATTAATGCATCTGATACATTTAAGCAAAAACTACAGGACGGAGAAAGAACCTGGCAGGAAGTGGAAATCACCTTTCCTGACGGAACTGTAAAAACAGTCAAAAACGAAATCATGGGCGAAAATTGTACTTTTTCTGATTGTGCAGAAAGTAGCAGCTTTCCGATTGGCTGCGTTGTTTGTAAATCCATGACATTGGAGTTGGACAACACTTCCGATCAGTGGAAAAACTATAATTTCTACATGGCAAAAGTTCATGCGTATCTTAAAATGCAGACCTCCGTAGCAAGTCCGGCTGCAACAGATGAATTGCGGGATGAAAACTATGAGCCAATTCTTGACCAGAGTGGCGGTGCGATTCTGGCAACAAAAGCAGCGACAGAAGACAGAGTCGAAACCATTGATAAAGGTATTTATACAATTACGACACCAGAACAATATGGCGAAATCCTTAGTTTTACCGCTTTGGACGATATGTATAAAACGAACGCAACTTATATATCTCATCTGGTTCTGCCACAGTCAATAGAGACTCTTGTTAGAGATGCGTGTGAGACTCTTGGTATTCCGTCAGAAGTCTCCATGACTCATGGAAATCTGATCGTGTCAGAGATTCCAGAAAATATGACATTTCGCCAGTTATTCGGATGGGCGGCAATGCTTGAGACTGCGAACGTCCGTCTGGATAACAGAGGATACTTGCAATTTATCAGATGGGATTTTTCCAATATACAAGAAGATTATGGTGCAATTGCGGATGCTGATGGAAACATTACGTTTAAAGGTGGTGCAAATGTTGACTCCGATAACTTTATAAGCCCGGCAGGAAACTGGTCAATTGACAATGATGGTTTCTTGACACTGATTGAATCAGCTACTGATACATCTGAAAAACTCAAAGACTTTTTTACAAGTCCGACTGTATCCAGCGATGATATTATAATCACTGGAATCAAGCTAAAAAATAGAGAAAATGAAGCCATGTACGGAAGTAGAGGATATGTTCTTGAATTGGAGAACGACCTTGTTGCGGATTCGGACTTGGATACGGTAGTTGCTCAAATCGGTGATTCCATAATTGGAGCCAAATTCCGTAACATGTCGGGAGAACTTGCGTATAATCCGCTCATTGAGTTCGGGGATATGGCATATACTTACGACCGTAGATGGAATAGGTATATCACTCCACTGACAGACGTTTCCTGTTTCGTTAATGGAAAGACCACTGTAAAAACTCAAGCCGATGATCCGATTAGAGGAATGAGCAAGTTCGTTTCTGATGGAACGAAAGCCATAGTCGAAGCAAGACGGCTCGTTAAGATTGAAAAGACCGAACGTGAAAAAGCAGTAGAGCGTCTGGCCGGAATACTTGCATCTTCTGGTGGATTGTACATGACAGAAGAACCGCAGGGAGACGGCAGCACTATCTACTACATGCATAACAAGCCGACATTGGAAGAATCCGATATAATCTGGAAGTTGACAGCGGAAGCATTTGCAGTATCCATTGATGGAGGAAAAACTTATCCTTATGGATTTGCGGTGACTGGTGAACTGATAACCAGATTGCTTTACGCAGAGGGCATAAATGCTACTTATATAAATACCGGTGCACTGATTGTAAAAGATAAAAACGAAAAAGTTATATTCGAAGTTGATATGGATAAAAAGTCCGTATATATGAATCCGGATACGCTAACCATTGGCGGAATTCCGCTGTCCCGAAAACTGGAAAGCATGGACGAAAGTATTGCATCTGCAAAAAATATGACATTCCAGCTGTCAAACGATATGCAGACGATCACATCTGATGCAGACGGAAACATTCCGGTATTTCCGACAGTTACAACAACGGCAAAAGTTATGTACGGCTCGTCTGATATCACGAACGATTGCAGTTATACCGTTACGAAATCCGACAGCGTAACGGGTTCATGGGATGTCGATACGCACACCTATACAGTCACAGGTTTGAGTGCCGACAATGGCTGGGTGGACATTAAGGCAACGTACCTGATTAATCTGTCAGTAACTAAGAGATTCACGTTGGCAAAGCAGAAACAGGGGCTTGAGGGTGATAAAGGACTCCCGGGAAAATCACCAACCATTCGTTATGCGTCTATGCCGGATGGCTCTGATATGTCGGATAACCCGAAATATGTAAAACTGCTTGACAGTGCCGGTAGTGTAATAAGTGATTCAACTGGTGACGCTATTTATACAAGTGGCGAAGCAATTTATGTTGGATTCCTAAAAGCAAGCGCAGAAGTAGACAGTGCGAATCCAAGTGACTATGAATGGTCACGGTACAAAGGAACTGACGGGCTGACTCAGTATACTCATCTTGCTTATGCGAACAGTGCAGACGGCAAGACAGATTTCTCAGTTGACAGTCCAAATAGAGAATACATTGGAATGTATGTGGACTTTACAGAATCCGACAGTACGAATCCAGATGATTATGCATGGTCATTAATAAAGGGAAAGGATGGGGCTGATGGAACACCGGGCAAACCGGGAGCTGATGGTAAGACACCATATTTCCACGTTGCATATGCAAACTCAGCAGATGGAAAGACAGGATTTTCTGTGGACGATAGCGCTAATAAGTTGTATATCGGACAGTACACAGACTATGAAGTAAAGGACAGCACCGACCCGGCTAAGTATAGTTGGACGAAAATCAAAGGTAATGACGGTACTCCTGGAAGAACGTACTATCTTAGAGCCAATGCAGGAGTGCTGATGATGGGGCAAGACAAGAAAATAACTCCTAATCCATTCAATATTCATGCGTATTACAGAGATGGACAGGGTGACGAAGCAACTTTTAAAACCTGGTGGATAGTAGAATACAGCAAAGATGGCGGAAAAACATGGACAAAAATAGCATTCAATGCACAGACCAGTGGGATAACCATCAACCCCAACAACTATTCTCTTGGTGCTGACGGAATGATACGTGCAACAATTTACACTGATTCTGCAAGAACTAAAATTGCCGATCAACAGACTTGGCAGGTCGCAGTTGACGTTGGCATGCTCACGCAGGAGCAGATTGTCGAGATCTTGTCTAATGATGGTGAGTTTAAAGGCCTCTATTATCTGAATGGACATCTATACATCAGCTTTGATGCAATTATGGGAAATTCAGCTGTCCTTGGTGGAGCAAAAAACGGAAACGGTTACCTGAAGATTAAAAATGCCAGCGGTGCTGTAAAAGGATTGGTTGACTACTCTGGTCTTACTGTCTTCACAAGCTACGAAGAAAATTCTACACACATGAAATATACGGGAATTTGTTTTTCGAATACTGGAATAAATCCTGTTAGTGCCGATAAAGCCTTTAATGACGTTGCGGATATTGAATATATTGAAACTTCATGGGGAATTGACTGGACCGCCAAAGAGTTAAATATTAGCGCAACAGAAGTATCAGCTGATACCGGTGAGTTTTCAAATTTGACTGCCGGAAATTGTAACTTGGAAGTCAAAAATATGAATGTATCCGGTCCGTGCACTTTTGATGATGAAAATAACGAACCGATATTTAGGCAAAGCATGAAAGTGTATGGTTTTGGCTTTACAACATCTGGATGGAATGCTTGGATTTCAAATGACGATTATAGGCTTCGTGCATATGGCTCATCATCTGAAAGGTACAAGATTCTTGGAGATTCATTGACGGAAGAATTCATTGAAAGCCTGTATAACATCGAGCCAATAATGGCACGGTACAAAGACGGCTATCTTGAAGAACATGATGAGCGTGTTGGAGTTGAATTTCCGATGTTCCGTGCGGAAGATGTGGATATGTATTTTCCCCTGGCAGTTGACCACATAGATGGAAAAGCTGAGAACTGGAACGAGCGTATCATGATACCGGCTATGTTTGCGATGATTAAAAGCCAGAAAGAACAGATTGACAAACAAGAAAAACTTATAAATCAGCTCTATGAAAAGATCAATATAGAAAAGGAGAATTAATATGGCAAAATTTAATGAATACCCATCAAAAGCAACACCAGAAGATAACGACACCTTAATGCTCTATGATGCAGCTACAAAATCAAACAAGCTGTCACCGTTCAGTGGAATCTGGAACTGGATGGTAGGCAAACTGACCAATGCGGTCATTGCAAACTTGCAGACAAATAACAAGACCGTACTGGGGGCGATTAATGAATTAAATAGTAACCGGTTAAAACCCTTTTATAAAGGTATGATCACCAATGGACTAGTTACTGTTCCTCTTGTTCCGGGACTTTATCTAGTTTCAACGTATCGTAGTGGAGGATACAAGATAAGTTCATTATCTATAGTTAATATTCAGGCACAGGACGGTTCTTTTATCGAAACGCTTGTTAAAGGTGCGGATTACGACAACACCATTGAAATGAAATATACTGATAGCAACATTTCATTTCAATATAAGATTGACTTATCTGGTGGATGTACAATCGTTATATTCAAGTTGGCTTAAAGATTTATGAAATATAAAATAGTAAGACCTGGGATAGCATTGGAATATATGATATTCCAGCAAGTGATACAGGTATAACAGTTCAAATTCCTAGCAATGCAAAAGAAATACTATTGTTTGTAGGGGCAAAAAACGAGCAGCAAGTATATGGTGGCAAATCGTATATCATGTGTGTCACCCCGTTAAATATTGTTTATGAAAAAGAAGTGTTCTCAGCTTCCGGTGGCAGTGTTGGAACAGGCTTTTATGCTTATTTTAATAACAATGCATTAATTATGAAATGCCAGACTTCTAATACAGTTGTTGCTCAAGTCTATATAAAATAGTAACCGTGCAGTATCTGCTTCGACTTCTACAAAAACTTTTTCTAAAAAGCTTGAAGATTATGGGGCTTACGTATTTTTCTCCTATGGAGGCAGTTATGATAATTCCGATTATTGTTCATGTATAACGATTTAATTCATTAAGCGACCTTGAAAATTTCATAAAAACTCTACCATGGTGATGTGCTAAGTGTTATAATACGAGCAAAACATTGTAACAAAAAAGGAGCCGAACTCCCGACGACCAATCAGATAAGTTCGACTCCAAGCACCACGAAGGGTACAGGTATATTATATCACAGTGCCTTCCCTTTGTGTACCCAAAAGGAGGGCATTTTTTATGGAAAATTTTGCGAGCGAATTTATGACCAAACTTGACGGAAAGTTGACACCGGAGCAGATGAAAACTGTTCTAATGGAACTGGAAATGTTCTCGGCAAATTTCGACATTGAGAAAAAGGTCACAGATATTGTTCCATATCAAGGATGTGTACCGGAATGCTACAAGGTGTATCTGGTCTCCAAGAAAATCGAAGGGATGTCACCGGAATCACTGAGAACTTACAGGTGCTATCTGGATGATTTCTTTCGAGAAGTCAACAAACCATTAGAGGCAATCACCACAAATGATGTCAGAGTGTACTTGTATGGATTATCCCAAAAGGGCAATACCAACCGCACCATCGATGGAAAGCGTGTTGTATTCCATACATTTTTTGACTGGTGCAGACAGGAAGGATATATTCCAACAAATCCTTGTGACCGCATTAAGCCTATCAAATATGAGGTCAAGGCTAGGCAACCACTAACAGACCTTGAACTTGAACTGGTTCGTGATGCTTGCAAAGATTACAGGGAGCGTGCATTGATTGAGATTCTGTACAGTACTGGATGCCGCGTGTCTGAATTGGCGAGACTCAAAAAATCGGACATTGACTTCCAGACCAAAGAAGTCCATCTGTTTGGAAAAGGCAGTAAGCACCGTACATCGTACATTAACGCTCGTGCAGAGATTGCTTTAAAGAAATACTGGCTCACCCGTAAAGATACGGATGACAGTGTAATATGCACTATCAGAAGACCGTACAAAGGAATTGACAAGGTGCAAATCGAACAGATTGTAAGACAGATTGGAGAACGCATCGGAATGCATCTCTATCCGCATCTTATTCGGCACACGACAGCGACTATGAGTCTCGAGCGCGGCATGGATGTGACGGAACTCCAAAAGATGTTAGGACACGAAAAACTAGATACAACGATGATATACGCTAAGGTCTCACAGGAGTCCTTGCGATACAGTCACCACAGATACGTGGTGTGAAAGGAGAAAATATGGAAATTAAAGGCATTGACGTATCCGCTCACCAAGGAAAGATTAATTGGGATACTGTAGCAAACTACGGCATGGACTTTGCAATCTTGCGTATCACAGAAGTTGGAAACGTGATTGATTCTCAGTTCGAGAATAACTTTGCCGGTTGCAACAAACACAAAATTCCAGTAGGAGTATACAAGTATTCCTATGCTTCGACAGTATCCGAAGCCCAGAGCGAAGCCAGAAAGGTTGTTTCCGTACTGAACGGAAGAAAGATTCAGTTTCCAGTGTTTCTGGATTTGGAACACAATAATCAGCGCACACTTGGCTCTGAAAGCATTCACAAGATGGCTGATGCGTTCCGCGAAATCGTGGAAGCCGCAGGATATAAGTTCGGAATTTACTGTAACGTTAATTGGTACAATACCGTGATTTGCAGTCACCTCAAAAAGCATGATTTCTGGATTGCCAGATATCCGGCAAATGATAACGGGACAGTAGTTGAGAGATTACGTCCAAGTTGGGGTGTTGGCTGGCAGTACAGCTCAAAAGCTAAGATTCCAGGAATCAATGGAAATGTGGACAGAGATGTGTTCTACAAAAATTATAAAGACGCTGACCAGAAGGGGGAAACAACAATGGCGAAAACAAAAGAACAGATTATTCAGAACGTACGTAATGATGCTGTGGACTTTGCAGTTCGCATCGCAAACGACAATTCACATGGATATAGTCAGAGAATTAGGAGCTTATACAAAATTAACATTCCGAAATCTTTTGACTGTAGCTCATTAGCGCTTACTGCTTATTACTATGCGTTCCTCAAAAATGGGCTTACCAAACAGGCGCGTTATCTTAAAGAGAATTGCAGTTATACAGGCAACATGCTGAAGATGCAGAATGCAGGTTTCGAGGTTGTGGCCAGAAATCAGACAGCACATGCAAAGATGATCAGAGGAGATATTGAACTTAATTCAACTCATCATACAGCCTTGGCAGTAGACAACAATAGAATTGTCCATGCCAGAAGTTCTGAAGGAACAACGGATACAAAGGATAATTCTGGTAATGAAATTAGAGTGCAGAACTGGTATCTGTATTCTCACGGATGGACACACAGATTGAGATTCACTGGAAAAGGAATTAATTTTAGTGGACTTACCAACACCACTGGAAGTAAGCCTACTGCAAAGCCATCAACTAGCACAACAACTAAACCAACCACATCGAAAGGAGCCGGTTATATGTTTGAGCCAAAATTAGTAAAACTTGGAAGCGAAGGAACTTCTGTCCTGTTACTGCAGGAGATTTTAATTGCCAGAGGATTCAAAGGAAAGAATGGAAAAGCCCTGAGCTTATCCAGAAAAGCAGACGAGAACACCATCTATGCATTAAAGCGGTATCAGAAATCAAGAAACGGAGTTCTGGTGGTAGACGGAGAGTGCGGAGAGAAGACCTGGAAAGATTTGATTGCAATCTAAAAAAAAGTATAAAATTCAAGCCCCTTGGAAATTTATTCCTTGGGGCTTTTACATTGTATTGCATCAAATTCGGAATGATAAGAATATTCTGGTTAGTCACACGTTGGTCACAATAAGATTGCTGAAATCCGCATAAATACGTCATTTTCCTTTACTTTGCCTTTTCTAATGTAAAAATTTTTAAAATCTTTGCAAAGACGCATAAACGCTGAAAAATGTTGATTTTATGCGGACTTGAGAAGCTTGGATAGGCTAGTTTAAAACAAATAAAAACAACTTAAAAAGGAACGGTTAGTCACAGTTGGTCACAAATGGTTGCTTCAACTATTTGCCGTTAGTCACAAATGGAACTTTTATCTTTTTAATCTCTGACCGGAGTTCTTCTAGAGTTCTGTGACCGTACACAGCGTTCGTGACATCGTTCCCGAACGAATGTCCCAGCATCCTCTTCCGGTCGTTCTCCCGAACGCTATATTTTTCGCATAAAGCGGAGAATGTATGTCGACAATCATGCGGTGTATGCTTTGGGCTTCCGACCATTCCTAATTTCTCCAATATTGGATAGAATCGAAACATTCTGTAAGTGACTTTATTCATATTCAGTAGAGTTCCGTCAGTATCAATTCTTGATTTGACAAAGTCGTAAATGCATGGATGGATAGGTACGATTCTGTCTTTGCCAGCTTTTGTCTTTGAACCGCCTTGGAAAAATCTTTTGTCCAGATTAACTTCCAAATTTTCAAGTTCTCCAATTCTCCAGCCAGAATAGCACATGATCAGAATTAACTGTACGTCAATATTCGCTGAATTTTTCCATAGGATTTTCAATTCCTGCTCAGAAAAAGCAGTACCATGCTCAGTATCATCCTCTTTGTTTATCTTGACAAATTTAGACTTGTTTTCCGATACAATCTCAGCGTATATTGCGTATTTATACATCTGGTTAAAAAGCACCAGTATTGCTTTCAGACTTCCTTTTTTCAGTCCTTTTTGATTGTCAATGAATTCTTGCAGATTTGTAGCTTTTAAATCTTCGAAAGGTTTGTCGTATAATGTCGTGCAATACGAATAGGCTGCCGAGTAGTTCGACTTTGTTGCTTTCGAGTAATTCGTTCCTTCGGCAAACTTCCATGCAATAAATCGTTCATATACCTCTGTAAACGTTAATTTCTTAATCTCTGGATGTTTGTCCTCTACTCCTTTTATCATCCCGTAATCAGCCAATATACGGCTCACAAGGGTATCTGTATCGGCAGTAGGAGATACAGGCAGGTCATTCTCCATTCCTGGCTTATATGTTCCGGCTTTGTAGGCAGTTAAGACAGCAAAACCTTTCAGCCAGTCATCAACGTAGCAGATCGCAGGCGGACGGACTGCTTTTCCTGCTGCGTCCAGTGTAGCTGGCGGATGCACAGCATAACAATTCCTCCGATTCTTGCCAAGATAACGGATGCTCCCGAATCCGTTTGGCAATTTTGGATAAGTTTTTCTTTTCTTCGGCATGGTATTTCCCTCCTTGAATGCGAACAAATTTTCTGGGTTGCTCAAAAATACCGAAGATGATACAATATGATTTGTATGAATGATGCATCATCTTTGCGTATGAGTGTGGTGCGATTAATATTTTTCTTTTTCATTATAAAACCGGTTCCCGTTGGTAGCGAGAGCCGGTTCTTTTTAGTATTTATTCTATTTCTGTAATATCAAAAGAATATCCAAGGACTTCTCCGACATCTGTGCATTTTCCTTTTAATGTAACTGTATCGCCTTTTGTAAGAGCGGATATTTTTGCCTTCTGGTCATCATTTTTAATGTAACACTGGACGCCAATGATTTCAAAGTCTCCATCGGCCATGAGATCAATATATTTTCCGGCTGCATCAATGTTTGTGAGCTTTCCGGTAATCTCAAGGTATTTACCTTTATATTTGTCAGACGCTCCCATAGCGTTATTATTAAGGGCATCCATCATGTCATTTACAGATACAGATGTATATTCGATTGACTCAGATTCCTGTTTCTGACTGTCTGAAGCAGTTGCTTCTGTTTGTTTTGTCGTACTATCAGCGGATTTGTCTTCGCCTGTGACAGCACCGATAACCACTCCTATGATAAGTATTAATACAACCCATTTTAATATTCCACTTTTTTGCTTCTTTCTACAATGTGGACATATTTTTGCATCTTTTGGAATGTCCATCTTGCAATGTTTGCACTTCTTTGTTTTTTCTTCGCTCATGCTTTATTTCCCTCCAATGACGTAGTTTTCATATTTTTCTCTTATTTTCGCAAGTTCTCTTTGCCTGATCGGGACGATCGCGCCAGATACCATCGTAAAAAAATGGCTTACTTCGCTTACCTCGTCCATATTAACTATATAGCTCTGGTGGCAGCGCAAAAATCTTCCGTCAAGACTCTTTTCGATATCATTGAGCTTTCCTCGTTCCTTGTGTGATATTCCGCACGTGCAATGGATCATTATGTATTTGTTCTGGCTTTCGATGTATTCAATATGCCGGAATTCAGCTCTGTGAAAGTAGTCCTTGTTCTTGATAGTAAGCGTTTTTTCACGGATATTTTCAAGCGTCTGCTCAACAACTGAATACATTCTTCCATGCTCAGATCCTTTAATGATATAATGAATCGGTAGCACATCAAGTGCATCAAATACATATTCTTTGTGTTTTGTCCAAAAAGTAATATTTCCATAGTATCCGATTTTTCTTAATCTTTTGGCAATCTCTATACCATTTTCTCCGTTAATGGAGACATCAAGAATTATTATGTCATACCATTCACCATCTGAAACATCGTCGATCAAAGGCTTTCCGCTGGTGTAGGTGGTTAATGTATATCCACCATCACCATGCTCTTTTAGATATCGGTCAATGCTATTTTTGAAAATCTCAATTCGTAAATTATCATCGTCACAAATCGCAATTTTCATTCAAATCATTCCCTTATGGGCGTTGTTTTCGCCATTTGCAAAAAAAAGTGTTTAAATATGCTATTTTTATTATAGCATCGTTAAATTTAGTTGTAAATAGACGTTTTTAGG
>ERZ1034980.918-NODE-918-length-18978-cov-54.208846_pt1 | contig 18978 bp, 16 predicted proteins | sample MGYA00520622_ERZ1034980 | MGnify/ENA primary metagenome ERZ1034980 (study PRJEB33766, sample SAMN09781791) | gut metagenome | biome: gut microbiome | host: Homo sapiens | place: Madagascar | study: EMG produced TPA metagenomics assembly of the PRJNA485056 data...
GTGGACTCCGGACTTACACCGGTTAGAAACGTGCGCCGCCAGGCGCACCAAATAAAAACCAGGGCGGAACGCCGCCCTGGTTTTTTATTATTTATTTCCACTTATGCTTCCAGCCGGCCGATGATGACAGCGCCGTGCTCCCGCAGCCAGCGCTTCTGCTCCGTATAGTCCGGAAGAATCGATGCCACCAGCGCCCAGAAGCGAGCGGAGTGGTTCATTTCCTTCCGGTGACAGAGCTCATGCACGATGACATAGTCGATGACCTCCGGCGGCGTCAGCATGAGGAGACAGTTGAAATTGAGATTCCCCTTCGTGCTGCAGCTTCCCCATCGGGTCCGCTGATGCCGAATCGTGATGCGTCCATAGGAGACACCGATGCGCTCTGCGTACATCGCCACACGCGGCGGGATGTACTGTGCCGCCTGATGACTGAGCCGCCGAAGCTCCTCGTCCGTCAGCACGGCCAGTGTATCGGCAGATGCACGCGCAGACCGGACCCGTGCCACGTGGGTACGGATCCAGTCCTGCCGTTCTGAGAGTATGCGATTGATTTCTGCGTTCGTCGTCCGGTAAGGCACCTTGAGGATGACCTCGGCCTTACTGTTCACCGACAATACGATCGACCGGCGCCGACTCCGCTCGATGCGAACGGAATCGTTCTGCTCGACTGTATGCCCCTGTGACACCTTACTCAACGATGAACTTGTGAAGGGTCTGCTTCGCTGCCGGCAGATGCTCGGTATCGAGCTTCAGATTGAGAACCTTGCCAAGACCCATATATAAAATACCAAGAAGTGATTTTGCATCAACAACGCGAGAGCCCTGTACGAGATCCATATCAAACGGCATGCTGGTCGTTGCAGCCACGAACTCCGTAACCGCGTCGCGATCCTGTAACATAATGTTTAATGTGCTCATAATTTCCTCCTGCAATAACGTGAGAGTAAAACAGTGAAAACCTCTCGGAATACATCTCTGTTTTCCGGGATGATACCATCGAAAAAGCGATCTTGTCATCGACGAAATAGACTAAAATTTGCGCAGTTACGCGCGCCCTACTTCAGCATAATAACGAAAAAATATTACAGTTTTGTCACTATGTAAAATTACTGTGAATTTTTTCGGTAATTACACTAAAACGGCGGAATTCCGTCACTTTTTTAGCGTTCAACTGATATATCAGTTGTCTGAAAAGTCCGATTACCTGCCCGTAAAATCCGATATCACACGTTTTAAAACTGTTCAGCTGTTATTTATAGTGCACTTTTACTTTTACGTATAATTCTGCTATGCACTTGAGAATCAAAGAAAGAAAAGGTAAAATTTACGAATGATGAAAAAGGAGATTTCCAGTATGGATCAGCATAAATTAAATGAAGTAAATGAACTTATGGCGCGGAATCAGGTGGGGGGTCCAGACGATCCTGTCTCCGGTGAAACGACGGAAGACCGCGCAGAAACTGCGGAGGGCACCGTGGTGAATGAAGCGGAGGCGGCGAACGCTCCGACGCCGAAGCCACCGGTGCAGGCGGGAGAATCGGCGCTGGGAACCTATCGGAAGAATGCGCGGAAGTTTGCACTGCTTGGTGTGGGCGGCTGCGTACTCGGTCTTGCCACGCTTCTCATGCTGCAGCAGCAGAATAATCCGCTGATGATTCTGGCCGCGGTGGTGATGCTCGGTGGCGCACTGTTCATGGTGACCGGCATGTCCGCGCTGCGTCCGGATGGCATGGTACGCGCCTTTGCACAAGTGGCGGCGTTGCAGCCGACGACCGCGCAGATGCAGGACCTGCTGGACGCCGTAAAGGGCCTGAGAGGCGGTGCCCTGCATCCGCAGGTGAAGCAGCAAGTGCTCTCCGCTGTCGCCCGCTATCGTGGCTTCGAGGGCTATGACGAGGCGATCGCCGCTGAGATCGAAGAAATCATACAGCATACACGGAAGCGCGGCATCATCTGAATAAAAACCGCTGACGACTTCTGTCTTTGTCAGCGGTTTTTCCATATATGAACTGCTACAAGGAGACGATGCCATCAGATGCGCCTACGGCGCGGGCATCGTCGTTTGATTTTGCCGCCGCCGCGGCAAAACGGGTTAAGTAGCTTTGCTACGCAAAGCTCTGAATACGCTCGCCGCTAAGGCCTCCTAAGGGAACCTCTAACATGCTTCGCATGTCAGCGATCCTTAGGAGCTATATCTCGCCGCCCGGGGGCATCCATGCGCCTCTCCGCGCTTCGCGCGGCCCTCTCATGGATATAAATTACAGCACGACGCCATCCTTGAAGATGGAGATCTCACGGAAGCCGTTCTGCTCTGCCTTCGTCTTCTTACCGGACGCGATTTCCTTCACGAGATCGAGGAGACGACGACCAGCGTCATCGACGGACTCACCCTGGGAAGCCACCGGACCGGCGTTGAAGTCGATCCAGTTCACCTTGCGCTCGGCGAGGTGATCGTTGGTCGCGATCTTCGCAACCGGTGCCGGTGCGCCGAACGGTGTGCCACGGCCGGTGGTGAAGAGAATCACCGTGCAGCCGGCAGCGGTCAGGTTCGTGCTGGATACGAGGTCGTTGCCCGGTCCATAGAGGAGGTTCAGGCCCTTCGTATGTACCGGCTCTGCATAGGCGAGGACGTCGGAAATCGCCGCCTTGCCGCCCTTCTGTACACAGCCGCAGGACTTATCCTCGAGGGTCGTGATACCGCCCTGCTTGTTTCCAGGGGACGGGTTATCATAGACCACCTCGTTGTGACTGATGAAGTAATCCTTGAAGCCGTTCAGCATGTGTGCTGCCTTGTCAAAGATTTCCTGATTCACGCATCTGCCCATCAGCATGCTCTCGGCACCGAACATCTCCGGAACCTCGGTGAGGATGGAGGTACCGCCCTGCGCCACGATCATATCGGATACGCGGCCGACGGTCGGGTTCGCCGTGATGCCGGACAGACCATCGGAGCCGCCGCACTTCATGCCGAGTACCAGCTTATCGAGACCGACCGTCTCACGTTTGAACTGACCGGCATACGCTGCGAGCTCATGGAGCAGCTTCGATCCGGTCTCGAACTCATCCTCGACGTCCTGGCAGGTCAGGAACTTCACACGATTCGGATCGTACGCACCGAGCTCCTCGAGGAACTGCTCGTGGGTCAGATTCTCGCAGCCGAGGGAAAGCACCAGCACAGCGCCTGCATTCGGATGACGTACGAGATCTGCGAGCAGCTTACGGGTGGTCGCATGATCATGACCGGTCTGGGAGCAGCCGAACGGATGCGTATAGGTATAGAGGCCCTCGATGCTGCCCTGCACGATGTCCTGATTCATCTCCACGAGATGCTTCGCCACATCATTGACACAGCCGACCGTCGGGATGATCCAGATTTCATTTCGCGTGCCGACCTTGCCATCCGGACGCACGAAGCCCTCGAAGGTCTCGACCGGCATGGTCTTCTTCTCCGGCACCGCCGGCTCGTAGGTATACTCCACCTCGCCGGACAGATTCGTCTTCATATCGTGGGTATGCACCCACTGACCTGGCTTCACATCCTCGGTGGTGTGACCGATCGAAACGCCGTACTTGATGACCTGGCCCTCTGCCGCGATGGGCGCGACGGCCACCTTATGTCCCTGTGGGATGTCCTCCGCTGCGATGAGGTCGATGTCATCGACCTTGATTTCATCCCCCTTCGCGATCGGCGCGATGGCCACGACGACATTGTCCTCCGGGCTGATATGCACTACCTTTGCTCTTGCCATAATTTTCCTCCTGAAACCACCGGCCGGAGCAGTGATCTGTTCCGGCCGATGATGTAAGCATTGAACGAATTCACATCACGAAAGGTCCGTGATGCAAGCCGCTGTTCGATTGTTTTCCACGCTGTCCCAGGCGATATGCTTTCCGGCTCTTTCAGAAAGCATATGTGCCGACAGGTTCACTTTACAGTACGCTTGCGTATGCAGCCTTCGCACCCTGCGCACGGATGAGGGTGAGGTTCTGTACGGTTGCCTCCTCGAAGCCGGCGATCTCGGTGAGATCCTGGCCCCAGAACTCGGTGTTGGTCATCACGGCGTGTACGAGGGTCTTCACATCGTCATCCTTGTGTGCGAAGTAGAAGTCGAGAACGAAGGCGTCATCCTGCACCTTGTACTCGTTGCCTGCCGGACGCTTGCATACGAGGCCATCCTCCTCACGGCGCTGAATATCACTGCTGTAGAAGGCCATGTACGCTGCGAAGCTCATCGTGAGCACTGCCGGAAGCTTGCCGAACTTCTCGACATACTCGAGGAAGGAAGGCATGTTTCTCGCTCTCCACTTCGAGGTAGAGTTGAGGGAAATGCTCATCAGCTGGTGATCGACGAACGGGTTGTTGAAACGATCCTCAACCGCAGAAGCGAACTTCTCGCAGTCCTCCTTATCGAGCGGAAGGATCGGGATGATCTCATCCTGGAGCATCTTGTTCATGTAGTCACGGATCACCTCGTCGTGCATGCAGTCACGCACGATGTCGAAGCCTGCGAGGTATGCACCGAGTACGAAGCCGGTGTGTGCACCGTTCAGGATTCTTACCTTTCTCTTCTTATAAGGAGCAACCTCCGGAACGACATGTACGTTTACGCCGGCCTTCTTGAACGGAAGCTTGTCCTCGAGCGCCTTCGGTCCCTCGATGTACCATACACCGAATACCTCACCGACATCGGTCAGCGGATCGGTGTAACCGTTCTCCGCATCGAGCTCTGCAACCTCCTTCGGATCGCGGATACGGCCCGGAACGATACGGTCTACGAGTGTGGAGCAGAACAGAACCTCCTTGTTTACCCAGTTCTTGAAGTCCTCGCCGAGGCCCCACTCATCGATGTGACGGTTTACGATCTGCTTCAGCACCTGACCATTGGCATCGATCAGCTCGCAGGAGAGAACGACGAGCCCGCCCTTGCCGGCCTTGAAACGCTCATAGAGCACTCTCGTCATCTTACCAGGGAAGGAAACCGGCGGCTCCTGATCGAACTTCGTGTCCGGATCATAGACGATACCGGCCTCGGTGGTGTTCGAAACGATGTACTCGAGATCATCTGACTTAGCGAGATCCAGGAGTGCCTTAAAGCCCTCTGCAGTATACGGATTGATGCAGTCCTTGACAACGGAGATCACACGTTTGTTGTTTACCTTCTGGCCATTCTCAGAACCACGAAGATACAGAGTGTAGAGACCCTCCTGCGCATTGACATAGTCGGTGAGGCCCTGTGCGATCGGCTGAACGAGGGTCACCTTACCGTTCCAGTCCGCATGCTCGTTTGCCATATCGAAGAAATAGTCAACGAATGCACGGAGGAAATTACCCTCGCCAAACTGCATCACCTTCACAGGTGCATCCTTCAGGACATATCCCTGATAACCAGACTGCTCAAGTACCTGATAATTTAACTTCTCCATCTTAATTCGTTCCTTTCAGCTGTGAAATGCTCTAAAAATCCATGCCTATGCTTACCAAGACAGAGCTTCCCTGCTCTTTATGTAAGCGCTTACATAAAATATATGCTTCTTCTCAAAATATGTCAATCAGAAAATCAGAATTCCAGAAAAGAAATTCAGAATTCGTCAAAAGAGACGAAAAAACCGGCCTGTTTTGTGCCGATAGCACAAAAAGCCGGTTGATCTCCCTCTTCTCTTGTTCACATTGATTTCCGGATCAGTCCCGTTTTCTGAGGTGCTCCGGATCAAGCTCCGGGATCATCTCCTTCGTGATGACCTGCAGCATCTCGTCGAGCTTCGCGAGATCCTCCTCGGAGAAGCGTTCCTCGAAGCGCTTCACGACTTCATCGAGAAACTGGTAGCTGCGGTGATAGTAGTTCTCGAGCTTTTCCGTCGGGTGGAGGTAGAACTCGCGGTGGTCTTCGTCCGACTGCACCTTCTCGATATAGCCCTTCTGGACGAGTGCATTGACCTTATATGCCGCATTCGGAGCCGAAATGCCCATCATCTTCGCAAACTCCGCCACCATCGGCTCCCCGAGCGCCTTGATGCACTCGAGACTGAAGGCCTCGACCGAGGTCAGAGACTCATCCCGGCTGCTTTCCTTCGAAAAAACCCGCTTGTAGAAGTGGATGCGGAAGCGATTATAGAGATCGGCGATGGACTGGTTCAGCATATAGCACCTTTTCCTTTAACTTACATTTCGTATGAACAGTTCGATTATATCATGCTCTCGCCGATTCTATACAATTATTTTACTGTACCGCAAATGTGAGTTCCGCCTGCACGGCGGTTTTTCCGTTTACGGTAGCGACGGCGGTGCCCATGCCGACCGGGCCGTGCATACGGGTGAGCTCACAGTGGAGCTCGAGGACGTCGCCCGGACGTACCTGCTTCTTGAAGCGGGCGTTTTTGATGCCGCCGAACAGCGCGATCTTTCCCTTATTCGCCGGCATACTGAGGAGAGCGACGGCACCGGTCTGAGCGAGGGCCTCGATGATGAGGACGCCCGGCATCACCGGATACTGCGGGAAGTGGCCCTGGAAGAAGGGCTCGTTCATCGTGACGCACTTTCGTGCATCGGCGAACTTTCCCGGCTCATAATCCACCACCTGGTCAATCAGGAGAAACGGATAGCGGTGCGGGATGATCTCCTTGATTTCATCGATACTGAGTGGATGCGGCGTACGTGCCGCATCGACAGCTGCTGCGGTTTCGCCTGCTTCCGAAGAAGCGTGCATCTCCGCATCAGCGGCGGAAGCAACGGATGTGATATCTGCCGCTGCGGTCATAATCTCAGCATTGGCCTCGGAAACAGACGGGTTCATGTTCATCTCTTCTGTCATGCTGTCTCCTTTCAGGCCTTGCGGAAAATCAGGCAGGCGTTATGGCCGCCGAAACCGAGGGAGTTCGAGAGTACATAGTCGAGCTGCGCCTCACGTCCTTCGTTCGGCACGATGTCGAGGTCGCACTCCGGATCCGGTACCTGGTAGTTGATGGTCGCCGGGATGAACTGCTCCTCGAGTGCTTTCACGCTGAAGAGGGCCTCGACGCCGCCGGCCGCACCGAGTAGGTGGCCGGTCATCGACTTTGTGGAGGAAACCGGAATCTCGTAGGCCTTCGCCCCGAAGACCGCCTTGATGGCCTTCGTCTCACAGGAATCGTTCAGATGCGTGGAGGTACCATGGGCATTGATGTAGGAGATCTCCTCCGGCTGGATGCCGGCGTCTGCGATGGCGAGACGCATGCAGTCGGCACCGCCCTCGCCCTCCGGATTCGGGCTCGTGATGTGGTAGGCATCGCAGTTTGCGCCGTAGCCGACGATCTCTGCGAGGATCTTCGCGCCGCGGTGAAGCGCGTGCTCACGCTCCTCGAGCACCAGGATGCCGGCACCCTCGCCCATGACGAAGCCACCGCGCTCCTGATCGAACGGGATGCTCGCGCGCTTCGGGTCGGTCGCAGAACAGAGGGCACGCATGCTGGCGAAGCCGCCGATGCCGAGCTCGGTGATGCTCGCTTCGGTGCCGCCGGCCACCATGACATCCTCATAACCATCGCGGATGCGGTGGAAGGCATCTCCGATGGCGTTCGAGCCTCCGGCACATGCGGTCACCGGACAGGTGCACATGCCCTTGAAGCCATGACGGATGGCCACGTTCGCTGCCGCCATGTTCGAGATCGCCATCGGAATGAAGAACGGAGACACGCGCTCGAAGCCACGCTTCAGAGCCTTCGTATGCTCCTCCTCGATGGTGCTGAGGCCGCCGATACCGGACGAGATGATAACGCCCATACGGCTCGCCTCATATTCCTTCGGGCTGATGCCGGCGTCCGCAGCGTCGATGGCTGCATCGGAGGTCTTCAGCTCCGCTGCGCTGAGGATGCCGCTCTCGCGGATCGCCTCCTCGGCGGCCACCATGGCGAACTGCGCATAGCGGGACATATGTTTCTGCTCACGACGGTCGATGATGGCAGACGGATCGAAATCCTTTACCTCGCCGGCAAGCTTGATCGTGAAGCTCTCTGTATCGAAATGGGTGATCGGGCCGATACCGCACTGTCCGGCGCGGACGGCTGCCCAGGAAGTCTCTGTATTATTTCCGGTCGGATTTACCGTGCCGAGACCGGTGACGACGACTCTACGTTTATTCATTCTGTTCTCCTATGTCTGGTATCCAGACCTTCTCTATCGACAGGGAGCATCCCTGTACGTTTCCATCCGGGCGAAAGCAGTTCTGCTGTATGCATCGAACAGAAGCCTCTGCTCGGCCTGTATCTATCTGATCAGCAGCCCATGCCGCCATCCACACCGAGGACCTGACCGGTGATGTAACGGGCGTCGTCCGATGCCAGGAAGGCCGCTGCCTTCGCGACGTCCTCCGGACTTCCGAACTGACGAAGCGGGATCTGCTGCAGCATGGCTTCCTTCACCTTCTCCGGCAAGACCTTCGTCATGTCGGTATCGATGAAGCCCGGGGCGATGGCGTTTGCGGTGATGCCGCGGCTCGCATACTCGAGGGCGGTCGTCTTCGTGAGGCCGATGAGGCCGGCCTTCGAAGCCGCATAGTTCGCCTGGCCGGCATTGCCATGCACGCCGACGACGGAGGAGATGTTCACGATGCGACCGGAACGCTGGTGCAGCATTTCCTTCCCGACGTACTTCGTCATCAGGAAAGCACCACGCAGGTTCTTCTCGATCACGAGGTCGAAGTCCTCTGCGCTCATGCGAAGCATCAGATTATCGCGGGTGATGCCTGCGTTGTTGATGAGCACATCGATGCGGCCGAAGCGCTCGAGTGCACTCTTTACGAGACTCTTTACGGCGTCCTCATCGGATACATCCGCCTGCACGGCGAAGGCATCGACGCCTTCCGCCCGGCAAAGCGCGACCGTTTCCTCGGCGGCGGAAGCATTGCCCGCGTAATCCACGAGGATGTGATAGCCATGGCGCGCAAGCTCCACTGCGATGGCACGGCCGATGCCCCGGCCTGCACCGGTGACGAGAGCGGCACGCGTGATCTTTTCTGTCGATTCTGACATGTGTTTTTCCTCCCGCTGTTTCGTACAGCAGTTTCTGTTCCTGTGGAACACTGTATGTATAGAAAAAATGATGAAAAATGGATTTCTTCCGCGCTGCTGTGTGCTTCGCACTCAGGCCTCGGCACAGAGCTTCGCGATGTCCTCGGAGGTCTCGATCGCGGTGACCGTGAACTCCGTGATGCCCATGTCACGGGCAACCTTCTTTACGAAGCCGGCGAGCGTATGGCCCGGGCCGATCTCGATGAAATTCGTCACGCCGTCCTCAAACATCTCGCGGAGAATCGCCTCCATGCGGACCGGCTTCTGCACCTGCTCTTCGAGAAGCTCCGGAATCGCCTTACGGAGTCCGGCGAGGGTCGTCGCTGTCGTGGACTCCACGGATGCGCTGACCTCCTCACAGGCCCCGCCGAGGTAGTTAAACATCACCGGGCACTTCGGGCGCTGGAAGCGGATGCTCTTAAAGTAGCGTGCGAGTGCATCGCCGGCGCGCTTCATGAACACGGTATGGAACGGGCCGGAGACACGAAGCGGGATGCACTTGCCGCTGCCGCTCGCGCTGATGATCTCGGCAGCCTTCGCAACGGCCGCCTTCTCACCACCGATGACGATCTGTCCCGGACAGTTCAGGTTGCAGAGAGAAACGAGCTTTCCGGTCTCGAGCTGCGCCTGACGGCAGACCGTCTCGAGATCCTCGGCCGATACACCGAGCACCGCGCTCATGCCGCAGTCGATACCCTCGGACGCAGCCGCCATACTGGCGCCACGGAAGGCCACCATGTTTACCGTGGTCTCTGCGTCCATCACCTCTGCCGCCTCGAGTGCCGAGTACTCACCGAGGGAAAGACCGGCGGTCACATCCGGACGAATGCCATGCACGCGGAGGATTTCGGTCACGCCACAGGCGAAGGCCACCATCGCCGGCTGGGTGTAACGAGTCTCGTTGATGACGCCATCCGGATCCTGGAAGACGAGACGGTGGAGATCGTAGTTCTGATCGACGCCCTCGCCGCCTGCGAATTCCTTACGGAAGTCCTCACTCTTCGTATACTGCAAAAGCGCATCGCTCACACTGTCAAACACCCGGCGGAACTCCGGATAATCACGGTACAGATCGGCACCCATACCGACATGCTGGCTGCCCTGTCCTGCGTATAAAAATGCTGTTTTCATGTTCTACCTTTCTATCTGCTTTCGATGACGGCCTGCGCCATCGGAAATGCATCCTTTCTCACATCCACCGATTCTGTACGGAAACGCGTTTCGATTTACTCCTGACAGATATCCTCGAGGATCTCCGCGAGCGGTCGAATCGTATGCAGCTGTCCGCATACCTGACCTGCCATCAGGGAGCCGGTTTTCACATCGCCCTCGAATACGGCCCGACGGAGGGAACCCAGGGTGAACTTCTCGAGCTCCATCTTATCGGCGCCGGCCTTCTCCTGCTTGATATAGGCGACGGTCATCTGGTTCTTCAGTACACGCACCGGTGTACCGCCGATCCGTCCGGTCACGATGGCATCACTGCCCTGTGCCTTCAGCAGCGCAGCCTTATAGTTCTCATGGATCGGACACTCCTCTGCGGAAAGCAGCACCGTACCGATCTGCACGCCACAGGCACCGAGGGCCATGGCTGCCTTAAACTGACGGTGATCTGCGATGCCGCCGGCCGCAATGACCGGAATCGACACGGTGTCCACACACTGCGGCACCAGCGTCATCGTCGTCATCTCGCCGACATGTCCGCCGGACTCACAGCCCTCCGCGATGACGGCGTACGCACCGAGGCGCTCCATCAGCTTCGCGAGGATCGGGGCACCGACCACCGGAATCACCTTGATACCGGCTTCCTTAAACGCCGCCATATACTGTCCCGGATTTCCGGCACCGGTCGTCACCACCGGCACCTTCTCTTCGATGCACACCTGCACGAACGCCTCTGTGCATGGATTCATCAGCATGAGGTTTACGCCGAACACCGGCTGGTAGTCTGCTGTCTCTGCCTCCTCGATCAGCTTCCGCGCGGTCCGGATCTCGGTACGGAGCTCCTCCGCCGAGTGGATACCGCCGGTTCCGATGAGGCCGAGCGCGCCGGCACAGGCACAGGCCGCCGCGAAGCGACCCGTGGCGATGTTCGCCATACCGCCCTGGATGATCGGATATTTCGTTCCCAGTAATTCATTCAGTAATCTCATATCTCTCCTTTACCGTGTCGGTGCGTCATAGCTCAGGATGCAGCCGCCCCAGGTGAGTCCGCCGCCGAAGCCGGCGAGGATCAGCCGCTCTCCACGCTGGAGGCGTCCCTGCTGCTGCATATCATAAAGCGCCGTCGGAATCGATGCAGCGCTGGTGTTTCCAAGCTTTTCCATGTTCATAAAGAACTTCTCTGCCGGCCAGTGCATCGCCCGGTACACATGCCGGATGATGCGGGCATTCGCCTGATGGCAGACCACGTGGTCGATGTCCTCCATCGTCTCGCCGGACTGTTCGAGCAGCCCGCCGATGATGCGCGGGATGATGTCACAGGCGAACATAAACACTTCCTTGCCGTCCATCATCATATGGTCAATGCAGACGGTCTCAGCATCCGTCGCTTCGCGCGCATCTCCGGCATCACTGTGCGGTGCCTCTGTGTCCGCCACATCGCTGGTGGATACCTGTGCAGTGTCTGCGGTATCTCCGCCGACCGCCTGCGCAGCTTTCCGTGCTTCATACGCACCCGTGTAGACCCCCGGCGCGAGGATCACATCGGATCCGCGGGAACCGAAAAGACGTACATACGGCTTCGCTGTGTGGGAAGCGACGTTCTCCTTCGTACCATCGTGCAGCACTTCTGCACTATTTTCAGATACTGTGCACTCACCGCTCTCCGCTGTGTATCGTTTTTCCACTATGTCTGTGCACTCGATCACGGCTGCACCTGCACCGTCTCCGAAGAGAATCGCGGTGGAGCGGTCCTCCATCGAAAGGAGACGGGACAGCTGTTCTGTGCCGACCACGAGGGCATAGCGCTGACCGCTCACAGCGGCGAGGCTGCGCGCGACCTCGAGGCCATAGATGAAGCCGCTGCAGGCTGCATTGATATCGAGCGCCGGTACCTCCGGAAGCCGGAGCTCCCGCTGGAGGATCGCTGCGATGCTCGGCGTTGCGAGGTCCGCGGACATGCTCGCCACGACGATCGCGCCGATGGCCGACGCCGAAACGCCCTGGCTTTCTGCCTCTGCGAGTGCCTTTCCGGCCGCCTCGATGGCGAGGGTCACGGCACTTTCCTCTGCGCTGCAGAAGCGGCGTGCGTGGATACCGGTACGTGGATAGATCCAGGCATCGGAGGTATCCATCTGCTGACTTAAGTCATCATTGGTCACCACACGACTCGGATACGCGGCCCCGAGGCCGATGAGTTTCAATTCGTTCAAGATATCTCCTTTAAATATTCCGGTACTTCTCCTGACGCTGCTTCCGGACCTCCTCCGGGCTCAGCTTCAGAAGGTCATTCAAGCTCTTTTCAAGCACGATGTCGAGGCTCGCATAAAGGCGCTCCGGATCGGTCTGTGCACCACCGAGCGGCTCCGGGATCAGATGATCCGCGACACCGGCCTCGCGAAGGTCGCGGGCGGTCAGCTTCATGACCTCACAGGCCTCCTCGTGACGGCCTGCATCCTTCCAGAGAATCGAGGCGAAGCCCTCCGGGCTCAGTACCGAGTACACGGCGTTTTCGAGCATGAGGATCTGGTTGGCGACGGAAATCGCAAGCGCTCCACCGGAGTTACCCTCACCGGTGACGACCGCGATGACCGGCACATGCAGACTGCTCATCGCCGCGAGATTCCGTGCGATGGCCTCACCCTGTCCGTGCTCCTCTGCCTCCATACCGGGATAGGCACCCGGCGTATCGATGAAGGTGATGATCGGACGGCCGAACTTCTCGGCCTGCTCCATGAGGCGAAGGGCCTTACGATAGCCCTCCGGACGCGGCATACCGAAATTGTAGCGGATATTCTCTTCCATCGTGCGACCCTTGCGATGACCGAGGACGGTCACCGGCATGCCCTTGTAGCGGGCGATGCCGCCATAGATGGACGCATCCTCATCATAGAGATGATCGCCCTTCTGCTCGAAGAAGTCGGTGAAGAGATGCTCGATGAAATCGTCGATGTGCGGGCGCTTCGGATGACGGGCCAGATAAACGCGGTCCGCCGCCGAGAGATCTGCACACTGGGCGAGCAGCTGTGTACGCTCCTGATCCAGACGGCGGATTTCCTCAGCATTGCTCTCCATCTCTTCTTTCGTCAGCGAAAGCGTATGGATTCTCTGTTCGAGTGCTTCGGCCTGTTCGATGATGTCTTTAATCATGCATTTACCTCCCCGGTGGTGACCGCTCTGCGCTGCACGCCGGAATCGACATGCAGCTTCAGGATGTCGGTCAGTACATCGCGCATCTCACTGCGCTTCACGATACGGTCCACGAAGCCGTGGTTTTCGAGATACTCGGCGCGCTGGAATCCCTTCGGGAGCTTGCGGTTGATGGTCTGCTCGATGACACGTGGTCCGGCGAAGCCGATCAACGCACCCGGCTCTGCGAGGGTGATGTCCCCGAGGGTCGCGAAGCTTGCGGTGACACCGCCCGTGGTCGGGTGGGTCAGGAAGCTGATATAGAGGCCGCCGTGCTCACTGAAGGTCTCGATGGCTGCACTGGTCTTCGCCATCTGCATGAGGCTGTAGATGCCCTCCTGCATACGGGCGCCGCCGCTCGCACTGAAGATAAGCAGCGGCAGATGATGTGCGTCGGCATACTCGACCGCACGGGTCACCTTCTCGCCGACCGCACGGGACATGGAGCCCATGAAGAAGCGGCTGTCGAGCACGACCGTCACGAGGCGGATTCCCTCGATGGTGCCGACGGCAGAGATGACGGACTCGGAAAGGCCGGTCTTCTCCTCCTGCTTCTCGATCTTCTCCTTATATCCTGGGAAGCCCAGCGGATCGTCGGCGGTGATGTCGCTGTCCAGCTCCTCGAAGCTGCCCGGATCGAGGATCAGCTTGAGACGATAGTAGCCGCCGAGTGGTGCATACTTTCCACAGGTCGGGCAGATGAAGTAGTTCTCCTCCCATCTGCGACGGAGTGCACGGCGTCCGCAGCTCCGGCAGGTGATGAAGCTCGATGGAATCATCACGGCCGGAAGACTCCGACCGATGCTCTTCTCTCCATCCGCCTTGGCTTCTGTCTTTGCATCCGCTTTGGCTTCTGCCTTCTCGGCACCCGCGTTCTTTCCGGCGAGCGGCCAGGTAAAGTGGACACCGGCGTGTCCGATCATATCCTCCCGGGCCTTCTTCTCGAACGCACGGTTCTTATACAGCTCATAAACCTTCTTGATAGGCGACTTCATGGCCCACCTCCTGTAAATCTTCTCTTTAGAACAGCCCGATTTTCTGATGAAAACCGAGCTGTCACAAATCATCTGTTTTAGTTCTGGCAGTAATCAACGAGATCCTGTACGGTCGCCATCTTGCCGATCTCACCATCCGGGATGGTCTTGCCCAGTGCATCCTCGAGGGCCATGTGAAGCTCTACGAGAGAGAGGGAATCCACCTCGAGATCCTCCTGGAAGCGTGCCTCCGGGGTAACCTTCTCCTCATCACATGCGAGTGTATCTACGATAATGTCCTTAACCTGCTCGAAATCCATTTTGTTCTCCTTTTGCCGTAGCACGGCGATTCATCTCATATTTGTGTTCTGCTTACGAGGTCGATAGTTAAATGCTTTTTATTAAAATATTTTAACTTTCCTCGCGATGGTGCCTAGAATACGTGAAATGGCATGGGAAGTCAATGGAATAAATACTGAAGGGGAAATAGTTTTAAAAACTATGAAAAGCGGAGAGGAATGGAAAAGACGCATTTCCGTCCTTTTCATCCTCTCCGTTCTTTAAAAAATTTGAACTATATGAAAATTTTTAAATAGTTAATGAACGATATTTTGCGTTTGTGTTCATTAGTCGTTCGACTTCCAGGGAATCAAAGGGGTCTGCCCCCCCCATGCTTCTCACCACTTCATCGAAACCGGTGAACACAGCTTCTTCCCTGTTTTCAGGCGACCACCTCGACCTGGCTGCCGCCGGCGCGGTCCTTCGTGACGACGAGCTGCTTATCGATCTGCTGCTTCAGCTCTCCGACATGGGAGATGATCCCGACGAGTCGATGCCCCTCGGTGAGCTCCGCGAGCGCCTGGATCGCCGCGTGCAGCGAGTCCTCGTCGAGGGAGCCGAAGCCCTCATCGACGAACATGGTATCGAGGCGGATACCGCCGACGCTCGAGCTGATTTCATCGCTGAGCCCGAGGGCGAGGCTGAGCGAGGCCTTGAAGGACTCGCCGCCCGAAAGCGTCTTCACCGAGCGCAGCGTGCCGTTGTAGTGGTCGAGCACGTCCAGCTCGAGGCCCGACTGCGACTTGATATTGTCGGCGCTCTTCCGACGCACGAGTTCATACTGCGCATCGCTCATGATCATGAGGCGCGTGTTCGCCCGTCGGAGGATGCGGTCGAAGTAGGTCGTCTGGATGTAGGTCTCAAGCGTCATCTTCTCGCTGCCGGCCACGGTGCCGTTCGCGGTGTTCGAGAGCTCGCTCATCCAGGCATAGTGCCGCTCCTTCTCGCTGAGCTCCGCTGCACCCTCCCTGATTCGTGTAAGCTGTGCCTTATTATTCTCTATACGGGCAATGACGCCATCGGCCTCCGCCCGCCGCTGCTGTCGGAGACCGCTGAGTCTGGTCTGCTCGGCCCGCTCCGCCGCGGCATCATACTGCGCGCCTTCCGCCGTCTTCGCCTGCTCCGAAAGTTTCTGCAGCGAACCGCGCAGCCCGGCGATATTTTCTGCAGCCGCACGTACATCCTGCTCTGCCTGCCGGAAGTCCGCCTTCGCCTTCATCTCCAGTCCTTCAAGTCGCGCAATTTCCGCCTGTGCCTCCTTTTCGGACGCAAACGGAAGCTTCGCGTGACGCGCTTCCATCTCAGCGGCACCTGCCGTAAAGGCCGTCTGAAGTTCGATCTGCTGTGCCTCCGCCTTCTGAATCTCATCGTTCAGCGCCGCAAACTTCTGCTCTGCGTCCGGAATCTGATGCTCCAGCGTTTTCTTTCGACTGGCTCTTCCTGTCAGTTCCTTCACCGTCGCCGTCAGTGCCGTCGCCTCCTCTGAGAGCGTCGTACCAGCTTCCGTCACCCGCTGATATGCGAGGTTCAGATCCTTCATTTCGCCGAAAAGTGTCGCACACTGCTGCAGCACATGCTGGGCTGCTCCCTGATATTCTCCACGAAGCCCTTTTGCCGTGCCGCTTTTTTCCTCTGCATCCCGTCGCAGCTGATCCGCGCGTTTCTGTGCCGCCTGCACATCCGCTTCCGTCGGTGCCGCCGCAGAAAGTGTCGCCAGATGGCTCTCCGCGGTGATGACATGCCCACAGACCGGACAGGCATCGCCCGGCTTCAGACTGCTCGCCAGAATACCGGCCTGCTCACAGAGAAACGCCCGGTTGCAATTTTTATAGGAAGCATCTGCCTCTTCATACTTCGAAAGCGCCCGTTCGAAGGCCTTCTGTGCATTCGCATACATCCGGCTTTTGTCTTTCAGCGCCGCAAAAAGCTTCGTCAATGTATGCAGCTCATTGCGTTTTCGTGTATTCTCTGCCTGCTCCGCGGTTTTCGTCGCAAGCAGCACATCTACGTTTCCGAGGGTCTGCAGCTCCCGCTTCGCTGCTTCGAGCTGCTGCTTCGATGTCTCCTGCTGCAGGGTGCGTGTCTTCTGTTCTGCTCGGATCCGGTTCAGCTGCTGCTCCCGTGTCGTCTGCAGCTTCATACGTGCACCGAGCTCCGCATACTGCGACAGCATCTCCGTAAGCACGGTGATCCGGCGCTCCAGTTCTTTTCGTTCCGGCTCCCGCGCCTGCTCCGCTTCATAGTGCTTCTGCAGCACGTCGAGCTTCGGCTCCGCCTCCTCGAGCTGCGCCTTCGTACGGCAGCGGTCCGACTGCAGCTTCTGATACGCTCCGATCGCCGTCAGGTGGCCGCTGATCTTTTCGAGCGCCGCGCTCGCCTCGTTGATTTCCGTCTCGAGCTGTCCGCGTCGCATCTCGTCGTCCGCAATGATCCTCTCGAGCAGTGACAGCACGTCCGCCGTCAGCATCGCCCCTTTATGCGCCTGCGCGAGCTCGAGGGAGAGCGGGCTCAGCGGATCCGCCGTCGTAGACTGCACATAGTGCTCGATGGCCTTCCGTGCATCCTCCTTTTCGACGAAGAGCCGCTTCGCATCACTCAGGATCTGCAGCTGCAGCGCCTTATAGTGCTCCGTCTCGAAGAGCTTACGGAAGATTTCCTGGCGTTCCTTCGTGTCCGCGAGCAGCAGCTTCAGGAAGTCGCCCTGCGCGATCATCGCGATCTGCGAGAACTGCTGGTGATTGACACCGAGGATCTCGAGGATCTTTCGGTCGACCTCCCGCGGCTTCGTAAGTACCGCGCCGTCCGGTAGCGTGAGCTCTGCGTCCGCCTTCTGAATCGTCGTGCCGCCGCCACGCTTCGCCGGGCGCTCGTACTCCGGATTCCGCTTCACGGTATAGTCCTCCCCGCGATATCGGAAACACATCTCCACCTCCGTCGGTGTCTCCGGCTCCGCATACTTCGAGCGCAGCATACCGGCGGTCCGGTTCTCGCCCGAGGCCTCACCGAACAGAGCGAAGGTGATCGCGTCGAAGATCGTGGTCTTACCGGCACCGGTGTCGCCCGTGATGAGATAGAGCCCGCGTTCGCCGAGCTTCTCCATATCGATTTCTGTCACGCCCTTATAGGGTCCGAAGGCGGACAGCTTTAATTTCAGTGGTCGCATTCTATTCCTCCCAGATCTTTTCCATCTGCGCCTCTATGTAACGCGCCTGCTCCTCCGTCATATCCTTATGGTTCTGCTTCTCGAAGAGCTCTGAAAACAGGTCGAGCGGGGACTTCTCCTCGAGCTGCTCGAGCTCCAGGCGCTCACTGCCCTGCCCACGCGTCCGCGCGTTGTCGTAGTCGAGCTTCATCAGGTTCGGGTAGATCACTTGCAGGTGCCGCGCCGCGTCCGGGACCTCAATCTCGTCCGTGAGCGTCGCGTGGATGTAGTCGTCTGTCGCCGTGCCCTCGTAGTTCGCGCGCAGCGTAAGCTCCTCATAGCTGCCGCGGATCTCCCGCATGTCATGAAGCGGCCGGAGTTCCCGTGTGCCGATGCAGACGTCCGTCGTACCGTCTGCTTTCTTCGCACCGATCTCGACGACCGTCACGGACTTGTGATGGCGCGCCTCCGAGAAACTGTATTTCAGTGGGGTGCCAGCGTAACGGATGATCGGGCCACCTTCTTCTCCCATCTGTTGCGGACCGTGCAGATGCCCGAGCGCGACGTAATCAAATGGTGCGAATACCGATGCGTCGACGTTATCGGTGCCGCCGACGGAGATGTCCTCCGAGTCGGAGCGGCTCGCGCCGGTCACGAACTGATGCGTCACGAGGAGATTCCGGTGCGTCGGATCGATGTCCATGTGCGTGATCGCGACCCGCATGGCATCCGTGTAGCTCTCGATCGTCTCCTCTGGGTAGAAGCGACGGACATTAGCCGGCTTCAGGAACGGCAGGAGATAGACATCGACCGGTGGACAGGTGGATGCAGAGGCGGAGGTCGACGCTGATTCTACGGAGTGGGTACCGGCGTTCAGGTCGACAGCATTGGCGACGGACAGCGTGACAGACGCGGCGCTGTCCGGGCAGGTGATGCGCTTCACGTGACCGTCATACACCGGCGAAAGGTAGATGCCGGAGCGGTCCATGAGACGGTTTCCGAAGGCGATGCGCTCCGGCGAGTCGTGATTGCCCGCGATGATGAACACACGCAGCTTCAGCGCGGCGAGCCGGGTGAGGAACTCGTCGAAGAGCTCGACCGCCTCCGCGCTCGGAATCGCCTTATCGTAGA
>ERZ1034980.919-NODE-919-length-18977-cov-8.968819_pt1 | contig 18977 bp, 14 predicted proteins | sample MGYA00520622_ERZ1034980 | MGnify/ENA primary metagenome ERZ1034980 (study PRJEB33766, sample SAMN09781791) | gut metagenome | biome: gut microbiome | host: Homo sapiens | place: Madagascar | study: EMG produced TPA metagenomics assembly of the PRJNA485056 data set...
TGCTGCACCCCATCGTGGTCTGGAAGCAGCCCGACGGCGCGCTGATGATTTTAAGTGGGCACAACCGCGTGCGCGCCTACACCGCGCTGCTGGAAAAGACCGGCGAGGACAAATACCGTCGCATCCCTGCCACCGTGCTGACGGACATCACCGCCGACGAGGCGCACGAGATCGTCGTCGATTCCAACTACGTGCAGCGCGTGCTGACGCCGTCGGAGAAGGCGCGCAGCATTTCGCAAAAGTACGCGCTGGCGGGGCGCAAAAAGCGCAGCAAAAACGGCGAGCGCAAATCCAAGTACGAGCAGATCGGCGAGGAGTACAATCTTTCGGGGCGGCAGATCGCGCGCTATGTGCGGCTGGGCAGCCTGGACAAAAGCCTGCTGGCGCTGCTGGACGGCGGCAAACTGCCGCTGACGACCGCGCTGCGGCTGGTGGATTTTACCCCCGACAGCCAGCGGTATCGGGCCGCCCGCCACGCCGACGAGCTGGCAAGCCCCAAAATGGCCAAGCTGACCGCCGCAATGAGCGCCGAGGAAATCGACGCCGCCCTGCAGACCGAGCCGCAGACCGTGCGCGTGGCGTTTACGGTGCCCGCGAACCTGGAAGGCGAGTTCCGCCGCATGGCCGAGCAGTGGCTGGAAAAAAAGATAAAAGAAAATAGATAATAGATAAAAATTATGGTGTGCGCGCGGCGCGCGCACGTTTGGAATGCGTGCGGTGTAGGGGCGGGGCATGCCCCGCCCGCGAATTTCCGTAACCCGCGACCTTACGGCTTTGTATCGTAGGGAGGGGTCTCGACCCCTCCTTGCTGCCTTACGGCAACGCGAACCTAGGATAATATGACATCACGTCATAATATCCTATAAAAATCGAGTCGAAAAATACAAGATAATATGACATGATGTCATATTATCTTACCCTGCGCCTCCAGCGCAAGCCCGATCAGGCGGTCGGCTTGGTCTGCCATAAACAGCGGGATATTCAAAACGTCCCCGTCCAATTTCAGGTTATCCAGCGAAAAACGGATGCGCAGCTTTACCTTGTCCGCAAACAGTTCCTTGAACTTTTTAAGGCTGCGGCCGGTTGTGTTGGCCGCGGATTTTACCTCCACAGGGAAAATATCGTTGCCGCGCTGGATGAGAAAATCTACCTCATAGGGCGGGTTGGTTTGCGTCCAGTAGCGGGGCGTCACCTCAAACTGCGGGATCAGCGATTGCAGCACAAAATTTTCCGTCAGCGCGCCCTTGAACTCGGTAAACAGGCGGTTGCCCTCGCCAAAGGCCGTGGGTGCCAGCTGTGCAAGCCGCCGCAGCAGCCCCACATCGACCAGATAAATTTTGAACGCCGACAGATCATCATAGGCGGCAATCGGCAGACCGGGCGCACTGCTGCGATAAATTTTGTGTACCAGCCGGGCATCGACCAGCCATTGCAGGGCGTCCTCGTACTCGCGCGCGCGGGCGCCTTCCTTGACGACCTTGTAAATAAATTTCTTGTTTTCCCGCGCCAGCTGGGAGGGAATGGACTTCCAGATCATGGAAATTTTGGGAAATTCGCTTGTCTGGGGGTGCTTGGCAAAGTCGCGCTCGTAGGCGGCGATAATGTCGGACAGCGCCGTCTGCATGGCGTCCACGTCCCGCGCCTGCGTCCACATCAGCACCGATTCCGGCATGCCGCCGGTGACGTAGTACATCTTTAATTTCTCGTACAGCGGATTAAAAAACGCATCCGGCAGGGGAGTAAGGGTGTCCACGCTGTCCAGGTAGGCCGCCAGATTTTCGTCACCGTTGGCAAGCAGAAATTCCGAGAAGGTCATGGGGTCGACCTGCAAAAAGTTGACCTTGCCCACAGGAAAGGACGCGGGTTTTGCCAGCGCAATGCCCAGCAGCGACCCCGCGCAGGCAATGTGATATTGCGGCGCGTTTTCGCAAAAATACTTCATGGAGTTGATGACCTTGGGGCAGTCCTGCACTTCGTCAAAGATGATCAGGGTCTTTTCGGGCAGGATCTTTTGCCCACCGGCGAGCATCAGGTTTTGCAGGATTCGGTCTGTGTCCTTGGTAGTTTCAAAAAATTGCTTGTATTCCTCGTTTTCATCAAAGTTGAAATAGGCGGTGTTTTCGTAGTAACGGCGCCCGAATTCCTTCAGCACCCACGTTTTGCCCACCTGCCGCACGCCCTTGAGGATCAGAGGTTTGCGGTAGGGGGAGTTTTTCCATTTGAGCAAATCTTGTAATACATATCGTTCCATAGGCTCACCAATCACACTTTTATAATGGTTTATGTGGTGTTTCATCACACTTTTATTATATCAGACGTGCGAAAAATAGCAAGGCCTTTGCAAAAGAAGGGCAGTGAATGTAGGGGCGGGGCATGGCGGCAACGAAAAATTTACGGGTCATTTGTAGGGGCGGGGCATGCCCCGCCCGCGACGTGGCGGCAACGCGAACCTAACGGGGAAACCTGAGATATTATGACATCGTGTCATAATATCTCCGCCCTGCGCGCACGGTTTGAATCTGCGCGGCGCGGCAGGGGCGGAGCAGAAAAATGCCGTGGACAAGCAAAAATTCGTTGTATCCGTGCGGCAAACCTGCTATACTGAAAAAAAGCGTGACCCCAAAAGCGCAGCTTTACCGGCGTTTCGGCAAGCAGGCACTGCCACCCCTCACGCAGGGGCGTGAATCGAAATGGAAAGGAGCCCCCATGAAACGGATTTACATCACAGCCATCCCGCTGGACACAAACTTTGCCATTACCCCGTATGCGGCAAAAGCGGCCAACTACCAACAGACCTACAGCCAACCGACCTGCTACCCCATTGTGCCTGTTCTGGCGGATACCGCCCGCCGCGGCGATGAGATACAGGTCATTGCCGTGCGCCAGAAAAACAACCCGCACAGCGGGAATTTTGACACTTTCCGCCGCGAACTGGACGCACTGGGCGTGCCCTACACCCTGAAGGACATCACCACCCCCGAAACCCAGCAGCGCGACACCCTGCTGACCCAGTTTGAAGCACTGACCGACGCCATGGAAGAAGACGCCTGTTATTACGCCGATGCCACCTTCGGCACAAAGACCTATCCGCTGGTATTGTCCAGTGCGCTGCATTACGCTGAAAAAATTCTGGACGATGCCGAGGTGTGCGGCATCTACTACCGCGAACTGACGCGAGAAAACGGGGCCGTGCGCGACGTGCGGCAGTACGATATCAGCACGCTGTTTACGCTGGACAATATCATTGACAGGGCGGCAGCGGCTGACATGCCCGACAAAAAGCGCTTTATCCGCCTGATGCTGCACCCCGATGGGGAGGTGTAAGCCGTGGCAGACCATGCAAAGGATAGCAAAAAGCAGGAAATCCTGCGCCGAAAGCTCCAAAGCCACCCCATCTGGCAGTACCCGCCGGAGGAACGTCTGCAGCATGACCGCGAACGGCTGGAAATTTTCGAGCTGGTGATGGAATGCAAGGGGGTTTCGGCAAGGCTGGAAAACCGCCTGAACAACACGCCGCCGGATACAGGGCTGCTGGCTGACGAGGAAAAGGCCCTGCGGGAGGTGCGGTTCAACCCCTCGCAGGCGCGCAGCAGGTTTGACGGCGTTGCTTTTACCGAGTCGGTGAACAAGGCGATCGCCCACTTTGACCCTGCCGCCGGCAAGGAGTTTATGGCGTACTTGGATGCCATTTACGCCAACGCCATGCGCGAAACCGCGAACAGCCAAGCCATGCGCGCACAGGGGGATGTCCGCCTGAACCGCGAGGAAGCAGAAATCTGGAAAGTGGTGTGTTTGCCGTGCGAAAAGCAGGGGAAAGACCCCGCTGCCATGCCGGAGGCGTTCTACAAAGGCATCGCCAAATCCATGGGCAAGCCGCTGAGCACCGTGAAAAGCGTTGTGCGCCTTGCTGCCACCGTGCGGCGCACGGTGTCGCTGAACAGCAGCGCCGACGATGAGGACGGGAAACTCCCCGATGCGGCAGACCCCAACCAACGGGACCCGCAGGACCGCCTGGAAAAAGAGATCGAGGTGATGGAGGTCATCGAGCGGTTTGCCGACAAGGAGAGAAAGGAATACCCCCGCATTTTCTTTACCAACGATACGCTGAACCCCCTGTGCGACGACAGACCCGCCGCCCTGCGGAAACAGGAATGTGCGGTGCTGGAAAAGCGGGAACAGCTGCTTTGGAACCGCATTTTTGACCGCGGCTACATAGATTTTGTGTTCTGCCCGCAAAAGCCCGCACGGCTGCGCGCCGTGCCGGATACGCCCCTGACCCGCCCGCTGCAGGACAGCAGCATAGCGGCGTATCGGCAGATATCGCAGGCGGCCGTAAGCTATCAGCGCCGCCGATACAAGGCCATGATGAATGACATATGGCGGGAACTGTGCCAATAACCAAGCGGGAGGAAACTGTGTATGAACAGCCTGATTCTGACCCTGGACGCAGGGCAGGGGAGCTGCCTGCCCATCGCGTACCAGCAGATGACGCAGGGCGCACTGTACGACGCCTGGCGCGACAGCTTCCACCAACTGCATGACGAAGGCTTTGACGGGGACGGGCAGGTTTTTCGCCTGTTTACCTTTGGCCCGCTGGAAGGGCACTATCGTGTGCAGGGCAGGGAAATCGTGTTTGACGGGCTTGTGCGGCTGGAAGTGCGCAGCCCCCTGGAGGAGCTGCTGTTTGTGCTGGGCAAAAGCCTGACCGAAACCGGCGTTCTGCGCTTAGGGCGGTGTGTGCTGCCCCTGCGCGACCTGCACAGCGAGGACCATTATTGGTTTTCTTCGCCCCTGACGGTGCGCATGGTCAGCCCGCTGACGCTGCACAAAAACCTGCCGGACGGCAAGACCGAATTTATCGCCCCCGACGACCCCGCTTTTGCCGCCCGTCTGATCGCCAACACCCGACACAAGCTGGCGGCCTGCGGCAGCACGGCAGACCCGCACATTGCGCTGTGCGCCGCGCCGATGCGCGCCCCGCGCAAGCGGGTGACGCAGTTCAAGGGCATCTACCTTACCGGCTGGGAGGGGGATTTTGTGCTGCGGGGCGACGCCGAAACGCTGTTTTTGCTGTACCAAACCGGCCTGGGCGACCGTAACAGCCAGGGGTTCGGCATGTTTCGGCTGTTGACGCAATAGGCAAAAAAAACACACCCACGGGGAACCGTGGGTGTGTTTTTGTCTGCGTGGTCAGCGACCTTCAGGACGGTGCGGATGTCCCGCACCGTGTGGTCGGCCGCCTCCTTGGTGGGCACCTCGCCGCGGCGGCGGGGCTGTCAGGGGATTCCCGCACGGTAGGGTAAGGGTTTTGTCCAGCGGGCGGGGCAGGGTCACAAGGTTTTCATTTTTCCTGCGGTTTTTGGCAAACCAGCCAAAAATGGTGGGGTCGGCGGGGTATGCCACCGTAAGGCCGCGGGTGCTTTGCTTGTCCGCAATTTTCAGCAGGCTGCGCACGCTGATGTCGGCGGGGTCAATGCGGCCGTGGGCGGCGGTCAGGGTATCCGGCGCAAGGGGGCGGGTATGGTAGCAGGGGACACCGTTTTGCAGCGTCAGGGTGCGCAGCTCGCCACCTGTCAGGGTCAGCTTGCAGCTGCCGTACCCCACGGGTTTGCCGTGCCCCAGCTTGTGCAGGAGGGTTCCGGCGGGGGAGTTGTCGCCCAGGGTCAGCGCAAAGGCCAGCTCTTCCAGCTGGTCGCGGGTGATGCGGTCAAAGTAGACGCTGCCCGTAAATCTGCCCTGCAGGGCTTCCAGCGTGGCGTTTTGCTTGGTGCGCTGCGTTTCGGTTTTGGGGGCGCTGTGCCAGTAGAACTTCCGGCCCCGCGGCTGCGGGCGGTAGGCGAGGAAAGGCGGGTCACCCCGCGGTGTGCCCTTCAGGGCGTAAAAATCGTAGTTCCAGAATTTCACGCCCCGCACGGCGGGTTTTTCCAGGTAAAATTCGTAGGCGCTTGGCCTGGGAGAGCTTAAAACGGGCAGCGTTTTATACCCAAGGCTTTTATAGCTTGCGGCGGCGGCGTCGGTAAAGCGCACCCGCCCGGACGTACCCGCGCCCCTGACCGTGCCGAACAGCGCACAGGCGGGGCACAGGACGTTGATGTCCCCGCAGGGGGCGTGGCGGTGCATGACGTCCGCCCAGCTGCGCCCCTGCATAACGCGCCCGATGGACGCCCCGCTGAGGTAGCAGCGCGGCGTGCCGTTGTCGTCCGCCAAAAGATACCACACCGGCACCAGCCCGCCCTGCGCGGGGTCGCCGCTTTTGACCTTTTCCAGCGCGGCCAGCAGGTCGGCATGGGCGGTGAGGAGGCTGTTTTTTTTGTCGTTCTCGACGGATTCGCCCAGAACAGAGCGCAGGGCGTTGTAAGGCGTGTCGTCCTGCCAGCGGTAAACAACGGCGTTGTCCCGCCGCTTTGTGAGCAGCCGCACATAGTAGGGCGTTTTCTCCTTTGGCGGAATGACAGGCCTGTTGAATTGCAGCCAGCCGCATGGCGCGTTGCGGTGCAGCCGGGCAGGCTGACCGTTTTTCAGCTCTTGGCCGTCCCAATGGACGCGCCCGTCCCGCAGGATATGGCTGTAATTGTCCTTGGTCAGTTTCAGAAAGTCCGCCGTCTGGGCGGCGTACAGCGTCCACCGGCCGGCGGCGGGGTCATACCCCAGCAGCCCGTGTTCCTTGAAGCCGTTGGTTGAGGGCAGACGCTGGCTGAACGGTTTTTCGGTGCTGTCCCGCAGGACGGACATGCAACTGTGGGTCAGGGCTTCGTACACGCTGCGCACGGCACCGCGCAGGGTGCTGCCGGGAATGGCGGGCGTGCCGTCCGGCAGGCGAAAAAACGGATACTGCTTGTGCTCGGTCTGCGCGTCCTGCACGACCTTGGCGGCATCGGGAACCAGCAGCGGGGTGTCGGTGGTCAGGGTGTAGTCCAGCCTGCCGGTAAACAGCGGCTTGCCGGCATAGCAGTCCTGCAGGGATGTGCGAACAGGCGCGGCGCCGCAGGGCACAAAGGTATACGGGTTTACGACATACGGCATTTACTCTTCCTCCTTGGCAAAACCCACCCAGCGGGTATCGGCAGGGTAGCTCATGCCGCTATCGGGCCACTGATCGAGGTAGGTGCGCAGTACCAGCCGTGTTTCGTCGGGGGATACAGGCAGGGTATAGTGCCCGCCGCCGGTGGAGGTCACCAGCCGGCCGTCGCACAGCTCGGCTATGTCCAGCAGCTGGTACTCGGTCATGTATTCGCCCTCGTCCACCGCCACGCGCCAGTAAAAGGGCTGCCCTACACACATGCGGCACAGGCAAAGCTCGGCTTTCGCGCCGAACACCCGCAGCTCCAGCAGGTTTTCGGGGTCGGGCAGCGGCACGCCGCCGTCGGTGCGGTCGCAGGCAAAGTGGTCGGTATAAAAGGCCGCCCAATAGCCGTCGATGGGATATTGGCGCACCAGTGCGCTCAGCTCGGCTTCTTCTGCCTCGCCACAGGCTTTTACCCAGGGATTTCGACATGTACTCATTTTGCGGCCTCCGTCAATGCGTTCAGTAAGGTTTCTTTGGCAAGGGGGCGGCCGTTCAGCGTCAGGGCGGTCACGGCAGCCGCGCCGCGCCCCACGCCGGTTTCGCCGCCGACGGTCAGGTATCCGCGGTCAAGGTCCAGCAGCGCCGCACCAAGCAGCCCCAGCAGAAAAGCGTCCGCCGCGCCCTTGCGCAGCCGTATGGTCAGAACGCCCTGCCCGCCCTGCTGCACGCGGGAGGTATACAAAGCCCCGCCGGAGGTGCCCGCCGAAAAGCGATCCAGCGCGTTGCGGGTCAGGGTGTAGGACTGCCCGCCGGTGATTTCCGTTTCGTCAAAGCACAGCGCCGAGCGCCGCTTTTGCGTGCCGTCGCCCATAAAGCCGAACAGCGCGTTGACGGCGTCCCTGCGTTCGGGGCAGCCCATCTCGTCCAGCAGGTTCAGCATGTGATGGCGGAACGCGCCCGCCCAGCCGGTGCCGGGCAGTACGGGATTGCCGGCGACATTCTGCAGGGCGCAGTAGTCGGGTTTGTTTTCGCTGCCGTCGGGGGAGACCTCGGTGGTGTAGCGCCGCACGATAAAGCTGCCTGTCATGCGCAGCTCGGCGCGCAGAACGTCCTGCTGCGGGGCAGCCGCGCGCCCTGTCAGCGGGGCGGCGTCGGCAAAGGCATCGTCGGCGTAGGGGTCAAAGCTCAGCCAGGCGTCCAGCTCGGCGGGAAAACGAAAGCTCTTTCGGTAGATATCCACCGCCATGCGGCCATAGCCGCGGGTCGTGCGCCCGCCGAAGGTCAGCCCGTCGGCGGCAGCGCCGGCCAGCAGGGTTTCCAGCAGGTCGGCGGCGGCATCGTCCGGCTGACCCGTCCACTCGAGTACGGCGGTGTAGGGCGCGCGGCACTCGGCGGCTTCAAAGTCATATTTTGCCTTGGGAACGGCCACTTTGTTCTGATCCAGCATGACGCCGTCGCGGTAAGAGACCCGCACACGGGCATCGGCGGGCAGGGTGGCGTCGCCCACGATGACGGCGCTTTCGGTCATGTCCGCCCCCACGGTGTCCCGCCCGAACAAAAGCTCTGCCTGCGGTTTTGGCAGCCTGCCACGCAGCACACCCGCCAGCGCGCTGCCGGGGATCATGGGCAGGCCGCGGCTGTCCAGCATAAGGTCATTGTCGGTACGGTCGTTTTTGCCTCCGGAAAGCCGCAGGGGGGAAAGCTGGGTGAACCGGCAGCGGTAATACAGTTTCTGTTTTTCACGCATCTTCGGTTTCCTCCTTCAGGCGGCGATAGTACAGCAGGTGCAGGGCGGCTTCCAGCGGCAGTTTCCAGCAGGCGGTCAGTTCGCGCTGCAGCTGCGGGTGTGCGCAGGACATCTGCGCGGCAAAATCTGGTTCTGCCGCCAGCATGGCGGGCAGGGAAGGCTCGGCGTCCGACCCGTACAGGGCCTGCAGCAGACGCTTGGCGTCCTCTTTTTTGCCGGCGGTCTTGATGCTATCTACCCGATTGCGCAGATCCTTCAGGTCGGCCGCCTCGCTCAGCATACGGCGCAGACGTCCCAGCGTGCCGGTGTCGGCATGGCAGCGGCCGTCTTGTGCCTGCTGCAGCGCCGTTTGCTGCATGACCTCCCTGCCGTGCAGAAGAAACAGCGCACGGCGCAGCGGTTCGCAGTCGCCGTCGGCGGCGGGGGCGGCGGTATCCACAGACGCTTTGCCCGCAATGGTCAGCGCGGACATTTCCGCCTTGCCCAGCACACGGCAGCAGCCGAAGCCTTCCTGCACGCATTGGGCGGTTTTGGGGGTGAAGTGTGCGGGCAGCACAGCGTCCTGCGCGGCGGTAAAGCTGTACACGCTGCCGCCGCAAACGGCAGTGCGGCGGGGCTTTTGCATCTGCCACATGGCGTGATACCCGCCTACGGTGTGATACAGCAGATAGTCCTTGCCGCTGCGCTGCGCGGCGATGCCCAGGCTTTGCAGCAGGGCGTCGGCGGCGATGTCCGGCGCGGGGGCGTCGGTGGGAAGGATCAGGTCGGATTCCAGCAGCACAAAGAACGAGTCGCCCTTGCGCAGGGTGACGGTTTCCTGCGGCAGGGGGGCGGCGGTGATGCCGCCCAGCAGCTCGCACCGGGCGTACTGGGCGGTCTTGCTGCGCCCGAAGCAAAGCTGTGCCGTGCCCAGCAGCGCGGCGACGGTGTTTGCCAGGGCGGTGGGCAGCGTCACCGTGCCGCCGTAGACCAGCCCCGCCTGCACAGCCTGCTGCACATAGAGCGTGGCGTCGGCGCTGTCGTCCCGATGCTTGTGGTGGTAGGTGGTTATCAGGGGCACAGACGCGGCCAGCAGCCCCGCCTTGCCCGCTGCGGTGTACACGCCGGACAGCGTTTTTTGCTTGCCTGTGGGGGACTCGATACAGCGGTTGGCGTAGCGCCCCTCATTTTTTAAGTAGACCAGCGCCAGCGGCGCAGGGTAGGACACCGCCCCGCCGATGACGGGGGTCAGCCCGCTCCAGCGGGCGGTGCCGTCCAGAAACAGTTGGCGGAACGCTGTGTCCCCGGCGTGACCCTTGCGCAGGTACGCCCCCGCCAGACAGCCTATGACGCTGCGCGCGGGGATGGCGGTAAGCTGCTCGCCGCAGCCGGGCAGGGTCAGGGGTGTTTTCAGCCGGACGCGGTAATGCAGGGTCACGGTATCGGTGTCGGGCAGGGCGGGCAGCGGCGGTGCGGCGGGGGCTTCGCTGCCGGGCAGGTACACCATGCGGACATTGCCCAGCCCGCGGTTGCGGTTTGTGCCGATGTGCCGTGTGGCGGCGCAGCAGTGTTCCAGCAGGCGCACCGCCTCCGGCGTGGGGGATTCCAGCCGGACGGGGGCCTCAAACACCAGCTCCCGGCCGGGGTCCAGGGGGTCATAGCGGCGCAGCACGCGGGTAAACCGCAGGCTGCCGTCCTGGGCAACACCGTCCTGCAGGCGGGTCTGCCCGCGCACATCGGTGTACAGCTGTGCCACACGGTGGGGGTCGCTGCCCGCAGGGTCCTGCTTGAGCCAGGCGGTAAAGGCGGCCTCCTGCGGCAGGGCGGCGTCGCCCACCCACAGGCAGCCCGCGCGCCCGTTTTTGTCGCCGAAAAGTTCCGCCGTGCAGGCGGCGGAGGCATCGCCCAGCTCTGCCAGTTGGGCGGCGGCCGCCCGCAGGCAGCCCTTCAGCCGCCGCGCGGGGATGCGGGGCAGCCCGCAGGGGGTCAGCACCAGGTCGGTGTCCACGGAATTGCCGCGGCTTTCGCCGTTTCCGGCGCACAGGTCAGAGCGCAGCGTGATGCGGATACGGTCCATGCGTCAATTCCCCCTTTCTTCGATCCACAGATCGTACATTTCGGCAATGTCGTACAGGGCCTTGCGCTGCTCCTGCTCGCAGGGGCTGAACGCCCGCAGGGCCTCGGCAAAGGCGGGGTTGCGGTACAGGATGCGCGCCAGCTCCCTTTGGGCGGCGGCGGGGCTTTCTTCCAGCGCGGCGGCAAATTTTTTCAGGTTGCTGCGGTTGGTGCCCTCGCTGCGGTTGCGGCGGATATACGCGACCAGTTTTTCTGCCCTTGGCAGGGTAAACACCGTGCTGTCGCCCTGCACCAGCCAGGGGCGGGCGATCAGTGCCTCGGTTTTCTGCCAGCTGCGGATATTGTCCAGATCGCCGTCAATGCCGCTGTGCAGGTAGTGGAAATCCAGCCAACATTCCTCGGCGCAGGTGGCGTGTACGGGCTTTTTGGCGTTGTCGCAGGCTTGTTCTGCCAGGGCGTAGGCGCGCGCCACGGGGTAGCCGCTGTGGAAGATGCAGATGCCCGCGCAGGAGCTGTAGCCCGGATTGCTCTGCACGGCCTGTAAGTAGTCGGCGGTGTACCGCAGGGCAAAGCGGGCGTTGCAGATAAAGGTAAAGTCATCGCCGTCCGACACGACCACCCGATAACGGTAGGCGGATTCCCGCAGTTTTTGGGGGCCGTTTTGCAGCGCCGCCATGGTTTTTTGCAGCGAGGCTTCGCCCGTTTCGGCAAAGACGCGGGCAATTTCGGCGGTAAAGGCGCGCATGGTGTTGACGCAGAAGTCATAGTCGGTACGGCCGCCGAGCTTTTTTTGGATCTTGATGCCCATATTGTTGCCGTCCGCGTGGACGATGGCCAGCAGGCTTTCTTCCTGCCGTTCGGTGGTCATCTCGTCCAGCAGGCGGTTGCCCGCGTTGCGCTTGTCGGAGGCAAGGCCTTTTTCCCACTTTTTCAGGCTTTCGGCGCTCAGCTCGCGCAGACCGCCCGCATAGGGCACACGGCAGACGATGGGCTGGTTGGTGGCTCTGTCCCGCAGGGCAAAGGGGGCGGCGTAGGTATTGCAGGCGGGCAGCATACGGTTTTTTTCGGCGTCCACGGCGTCCATCAGGGCGCGGTAGTCGGCGGCGTAGTCCCGCCCGTCCGCCTCGCAGCAGGCAGCCATGGCGACCATGCCGGGGGCGTTTTCCAGCACCATGCGGCTGAAACGGCGGTTGACCTGCCGATACGTCTCGGCGTCGCGGTACAGCACCGTCAGGTTGCCGCCGCCGCAAAACAGCTCGGCCATGCCCAGGGTGCCGTCGGCAAAGGCCGCCTGCACGGCGCGCAGAGAAAAGTCCGCTTTATCTGCCGCAAGCACGGAAACGCCCGCAGCCTTTGCCGCCTGAAACACCCAGCCGAAGGCATCACGGATCATTTCGGTGCCGCCCATGATTTCCAGCAGCCGGTTGCTGCGGAAGATATATTCCTGCTTGGAACGAATCGTGTATTGTGCAAGTATCACAGATTCTTCCTCCCTTTGTGTCGGATTTATACACAGTATACCAATTCTTTCCCGGTATTACCAGTAGAAAACAAAAAAATCCCCCAAATTTTTGGGGGACACATCGGGGCGGGGCGTCATTTCTTGACGTCCCGCACGGCCTCGGCCACGCCGACGCCGCCTAGGGCGGTGCCGACGGTCACGGCAGCGGTTTCCACCGCGCCTACGGCGGACACGCCCGCGGTGACAACGGCAGCCGTGCCGGCGCCCAGGCCTACGCCCACGGTGCCGATGGCGGCACAGACGGGGATAGCTGCCGCAGCAGCCACGGGGGCAGCGGCGACCATCGCCGCGCCGCAGAGGATCTTCCCCAGGGGGGAGAGTTCAGAGAAGAAAGACATAAGTACGCCTCCTTAAAGGTTGGGTCGGGTGAACGGACGGGGAATAGGGGAGAGGGGGAAAGATTACTCCTCCTCATCCTCCTGTTCGGCGGCATAGCCGTCGTGGATCTGCTGGCACAGATCGGTGAAGATGTCCCAAAGGTCTTGCATGGTTTGTCACCTCCTTACGGCAGTCAAAGCGGTTCAGGGATACGCGCGGAAACGGACAAAGCGGAATTCCGACGTGCGGCGGGTGCAGCCGTCGGCATCGGTAAGGCACAGGGTGCGGCGCTCGCTGCAGGCGGCCACCACGGCAACGCCCTGCGCCTGCAGCAGCCGCACCACGCGGAAGGTCAGGGTCATTTCGCCCTGGCAAAGCACGCAGGCCGGGTGCAGGTCCAGGATGCGCGCCGCCCATACATCGGCCAGGGCGGCGGTTTCGGCAGCGGAAAGGGCGGGCGGCACATCGGGAAACGGCATGTCCGCAATAGGCCCGTACTGCTGCGCCGCACGGCGCTGGTCGGCCGACCAGGTATCGGCGGGGTGGTTGGTAAAGTTCAGGAACACGGCGGCATCTCCTTTGCTGTGGGTTTGCGTTCTATTTACTCTATAGGGAACGGCGCGGGGAAAGTTAAAGGAAAACCGAAAATTTTTTTGAAATTTTTTGAAATTTTTTGCACAGTCTGCGCCGACCCGTGGTTTTTGTGCAAATTTCAGCCCGCAGAATACGGGGGTCGGCGCAGGGAAAACCGTGTGTTTTGTGCAGAAGATAGACAAAAAACGACGCGTATGCTATAATGGAAAAAGCAAAACAGGCGGAACGCACAGGCATGGCACCGTATGCCCTGTGGTTTTTCGTGATTTTTGCAGATGTATCTTACCCGCGTTGCGGGAATTGAAACCCATTGACCGGCACATAACACTTAACTGAGTTGTGATGTATCTTACCCGCGTTGCGGGAATGTCGCTGCGGTTGCCTTGCAAGGCCGTGCGCAACCGCAAAACCTTACGGCAGTTTGTAGGGGCGGGGCATGCCCCGCCCGCAACCTACCGTAAAACACAACCTGACGGGTAACCCATCGGGCGAGCAATGCCCGCCCCACAACGCTTAGAAAACGGTTGTTGTATATCTTACCCGCGTTGCGGGAATTGAATCCTCTCTAAAGATAAGAGCATACATAGTACCGTCGATGTATCTTACCCGCGTTGCGGGAATTGAAACTTCCGTCTTTATCGATATTGATATTCGATACTGCCTGATGTATCTTACCCGCGTTGCGGGAATTGAAACGTAATGCGCTTAATGGGGTCTGCGCGTCCCGTGATGTATCTTACCCGCGTTGCGGGAATGTTGCTGCGGTTACCTTGCAAGGCTGTGCGCAACGCAAACGCGCGGGCGGGGCATGCCCCGCCCCTACAACGCTTGGGAAAAGTTTGCCGTATATCTTACCCGCATTGCGGGAATTGAAACTTCAGCTCGTGGTACTCGGGGAACAGCTGATCGATGATGTATCTTACCCGCGTTGCGGGAATTGAAACAAACGGAGTATTGACTTGCATAGCCATAATTTGATGTATCTTACCCGCGTTGCGGGAATTGAAACACAGTAGGGGCGGGGCATGCCCCGCCCCTTCCGTGTGTATCCAAAAATGCATTTTTCGGGAGAATTTTATGCGTAATATTCTTTTGTTTTTTATGAGCAGCTATAAACCCACCATCCAAAACGGCTGCTATTCCCGCGCGCAAACCAACGAGGCCGTGTTGCGTAAGCTGCAGGGCAACAAAGACACCCGCCCCGACATGATCCTTGCCCTTTGCAGCGAAAGTGTGCGCAACAAAGCCGACGTGAACGATCTGCACGGCGGCGCCAATTTAACCACCCTGCACTATTTCACCCAAACCGCCCTGCAAAAGGCAAATTTTCCGCTGCAGAACTTTGTGTTCATTCCCGTTCCCGACACTATGAGCGAGAGCGCCCAGGCCGCCGCCATACACGACATTGTACAAAAGGTGCAGCCCGGCGATACGCTGTACATCGACCTGTCCGGAGGTATGCGCGACACCGCCATGCTGTTTGTTGCCGTGGCGCGCTACCTGCGCGATATCCGCGACGTCAAAGCCCATGTGCTGTACAGCGAACTGCGGGGTGACGATGCCTCGCTCATCCATGACAGCGACAAACTGTACGACCTGTTTGACCTGATCAGCGCCACCGATGCGTTTTTCACCACGGGGCGCGCCAAACGCCTGATCGGCTACCTGCGCAGCTCCCCGATCAAATCCGAAAAAACGACCCGTCTGCTGGCCGCAATCGAAACCTTTTCCGAGGATCTGCTGCTTTGCAAGGCGTCCCACCTGACAGACGACATCGCCGACATGAAAACCGCCCTGTCCCAACAGCTGAAAGACCCCGGCGTTACCCGCAACAGGCTGGACACCCTGCTGTATGACCTGCTGAACGAGGAGTTCAAAAAAGAGTTCCGCAGCCTGGAAAAAAAGAAGGGGCGCGAGCTGCCCACGCTGGCGCGCTGGTGCCTAGATCACGATATGTTCCAGCAGGCGTTCACCCTGCTCAGCGAGCAGATGCCCGAATTTGTCTGCCGCCATATCTTTGTGCGGCCCACCCAAGCGGGGCTGGCCTTTTTGAAAAAACAGCCGCAGAACAAGGGCAAAAACTGGTCGTACCCGCTGTTTCATTTCCATTTCTGCCGCGCTGCCCTGATGAAAAGAGAAATCGAAGGCGACAACAAATCGCCCATTCTCTATACCGCCGACCTGCGGCTGAACCGCAACGCTCCCGACAGCGATGAAACGTCCTTTTTCCGCATTTCCGAAGAGAAGGAGCTGGACGAATATCTGGATCGTTCCGTCCGTGAAGGGCTGCTGCTTTTTGACAAAGACCAACACGACAACCTGATGAACGCGATTTTGTGTTACCAGAAGGTGCAGCAGTTCCGCAACCAGATCAACCACGCAAGCGACACGGCGGGGCTTTTGCCCCTGACCATACAGAACGTGCGCGACGTATTGCAGGAAACCTGCAGCACGCTGGAAGAGATCGTGCAGGACGTGCCCAACACCGACGGCGTGCCCCTGCTTTCCCTGACCGATACGCTGAACGGGTAAGGCAACACAAAAAGAAACGGGAGCCTGATGCGAAGCATCAGGCTCCCGTTGTTTGTCAAAAAGGTCAGTTTTCGAGTAGTAATGTACGGCGCGCGGTTTTATCGTTACATTGTGCTTTTAGCAGGGCGGCACGGGACGGTCAGGATTTCCATTTCCATGCCAGATCGTTCAAAAACAGCTGTTGTTCCAGCCCTTCCACCGTGGTATCCGCGGTGATATGTACAAATTCCACGTCCATCATACGGGCCCAGTCCTGCATTTGTTCGGCGGATACATCATAGGTCAGTGTGGTGTGGTGCGCGCCGCCTGCGGTGATCCAACATTCCAGCCCTGTGGTCAAATCGGGCATGGCCTGCCACATGACGCGGGCTACCGGCAGGTTGGGCATGGGCAGAATGGGCTTGACGCAGTGGATATCCTGGCAGATCAACCGCAGACGTCCGCCCATATCCACAAGGCTTACCACAATGGCGCTGCCCTCGTGCCCTTCAAACACCAGACGGGCGGGCGGCTCGCGGTCACCGATGCCAAGGGGGTGGACCTCTATGCGGGGGCGGGCGGCTGCCACCGACGGGCAGACTTCCAGCATATGGGCGCCCAGACTGTACATGGCGCCGGGAACGAGGTTGTAGGTATAATCTTCCATAAAGGCGGTGCCGCCGGTCTTGCCTTCGCCCATGGCCTTGATAATGGCTGTCATGGCGGCGACCTTCCAGTCGCCCTCGCCGCCGTAGCCGTAGCCCTGTGCCATCAGATGCTGGCTGGCAAGGCCGGGCAGCTGGCGCATACCGTACAGGTCCTGGAACGTGTTGGAAAACGCCCGGCAGCCCTCGGCGTCCATCATTTTCTTTATGGCAAGTTCCTCCCGCGCCTGATAGCGCACGGTGTCCGTAAACGCGGCATCGTCGGCGGCAAAGTCGTAGGCGGTGCGGTACTGCGCCATCAGGGCGTCGATTTCCGCCTCGGTCACGGCGTTCATGGCTTCGACAAGCTGCCCCACCGGCCAGGTGTTGACCTGCCAGCCCAATTTGGCCTGTACCTCTACCTTATCGCCCTCGGTCACGGCGACTTCCCGCATATTGTCGCCGAAGCGCATGACCTTCAGCTCTTTGGAAACCGCCGCACCCACGGCGGCGCGCATCCAGTCGCCCAGGCGTTTCTGCACGTCCTCGTCCTGCCAGTACCCGGCAATGACCTTGCGCGGCACCCGCAGCCGGGCGGCGGTGAACCCGTGCTCGCGGTCGCCGTGGGCGGCCTGGTTCAGGTTCATAAAGTCCATGTCGATTTCCTCGTTGGGGATCTCGCGGTTGTACTGGGTGGCAAAATGGCAGTAGGGCTTTTGCAGGGCGGCAAAACCGTTGATCCACATTTTGCCGGGGCTGAAGGTGTGGCACCAGGTAATAAGGCCGGCGCAGCGTTTGCTGTAGTTGGCCTCGCGCACAAGGTCGGTGATCTCCGCATTGGTTTTTGCCGTGACCTTGTAGACGATCTTACAGGGAAGATTTCCGCTTGCGTTCAGTGCATCGGCCATTTCGGCGGCGCGGGCGGACACGGTTTCCAGAACCTCGGGACCGTACAGGAACTGGCTGCCCACCACAAACCAGAATTCATAGTCGTTCAGCATATAGTTCAGCATATATAAGACATCTCCTTTTTACATCAGGGCGCGCTCCGCCTGCAGCGCCGTTTTATACTGCGCCAAAAAGGCGGCAAAGCCGTCCTTATCAGCAGGGGAGGGGGTAACGGTTTCGCCGGCTGCCTGGGCAAACACGCGGGTCTGCAGGTAGTCTGCCAGTGTTTCGCCGTCCCTGCGGTGCAGGCGGTACGCCGCCAGCAATGCCATGCCGTAGGGTCCGCCCTCGCCGGCGGTTTCCAAACAGGTAACAGGCACCCCCGCTGCCGCTGCCAGATATTGCTGGGCAACGCCCGGCGTTTTGAAAATGCCGCCGTGCCCCAGCAGAATGTCCAGCGCGACGTTTTCCTGTTTCAGGATATCCAGCCCCAGCGCCAGCGTGGCGAAGGCGGCGTAGATTTGGGCGCGCATAAAGTTGGCCAGGGAAAAGTTGCTGTCAGGGCGGCGCAGCAGCAGCGGTATGCCGGCATCAAAATGGGTGACACCCTCGCCGGAAATATAGTTGACCGAGGCAATGCCGCCGCAGTCGGGCGCGCCCTGCAGGGACAGGCGAAACAGCGTTTCGTACAAAGCCGATTTGTCCGGCGTTGCCCCGCACAGGGCGGCGCTTTCGGCCAGCAAATTGACCCAGGCGTTCAAATCGCTGGTGCAGTTGTTGCAGTGCACCATCGCCACGGCGGCGCCGTCCGGCGTGGTGACCACATCGATCTCGGGGTAGACGCGGGACAGCGGCTTTTCCAGCACGATCATGGCAAAAATACTCGTACCTGCGCTGACATTTCCCGTGCGCGGGGCAACGCTGTCGGTGGCTGCCATACCGGTTCCGGCATCCCCCTCCGGCGGGCAAAACGGTACGCCGGGCTGCAAAACGCCGGTGGGGTCCAGCAGCTTTGCGCCGGTTTCGGTCAGCGCGCCTGCGTCCGCGCCCGCACACAGTACGGCGGGCAGCAGCGCCCGCAGGTCGAAGGAGTACCCTTGTTTTTCCGCCAGTTCGTTGAATTTTTTAAGCATGGCGGCGTCATACTGCCCGGTTGCGCTGTCGATGGGGAACATCCCGCTGGCGTCGCCCACGCCCAACGCGTTGACGCCGGTCAGCAAAAAGTGCAGGTAGCCTGCCAGGGTCGTGATGTGGGCGATCTTTTCAAGGTGCGGCTCCCGATTCAGCATAGCCTGATACAGGTGCGCCACGCTCCACCGCTGGGGAATGTTGAACCCGAAGGCGGCGGTCAGCTCTGCCGCAGCGGCGGCGGTCATGGTGTTGCGCCAGGTGCGGAACGGAACCAGCAGGTTCCAGTTTTCATCAAAGGCAAGGTAGCCGTGCATCATAGCGGAAACACCGATGCAGCCCACGGCTGTCATCGCCGTGCCGTGCTTGGCCCGCACATCGGCCGCCAGCGCCGCATAGGCAGCCTGCACCCCCTGCCGGACTTCCTCCATGGGGTAGGTCCAGATGCCGTTTTGCAGGCGGTTTTCCCAGGTAAATTCGCCCTGCGCAAGGGGAGTGTGCGCTGCATCGATCAAAACCGCCTTGATGCGGGTGGAGCCAAGCTCCATGCCGAGGGAACAGGAT
>ERZ1034980.922-NODE-922-length-18929-cov-56.381265_pt1 | contig 18929 bp, 10 predicted proteins | sample MGYA00520622_ERZ1034980 | MGnify/ENA primary metagenome ERZ1034980 (study PRJEB33766, sample SAMN09781791) | gut metagenome | biome: gut microbiome | host: Homo sapiens | place: Madagascar | study: EMG produced TPA metagenomics assembly of the PRJNA485056 data...
GTGGACTCCGGACTTACACCGGTTAGAAACGTGCGCCGCCAGGCGCACCAATAAACCGAGACCTGCACAGCGCGCAAGTCCCGGTTATATTTTTCACAGAAAATTCGGAATCGCAGTGCCGTGCAGCACCGCGAGACATTTTCGATGCAGGTGCATCATGTAGACATTGGCCTCACAGATGCACAATGGAATCACTCTTCCGTCTTCTCCTCTGCCTCCTCCGGAACCACAGCGATGCCAAGGTCGGTGAGCTGTGACTCATCAAATACCGGAGCCGGTGCATCCATCATCGGATCGGAGCCGTCCTTGATCTTCGGGAAGGCGATGACGTCACGAATCGTGTCGGAGCCGACCATCCACATCGCGAGACGGTCGAGGCCGTACGCGAGACCAGCGTGTGGCGGTACTCCGTACTTGAAGGCCTGCATCAGGAAGCCGAACTGCTTCTGCGCCTTCTCCGGTGTGAAGCCGAGCTTCTCGAGCATCTTCTCCTGTACATCGGCCTGATGGATTCGAACCGAACCACCGCCGAGCTCTGTACCGTTGAGGACGATATCGTATGCCTTCGCACGTACCGCGCCCTGATCGGTATCGATCATCGGGAGGTCCTCCTCCATCGGCATCGTGAACGGATGATGCATCGCCTGGTAACGGCCGAGCTCATCGGACCACTCGAACATCGGGAACTCGGTTACCCAGAGGAACTTCCATGCCTTACGGTCGATGAGGTCGAGGTCTGCACCGAGCTGGAGACGAAGTGTACCGAGTGCGCTCCATACGGTCGTGTTCTTCGTGTCGGATACGAACATGAGGAGGTCGCCCGGTTCACCCCCCATCTCTGCGCAAAGTGCCTTCAGCTCCTCTTCGGTCATGAACTTCGCGAAGCTGGACTTATAGCTGCCATCCTCGTTGATTGCGAGGTAAGCGAGGCCCTTCGCGCCGTAGCCCTTGACGAGCTCGGTGTACTTATCGATGTGCTTACGCGGCATCTTCGCCTGGCCCTTGACATTCAGGCCCTTGATCATACCGCCGTCCTTCGCGCATGCAGAGAACACGCCGAAGCCACAGTCCTTCACCACCTCAGTGACATCGTGAAGCAGCATCTCGAAACGCATATCCGGCTTATCGGAGCCGTACTGGTTCATCGCGTCGATCCATGGCATCCGCATGATCGGAAGCTCAATGTCTACATCGCACACCTCCTTGAAGATGTACTTCAGCAGACGCTCGTTGACCTCGATGACATCATCGACATCCACGAAGCTGAGCTCCATATCCACCTGGGTGAACTCCGGCTGACGATCAGCACGGAGATCCTCATCACGGTAGCAGCGTGCCAGCTGGAAGTAACGGTCGAAGCCGGATACCATGAGGAGCTGCTTCAGGAGCTGCGGAGACTGCGGCAGCGCGTAGAAGGAGCCGTGGTGCATACGGGACGGTACGAGGAAGTCTCTCGCGCCCTCCGGGGTGGACTTGATGAGGGTCGGGGTCTCGATCTCGAGGAAGCCGTTCTCACTCATGAAGCTGCGAATCAGATAGGCGATCTTCGCTCTCGTCATGATGCGCTTCGCGAGCTCCGGACGACGAAGGTCGAGGTAACGATACTTGAGACGTGTATTCTCGTTCGTCGGGATACCGTCCTCGATCGGGAATGGCGGCGTCTCGGACTCGGCGAGAATACGAAGTGCTCTGGCAGAAATCTCGATGCTTCCTGTCTTCATATCCTTGTTTGCATCCTTACCACGGGAACGTACGATACCGGTCACCGCGACCACAAACTCGGAACGCAGCTTCGCTGCCTTCTCAAACACCTCGGTGCCACACTCGGACTCCTCGAACACGATCTGCAGGAGACCGGTACGATCACGAAGGTCTGTAAAGATCAGACCGCCCTTGTTTCTGGAGCGCTGAACCCAGCCCATCATGGTGACTTCTCTGTCGATATAGGACTCGTCAAGCTCTGTACATCTGCACGTTCTGTGCAGACCTTTCATAGACTCTGCCATAGCTTTTACCTCTTCATGTATAGATTACGCTGTCGATCGGGACAGTTACTTCTTAATATAATGCTTCCATGTGCCCTCGGGCACCGCTTTTATCTTTCTGCCATCACGCGACGCGTGCGGATAGCATCCGCTTACTGTAACGAATCCTGATAGAACTCCTTAAACTCGGTATATCCCTCGGATGTAAGCTGCTCCTTCTGGAACTTCTTGTTCTTATTCATGCGGGATACCAGAACGGTCTCTCCCTGAAGACGACGTGTCATCGCCTCGCTGATCGCCTCGGCGGTCTTCGCACGGTCGAGGTTCTTATCGAGGAGGAAGGCTACCTTCGCGCCCTCGCCCGGAACCTTTTCGTCTGCGTCGAGCATGATGGTGATGATACGCTCGAAGCCGATCGAGAAGCCGACGGCCGGGGTATCCTGACCGGTGAACTTGCCGACCATGCGGTCATAGCGTCCGCCACCGCCGACAGAGCCGCTGAAGCCCTCGGCACGGATCTCGAAGATCGGACCGGTATAGTAGCCCATACCACGTACGAGGGTCGGATCGAAGAGGACCTTTACATGGACACTCTTGACAGCTGCCACCGTCTCCACGATGGTGGCGAGGTTGTCGGTGACGCTCTCCGGGAGCACATCCTTCAGCTTCTCACCGAGGGTGCGGATGTCCTGTGCGTCGGTACCGATGGTTGCAAGCAGCGCCTGATACTTATCGATGACACTCTCCTCATAGCCGAGCGAAAGGAGCTCTGCCTTTACGCCGTTGTTTCCGATCTTGTCAGCCTTATCGAGGCTGATGCAGACCTTCTCGAAATCGTCTGCAGGGAAGCCGGCGTAGGCCTGCATGCCGCGGAGGATCTCACGGTCGTTGATCACGATGGAGAAGTTATACTTCTCACCGAAGCCGATGCGGTTAAGCAGGGTGGAGATGGCGAGGATCAGCTCGATCTCCGCGACGTTGCTGCCATCACCGAAGATGTCGATGTCGCACTGCACGAACTCACGGAAACGGCCCTTCTGCGGACGATCCGCACGGAACACCGGTCCGATCTGGAGTGCCTTAAACGGGCTCGGGAGCTGTGCCTGGTTCTGGCTGTAGAAGCGGCTCAGCGGAAGGGTCAGATCATAGCGGAGGCCGGAATCTGCGAGTGCATCCAGATCGCCGGACTGGAATGCGCTTTCCAGCTTATCGCCGCGCTTCTGTACCTTAAAAATCAGCTTCTCGTTATCACCGCCCTGCTTGCTGAGCAGGTTCTCGATGTGCTCGACGACCGGGGTCTCGATCTCTGTAAAGCCGAACTCCTTATAGGTTCTGCGGATTTCGCTCAGAACATACTGGCGAAGCTCCATCTCTCTCGGGAGGATGTCCTTCATACCGGTGACCGGTTTCTTCTTTAATGCCATAGCTGTACCTCATATCAATGTTAATACGGCCTTTAATTATAACAACAGTCGCGCAAATACGCAAGAACCTCGCACGGTGCGAGGCCTCGGCAATTCGCCGAAACGCGACGATTTTTCAGGAACCCGGAGGGCTGTCACCGGATACACAGTCCTCCGGGTTCCTCGACGAATGATCATCTGATATCAAAGGTACTTCTTCATACAATCATCGATATCAAGTGTGGCGAAGTAGTCCTTCGGGGTCTCGGCGCGGCGGATGAGCTTGACGGAGCCGTCTTCGCGGAGCAGGAGCTCGGCGGACCAGAGCTTACCGTTATAGTTGTAGCCCATCGCGAAGCCGTGTGCGCCGGCGTCGTGGATGAAGAGGTAGTCGCCCTTCTCAAGCTCCGGAAGTGCGCGGTCGATGGCGAACTTGTCGTTGTTCTCGCAGAGCGAGCCGGTCACGTCATAGGTATGGTCGCATGGCGCGTTTTCCTTCCCGAGGACGGTGATGTGATGGTAAGCGCCGTACATCGCCGGGCGCATGAGGTTGACCGCACAGGCATCGACACCGGCATACTCCTTATAGGTATGCTTGAAGTGGATGACCTTCGTGATCAGTGCGCCGTATGGTGCCAGCATGAAGCGGCCCATCTCGGTGAAGATGCGGATGTCGCCGAGGCCGTGCGGTACGAGCACTTCATCAAATACGCGATGAACGCCCTCGCCGATCGCCTCGATGTCATTCGGCTTCTGGTCCGGCTTGTATGGCACGCCGACACCGCCGGAGAGGTTGATGAAGTCGAGCGCGACGCCGGTCTCTGCCTTGATCTTAACAGCGAGCTCGAAGAGCTCCTTCGCAAGGGTCGGGTAGTAATCGTTCGTTACGGTGTTCGATGCGAGGAAGGCGTGCATGCCGAAGTGCTTGACGCCACCCTCCTTCAGGATACGGTAGCCCTCGATCAGCTGATCGGTGGTCATGCCATACTTCGCATCCTGCGGGTTATCCATGATGGTGTTTGCGATGCGGAAGTATCCGCCCGGATTATAGCGAAGGCTCATGGTTTCCGGGAAGCTATCCAGGGTATCCTTCAGCTCCTGGATATTCGTGAAGTCATCGAGGTTGATGATGGCACTGAGCTCGTTCGCTACCTTATACTCCTCGAGTGGTGTGTCATTCGAGGAAAACATGATGTCGTGGCCGTGGAAGCCGCAGGCGTCGGACATCTGAAGCTCGGTGAGGGAGCTGCAGTCCGTACCACAGCCTTCTTCCTTCAGAATACGAAGGATGGACGGGTTCGGGGTCGCCTTGACCGCGAAATACTCCTTGAAGCCCTTGTTCCAGCTGAAGGCCTTATATACCTTCCGCGCATTCTCACGAATGCCCTTCTCGTCGTACAGATAAAAAGGTGTCGGGTAGGTCTGTGCGATTTCCTTCACCTGATCCAGTGTGATATATGGTGTTTTCATGGTTTCCTCCACGTTTGTAAAATCTAATGTCAAATCTTAATACAGACGATTTATAAAAGAAAATACTTGCCGGTTATGGCAAGTATAAATCTTTTGGGGCATCACAGAGCAAAGCTCTGGGATCAGGCCTGCATTACTCTCATGATGTTCGTCGCGGTCACCGGCTGGTTGCGGGTCATGCGGGAGAGTACGCCGGCGGTGATGACGCAGAGATCACCCTTCTCGACGTTGCTGCGCTCGCGGAGCTCATTCATGGAAGACTCGAAGAGTTCGTCGGTGGTGTCGGCTCTTCTCGCCCAGATCGGGGTGACGCCCCAGAGGAGCATCATCTGGCGAACGGTAGACTGGCTCGGGGACATCGCATAGATGTGGGTCTTCGGGCGGTACTTCGAAATCAGCTTAGCGGTCGAGCCGGAGAGCGTCGGTACGATCAGTGCCTTGGCGTCAAGCTCACTCGCCGTGGTGACAGAAGCCGCGCAGACGGCATTGGAAATGTTTGCATAGGTGCTCTCATCGACGTGCCGCTTCTTATACTGTGTGTAGTCGAGGAACTGCTCGGTATACTCGACGACGGACGCCATCATATCGAGGGCCTCGACCGGATACTTGCCGGCTGCGGTCTCACCGGACAGCATGACAGCGTCGGTTCCGTTATAAACCGCATTTGCAACGTCGGTCACTTCCGCTCTCGTCGGACGCGGATTACGGATCATGGAATCGAGCATCTGGGTTGCGGTGATGACGAGCTTGCCTGCGAAGTTACACTTGTGGATCATCTCCTTCTGGAGCTGAGGGAGACGCTTCGCATCGATCTCGACACCGAGGTCGCCACGGGCCACCATGATACCATCGGCGGCTGCGATGATGGCGTCGAGGTTATCCAGACCCTCCTGTGACTCGATCTTCGCGATGATCTTCATGCTGGAGCCTGCCTCGTCGATCAGTGCACGAATCTGCTCGATGGTCTCCGCATTACGTACGAAGGAAGCGGCTACGAAATCGAAGGCCTCTTCGATACCGAACTTGATGTCCTCGATATCTTTCTCGGTCAGACCCGGAAGGCGAATGCTGACGTTCGGGACGTTTACACCCTTCTTCTCGCCGAGCTCACCACCGTTTGTGATGAGGCAGTGGATGTCCGCACCCTCGACGCGCTCCACCTTGAGGCCGATGAGGCCATCATCGATCAGGATGGTGCTGCCCTCCTGGACGTCTTCATTGAGCCCGTTATAGTTAATGTATACACGAGATGCATTTCCGATGCACTCGTCGATGGTCAGGACGATTTCGTTGCCCGCCTCGAGCATCACCTTCTTGTGGTCCTCGAGCTCACCGGTACGAATCTCCGGTCCCTTCGTGTCCAGCAGCGCTGCGATCTCACGACCGGTGTCCTTACGTGCCTGCTTCAGCAGTGCGAGACGGCCGAGGTGCTCCTGGTGGCTGCCATGGGAGAAGTTGAAACGTGCCACGTCCATCTTCTCTGCAAGCTTCTTCATCAGCTCGTAATCGTTCTCATTCGGTCCAAGTGTACATACAATCTTCGTCTTTCTCATAAAATTCTCCTCTTTTTAGAACCGGCCGGTACTGTGTCCGGCATTTATGTCAAGCGCCGGGAAATCCGGTGCATGCTCGCAGTTTCATATACCAATGTCTCCGGCCCGAAGGCCGGTGGCTTCGCGTAGATCTGTCGCCGCCGTGCGTCAGCGGAAATCCCGCATGTTGTAGATGTTTCTGTGCTTCGGCTTCTGATTCGTCAGGAAGAAGAACAGCGCCACATTCAGAAGGCTCGTAAGGATCGCCACCTTGTTGCCGAGACCCGGAAGGGCCACGAAATAGAAAAGATACAGGACGACTTCTGCGATCGCCAGCCACTTCGCCTTGATCGGGATGATGAAGTACAGAAGGAAGGTTGTATCCGGGAAGGTCAGGGCATACGCCAGGAAGATACTGAAGGTCATGTAGGTCGGATACAGCTGTACCGAATACCCGGTCACCAGATAAATCAGGATCGCCGACAGCACCAGCAGAATCACACCTGTAAAATAGAAAAAATTATACTTAAACGTACCCCAGACACGCTCCAGCGTCATCCCCAGACTGTAGTAAACGAACAGCGCGACGATCATCCACAGGAAGCTCGTCGATGGCGGATAGAAAATAAAGGTGATGATCCGCCAGATATGACCATGCAGAATCGCCTCCGCATCCAGATCCAGATAATAAAAATAAAGAAGCGGATTAAACATCTGGATGAGGTAACCCACCACATAAATCACGCAGATATACTTCATAAGATTCGGAACCGCATACTTCCCGAACTTCCGCTCCAGCTTCTGATAAAAAGTCAATATATACTCCTTTCAGTTCATCACACAGTTATTAAATTATCAATTTCGACATTCAGATACTAGTAACCCATCATGAACGTGAAATACGCTAGAAGTATACGTGTTACGCCTTTCTTTTTCAAGAGAAATATATGTAAAGGCGAACACTCCACGCAGAGCGCTGCTGACCGTTCAGGCAGAGGATACGACGGGAGGGCAACGGATGCCCATACACCTCACAAGATATGCCCAGAAAATATAATAAAAGCGATGAAAACGTTACCGATTTAACAAAAGTTTTATGATTATGCCGATTGAACCCCCATTTTTTAAATGCTACAATGCTACTTTGTTATTCTATATAAATATAGGTAGCTATTCAGAACACTTTGATCTTTCTAATGAATATAAGAATCAGGTGCCAGGAACGTATATAGGTAATATGAGGGTATATCATGCAAGAGTATAGACTCGGAATCGACATTGGTTCTACAACCGTAAAGATCGCCATCCTCGATCAGGCGAAACAGCTTCTGTTCTCGGACTACCGCCGTCATCACGCGGATATCCAGGGCACGCTGGCAGATATTCTCGAGGAAGCGAAGGAGACGCTGGGTGAAATCCGCCTCGCGTCGGTCATCACCGGTTCAGGTGGACTGACGCTGAGCAAGCACATGCATGTTTTCTTCTGTCAGGAAGTCGTCGCGGTCGCAACAGCGCTCAAGGACTACCGTCCGGATACGGACGTGGCCATCGAGCTCGGCGGCGAGGACGCAAAAATCATCTATTTCAAGGGTGGGATCGACCAGCGAATGAACGGCATCTGTGCCGGCGGTACAGGCTCCTTCATCGACCAGATGGCCTCCCTCCTTCATACCGACGCGACGGGTCTCAACGATCTCGCCGCCGGTTATCAGATGATCTACCCGATCGCCGCGCGCTGCGGCGTCTTCGCGAAGACCGATATCCAGCCGCTGATCAACGAGGGTGCGGCGCGTGAGGATCTCGCGGCGTCTATCTTCCAGGCGGTCGTCAATCAGACCATCTCCGGTCTCGCACAGGGTAAGCCGATCCGTGGCCATGTCGCCTTCCTCGGCGGCCCGCTCCACTTCATGCCGGAGCTCCGCAAGGCTTTCATCCGCACCCTCCATCTGCAGGGGGACGAAATCATCGAGCCGGAGAACAGCCATCTCTTCGCGGCGATCGGCTCCTGTCTGAACTGCCCGGAGGACGCGGAAGCTGTATCCATCACGTCTCTCATCGAGCAGCTCCGTCACGGCATCCAGATGGATACCGAGATCAAGCGTATGGACCCGCTCTTCCATAGCGAGGCTGAGTATCAGGAATTCACGCAGCGTCATGCGCAGGCGCGCGTAAAGACAGCCGACCTCAGTACATATCACGGCAATGTCTTCCTCGGCATCGATGCCGGCTCCACCACGACGAAGCTGGCCCTCGTTTCCGAGCAGGGTGAGCTTCTCTACAAGTTCTATGCAAACAACGAGGGATCGCCGATCGCGACGGCCATCAAGTCCATGAAGGAAATCCGGGACCTGCTGCCATCCGACGCACGCATCGCCTACAGCTGCTCCACCGGCTACGGTGAGGCGCTCCTGAAGTCCGCCTTCCAGCTCGACGAGGGCGAGGTGGAGACCATCTCCCACTACTATGCGGCGGCGTTCTTCGAACCGGAGGTCGACTGTATCCTCGACATCGGCGGCCAGGACATGAAGTGCATCCGCATCAAGGATGGCACCGTCGATTCGGTGCAGCTTAACGAAGCCTGCTCTTCCGGCTGTGGCTCCTTCCTCGAGACCTTCGCCCGCTCACTGGACTACTCCGTGATCGACTTCGCGCATGAGGCACTCTATGCGAAGAACCCAACCGACCTCGGCTCACGCTGCACCGTGTTCATGAACTCGAACGTCAAGCAGGCGCAGAAGGAAGGCGCCAGCGTCGGCGATATCTCTGCCGGCCTCGCCTACTCCGTCATCAAGAACGCACTCTATAAGGTCATCAAGGTCACGGACGCGAAGGATCTCGGGCAGCACATCGTCGTGCAGGGTGGTACCTTCTATAATGATGCCGTCCTCCGTGCCTTCGAGAACCTCCTCGATGCCCATGTCACCCGTCCGGATATCGCCGGCATCATGGGTGCCTTCGGTGCGGCACTGATCGCACGCGAACGTTATCAGCTGAAGAACGCGCATCTTCGCGAGATGAAGCCGGGTGAGGAAAAGGATGTTCCGCTCACCGCCTATGGCCGTGTGCAGACCATCATGCTTCCGATCGATGACATCATACATCTTCAGTACACGACCCGCATGGCACGCTGCCAGGGCTGCAACAACCACTGCGTCCTGACCATCAACCAGTTCGGTGCCGGCCGGAACTTCATCTCCGGCAACCGCTGCGAGCGTGGTCTCGGAAAGGCGAAGGCGAAGTCGGATATCCCGAACCTCTTCGCCTATAAGATGAAGCGCATGTTTGATTACGAGCCGCTCCCGATTGATCTCGCCGAGCGTGGCGAGGTGGGAATCCCGCGTGTGCTCAACATGTACGAAAACTATCCGTTCTGGGCGACCTTCTTCCGCGAGCTGAAGTTCCGGACCATCCTGTCTCCGGCCAGCACACGTCAGATCTACGAGCTCGGCATCGAGACGATCCCGTCCGAGTCCGAGTGCTACCCGGCGAAGATCGCACACGGTCACATCGAGTGGCTGATGAAGCACGGTCAGAAGTTCATCTGGTACCCGTGCATCCCATACGAACGGAACGAGACACCGGATGCAGGCAATCACTACAACTGCCCGATGGTCACCTCCTATGCGGAGAACATCATCAATAATGTCGAGGACCTGCAGAACAACTCCGTCCTCTTCATGAAGCCGTTCCTCGCGCTGACGGACGAGAAGATCTGCACCGAGCAGCTCGTGAAGGTCTTCGTCCACCCGGACCGCATCGAAGATTCGATCCGTCCGGTCGGCGAGCTCACCCTCGAGAAGATCGGCGAGCAGTTTAAGAAGTGGAATTTCACCGAGCAGGAGATCCGCTCGGCGGCACATGAGGCCTGGGCTGAGCTCGAGCGTGCGCATCAGGACATGGAGAAAAAGGGCGAGGAGACCCTCCGCTGGATGGAGGAGACCGGTCACCGCGGCATCGTGCTCGCGGGTCGTCCGTACCATGTGGATCCGGAGATCAACCATGGTATCCCGGAGCTGATCACGAGCTACAACTTCGCGGTACTGACCGAGGATTCCGTCTCCCATCTCGGCGAGGTGGAGCGTCCGCTCATCGTCACCGACCAGTGGATGTACCACACCCGTCTCTATCGCGCGGCCTCCTTCGTGAAGACCCGCGAGGACCTCGATCTCATCCAGCTGAACTCCTTCGGCTGCGGCCTCGATGCCGTCACCGTAGATCAGGTACGGGATATCCTGAACGGCTCCGATAAGATCTACACCGTGCTGAAGATCGATGAGGTCAACAATCTCGGTGCGGCACGTATCCGTGTGCGTTCACTGATCGCGGCGATCCGTGTCCGGGAGGAGAAGCATTACGAGCGTACGCTGCGTCCGGCCAGCTATGATCGAAAGCTCTTTACGAAGGACATGAAGGACGAGGGCTACACCATCCTCTGCCCGCAGATGTCTCCGATCCACTTCGAGCTGATCGAGCCGGCCATCCGCGCCTGCGGTTATAAGGTCGAAGTCCTGAACAACGCAAACCGGACCGCGATCGATACGGGTCTTAAGTACGTGAACAACGATGCCTGCTACCCGTCCATCATCGTCGTCGGTCAGATCATGGATGCGCTGAACTCCGGGAAGTACGATCTCGATCATACTGCGGTCATCATGTCCCAGACGGGTGGTGGCTGCCGTGCGTCCAACTACATTGGCTTCATCCGACGTGCCCTCGAGCACGCCGGTATGGCGCAGATTCCGGTGATTTCGCTCAATGCAAATGGCATGGAGACCACACCGGGCTTTAAGATCACACTCCCGCTGCTGACGAAGGCCATGCAGGCAGTCGTCTACGGTGATATCTTCATGCGCTGTCTCTATGCGACCCGGCCGTACGAGCAGACACCGGGTTCTGCCGAGGCGCTGCACCAGAAGTGGGTGAAGACCTGCATCACATCGCTTCAGAAGAAGTCCTCGTCGATGAGTGCGTTCTCACGGAACGTGCGCGGCATCATCCATGATTTCGATGTGCTGCCGCTGCAGGAGGGCCTTCGGAAGCCGAAGGTCGGCATCGTCGGCGAGATTCTCGTTAAGTTCTCGCCGCTCGCGAACAACCATATCGTGGAGCTGCTCGAGCGCGAGGGAGCGGAGGCCGTCATGCCGGATCTCATGGACTTCCTGCTCTACTGCTTCTACAACCAGAATTTCAAGTATGAGAATCTGGGTGCCGGCTGGAAGGGCAAGACGCTCTGCAATGCGGCGATCACGCTGCTGGAGTTCTTCCGGAAGACCGCACGGAAGGCGTTTGCGCAGTCTGCACGCTTCACGCCGCCTGGCGATATCCATGAGCTCGCGAAGATGGCGCGGGAATATGTGTCGCTCGGTAATCAGACCGGTGAGGGCTGGTTCCTGACGGGCGAGATGCTCGAGCTGATCGGCGAGGGTGTCGAGAACATCATCTGTACGCAGCCGTTCGGCTGTCTCCCGAACCACATCGTGGGGAAGGGCGTCATCAAGGAGCTGAAGCGGCATCATCCGGATGCGAACATCATCGCGGTGGATTACGATCCGGGCGCATCGGAGGTTAATCAGCTGAATCGTATCAAGCTGATGCTGACGGTTGCGCAAAATAATTTGAAGACGAAGTAAGCAAAAAGCCGAGGCAATTGCCTCGGCTTTTTGCTTATCCCTCGTAGATCGGGTGTGCCTTTGTGAGTTCGAGTACCTTTGCGGTGACGTCGTCCTTTGTGGCGTCGAAGTTCGTTGCGACGTTCCAGATGCAGTCGGCGATCGGTGCCATGTCGGCCTCCGTGAAGCCACGGGTGGTGACGGCAGCGGTGCCGATGCGGACACCGGAGGTGACGAACGGAGAACGCGGGTCGTTCGGGATGGCGTTGCGGTTCAGGGTGATATGTACTTCATCACAGTTGTTCTGCAGGGTCTTACCGGTAAGGTCCGGGATGTTCGTGAGGTCCACGAGCATCAGGTGGTTGTCGGTACCGCCGGAAACGAGCTTGAAGCCCTTCGCCATCATGGCGTCAGCGAGTGCCTTACAGTTCTTCACGATCTGCTCCTGATAAGTCTTGAATTCCGGCTTCAGTGCTTCGCCGAAGCAGATGGCCTTACCGGCGATGACGTGCTCGAGCGGGCCGCCCTGGCTGCCAGGGAAGACATTCTTGTTAAACTTGAAGCGCTCGGCTGCCTCTGCACTGGAGAGAATGAGGCCGCCACGTGGCCCGCGGAGGGTCTTGTGGGTCGTCGTAGTCGTCACGTCCGCGTATGGGATCGGTGACGGGTGAAGGCCGGCTGCGACGAGTCCGGCGATGTGGGCCATATCTACCCAGAGCACGGCGCCGCACCTGTCGGCGATCTCACGGAAGCGCTTGAAGTCGATGATACGCGGATATGCGGAGGCACCGGCGATGATCATCTTCGGATGGTGCTTCATCGCGAGGGCCTCGACCTCGTCATAATCGATGTAGCCGTCGGCGTTGATGCCGTACGGAACGATGTTATAGAAGCGGCCGGAGAAGTTCGCTGGTGAACCGTGGGTGAGGTGTCCGCCGGCGTCGAGGGACATGCCCATGATCGTGTCGCCCGGCTCGCAGATCGCCATGGTGACGGCCATGTTTGCCTGTGCACCGGAGTGCGGCTGCACGTTCGCATACTCACAGCCGAACAGCTTCTTCGCACGTTCGATCGCGATGGTCTCGATTTCGTCGACATTGACACAGCCACCGTAGTAGCGCTTGCCAGGATAACCCTCGGCGTACTTGTTGGTCAGCACGGTGCCCATGGCCATCATGGCCGGGCCGGATACGATATTCTCCGATGCGATGAGCTCGATGTTGTGCATCTGACGGTCATACTCGCGAAGAATCGCCGCGCCGATTTCCGGATCTGCCTGTGCGATGTAGTTCATTACTTCCTTGATCATAATCTGCCTCCTCTATTCTCGTCGAAATCCGCTCACGCCCTCAGCTGATAGTCCTCGATGACGATCTGCAGACTTTTAAAACCATTATATTCATTCACTTCCGGATAGTAAACCACATCTATCAGGGTTTTCGTGCCTTTATTTCGCATGAAGGCATCACCATCCGTGAAGAGGATGCCGGAGATCGAGGTCCCCTGCTGCGAGAGGAGCTGCAGGCGCACGACGTTCCGGCCCTTACCGAGCACGCGGGCCTCGAGGATGCGGAGGTTCTTTTCGGCGAAGCACGGTTTTTCGTTGCCCTTTCCATATGGCTCGAGGCGATCGAATTCATGGATCAGCTCCTCCGTGACGTAGCTTACCGGCATCGGCACGTCGATCCAGAGCTTGTCCACGAGCTGGTCGAGCTGCAGTCCACAGCGCGCGTTGAGGGCCGTACGGAAGCGGTCAATGTTGTCGCGCGGGAGGCTGAACCCGGCCGCGAGGGGATGGCCGCCGAACTTCGTGAGAAGCTCCGCCACCTCGGCGAGGCGCTCCGACATCGGATAGGCATCGATGCTTCGACCGGAGCCCTTCGCCATGAGGGTGCCGTCTTCTCCGTCCTCGGCGTCGGTGACCACGAAGGCCGGACGGTAATACTTCTCGCGGAGACGACCGGCGACGATGCCGGCGAGACTCTCATGCAGCTTCGGAAGATAGATCACGAGTACCGGATCGGACATATACTGCTGCTCTACCTGCGCATAGGCTTCCTTCGTCGCCTCGATCGTCATATCCTTCCGGACGTCGTTCAGCTCCTTCAGCTTCACCGCCTTTGCGAGGGCCTCCGACGGGTCCGTGGTGGTAAAGAGCGAGAGTGCGATCTCGGCACTGCGGAGCCGGCCGCCTGCATTGATACAAGGACCGATGATATAGCCGATGTGGTAGCTCGTGATATGCTCCTTCTCGAGGAGGCCCTGTACGTCGAGCAGCGCACGGAGGCCCGGGTTCGTCGTCTGCCGGATCTGCTGGAGACCGAACTTCACGATGATGCGGTTCTCATCCTGGAGCTCGACGACGTCACAGACGGTCGCGATGGCGGCAAACTCGAGGAAATCGAGGTACGCGTCCTGCGGAAGCCCGCGGTTCTGATAGAGGAGGGTGATGATCTTCCAGGCGACGACCGCGCCGCAGATCTCGGTATACGGGTAGCGGCTGTCCTCGCGCTTTGCGTCCACGACGGCACTCGCCGGCGGCAGGATGTCCCGCGACTCACATCCGTAGTCCTCGTCGTCCCGCTGGCGGATGTCATGGTGGTCCGTGATCAGCACGGTGAGGCCGAGGTCACGCGCATGCTTCATCTCCTCGATGGCGCTGATGCCGTTGTCGCAGGTGAGGATCACACTGACGCCATCCGCCTTCGCCTGGTCGATGATGTGCACGTTGATGCCATAGCCATCCCGGATGCGGTCCGGCAGTACGTAGTCAACCTGCGCGCCGAGGCGCTGGAGGCCGGTATAGAGGATGTAGGTCGCGCACACACCATCGACGTCGTAATCACCGACGATACGGATATGGCGGCCCTCCTGGATCGCGCGGTTCAGATGATTCATGCAGCGGATCGCATCCGGCAGGAGGAGCGGCGAGTGAAGCTCCTCGAGGGAGCCATGCAGGTACTGCTCGATCTGCGCATCCGAGTTGATCTCACGGTTACGGAGGATACGCGCCGTCACCTGATCGATGTGGTGTGCTGCCGCGACCGCCTTGAAATCCGCCTTCTTATTATAGATGAACCATTTTTTCATGTGTTGTCCTTCTGGTTTTTGGTGTATATTAGTAACTTAATCAGTATAGCATAAAAGCGCGCAGGCTTAGATGAAGAAATATCATCGAGCGACGCGAAGAGATGATATTCCGAACGGAAGCATTGAGCAAGGATGCAGGCGGACGGGCGAAAGGGAATATATATGAGTTTTCAATATCCGGCGAAGCGGCGTTTCACGAAGGTCGCGCTCGCGCTTCTTCTATATGAGTTTCTGTTTCAGGTGGGCAGTGGTTTTCTGATTCAGTATGGGTCGGCGGTCTATCAGCAGGAGGACTTCACGATGATCGCGGTGAGTCTGTTCGGGCTGGTGCTCGTGCTGCTCCTGCTCGGGGGCGATGGGATCCCGCGGACGACGCATGCGCGTTTCGGGCCGCTTACGTATCTCTGGCTGCTGATGATGATCTACGGGCTGCAGGCCTTCAGCTCGATCCTGCTGACTCCGGTGGAGGCATTTCTGCACCAGCAGGGCTTCACGATGGAGTATGCGACGGAGGTCGCGAGCGGGCGGATGACCGGCTTCTGGATGATTCTGTATGCCGTGGTCATCGCGCCGTTCGTGGAGGAGTGCCTGTTTCGCGGGCTCATCTATAATCAGCTCCGGCACTGTGGGCAGCTCTTCGCGATCGTCATCAGTGCGCTGCTCTTCGGGCTCATGCACGGGAATCTAATGCAGCTTCTGACGGCGCTCTTCGTCGGGGCGCTGCTCGCCTTCATCCGGGAGCGCTACGGCTTCGCCTGCGCGATCCTCATGCATCTCAGCAACAACGCCTTCGCGCTGTTCTTCAATAATCTCGGCGGGGACAGCACGCTCGTAAGTCTCATTTATCTCGTGTTCATCTACGGCGGGATGATCGTGACCGCCGTAACACTGCTTCGAAACTTCAAAAAGCTGTGCAGCTTCTGTCGAAGCGAACACAGCTTTCAGCGGATGGTGAGGACCTGGTTCACGACTCCCGCGGTCATCGTCGTCAACCTGCTTTTCATCGGACTCACCATCCTCAGTATTTTCGAGTGAGACACTATAATAACTGCGAGGACGCCCGGAGGGGCCGTGCCAGAAACACAGTACTCCGAGTTCGGAAAAATCACAAATTGGGCCCTAAGAACCAGTAAGCCCTCTGCAATCGCTGAGTTTTCTTGATGAAAACTCAGCGATTGCAGAGGGTGCTAAGGAAATTATAACTAACTGGTTCTAAGGGCCCAATTTGGATTTATTCACGAACTCTCCGTATGGTTTCTGGCGCGCCCCCTCCGGGCGTCCTCGCGGCACTATGTTTGTGGCGTCAATCTATATGATTGTCATCATCCAATTCCCAGCGTTCGTTCCCTACAGGAATTCCCCAGTCAAATTCACCATCGAGTTCAAGTTTTCCACCGAAGTCTAATGCTCGCTCTTCAAGTGTTTTATGAAGGAATGGCTTCGATAGTAGAATTTCTTTAGAATTTCCGTTTTCCCATGCTTTCACTTGTGTCTGCATATCCAACCTCCTGTAGCGTATGTACTATGTGTATATGACACAGGAGGTTTTGTTGTCAACCCCCTGCTCGTTCATCTGTCGCAGAGATACTATAGGGTTACTATTCACTCGTGGCTCAGCGGACAGCAGCCGGGTAATTTTGTAACCTGGATCATTTTCAAGGGATGTCCATACCGGGCACCGCTTCTCGTTTGCCTGCCGACCCCAGTATACATCCTTTATCTACTTACATGTCGGCCCCACCGACGCTGCAGGAATTTTACGAGCGCAGGCATGTTGAACTTCTGAAATCATCTTCACGCCTACGATCGTCTTTTCACATCCGGGGTAGCATAAGTTTTTCACAAATTTGCTTTATATCGTTCGTATGCCATTAGGCTTTTTCGCAGTGTCCTCTCCTGGCGAGTCTATGACATTAAGTCCCGTCACTCTCGCTCAGTAAAATCCGAGTGAAATCTCGATTTTTGACGCAAAACCGCCCATTCCCGAGGCAGTGACTTTATACTCCGTCCAGACTTTTCCTCGTAAATCGCCCCTTCGCCCCTCCGCAAAGCCAAATACTTAATGTCACAGAGTCTGATATTTTTTTAATCTGTGAAATAATCTAATGGCACAGCTCCCGGAAATCCATGATTTGTAAAAGTCACTTAATGGCACGTATCTTGAAAACGCCACGTTTGTTACAAATCCCAGAAAATATAATGGCATCACACTTTGAAATTCTCTCTTTGCGAAAATCATCTAATGCCACTCAGGCCGAAAATCGCCTGCCTGTAACAAAGGTTATAAAATCTAATGGTGCAAGAATGCTATAAACAGTTTTTGTGAAAACTTCGGAAATAGTCATGATCAGTGATACACATGTCGCCTTCTAAAACTTCAATCACCAGGTTTTCATCAGATTTTACCCCGGTCAGGATGCATAAGCGTATCGTAAAAATCAGCCGGGGCATGAAAAGTCACCCCGGCTGAACGGTTACCCTCTGCCTGGTTACTGTTTAAACGTAATAAAGTCAAGACGTGGCTCGGCTGCCGCCCGTCGAGCCACGAGTGAACAGGAACCTTTTTCACAGTTGGACCAGAACCCGCAAATGGAAAATCATTTCAAAGAGCCTATATCCATGGTAGAATACATTTAATTATATTCTGATGGCAGAACGGTGCTTTGACATCAGACAGGCAGTGGGCGAAAGCGCTGCCGAACAGCTTTGAATATTCTCCGGAGGAGGTTCTTTTTATGTTTTATAACGAAAAAGTCTGGGCAGCAGTGGACATGGATACGCAGGAGAAGGTCTATATCCTGCCGAAGATGGCGAACCGCCATGGTTTGATCGCGGGTGCTACCGGCACAGGTAAAACCATCACCCTGAAGGTGCTGGCGGAGTCCTTTAGTGACATGGGCGTGCCGGTTTTTCTGTCGGATGTGAAGGGCGACCTCGCCGGTATGATCCTGCCGGGCGTCGATTCTGAAAATATGCAGAAGCGCGTCGCGCGTTTCGGCCTCACACCGGCAGGCTTCCAGTACCAGGCCTACCCGACACAGTTCTGGGATATCGATGGGAAGAAGGGACTTCCGCTTCGCACGACCATCAGTGAGTTCGGACCGACCCTGCTCGGACGCCTCCTCGGCCTCACGCAGCTGCAGACGGATATCCTGACGATCATCTTTCGAATCGCGGACGAAGAGAATCTGCTTCTGCTCGATACGAAGGATCTTCGGGCTATGGTACAGTACGTAACAGAAAATAATAAGAAATACTCGTCCGAGTACGGCAATATGGCGACGGCCTCGCTGAACGCGATCCTGCGTTCCGTCGTCGCGCTCGAAACCGCCGGTGGCGATACGTTCTTCGGTGAGCCGGCGATCGACATCGCGGATTTCCTCCGCACGAACAGTGTCGGCCGTGGCATGATCAACATCCTAGACGCCGAGTCGACGATTCAGAATCCGCTGATCTACTCGACCTTCATGCTCTTCATGCTGAGCGAGCTTTTCGAGCAGATGCCGGAGGTCGGGGACCCGGAGAAGCCGAAGATGGTCTTCTTCTTCGATGAGGCGCACCTTCTTTTTAATGGCGCGCCGAAGGCGCTCATCGAGAAGATCGAGCAGGTGGTGAAGCTGATCCGCTCGAAGGGGATCGGCGTGTACTTCATCACCCAGAACCCGAGCGATATCCCGGATGGTGTGCTCGCGCAGCTCGGCCATAAGGTAGAGCATGCACTTCATGCGTACACCCCGAGCGAAGAGAAGAAGGTGAAGGCCGCAGCAGCGTCCTTCCGTGTGAATCCGAGCTTCGACACCATCGAGGCGCTTCAGAGCCTCGGCACCGGTGAAGCGCTGA
>ERZ1034980.923-NODE-923-length-18914-cov-5.321385_pt1 | contig 18914 bp, 9 predicted proteins | sample MGYA00520622_ERZ1034980 | MGnify/ENA primary metagenome ERZ1034980 (study PRJEB33766, sample SAMN09781791) | gut metagenome | biome: gut microbiome | host: Homo sapiens | place: Madagascar | study: EMG produced TPA metagenomics assembly of the PRJNA485056 data set...
GTGCGGGCTTCGGTGGTGTGGAGCTCGGGGGCGTAGAGGTGGTAGTTGAGCAGGTAACGGCCATGGGCGGGCATGCGGTAGAAGGCCGCCTTGATGCGCTCCAGCGGGGTGCTGCCGTTCTCGGCGCTGCTGTTGCCGCTGATGAGCAGCACATACTGGTTCTCGCTGTAACGGGTCATGGCGTCGCACTGGCGCAGGCTCTTGTGGATCAGCTCGCCCAACTGCTCCATCATGGAGCCGGTCTCGGCGGGGTCAGCGTTCTGGGCGGGCGACATGGTGAGCAGCGCCAGGTAGACCGGCACGCCGAAGCGGCTTTGCACGCCGCGCTGCAGGTGATAGATCTGGCGGAAATTCTCGAAGCTGCAATACACAGCGCCGGGGGTGTCGTCGGCGGGCAGTTCCTCGGCCAGGCGGGAGATGTCATTTTCCAGGTTGCGGTCAGCCTGGCGGGCCTGGCGGGAGACCACACCCACACGCTCCGGCTCGACGGCATGGTGCAGGCAGCCCATCGCGTTGCCGCGGCGGGTCATCTCCAGCGCTTCCTCATGGCGGCCCATGGCCTCCAAAGCCTGGATCATCTCCAGATACAGGCGCTCCTCGTAGGGGTCCAGCTCGATGGCGCGGCGGCACAGCTTAACGATGCGCTCATTCTCACCCTTGCGCTTGCAGGCTTCCAGCACCTGGAACAGCGCGATGCGGTACTGCACGTGCAGGGTCAGGCTGCGGGTCTCGACCCAGGGCTCGTTGCAGAACATCGGCAGCAGACGGCCGGCATACAGCTCCAGCACGCGCTCGTAGCGGGCTACGGCGGCGGCGGGGTTCAGCTGGCGGCGGGCTTCCTCCATCAGGGCTTCCATCTCAAACACGTCCACACGGCACTCCATGGCGGGGTTCCACTGGTAGTAGCCGCGGCTGGTGATGATGCAGGTCTCCAGCTCCTTCAGGCCCTCGGCCTCGATCATGTTGCGGAAGCGGTGCATGATGGCGCGCAGAGCCATATCCGGGTTGGTGGACCGTTCGCCGTTCCACAGGGTATCCGTCAGGTCTTTGTGGGTCACCCTTTCGCCCTTTTGCAGGACGAGGTACTGGATCAGCATCGTAGCCTTGCGGGACTGTTTCAGTGCGGCTAGGACCGGCTTGCCGTCCATAAGGATCTCAAATTTTCCGAGCATCCTGATCTCAATGTCTGCCATGGTAAGTCTCTCCTGTGCGTTCGTTTCACGATTGACACACCTTGCGGTGTTATTTTTAATTAAGTATACTGTTTTTTCACCCGATTGTCCAGTGCCCATACAACAATTTATTTGCCAAATTATTTGCTATTTTTTATTGGAACTCCGGTGCGCCGGGCAGCGGAATGACCGCGGTCTGGGTGTAGACGGGGGTGCCATCGGGCTTAGCGACGGTCAGCTGCATAGACAGCGAGGTCAGGCAGATCTTCCCGGTTTCCTTCTCCTCTTTCCATCCGCGGGCATAGAACTCAAGATTCGAAACGACAAGCCCCATATAATCTTTGTTAGGATAGGCCGTTGTATAAGCGTAGGTCGTGTACTCTTTTTTCTTTCCGTCCTTGCCATCCGTTTGCTTGTAAAAACGCATGTGCAGGTAGCGGTTCAGCTCGGCAAAGGTGTCGTCGGCGGGGTCGTAGAGGACCTTGGTGCTGGTGGTGTTGTCGGCGTTCAGGGTGGTGGCGGTCAGCTTGGGCACATAACCGGCATCAAGTATCTCGGTATAGCTGCTTTCCACTGTAAAGCGCAGAGCAGTGCCTTCCGTCAAGCGGGCATCTTCTATAAAAATATTATTTGCCGAATCCGCGTCGCTCTCTGTCGCGGCGTTTACGATAGAGATCGTGCCGTCGGCATCGGCCAGCTCTCCCCGGATGGTCTCGGTGAGGGCATCGGCCAGGTTCTGGGCGCGGGTCAGCTGCTGCACTTCGATGTAGGCTTCGGCGCAGGGCTTGACCAGCGTGACCGCCGCCGTGCCAAACAGTGCCAGCAGCACCAGGCAGACCATCAGCTCCACGAGGGTGGTACCTTTTTTGTTGTTCAGCAGGGTGGTCATGGGGTCGTGTCCTCTTTTGTGTCGTCTTTATCTTCGTCCACTTTTTTGTAGTAACGGGTGAAGGTATGCGTGGCAGCAGCCTCATCGTTATCGTCTTTGACCTTAGCCTGTATGGTCTGTATTTCCACATCCTCGACGGCAAAGACCGTGCGGTCACCGCGGCTGAAGCTCATCATGGTCGTGGTGCCGGATTCGTTTTTCCACTCGGCCGCATCGTTGTTGACCGGGTAAAGTGCTTCGGTAAGCAGGTAGGCGTTATCGCGGGTGGTCTGCGCCTGGGCCGAGGCCCGCCGGGCAAACCGCAGCGACGCGGTAAACAGCGCCAGAAACAGCATAAGCAGCACGAAGGCCACCAGCACTTCCACGATGGTTTCGCCGCGGCGGTCACGGAGGGCGTTTTTCAATCTTTGCATAGTGCCGCCTCCTTACTCATCATTGCCGTTGATACGTGTAAAAATGCACGCACTATCCGTATCCATGCTGTAGCGCAAGTATAGTGTAGAAGCATCATTTTTTGTGACGGTACGTTCCTCACGGGTTGCCATGTTGGTCAATTTCAAAGCTGTATCGCCCTCGGCACCACTGAAGCTGTAACGAGTGTTTGCATTATCATCCAGCGTGTAATAGTAGCTGTAAATGCCGGTGTGCTTGTACTTTCTGGTGTAGCTGTAGCTCTGGTCTCCCTTGACCACTTTGACGGTCACACGAATGACATAATCATCCACATTCATAGTGGAACCGTTCACGCTCTGATTTCTCAGTTTGATGAGAAGGTTGCTCAGGTTCTCTGTGATGGGTTCGTTATCGATCACGTTGCCGCCTTCGTCCACATCGTCGCTGGGGTGCTTGTTCAGGGTGACGGTCATCTCGTCGATGCCCTCGGGCGCCTGCAGGGTAAACGTATGGTCGGTGTCGTCACCGTAGGGGTTATCGATAGAGCCTTTTTTAACGTAGATATGGTTGATAAAGTAGCCGATGCTCTGGTCGTTCTCCTCGGTCATCACGCCGTCTTTTTCTTTAGCGCCGGTGTAATGCAGCAGTTCCTGCTCCAGCACGTCGGAGAAGCTGACGGCCAGCTCGTAGACGTCCTGCTCCGGCAGCTGGCGGTCGGCGTTGGCCATCATCAGCGAGGCCGCATACACAAGGGCGGCAGCCAGCGCCACAAACAGCGCGCCCAGGCACAGCACTAAGATCATGGCAAGGCCCTGCTGGTCCCGCAGCGGGCGGTTGCGTTTTGGGGGCATGGTGCGCCCTCCTTTCTGCTTTACATCACGGCGGTTTCGGGGGTAACGGGGGTATCCTCTGCCCCGGGGTCGTTGGCCGGGGGCGTGGGGTCCGTCTCCCCTGCCCGGCCCGTGCTTTGTGCGGGCCGGGGATCGGCTTCCGCCATGGCGAACACCGGGCGGGCGGCATCCTCGGTCATGGCCTGGCCCTCTGTGCGCAGAGAGACTTCCAGCCGGTCGGAATCGACGGTCTTTTCGCCGTTGCCCACAGCCCAGATGGTGACCTTTTCGGTGTACTTCTCCAGTGCTCTGGTCTCGTCGTTGTCGCCGTCGGCGCGCTGGGTCATATCAGGCAGGGTAAGGCGGTAGCCCAGGGAATAATCGGTCATCTCGGCCTGGCGCAGGGCAGGCACGGTCTTGATGCGGTAGCTGGGGTTATCGTTGTCGATCGCGTGGTGGCCGGTCAGAGTGATGGGCTGGCTGACCAGCTCCGTCACTTCGGACGTCGTACCGTCATCATTCGTCACCGTGCGGGTCACCTGCACAATGCTCAGATCGTACCAGACATACTCATCCTCGGTGCCCTCGTTTGCAATGCTGCGGGCGGCCTTGGTGATGTCCAGCCAGTTGGCCGGGTCGTTTTCGTCCAAGCCAGACGGCAGTTTTTCCACCTTCAAAATATCGCCGCGGTGGGTCGTTATGGTTTGCGTACCATCGTCATTTTCCGTTACCACATCCGCCGGGGCCACGGTAAAGCGGATGTCGTAGCCTTCCTTGTTCGGGTCGTCAGCGGGCATATCCGCGGCAGGCGTCACCTGGAAGCGGTACTTCTCGGCAAAGTTGCGGGTGGTGCCGTCGGTATCGGTGTACTCGTTGACGGCAGGCCACTGCACAGCGTACTGGTGGATGGTGATCTCTGCGCTGTCAGGTTTCCAGGCTTCGCCCTCGGTGCCGTACAGCTTGCCCTCCACCGTGGATTCCACCGAGGTCACGCTGAGAACGCCGTCTTTTTCCGGCTTGTCCAGCTGGATCTTGGGCAGGTGCAAAGCGCCTGCGGCCTCGGCATAATCGTCCGGCACGTAGAACTTCCAGGAGGAGGAGGTAGCTGCCGTCTCGCTGTTGGCCACCATGGCGCGCAGGGCGGGCAGCAGGTAGCGGTTGGCGTCGGCGGGCTGCATGGTAAAAGCGTTGGCGTTGGGCGTGACCGTGTAGGACACGGTGGTGCCATCGCCGCTGACCTGGGTCTCGCTGCCCACGGTCTTGGAGGCTTCGGGGATCATCAGCGTTGCCTTATCCTCACGCAGGGCGGCATTCAGGGCGTCCAGGTTTTCCTTGGTGGGGTCGTCCATCCAGGTCTTGGCCTTGGCGCAGGCGTCGATGTAGTTGGCCTCATCATCAAACAAATAGCCGGTAAAGAAGTAGCTGGCGGCGTCGGCCTTGCCCACCGTCATCCGGATGGTCAGGTCATTGCAGAAAGCGTTCATCAGCGGCAGGGCGTCATTGACGGCCGTGCCCGTCCAGGTAAAGTCCACCTTGCTGATGGCCGGGGCCTTGGTGCGTTGGATGATGGTCTGCGGGTCGCTGACCTCGCCGTTGGGGCTGCGCAGCACGGTGGTGTCGCCGTCTGCCGGGCAGGCCACCACGTAGAACACCAGCGTTTCGCCCTGGTAAGCTTCCAGGTCCACGATGGTCTGGGTGTCTTTGATGAGCGTGGTGCTGTCGCCATCCGCCGGGTGCAGCTTAAAGGCTTCGCCCAGGGTGGTGCCGGCGGCGTTGGTGGTCTGCACCTGTGCCCACAGCTCATAGTGGTCCACGCGTTCATCCGAGACGGCAGGCCAGCTGATCTGATAGCGGGTCTGTTCGGCATTGCTGGTATCCACGGGGAACACCTGGCCGGGCTCGCCCACCTGCTGCAGGCGGCGCAGCACGGTATAGACGGCGGTGTCGGCCGCGCCGATGCCCTGGGTGGTGCCGGTGGTATCGCGGGTGACGCGCAGGCGCACTTTATCAAAGCGCCAGCTGTTGCTGCCGCCCGCAAGGTCGGTATCGATAGGGAGGGTGTAGCTGTAGGTGCCGTCCTTGTACTGGACTTTGCTGTTGGCATCATCCGGCAGGGTGATGGTCTCCTCCGCCGTAGAAATCACATTGCCGTTTTCATCCCTGGTTTCGGTCACACCGTACAGCGTCAGCTTATACTTGGTGCTGCCGCCGCTGGCAGCCGCCTCGCCGGGTTGGGTCCAGGTAAAGGTGTAGGCCAGCTGGTTGTCGTTGGCCAGCTTGTCGGCGTCGTAATTCAGGTACAGGTCGCCGTCGGCAGGCACGCCCATCAACTTCGGGGCCTGGGCAACGGTGATGTTGTTTTGTTCAAAAATGACCTGGTTCGTGGCATAGCCAGCCCAGTTGCTGTAGTCTGTCAGATCCTTGCTTACAAAATACAGCGGGGTCAGGTTGGCAAAGCTGTAGCCGTTGCTTTCCCGCACGATTTCCAGGCCGCCATACCAGGACGCCGGGCGTTCGGCAGTGGAAGCCTTCAGCTTGGCCAGAGCTTCGGCATCGGCAGCATCCCAACGGGTGACCACATCCCCCAAACCGCTGGTGACCGGCACAGCCACGACCGTCCAGTTATCATAGTTGGTCAGGGTGTCGTCCGGCAGGTTATTGAAGGTAAAGGTAGTGTTGCTGTTGGGCACAACGTTCTGGCGTGCAGCCAGCGTGATGTACTGGCCTTTGAGAGAGACAACCTCGCCGTTCAGCGTGACGGTCTCATCGCCCAGGTAGCGGCCCATAAGCATGACGCGGTAGGTTGGCTGTGTGCCGCTGACGCTGGCGGTAAAGTTCAGCGTAACCGTTACGGTCAGGTCGTCGATGGTAGCGCCGGTAATTTCGACATTTTTGGCAGCAAGTCTGCCCTCGGCCAGGCCGGAGTTGCTGTTGCCCCATGTGCTGTCGTTGGGAACCACGACCCAGGAGACCGGCATATACACCGTCTCGTCATACTGGCTGGAACGCATCCAGCGCTGGTCGCTGCTGGTGGCTTCCGCCGTCATACGCTGGCTGCTGCCAAGTCTCTCCGAAATGCGTTTGGGCGTGGTATTCCCGTTGCTGAACTGGTAGGTGTCGCCGTTATCGCCGCCGACCTTGACTGTGACGCTCCAATCGGCCAGGCCGCTGTTCTGCATCAACTTATCGTATTCATCGGCATTGGTCAGCACCAGCTTTTGGCTGAACTGAACATGGCCGCCCTCCTCCGGCGTGGGCATCAGGCGAACCTCCAGCTCCGGCGTGGGCAGGGCGCGGACAAACTGCTGCCGGCCCGAAGCAGCTGCCGTGCCGGTACCCTTGCTGTTGACGCCGGCCACGCTGACCTTGAAATAGCGGCCCTTCCACTCGGCCTTACTTTCAAAGGTAAAGCGGGTGTCGTAGGCATCGGCCTCCAGCAGGGAGGTATTGCCGATGCGGTCGCCGTTTTCATCGGTCTCGTAAACGGTGATATGGTAGTAGATGGCCGGGCTGCCGGTGGTGGGGGCATTCCAGGTCACGTTATAACGGCCGTAAATACTCTCGTTACCGGAACCGGTAGCATCACTGCGTTCGATTTTCAGTCCTGTGGGGGCATCCGGGGCGCTGTTGTCCAGGATATTGCTGTAGTAGCGTTGGAGCACCTCATCGGTAATATCTTCCTTGCTGGTCTTGTTGTCACCGTTGACATCGTCGAAGAGGAGCAGGATCTTGCCGACATAGCCGACATTCCATTCCTCCGGCACAGGATACTGGGTCAGATCCTTGGCATCTTTTGCAAAGATATAACGCACAGACGAAGTTTCCGAGAAGTTTTGGCCCGGCAAGGTGGTAATATACGAGCTGCTCTTTTTTACAGCCTGCATCGAGACGACCGGTCTGCCATCGCTTGAAATCTTTGGCAGCATCGCAAAGAAGTGATAGAAGTTGTCGCCATCCTGGGCGGCGTTGGCATCGCTGTCCACACCGGCATACAGGCGATGCGCTTTTACGTCGGTAGTCGCACCGCCGCCTACTTCGCTTTCATTGGTACCCTGGCTCCATCCCCCTGTAACATTGGTGCGGCCCAGGCCCTCTTGCAGCCCATCAATGCCGGAATAACCATTGAAGCTCATATCCAGCTGCATGTAGTAGTTGTTGGAACCGGTCAGTTTTTCATTGGCTGTTTGGCGATAGGCAATCGGGAACCAGCTGCTGCCAGTATTGTTCTTACTTTTATACAAGGCAAAACAATTGGTGATGGTCGTTTTCTTGTTAGAGGTGCTGCCGTTGCCGCGGTTGCCCCAGATGCCTGCCGAGCGGTTTGTACCCCACATTTCGGTGCAATAGTTACGGCAGCGGTCAATGTTGACCTCAACGTTGGGGATAGCCTTCCACGGACCAATATAGCAGAAGATGCCGACAGACATCGATGCCGCCTGCAGCTGCACATTGGAACCGTTGACGCACTCTATGATATTGATGGTCATGGCATCGCTGTTATGGTCATCCGCCAGCTGTACCTTACCAAAAACGCCGCCTACGTCGTTGGCACCGTAGGTCATCTTTTTTACGCTGCCATAGTTGCTGCAACGATACAGGTTGGCCGCCGTACCGGCAACAGGATTATTGAAGTAACCTGCCACGCCGCCAACGGTGCCGGAGCTTTGGCCGTTGTTGGAGTTGGTGGTGATCTCGCCAAAGTTATAGCAGTTGGTCAGCGTACCGCCGTAGCTGAGCCAGTAGGCCAGCACACCGCCCGCGTTGTTGGAGCGGCTGTTGAACACCGTGCCAATATTGATACATTTTTCCAGCGTCCAGCGGTCGCCGGTGCGGTTTTCCTGCGTACCAATAACGCCGCCTACATAGTTATCTGCTGCGCCATCGTTGGTGGCAGCATAGCGGTCATTTTTAGAGTTGCTATCGTCATCCGCCGTTCCCTGCGTGCCGCGCACAAAGCGGCGCACGGCGGCAAAGTTGACCAGGCCGCTGGTGGAATCCGCATTGGATTCGTTCTGGCCGATGACGCCGCCCACAGCGCCCCAGCTCTGGTTGATGTTGTCAGCGTAAACGAACCACTGGCCGCTGGCACTGTCGGTGATCTGGCCGGTGACATCGTTAAAGCCGGTGATACCGCCCAGGTAGCCGTTGGCGAAATGGCCCCAACCACTGCCGCCCCGCAGCGAGACCAGCAGCTGGTTGACGCTGCGGTTGGTATAAACTGTATCATAGTTTTTATCGCCATAGGTCAGGGTATCAAAGCCCTGCATGGCCTTAAAGTCGGTCTGCAGTTTTGTCTCTGCATCACCGCTGGCCTTGCCGGTCAGTACGCGGACCATCTGGTTCAGGTTGGCGTTCTGTTTGTCGGTGTCTACCACTTTGGTGGTGACGGTGTTGCCGTTTTCGTCGGTGGTGGTCTCGTCTTTATAGGGCACATCCAGCCAGGCGTTGATCTGTTTTACAAGGGGCTGTGTGTCCAGGCCGCCGCTGGTGGAGATGCTGCCGCTGTTGGAGCCGGCCACGCCGCCCACAAAGCCGCTGCGGGCGGTGATGATACTGCCCGTTTTGTCTTTGTTGCCGACGGTGCTGCCGGTGATCTCGCCGCGGTTGCGGCCCACGATACCGCCGATATGGGCGGCGCTGTTCATCTTGGTGGCTGCGTCCTGGCTGGCGCCCACGTTGGAGGCGCCCTGTACTTTCAGCTCGATATAGCCGACCTTGCAGTCCTTCACCTCGCCGGTGGCGGCGGCAGTGCCGTCGGTGTTATACACCACGTCGTTGCTGCCCACGATGCCGCCCACCGTGCTGCCCACGGTGGTAAAGCCGTTATCCTTACCGATGGCGCCCGTATAGGTACACTTACTTAAGGTGCCGCTGCTGCTGCCAGCAACGCCGCCCAGGTTGAGATATTTTGCCATGCTGTCCTGCAGGTTGGTGCTTACGGTCACGTTCTCAGCCGTGCCGGTGTTTTCGCCCAGCGCGCCGCCCGCCGTGACAGTGCTGTCGCCGGCGGTCAGGTTGGCAAGGCTGAGAGAACCGGCATCGACCCTACCTTTTGTAACCTTACCCGCGTTATAGCCTACCAGGCCGCCCACGCGGGTAGCCGGGCCGTACAGGCGCACGTCGCCGCCGAAACTTGCCATATTGAACAGGTTCGCATCGCTGATCACTGCACCGGCTTCGTTGCAGGCTGTAATGCCGCCGATGGCGTCCGACGTGCCGCGAATATCCGAGCCGTAGACCCGGGACGTTGTGATGCTGCCGTAGTTATGGGCAGTCACGCCGCCGGCTTCGCCGTTGGCTGCTGTAACGCTGCCGTTCATGGTAACGTTCTCCAGCTTGCCGCCGACCTCGTTGCAGCCGGCGATGCCGCCTGCAAAGCCACCGCCGGTATACAGCACACGGTTGCCGCTGGCTGCGTGCATACAGCCGTAGATGCGGCCGCTGTTGCTGCCGGCAATGCCGCCCGCATACTGGTTTACCACCTGGATAGAGCCTGCGCGGTTCGTGGCGTTCTGGATCAGGCCCTCGTTGCGGCCTGCTACGCCGCCGCCCTGGGTGGTGGAGGAAACGGTCGTGCCGTTTTGCACGGTGATGGATATGCTGTTCGGGTCCCACGGGTCCTGGCCAATCGTACCAGATGCCGCATTCAAGCCCGCCACACCGCCGGTCTGGGTGGTGCCGCTGACTTTTACCGTCACGCTCCTGGCGGTGACGGTGCCCAGGTTATAGCCTGCCACGCCGCCGGTGGCGGTGATGCCGTAGACATTGCCGTTGGCATTTTCCAGCGTAATAACGCCGGATTTACTGTTATAACCAGCCACACCGCCGATGTCCAGCCCGCCGCGGATGCTGCTGCTTTCCGCCGGGGCGGAGTTGGTGATGGTGCCGTTGTTGATGCCCGCGATGCCGCCCAGGTAGCGGTAGCCCTCCTGCTGGTTGCCCATGGAGTTGACCATCCGGCCGTCGGTGATGGTGCCGTCGCTGACGCCGGTCAGGCCGCCTGCGGCCACGGGGTGCTGCACGCCGCCGTAGTTGGTGCAATTCTTCAGCGTGGTTTTGGCCGTGGTGCAGCCGATGATGCCGCCCGCAAAGTAGCCGTTGTGGTCGGGGTCCAGCTTGCCCAGCGAGACACCGCTGTCCAGCCTGTAGGCCCCGCCGTTGGCCGCGTCAGCCCTGGGGCTGAGGGCCAGGCCGCCGTAGGACTGTGCATGGCTCTGGTTGCCGTTGCTGGCGTTTTCCAGCGTGAGGGTGGTGTCGGCTGCGTTGTAGCCGATGATGCCGCCCACGTAGGCGTTGGCGTAAATGTTGAACTGGTTGCTCAGGCTCGTCAGAGTGATGGCACTGCCGCCAGGGTTCAGCGCCGGCTCGTCGAGGGCGTTGCCGCTGCTGAACTTAGGCAGCAAGGTCTGCAGGTCGGCCGCGATGGTGCCGTTCTTGTTCTGCAGGGCGTTTTTCAGCGTATCTGCGTTGACTACGCGGTTGTAGCCGATAATACCGCCCGCCACGCCGTCGGCCACGATGCGTCCGGTGCCGATGGTGGCGGCGTTGGCCGCCGCGCCGCCGGCGTTGACAAATTTGAATTCGTTCGCGGGCAGGTTGGCGCCGATGACGCCGCCCACAAAGTGGACGCCCTCGATGCGGTTGGCGCTGACCTGCACGGTGGGCAGGCTGGCCGCGCCGTTCAGGCCGATGACGCCGCCCACGCAGTCGCCGGTGGCCACGATGGTGCCGGTGACGCTGAGGATGGTGGCTTGGCTGTTTGTGATGGTGGCGGTGGCATCGTTGTAGCCCGCCACGCCGCCTACAAAGCTGCCGCCGTACAGCACCGCGCCCAGGACCGCGCCCTTGTCCTGCCAGCTGATCTGACCGTGGGTGCCGTTGCAGCCGACCACGCCGCCCACGAAATCGGCATAGCGGGGGGTGCCGTCCCCGGTCTGGCTCAACTGCTGCAGCAGCGCAATTTTGTTTTTATCCGTTACCTCAACAGTAGACATACTGTTGACGCTGTCCACCAGTTTGGCGGTCTCGTTTTTGGTGAGGGCCGTGCTGTCCTGCTTGCCCCAGGCAGCATCGTTGACGCCCGCAATGCCGCCCACGTAGGCCGCATTGGCGCCCAGGCCTGCCACCAGGCCCTTGTTGGTCATGTTTTCGATGGTGCTGTTCAGGCCGTTGACCGAGACGATACCGCCCACGTAACGGTTGCCGAACACATAGCTGTTGTTGGTGCCGCCGCTGGTGTACAGGTTGCTGCCCACAAAACCGCCGACAAAGCCGCCCACGAAGCTGCGGCCCAGCACATACCCGGACTCGGTGTAGCAGTTGGTCATCTGGACATCGCGGCCAAAGCCCACCAGGCCGCCGACAAAGTCGCCCTTGAGGGGGCTGTTCTCGTTCAACGTACCGTCGGCGTTATAGCCCACCTGCACAAGGTTGGTCAGGGTCGTCTCGCTCAGGCCGCTGCGGGTGGCGCTGTGGCACGCATCCAGTACAAGGCTGCGCGCATAGCCCGCAATGCCGCCGAAGAACTGGCCCAGCACGCGGCTTTGGCCTGCGGTACTGCCCTGGTAGTTGGCCCCGGCCAGCACGGTGCCCTGGTTGGCCAGGCCGGTCAGGGTGTTGGCGTTGCTGCCGTTCTCGGTGGTGGCGTACAGGTTGCCCGTGATGCCGCCCACGAAGGCATTGCCCACCACGGTGGACTTGTTGGTGATGTCCTTGAGGTTTTCGGCGTTCCCGGTGCCGGTCAGGTTGGTGGCGTCCAGTACACCGGCCACGCCGCCCACGCCCACGGCGCGCCAGAGGGTCTGGCTCTCGTTTTCGTTGGCGATGGCGTTATAGCGTGCTTTTTCTGCTGTATCGGCGCTGGTGCCGGTATCCGCACCGCTGTTGTTGGCGGCGTCCTTATCCTGGAAGATGCCCGCCACGGTGACGTTCTGGTCCAGCGTCAGGCCGGTGAGTTTGGCGCCGGTTTCGGGCATGGCAAAGCCGACGAGCCCGCCGACGCCGTGGGGTTCGTCTTTGTGCGAGGTGCCGTCCACCCGGTTCACGCCGGTGGTCTTGCTGCTGAAGGTCAGCACAGCGGTGACCTTGGCCTCAGCGCCGCGGCGGCTGCTGCGGTCGACGGTGCAGTTGGTCAGGCTGCCGGTGTCCACGCCCGCCAGCGCGCCCACCGACCAGATCTCGGTGCGGTAGTCGGGGTCGGTATCGGCCAGGGCCTGCAGGTATTGGGTGCCGTTGGCATCCATCGCCATGGCGGTGTCGGCGTTTTGCTCGCCTGCGGATCTGACCTCGGCGTTGATCTGCACATCGGGGTCGCGCAGGGTGATATTTTTCAGTGTACCGTTGTTTTCACCCACCAGGCCTAGGTAGTGGTCGCGGGCCTTGTAGGCAGCTTCACCGGCATATTTCCACTCCGCGGCAGCGATAGAGCTGCCCCGCAATTGCAGGTTGCTGATGACCGCTTGCCCGCTGCCGCCGGTGCTGCCGTTGAGGGTGACGTCCTTGCCGATGGCGGGGATGGTGGGCCAGGCCACGACCTCGCCGGTGCGGCTGGGCACCTTGGCCACAGGCTCCGCGTTCTTCTTCTCGGGCGAGCAGTAGACGGTGACGCTGCCGTCGGTCCAATCCAGGGCGGTGTTTTTACCCGTAAAGGCATATTCGCCGCTATTTACCCAGCGCAGGTTGTACAGGTGGCGGAAGTATTTCAACGTGCCGCCGTTTGCATTGCTGCCTGCGGCAAACAATGTATTTTCGGTATTGGACTGCTGCGGTTTGCTTTCGGTATAAAGATCCTGAAAGTTCGCGTTAGGACGTGCTTTCATCTTAACGTAAACATCTTTAGGGACATTGTCCGTCAGGCGTGTAATGCTGAACAGGGTGGTCTTGGTGGAGCTCAGGTCGGCACCGTCATTTTCGGCGGCGCGCAGCAGGTTGGCGTCGCACATGGCGTCCAGCGTCAGGATAAAGCGGCCCTTGCTGTAGCTGAGGGGGAAGGTGTAGTCCTGGTACGTTTCGCTCCAGCCGTTTCCATCAGCGTTGGGCCGGTACACCTTGATCTGGGCGTTGTTGTGGGTGGGGTCGGCAAGAACGCGGCTCCACTCGATCTCCAGCTTAAAGAGGGGCGCATTGGTCGTTGCATCGTAGAATTCAGCGTCATAAATGGTGTCGATGTCGCCGTTTTTGCTGTTGCCGCTCCAGTTTAAGGTCAGGGTCTCGTTGTTGATGAGCTGCGGGTTTTTGACTTTCAGGCGGGTCTGGCTCAGGGCCACCACGTTGACGGTGTCCTCGGCCGAGTAGTAGCCCACCAGTGAATCACCGCGGCGGTGGCCGTAGCTGCGGTCGTCAATAAGCATCGCGCCGTCGGCACCGTCATCCGAGGCAAAGCGCAGTTTATCGGACGCTGTATCGTAAAAAGCGGAGTAGACCTGCCCGGTCAGGCTGTCCACCTCCACCACAATGGACGCGTTGAAAAGCGACTCATCGTAGACGTAGGGGTCCAACAGGCCGCGCACCATCTTGCTGGCGTCGCTGTCGGGGTTCGCCTTATCATAGTACAACGCGTAGATCTGGCTGTTCAAGGCATTGGCTTTTTCCGCGGCTCCGTCACCGAACTGTTCGCTTAATCCATCAGCGCTGAAGTGGTCGCCCAGCGTGCCGACTTCGCGCAGCTCCGTCAAAAATGTATCCATATCGCCGCTGGTATCCTTGCGGGTCAGGGCGATCTGGGCGGTCTGGAACACGGTGCGGGCGCCGGATTCGTTACGTTCGAACCGGGCCAGGCGGACATAGGCGATCAGCCCGGTGCCCGCCAGGGCAGCCAGGATGCCAAGAATGAGCAGCACGACCATCAGCTCCACCATCGTGAAGCCCCGGGCGGTGCGCAGTTTTTGTTTGATTTCCTTTATAATAGGCAGCACAAATGTACCTCGTTTATATCCGGGCGGTCGACGAAAATCGACAGATTTTCCAATATAAGTAGGTTCATTATAGTATAACAGTTTGCAAGTTGCAAGAGGAAATATGGTAGTTTGCCTTGGCGGCGGGCACTAATTGTAGGGCTGCCCCTTGCCGCCGGTCAAAAAATTCCGTTCTTATATAACATAAAATTTGTCGAATCGCCTTGCATATTGTCGCAAGGTACAGTATACTTTAGTCTGTATAAAAGTGAAGGCAACTGAAGGGAGGCGGCGGGATGCTGTCTGATCGTATCGGCGCGAAAGTCCGGGGGGCCCAGGATGCTCCGCCGCTCTCGATGGCGGAAAAGCTGCTGTTTGCGTTTTGCGCCGCCGCGCTGGTCTTTGTCTGCCTGGCCGGCTATACCGAGCTGGACCGCCAGGGCAAGGCCCGCGCCGCGCTGACCCAGGTCAAGGCCGCCCAGCTGGCCGCCCGCGCCGTGTCGGCCCAATGCTACTCTGCCGGTACGCCGTTTGCCGACCAATCCACCCACGATGGCTTCGCTGAGGGCATCGCCGGACAAATCGAGACCCTGGGCGCTCTGCCCGGCGCTGTGACTCTGCTGCAGATCAGCGAGGACGGCTACACCGTGGAGCAGCTGCTCTACGCCGAGGGCGACATGCGCGCGCTGTACGACGCCGAGACCGGCTATACTGTCTGGCGGGCCGAGCAGCGCATCCGCTTTGACAGATCGGAGGGCGCGTGATGCTGCTGGTGGAAGGTCTGCTGGGGCTCATCGCGTTTTTGCTGGGGGCCGCGCTGTTCAGCTTTATGAACGTCGTGGCCTGGCGGCTGCCCCGGGGTAAAAATCCGTTGACCGGCCGCAGTTTTTGCCCGCAATGCGGGGCTGCGCTCACCGCTGGGGATCTGGTCCCGGTGTTCAGCTGGCTATTCCTGCGCGGGCGGTGCCGCCACTGCAGGGCGCCCATCCCGGTGCGCTACCTGTTGGTGGAGCTGCTGGGCGGCGTGCTGGCGCTGGGCTGCCGTTGGCGGTTCGGCACGGCCTACACGCTGGGCAAGGGGCTGTTCGGCATGCGGTGGCAGGGGCTTCTGGCCCTGGCGCTCTGCGGCGTGCTGCTCAGCATCGCGCTGATCGATGCCGAGACCCAGCTTATCCCCAACCGGCTCAACGCCGCGGTGGCCGTGCTGGCGGTGCTCAACCTGCTGCTCTCCCCTGCCCGGTGGGCCGGGGCGCTCATCGGCATGGTGTGCATCAGCGTGCCGATGCTGCTGCTCTGCCTGGCGATCCCCGGCGCGTTCGGCGGCGGGGACATCAAGTTAATGGCCGCTGCCGGGCTGTTTTTGGGCTGGCAGCATACCCTGTTGGCGATGTTTTTTGGCATTTTGGGCGGCGGATTTTACGGCATTTATCTGCTGGCCGCCCGCAAGGCCGACAAAAAAGACCACTTCGCATTTGGACCATTCCTCTGCGTCGGCATTGTGCTGGCGCTGCTTTTCGGCGATCCCGTGCTTGCATGGTACTGCCGGTTTTTATAACGTTTCATCGTATTTTCGGAGGTTTTCCATGCCGCGTTACCGCTACACAGCCACGGCGCTTTCGGGCAAGACACTGCACGGTGTCACCGAGGCCGCCAGCGCCGAAGCGCTGTACATCACCCTGCGGGAGCAAGACCTGTACATGACCGACGCCAAAGAGGTCGGCACCAATGCCAGCGTCTACCGCCCGCTGAAAACGCCGGAGCTGGCAGAGTTTTGCCGCAGCCTGGGCACACTGCTTTCGGCAGGCGTGCCGCTGGTGCGCGCGTTTCGCATCATGGCGGACGAGCGCGGCCTGAACGCCCGCACCAGGCTGCTGTACAACACCTTATTAAAAGAGCTGCGCAAGGGCGTGCCGCTTTCCGACGCGATGCACCAGTGTGCGCCCGCTTTCCCGGAGCTGCTCATCGCCATGACCCGCAGCGCCGAGGGCACCGGCAGCATCGACGCCAGCTTTTTGCGCATGGGCCGCTACTACGACCGTGAGCACAAGGTCAACCAGCAGGTGGGCAACAGCTTGATGTACCCCATCATCCTGTCGGTCATGATCGTGGGTGTTATCGCTATTTTGATGGGCTTTGTGGTGCCCCAGTTCATGCCCATGTTTGAGCAGATGGACTCTCTGCCGCTGCCCACGGTAATTTTGTTTGTTGTATCGGACTTTGTTTCGGCCAACTGGGTGCTTATCATTTTGGTCGCAGCCTTTTTGGTGGTGGGCGGCCGCATCGCGCTGGCCCAGCCCGCCGTGCGCCGCCAGTGGGACCGCATGCAGCTGCACGCGCCCGTCATCGGCAAGCTGAACCAGAAGATCTGCACGGCCCGCTTTGCCCGCACGCTGTCCAACCTGTATTCCAGCGGCGTTCCCATCGTAGCTACGTTGATTGCCAGCCGCGACGCCGTGGGCAACCGCTGGATCATCAGCCAGTTTGACGAGGTGCTGGACAAGGTCCGCGCCGGCAACAGCCTGTCGGAATCGCTGGCACTGGTGGACGGCTTCGAGCAGTCGATGTCCTCCTCCATCGCCGTGGGCGAGGAGACCGGCAAGCTGGACGAGCTGCTGGCCACCATCAGCGAGACGCTGGACTTTGAGGCGGAGGTCGCCACCAAGCGGCTGGTAACGCTGCTGGAGCCCATCATGATCGTCATCATGGGCGTCATCGTGGCGTTCGTGGTGGTCGCCGTCATCCTGCCCATCTACCAGTCCTACGGCACGATCGGGCAGTCGAGTTCGACGTATTGATGTTGTGTTTTCATTGATGTTTAGGATGTGGCTAAAGTAGCCACCCCTCAGTCACCTAACGGTGACACCGCTTACGCGGCCGAACCCTTCTGTCGCTACGCGACATCTCCCCGCACTGCGTGGAGTCCCCCTCAAGGGGAGCCTTTGGGAGGTTGCCGCTTGATTGGCTCCCCTTGAGGGGAGCTGGACGCGAAGCGGCCTGAGAGGTGGCCCCGAAGCCGCAAGGTTTTTCTAAAACTCCTCCTATCCATAAAGAGTCCCTTGAAGTCGCCCCCCAAAGCCGCTCACCTATCCTATATAAAAGGAAGAAGGTATCCCCCATGCGTTTGCCCCGCAATGATAAGCTGCTTGGCAATGCACGGGCGTTGCGCAGGGAAATGACCAAGGAAGAACGCCATCTCTGGTACGATTTTCTCCGTGGACATGTTCCACGCTTTACGCGGCAGAAAATTCTGGGAAACCGCATCCTAGATTTTTACTGCGATGCCGCCGCACTGGCCGTTGAGCTTGACGGCAGCCAGCATTACTCACCTGATGGAAAATTGTCGGATACCTTGCGCACGGAAGAGCTAACGCCTTACGGTGTACAGGTACTGCGTTTTTCCAATCTGGATGTCATGCAAAACTTTGAGGGTGTGTGTTTGTGCATTGAACGTACCGTGCGTGAGCGGATGCGGTAAATACTCTGCTAAAGTAGCCACCCCTCCGGCCACTACGTGGCCACCTCCCCTCAAGGGGAGGCTTTTAGAGAGGATGCCACTTGAATGGCTCCCATTGAGGGGTGACTCCCCACGGTGTGGGGAGATGTCGCGCAGCGACAGAAGGGTCCGGCCGCGTAAGCGGTCCCGCGCAGCAGGTGAGGGGTGGCCCCGAAGCCTGCACTTTTCCTCACACAAAATCTTCTAAAAAGGAGATCGCATCTATGCCCGTTTTAACCTCGCTTTATCTTTGCAACCGTACCGTATATGCGGCGGTGGGGGTGCCGGTGGCCAATGGGGCCAGGGTCACGGCGGCGTGCCAGACCGAGCTGCCCGAGGGCTGCCTGATCAACGGCATCATCACCAACGAGGCCGAGCTGACCGCTGCGCTGCAAGGCTTTTTTGCCGCCAACGAGCTGCCCACCCAGCGTGTGGCGCTGGCGGCGGGCGGCAGCCAGTTCAACCACCGGGTGCTGACCCTGCCCCGCATGAGTGAAAAGAAGCGCGCGGCCGTGCTGACGCGGGAGTTTTCCACCGGCGGCGCCGACGTGACCGCCCCGCTGGACGACTACATGCTGCTTTCCACCGACAAAAAGACCAAGGCCGACACGGTGCTGGCCACCCGCGTGGAGAGCGCGGTGATCGAAACTTACATCAACCTGGCCGCAGCCTGCGGGCTGAAGCTGTACAGCATCGACCTGGCACTGGCCGGGCAGATCAAGCTGGTGCGCGCCACCCCGGAGCTTGCCGGCAAGAGCTTTGTAGTGCTGCAATTTGACGGTGATTCGCTGATTGCAGGGCTGTACGAAAAGGGGCAGTACAAATACTCCACCCGCAGCCGGTTGTTCAATCCCCGCGGGACCGAGGCTTCGGGCACCGAGATCGGGCAGAAGCTTTCCGGTTTGATCCAGTTCCAGACCGCTGCCAAGAGCGAGCACCCCATTAAGGCCGTTTATTTCGGCGGCAGCACCGCCGCTGACTTGGCTGCCTGTACGCCGGCTTGCCGGGCTTTGCAGTTGGAGGTCGCCGCCTACCCGGAGACGGAAAATATCAAGCTGCCGGAAGGCATCCGGCTGGCGGATATTACTTTAGCGGCTGGCAATTTGATTGGTCGTTGATTTTTTGTTCGCGTTCAGCGGAAGCCGCCACCATGCGGCGGCTTCCTTAATATAATAGCATACTGTTTTTAGGCCTTCCTTTTTGTGACCAAAAAGGAAGCGAAAAAGTCTCGCTGTTGCGAGGCAG
>ERZ1034980.926-NODE-926-length-18869-cov-13.653290_pt1 | contig 18869 bp, 23 predicted proteins | sample MGYA00520622_ERZ1034980 | MGnify/ENA primary metagenome ERZ1034980 (study PRJEB33766, sample SAMN09781791) | gut metagenome | biome: gut microbiome | host: Homo sapiens | place: Madagascar | study: EMG produced TPA metagenomics assembly of the PRJNA485056 data...
GTATTATACATCATTTTAATTTACTTGTCAAGTGTTTTGCAAATTATTTTTATTTATTTTGCATTAAAAAAAGCCCCTGCCATCAGGCAGGGGTATTGTCATCTGTATATATAGATGCAGACATTCGTTTTTTTATCTCGCGGATGCTGCGGCTGACAGTTGCGGGCGACATGCCCAGCGTCATGCTGATCTGCACGATGCTGTAACCACGCCAGAGCAGGTCGAAGACCTGACCTAGCCGGACGTGAACGTCAAAGCCGCAGCGGCGGGCGATCTCCTCTTTAGTGCGCCTATCAAAATCAAGGCGCACAGAAAACCGCCTCCCTTATCCCTCCTTGGGCTTGTCGTAGGTCATCGCCTGCGCGCTGTCGCTGATACCCTTGGTCGTCGGGTCGGCGATCACGCCGATCATGCCCAGCACCGTCAGGATCGCGTTGACGGCAGTCAAAAGCGCGTCCTGCTGCACCGTCGGCGTTACGCCAAACAGCGCCAGCAGGTTATAGACAAACGCGATCACCAGCGCCAGAAACGACGCCAGAAACGTCTTGTTGCGAAAGCGTACCAACCAGTTAATCCTCATACCTTGATATCTCCTTTCAGGTCCCGCACATCATGTTGCAGCTCTTTGACCTCGCCCTCAAGCTTGTACGTCCTCTCGACGATACTGTTGTGCTTGTTGACCTTATTCTCAAGCTGCTGGATGCGATATTGCATCAGCTTATTGGATGCAAGCACGCCTGCAAGGCTGCCGACCGCGCTTGCAACCGCCGGAAGCCACGTCATCAAATCCACCTGTCCCTCACCTCATCAGTCATTTGTAACCTTCCACCGCCCGACCAGCGTGATATACACGCCGTCACTCCTGCGCAGGGTCGTCGTGTTCGGCGCTTCGCCGCCCGTCTCGCCCCGGTCTCCGCTTTCCCCCGCATCCTCAACCAGATACTCGCTGGACATGTACCCGGCTTCGCCGCTTGCCAGCGCGCCGAAGACCCAGCCCGTGCCGCCCGCCTCGCGGATGACGTTCACCCGCGCGCCATTCGCGGCCTTTGCGATGATCTTTGACCGCGTGCTTGCGCCCTCGCGGACGTTGAGATATCCGCTGGTGATGCTCACCGTCGCATTGCCAAAAATCTTTTCCGCTTCGCTCACTTCCGCCTTTCCTCCTTCCGAATAGTCCACCTCAATCATCCGATGCACCCCGAGCCCATTCCACCCCGCCTTCGCCGTCAGCGCGGTTTCGACCACGCTGCCCCGGCTCTTGCTTGAGTGGACGACCGTGCCCTGCTCCGTCACCAGCCCGGTGTGGTTCACGTCGCCCGTGCCCACGCCCATGAACGCCAGCATCCCCGGCTTCGCGCCGAAAATGCCCGTCTGCCGCCAGATCAAATGGCGATACTTCGGCACGCTGTCAAAGCTGTTCCAAAGCTCGTTCGTGCCTGCCGTCGTGTAGCGCTTGTCGCCGCCCGGCGCTGTGCGGATGACCTTCTTAATGAGGTTGATGCAGTCCAGCTCGCTGTACACCGTCCCGATCAGCCCCCGCGCCGCGCGGATGGCCGCATCCGCCTGAATCAAAGGCTTTCACACTCCTTCCGCCTTTATCCGAGCATGTGCCCTCTAAGGCGATGAAACTTTTTGAGCTCTCGTCTTCTGGCGCGTGCGTATTCCCGGATAGCCTCATCGGTCGGCTCAGTATGCAGGCACTCAACAAGATATCTGATTGCCCATCCTCGCGCCTGCTGTTTTCGTTTTCTGTACTCCATTTTGCTTTTCATTTTTCAGTCCCTGGTTTTCATACATCGTCAAAACCCGCTTGTTTTCATAAAAGTTTGCCCCGCCCATGTGAGCGGGGCGTTGTCGGTTATTCTTCTACCAGCTCCGGCAGACCCGCGTCAACCAGCAGCTCCTTGACCTGATCCTTGAGCTTCGCCGGAACGTCCTTGTACGCCGTCTTGCCCAAAATCACGCGCTGAGCAAAAAACATAGCCATCATCGTTTCACCCTCCTTTCCTATTATTTTCAGCAAAAGCCCGATAGCAAGGTCACGCATAGACAATACTTGCCATCTCGGCCATGCAGTCCTCTAAAAAATCGTTGCGCTCACTAAGCGCCTTAATTTGAGCTTTCATTAGAGTTTTTTCTTTCTCTTCTTGCGTCGGTTGTGGTTCAACCGGTTCCGGCACTTCTGGCTCAACGTATATGCTTCCGTCATCAGAAAGCTGCACTGCATTATCGAGTACACGGTAAACGGTCGTATAGCCGCCGAAATCGCCGAGCTGGGTCACGCCATCCATGCGCCACGTCGTAAACCCTGTTATCGGCGCGTCAGTGATTCCGCCAAGTTCAACGACATGATTATTGATGCGCGCAAACGACACATCATTCATGGCGGTTGCACCGTTAAATTTAATTTTTATCATGGCACATCTCCTATTTATACTGTATGGGCTACCATGTATACATCCCCTCTACAACCGGCGTTATTATTGGTTGTAATCTGCACTTTTCCGTTGACGTAACCCGTAATTTCTGCCGACCAATCGCCGGATAGAGGGATTGTTTTAACTGCATACGAGTCATTGTAATATATTAACATATACATACCGTTATTGCTCCCAAAGACGATATGGCCAGCGATTAAGATATATATGTGGTAGTTGCTTGGCAAAATAAAACTCGTCGCTTGATTAGTATCCAGTGTAAATTCTGCCACGTGTTTTATATAACCAAGGCGGTTGACTAATTCCTTCGCTGCTCCCGCTGACGCAGCTTTGTTGTCTAAATTGGTGCTTGCTTCGATTTCCTCCAACGTCAGCACGTCTGTATACGCCACTTTATCGGTCTTTAGCTGATTAAGCGCATTCCCCGTCGCCTTTGCGTCCGCAGCCTTTCCCGCCTCGGTCAATGTTGCGTCTGTGCCGGACAACGCCCCAACATCCGCCGCCGTCGGCATCCAGTCGTCAGCACGCGCCCCCACGTCTGCCGCCGTCAGCTCGACCTTGCCCGCGCTGTCCGGCGCCTTGCCGTTGATCGTCAGGCTGCCCAGACTCCCCGTGTCGCCGCGCGGGATCGTCAGCTCGATCACCGGTGCCTCTGCCGTGCCGGTCTGCTTGACGCTGGCTGCCGTGCCCGGCTCGCCGGTCTTGACCTGCACCGTGATCTGAGGCGTTGCGCCGGGGTCGCCTTTATCGCCCTTCGGAAGGCCAAGCACGATATTGTAGTGCCCGTCCACCTCGGTCAGCTCTGCCGTCGGTGCAGCGCCAGCCGCGAGGCCGGTCGCTGAGATGGTCATATCGTTGATCTTGGTGGCAGCTTCCGTGGCAGTATTAGCCGCGGCTTTTGCCGCGGAAGCGCCATCCGTCGCCTGCCCAGCCGCGTTTCTTGCGTCGCTCGTCGCGCCATTAGCGGCCTCGATAGCCGACGCGACTTGCTTCAGCGCGTCGCCGACCGATGCAGCAGCACCCTCTGCCTTTTCCGCGGCCGCATCGCATCGAGCGATAGACGCCATAATCTCGTCAAGGCTGGGTATACGCTTGCCCTCGTCCAGGATGTCGTCCCCAGTCTGATCGATCGCCATGACAGCCATGCGCGCAACCGCCACACTCGCTCCGTCCCTGGTCACGCGGATCATGCAACCAACCGGACCGGGGATATTGGCCGCATCCGTCGGCAAAACTGCCTTCACCGCGCCTCCGCTCTCTATCGTTGCCGCGCTATATGTAGTGCCGCCGCTCCCGTCCTCAGACAAGGCGCGCGCACAGTAGAGCGATGCGGTCGCTCCGGCCAAGTCTACCGGCACGCCGTTTTTTTTAATTGTCACGATCCAGACCAGCGCCTGCACATCGCCCTTGACGAGCGGCTGATCCCGCACGAGGACGGGGTTGCTTTGCGTTAGCTCGATCGTCTGGCGTTGTGTAAATCCCTCCATTTTTGCCATCCCTCCTTAATAGTCTCCTGCCCCGCGGGACTGAATAAAGACCTGGAAAAACAGGTTTGCCGTGATCCGTGTCAGCGCATCCGGGACAAAGGAGACCTTGTGCCATGTGCTGCGCGTCACGCGCCCGTCAGCGTTGGCCGACATATACTTGGCGATGTCGATCTCTTTTTCATCGCCAACATCCTCGGCGGGTATCTCTTTGCCGTCCACCTTGATGGTCACGGTCTTCGCGCGGCTGCCGGTATAGATGCCGTACTCGATGTCATGCGTGTGCTCTGGTATCTTGACGCTGTGTCTGTGCGGCTCTAGGTCAAACCACATCGAGGGGATCACATGCTCATGCTGGATGTCATGCACATGCGGCATATCATGCGCGTGAGCAAAATCGTGGCTGTGAGTGCCGTTTTCACCAGTGGCCGGCTTTCCGCTGCCGCCCTGCGCATCATATGCGCCCGTCGTCCAGAGCGTGCCGCTTTCATCGACCTCGCCCTCCGGCGTAACCTGTATGGACTTATTGCCCGAGTAGATGCCGCCAGTCGCTCCCGCACCGGCAGACAGGCTGTGATTGTGCGCGATAGAGTAAGTCTTTGGCGTGCCGGTAAAACTATGGCTGTGCGACGCGAGCGCATGGACATGCGCAAAATTATGGCTGTGGTTTCCGGCCTTGTCCGTCGCCGTTTTGACTCCGCCGAGGTAGTCCTTCGGGCCGCCGGTCAGCGATACTGCGCTGCCATCAGCGGCGTCCATCGGACCGCTGGAGTATTTTACGCCAATGGAGATCGTCTGTGCCGGTATCGTCACCGTGCCGCCTCCGCCCTCCTCGCTCGTGCGCGTGCTGCCGCCGCCGGACTTGGCCAGCCTGGCATAACTCCGATACGCCTCGATTTGCCATTTGAGCAGGCAGCGGTTGATGCGCAGGACATTGCCGGGCACATAAAAAGACATCTCCAGCGGATGATCTGCGTCGCAACTGTCCGATATCTGCATACTGTACAGATTGGTCGCGCCCTGGCTGTACAGCTCCTGCACGCCGATCTTGTCCAGTATCTCGTTAAGCTCCTCAGCCGTGTCGCGCACGCTGCTGTCCAGCGTCAGCTTGACGCTGCCGGGGTCGCCCTCCATGTCGGTCTTTTCACGGCCGGTCACGCGCGTTTTGATCGTCTCGCCGAGTGCCTCGTCGAGGATCAGCACACGGTCGCCAACCTGGGCGTTGTCCCAGTCCTCTCCGGTCAGCTTGTGCAGATCAACGCAGGTCGCCTCGTAGGAGACCTGCGGACGCTTCCCGTTCTCCAAAATGGCGCGCATCCGCGCCAGCAGCGTCGCCGGATCGGTCTGCCGGAGATCGGCGTGCAGCCCGACGCGCACACCGTAGCGCGCCATTGTCTCCGCGTCCGCGTCGATGTAGTCCTTCCCGCCGTTGACGGAGGAGACAGTCAGTTGATTGTCGCCCTCGCCATATCCACGGCCGACCAACCGCGTGACGATCCGCCCGTCGATTGTGCGCCGGATGGCGGTAACGTTGCGCCCGTAGACCAGCGGCCGCGTCGCCTCCTGCCCGAGCTTCTGCAGCCGGATCGTCCAAGGCTTTTCCCGCGCGTCAAAAACAAATGCGTACTCGTCCACGAGCACCTCGCCCAGCGACATAATCGCCTCAAGCAGCGTCACGTCCTCAAAATTGTACTGGTATTGGTCGGCAAAATCGCACGCGCCCAGTTCCCAGCGCGCCGTCGATTGGCGCGCGAGGATGTAACCCAGCACCCAGCGCGTGTCAAGCTCCGTCCCGCCAAGCTCGTGGTGGCCGATCAGCATGTCGTCCAGCAGCGTGCACTCCGCGCTCTCCAGCTCGTAGGTCACGGTCGCGCCGCTCTCTTGCTCGGCGTGGACAGCCGACTTGACGCGGTAAAGCCCAACATAGTCCTCCCCATCCGTCAACCGCACCCAGCTTGTCGGCACGTCGATCAACTCCGTGACCGGATCGCCCGCAGCCAGCTCCAGCGTCGCCGTGTCCAGCTCGTTAAGGGTCTGCTTGTAGCCGCAGCGGATCGCCGTATCGATTGGCGCTTTGAGCGTCATGCCGTCGCTCTCCATCAGCTCGATCATGCAATCCACCTCCCGCGCAGATAAGCCGTCACGACAGCCTCGCCGCCGGTCAGCATAATGCCGATGCTCTGCCCGCGCGTCACCTTCAGCCGTTTCCAGGCTTTGACTGCGCCAAAGCGCTGCACGCCGTCCACGCTGAGGATCGGCGGAAGATCTGTCCTCGCGTCCCCCGCCTCGTAGCGGATCGTTTGTCCCGCCGCCGCGTCGAGTCCGGACAGCGCCAGCGACTTACCGCCGACCACGATGGTCGCCGCCGTCACCTTGCCGCTTGTGACCTTGATATCCACGCGCAGCGGCGCGGCAACGTCCGTATCAAAGCCCGCGCGGATGGTCGCCTTCCCGCCGCCGGTCGTGGCGGTTGCCGTTTGCGCGTGTGTCGCATAAGCAAGCCCCTGCAAGGTTGCGGTCAGTTGGATGCAGCCGTCCGGCCAGCTCTTTCCGTCCAATTCCGCGGCCTTGTCAAAGCTACAGATGCGGTAAACCTCCGGGTCTCGATCAAGGATCATCCTGCCGCGCTGTGCGCATAGCCAGCCGACAATCCGGCGGCAAAATGTCTCGTCCGCCTCGCGTCCGTCCATCGGCGTCAGCGTCACCTTGCGCGTCACGCTCTTATAGCTGGCCTCGCCGATCTCCGCCTCGATGCCGCCGGGCAGGGCGTACAGGTTGCGGCTGATCGTCGTGCCGATGGTCGTTGTCTCCCCAAAAAAGGCATGCGCCCCAAAATCTCGGCAGCTTTTACCGGCAAAAGTGAAATCGTCGTACACCTTACCACCCCTTTCGGCTGGCGCTCTGGCCGCTGACGGTCGCAGACGATCTGGTGGCGATCTGTTGGCTCACGCCCTCGGCGACGACGCGCCCGGTGCGCTGTCCGTCAAAGTACAATCCCATGCCGTCCAGCGCCCCTCTGACGGCCTCGGCGATATCATTAGCAGAAATACCCATACCGCCGCCTTGCGCGTCTCCTGCGGGCGAATAGGCCGCCCTCCGCGCGTCATAGCCGCCGCTGAAAGCTTCCGCCAGCGCGCTGCCCGCCCGCGCGACGCGATCATCCGCCTCGTCAAAGGCGTCCAGCAGCCCCTCTACCGTGTATTCGCCGGCCTCGGCCATTACTCGGCTTGGGCTGTGTATCTGCATCGTCGTCGTATAGCCGCGCCGAAAAGCGCCGCCGATGCGCTTGCCCGCATTGTACATATCGCTTTCGCGCGCGTTAATCGCGCCCAGCAGTCCCTCCACGCTGTCATCGCCGACCTGCGGCAAATCGACGAGTCCGGAGTCTGTGCCGTATACCGCAGCCGCTCCGATCGTCTCGCCCGCGTCTTGCATATCCGGTTCCATGTCCGTGATCGCGTCCACGCCCGCCTGCGTCAGGTCTTCGGCAGCGGTCTGCATGTCGGTGTCTTTCTCGGCAAGCGCGTCGGCCGCAGACTGTCCCGCCTCCGCAGCCGCATCTGCCATCTGCGTGGCCAGCTCACCAATTTGCGCGATGATCTCGTCGTGCTTACTCATCAGCTCCGCAGATTTCGCAAAATCTCCGGCCATGTCGGACTCCATGATCTGCGTGTTGATATCGTCAAGCTGCTTTTCCAGCTCCGATCTTTGCGCAGATAGCTCCTCGACGCTCGTCTTTGTCGTGGTTTTTGCCTGCTCCGCTTGCTCGACCATCGCAAGGTAAGCTTTTTGCCCCTCGTCATATCGCTGCGCTGCGCCGGTCGCCACCTCATCGACAGCATCTTTCACCGTCTTCCCCAATCCGTTCCAGACAGTTCCCGTTTCATCAATATTTTGGTTTAGCGTCTGCAAAACATTTTTTCCCACTTCTAAGGCTGGCGTAACAGCTTCGCTGGCCTCCTGCGAGACACGCTCGATTGTTCCATGCAGCGCATCGTTAAGCGTGTTTGTTTTCGCGATCATCGCGTCTTCGGTCGCGCCCGCCACATCGCCGACCTTTTGATAGCCCGCGAGGATGGTATCGACAATCTGGCCGTTGGTCTCCGTCCAGATTTTATCGCCAAAAAGCGTCTTGCCCAGCTCGTCCCGCTTGGCCTTATCCTCAATGCTTTGCAGACCCGTCAGCACACGCTGGACAGCTTCAGACGCTGCGTCGCCGCCCTCTCTCATCTTGGTGGGGATATCGGCAGTTAGGAGGTTAAGGTCTTTGAGTGCTGTTTTGCTATCCTCGCTGCCGCTTGTGAGCGTCTTAACAAAATTTTCAACCCCCTTATTGAGGTTGCTGTCTTTGCCAAGCGTCTGGTCGTTGCTCGCGCTCTTGAGCGCGCTGTACATATTGTCCGCGTCATATCCAAGCTGCTGGTAGACCTGGCTGTAATCCTCGTAAGCGTTGAGCATCTGCGCGCCGCCATCGGAAAAATCTTGCATGCCCTTGGTCATCAAATCCAGCGCGTGATCCCACGTAATGCCGTAGGCGTTGACCATGCTCGTCGCGCGGTTGATCGTGTCCTGTGTGCTCTGGCCAAAGACCTGGTCGAGCGTGATGACCTCGTTGGTGATGCGGGTGATGTACTCGTCGTCCGTGATACCGGCGTTTCCTAGTGCCGTATCGACCGCGGCCACGTCGCTGACCGTCTGATCGCCGCTGCGCTGTCCGGCCCATCGGCGATCCACCTCATCCTTGATCTTTCGGCGTCGCTCGGCCACCTCCGGGCTGCCTGCCAGCGCGAGCGCCTGCGCGTCCTCCATCTCGCCCTGCATGGCCTCTCTAATTGCCCACTTAATGCCCTCTTTCATTTTATCGAGCACCGTTTTGCCGATTTCGAATTCAATTAGTTTTTTCCCGACCACGTCGCCGATGCTGGCCGCCAAATCCTGCACGTCGCCCTGTGCCTGCTGGGCGCTGTCGCCGATATTTTCGAGGCTTTTTGCCGCGCCGTCGAGCCCCTCGCCGGTCTGCCCGCTTGCGTCCGTGATCGCATCCAAGCCATCCGTAAAGTCGCGCATCTGCGTCTCCGTCTTGGCCATCTCCACGCGCGCGTTGTTGATTTTTGTGCGCAGCTCGACCGCCTGGCGGCTGTTTTTGCCGTATGCGTCCTCGACCTTGTCCAGCTGCTCCTCCATCAAGGCGAGGCGCTGGCGCTGCTGCTCAAGGCTCAGGTTGAGCGCCTCCGTCTGCTGCGCGGTCGTGCGCGTCGCGCTGTCCGCGTTGGCATATTCAGCCGCGGCTACGGAGAGCGCCGACTTGGTTTCTTTGAGCTGGCGGTTGATATCCGCCAGCGCCGCCTTATACTGTTTCTCGCCCTCGATCACGATCTTGGTGCGGATCGTCGTGTCGCTCATCGTCTGTCACCTCCATCATGGACAGTCTGCGAGGCTGCCCATCCGTCTGGGTGCGCTGCCTTCTGCCTGCTTACGTGTAAGCCTCAGCACCGCCGCCGGAGATAATCGCCAAAACTCATCGACGCTTATGCCCGCGCCCAGCGCGGCGCGCATCATGCGCCCCCATGGCAGATTATCCGACGGCCTCATGCGTTTTTTCCCTGCCCGCCTTTGCCCGCCTCAATTGCAGCCATCGCCGCATTGACAATATCATCAGCCTGCTCAAGCATCTCGCGATAGGTCACATGCGCGTCAAAATCCGCAAATGCGATCCGCTGCCGTCCGGGCACATGGTCGCGGATTTCCGCCGACGCGATTGCGCCCCAGCACAACGCGCAGAGTGCGCCAAAGATTTTTTGATGCGCCTGCGTCAGGATGCCCAAATAGCCCATCCGCACGCCCGTCGCCGCCGAATAACAAAGCTCTGTCCGCCTGATCTGCTCGTTATCAAATCGCAGCTCGTAAGCCCTGCCGCCGAGTTCAACCGTGATAACCGGCGCGTCAATATCCATTACCTGCATAAGATTCTCCTCCTGTCCGCCTGCGGGGTCATGCCCCCGCGATCGCGTATAAAATCAAGCGGCAAAGCCTCGCGTTGCCGCTTGAAAGGGTTAGATCGTCGCCAGACCCGCCGTGAGAGTGGCCAAATCCGGCACCGTCGCAAAAAACGTCTCCGGCGTCTTGGTTTTGTTGGCCTCGAGCGCCGTGTCGCAGATGACCTCAACCGGCCGCATGTACGCACCGTTGCCGATGCTCATGCGATAGGCGACGCGCGTGCCCGCGTGCTCCAGCGTCGGGATCGTGTAGCTGATGGTGTCGTCCTCCTCGGTGGTGGCCGTCACCTCGCCCTCGGAAAACTCACCCTGCAAAATCCAGCGCATGACCATCGTGCCGTCGTCGCGCGTCTCGCACACGCCAACCGCACACTTGGGCTGTGCCTTGTCGCCCAAAATCTCAATGCCCTTGTCCATCACGTGGCCGAGCACTGCCGCGCGCTTTTCGGCAACCATCCGCGGATAGCTGATCTTGGTGGTCATGCCGGTCAGCATCTTGCGCTTGCGGATCATCCGGTTGCTGGCAGCCTGTTTCCCCTCGGCGTAGATCGGCGTCAGACCGACCTCCGTGCTTTCACAGGCCAAAAAGGGCGTGTCATATGTCGGCGGGGTCGTGCTGGTGCCCTCGCTTGTCATCAGCGCGATGTATGTGTCCGATACGCCGGTATACAGGCCGAGCGCCTGCAACGCGGTCAGATCGGCGTTAAAAGTAGGTTCTGCCATTTATTTTTCGTCCTCCTTTACATTTCGCGGGTCGTAACGCAGCTGGAGCACCAGCCGCACATGTTGTGCGTAGATGGCCTCTTGCGCGCTATCCTCCGCGTCAGTCAACTGGCGGCAAAAGAGCAGCGCCGCCGAAGCGTACAGTTTGGGCGCGCAGTCCGCCATCACGTCGTAGACGCCAGCAGCGCGCAAGCTCTCCACGGCCGCCTCCATGTTGTCCATGGCCTCCAGGTCAAGCTCGCTGCCCTCATCCACGCCACGCAGATAGCGGCGCACGCGCTCCTGACCGCCCAGATAGGTGTCAATCAGCGTCCGCGCGTCCATGCCTCACGCCTCCCCTGTCAGGCCGCCTGCACGTCCACGATGCGCAGCAGCTCCGGCTGCTCGATCTGGATGTCGTAGTAGGTGGACAGGACAAAGTCGGTCGTGCGTGCCTTGGCATGACGCTCCGTCTCATAGGCAATCGGGCTGTCGTAGTTGAGGTGGATCGTCTTGAGGTTGCCGACAATCGGCTTATCCACATAGCTGCTGATAACCGGAGTAAAGCCAATGATCTGGCGGGTCGGATCGCTGAAAAGCGCCACCGCGCCGTTGGCCAGCGTCTTAATCATGCCCATCCAGTCGCTCATCTTGAGCGCGACCTTGTAGACGCCCTGCGGGCGGGTCGGAAGCTCGGAGAGCGCCGTCATAATGCCGTCCAGCAGGTCGGTCTTGCTGGTCGTGGTCTTCACGCCGACGCCGCTGTCGTAGACGCTCATATGGGTGTAGTTGCCGGTCGCGCTCTTGGCAAAAATGCGCTTGCACAGGCGGGCACGCATCATCTCGGCGTGGCGGGTGTTGATGTAGCTCTCAATGGCGGTGTTGGTGTCCGTCAAGAGGCTGTTGGGCACGGTTACGGCCTTGGCATACGGATAGCGGCCAAAGGTCAACATGCTGGCGGTCAGGGTCGCATCCGGCGCATCCGTACCGTCGGCCACATCGTCGCCGTCCACGTCGGTCGTCGCCACCTTGGGCATCTCCAGCCCGGTGATGCTGGTCGTGGTGATTTCCGCGAGGATGCTGTCATCATCGACGATATCGCGGATGATCTGGTCGCTGACGTTTTTCGGCAGCAGGTAGCCGCCATTTCCGGCAGCGCCGCCAGTCGTCACCGTCGGCAGGCTCAGGGCGTTGATCGTCTCCTGCGGGATAGCCGCGCCGGTAATCAGCGCGCGGTACAGGCCGCCAAGCGCCTCGGCGTTATGCTGCGCGACGCTCTCCAGCGTGCGGTTAAATCCGGCCGCCACGCGGCCGGCCTGCGCCTGCATTTCAGTCTGCGCGGCCTCCATCGTCTGATCGTAGAGCGCCTTTTTCTCGGCAATCTGGTTGTAAATTGCCTTGCCGTCCTCGGCTTTCGCGCCGTCCGCGCCGACCTTATCAGCCAACTGGCCGCGCAGCGTCTTGATTTCGCCCGCCAGCGTCTGCGCCTGCGTCAAAAGAGCGTTGACGTCCACCTTGGCCCATACGCGGGCAGTCGTCTGCTTCGCCAGATAGCGCATACGCGCGTTCATCTTTTTCATATTTTCGTCCTCCTCACATGTCGGCGATCAGCGCATCGGCCATCGCCAGATAGTCGTTTTTATCCTCGTCGCCCGCCGGTGTCAGCTCGGAAGGCTTCGCCGCCGCTTTTCGCGGCGCGATATGCAGCGCCGAGCGCACGCGGCGCACATCCTCGACAGACATGGCAACGTAGCGACCGCGCATCGCGGCCAGTGCCTGCGTCTCCTCCGCGTCGTCCTCTTCCGCCGGGTCGATGATCTCATCGCACAGACCGACGGCCAGCGCCTCGGTCGGGGACAGGTAGCGTTCAGCGTCCAGCATGGCGCGCAGCTCTTCTTCGGCGCACGTTGCCCGCTGCATGTAGATGTCTGCCATGATGCTGCCGACCTCGTCGAGCACATCAGCCTGCTTGCGCATCTCCGCAGCATTGCCGTAGGCCATGCTCCACGGGTTGTGGATCATCATCATGCTGGCGCGGCACATCTGGAGCTTGCCGGGATCGGCGGCCATCGCGATATAGCTTGCCGCGCTGGCCGCAAGCCCCATCACGCGCACAGTCGTCCCGCCCTTCCGGGCGGCGAGCATGTTGTAAATTTCAAAGCCGGCAAAAACGTCGCCGCCGGGGCTGTTAATTGACACCACGATGTCCTGCCCCGCGTGCGCATCGAGCGCCGCGCGAAAGGCTTTGGGCGTGACTGCGTCGCTGTACCAGTCCGATCCGGTATCAATCACGCCGTCGATGACCAGCGTCGGCGTGTCGCCATCGTCGATCCACGCATAAAATGGTTGATTTTTCGGCATTTTTAATCCTTTCCGGCGGCGCTGTTGTGCTCACCGTTAATGGTATTGATGTCAATCGTCGCGCCCTTGGCGACCAGATTGACCGGCGCAAGGTCTTTGCTGACCAGCAGCGTATCGCCGCCATCCTTTGGCGCAAGCCCCAAATCCGCCCGCGCCTCGTTGGGCGTGAGCTGGCCGTTGCGGATGCGCGTCTGCACCAGATTGGCGCGCGCCTGCGCGTTGGCCTTGAGGTATGCGTCCACCTCGACGTCAAAACGCCATCCGTCCGCGCGCTCCTGCGGCGTCAACAGCCACCAATCAAGCTCCTGCTTCCACTCTTCAATGCGCGGCAGCATCGTCGTCGTCAAAAACTCGAGGTTTTGCTCTTCGGCCGTGGCTTTGCTTTGCGCGCCGCTGTCGCCCAGCAGTGCAGCGGGCATACCGTAGACCATTGCCACGCGCGACCTCGTGATCTGATCGGCTGTCTTTGTCCCCGCATCAAAGGGCGACGTGGTGACGTTGGAGAGCTTCACGCCGGACTCCAGCGCCAAAACCTTTCCGCCGCTCTGCTTGTACAGGGCGAGGGTCTCCTCCACGCTCTTCTGTCGGCGCTCACCGGCCAGCGTCGTGGGGTACTCCAGGACGATGGCCTTATTGATGCTTTTGAGGTTTTCGAGGCTAAACGCCTTGACCTCCTCGTTATATTGGATCGACCCGCGCAGCAGCGAAACAGGATCGACGCTTGTGATGCCATCCGTGCTGGAAAACAATAGCGGCATAACAAAAAAGCGAGGTAAATACTCAACCTCGCCGTCATCCCGCTGGATAGCGTACCAGACCTCTCGGGTCACATCGTCGATCAGCGGCGTCACGCGCGACGCATCCACCGGCTCAATCGCCGCGAGCCGAAAAGCGTCGTCATACCGTTTGACCGCGTAAGCGCGGCCCAGCGTGTTGCGGCCGATCTCCATGGCCAGCTTAAAGGCATAGGCGCTCTGGCGCGCATTGGCGCGCACGCCAACCAACTGCGCCCGCGGATCGTCCACCACGCGCTCCCAGCCGTGCATCAGCACGATGGGCATCAGCGCAAAAGCCTTGCTGATGCGGTTGATCGCGCCCGTGATGACATCGCTGGTCGCCATCTCCATTTGCGCCCGCGAATAGGTCTGCGGCCACAGCAGGCGCGCACTGTCGCGCGGCGCGTCCCGCGCCCTTTTGCCCTGCGCACGCGTCCGCTTTGCGGGTGTGCGTGTCGTCTTGCTCATCCTTTGTCGTCCTCCTTTGCCATCAGGTCATAAGGCTGGCCGTCCGCATCCACGCCAAACCCGCGTGTAGCAGACAGCGGCCAGTAGTGGCGCTTCTGCTCGGCCACATAGGTCTCAGGGCCGAGCGCGTCAAGCGTCCATCCTGCCTTGCGCAGCGCATGATAGAGCGCAAAACGCGCCTTTTCCGCCTCCGCGAGCGCGTCGCGCGTGCGGATCACGACGAGATCATAGGTAACGCGCACACGTATAGGCCGATTTCCGGCGCTCTGTCCAAAATCATCTGCGCGCGGCCGATATCCGATTGCCACGCCGTCCAGTTTGGCCGTATAGGGCCAGTGTCCATACGGCAAGCCGACGCCTTTCAGCGCGCGGCCGATGCACTCTTCCGGGGTCATGCCATCCCTCCTTGCAGCTCCATGATGATGGAGTTGACTTTTTTTGTCGCTTTCCGGGTGCCAGCCTTAAACCATCGCCGCGCAGCCATATCTGTGCGGCCATACTCAAGGACAAAGCCGACGGTTTCAGCGCGCCGCGGCTTGCCGCGCGTGCCGGTATATGTGCCCTGCGGCCAGACCTCGATCATCGCCGCGTCGCCCGTAAAGAGCGTGGGGCCAGGCTTGACCATGTCTTCGAGCGGCACGCCGGGCTTTTTGCCCTTAAATTTTTTTGCACCCTCATTTTTTACGCTTTCGGCTGTCACCTCCGCGGCCATCTCAATGACCTTGCGGATTCGCCCATCAAGCGTCGCGTCGTTTTTAAGCTCCTGGATCATCAGGCCGTTAAGGCCGTCCACCACGATCTTGGCCATCAGATCACCACCGTGTGCTTGCTCTCAGCAAGGGACGCGCGCGCCTTGATCCAGCGGCCGTCATTGTAGACAGCGTCGCGGTTGCGTATCTCATACTCGCCGCCATGCCACACAATAACATCATCCTCCAAAAGTTCACGCGCCCGCAGGGTAAACGTCTTGGTATGCAGCACGCCTGCCGCCTCGGCGGTATCAAACTCTTTATCGCTCTCATCGCGCACACAGGCGCTTGTGACGGCGACTTCCCGGTACAAATCCGGGTCATAGCCGCCATCGTTGGGGCCGATGCGCCGCAAAATGCGCACCGTGTGCCGCAGCATGTTGCGGCGTTGATCTCCTGCCATAAGCTCCCCCTTATAGGTCAAAAATGATCGGTCGGCTGTCTCGATAGCTGTCGCCGGGGATGATCCTATCCTCCATCCGCAGGATGTAAGCGTTCATACTCGCCATAAAGCCGTCGATTTTTTTTTGCGCGTTTTGATGAGCGCCCGCGCGCTTGGTCGGGTACCAGTTTTCTTTCTCCTGGGCAAAAAAATCCGCCTTTAGGCGGACATTGCGAAGGAACCAGGTATACATTTCATCGTGCCACCAGTAGACATTCCCGTCCAGCAGCTCCTCCTTATATGCTTTCATCGGTGCGTTGAACGTCAACGGTCCCTGACGCACCTCGCGACAGATGAAGCCGTCCGCAGTCAGCGCTTTGACCAGCTCCGGGGCGTTATAGGGGTCGTAACCGATGGCGTGAAGATCGTATAGCGCTCGCTGCTCCTTAAACCAATCGCGCATTGCCTCGTACTTGACGTAGTGGCCGGGCACGATGGTCAGCCAGCCGCGATCAACAAAGTGCTGCCAGTCCTTCGTCTCGCGTCCGTTGCCACGCTTGATCTTATCCTCCGGCATCCAGCTATGCTGCTTGATGCCCGTGCGGTGATCCGGCAGGTCGAGCACGATGGCCGCGCTGGTAATGTCCTCACTCTTGGAGAGGTCAAATCCCGCCCACGCCGAGCACAGCATCGGCACATCCACGTCGCCGATGTCGTTGCGCCGGATCGTGTCCAGCGAAACAAAGACGGATTCAGGCGGCTGCGTAAAGACGTTAAGCTGCTTGGTGATAAAGTCGGCCAGCTCGGTCGGCGAGCGCTTTGCGCGCTCGTAGTCGAGCACCATGTCCTCCAGATCGAGCAGCACGCCCATCGCCGGGTTGGCCATGATCCACGTCTCGGGATCATGGTAGTCAAGCCCCGCGTCGATCTCGTAGATAATCGGCAGATAGCTGTCAATAGCCCTTTCGTCGAGTTCCGGATCGCGGTCAAGCACCTTTTTAGCGTACAAATAGTGGTACATGGCCGGGCCGTCGAGCACCGTGCCCGCGGTCATCGTGTACCAGAGCAGCGGCTGACGGCGTTTTTTCATCGGGCGGAGGATTTGGTTAATTTGGTCAAAACTGACCTCCGCCTCCATCTCATCCTTGACCACAAAATAGGGGCGCAGGCCGTCAAGGCTTGCCGGGTCGTTGGTCAGGTAAGTAACGCGAGTAAAATCCGGCTCGTAGATGCTTTCGCTCCGCCGCAGCTTGATCTGGCGGCGCAAAACGGGACTCATCAGCATCTGGCCGTAAAAATCCATATATCCGCGCTTGGCTTGCTTGCCGTTGTTGGCGCAAAAATAATTTTCCGCGCCCGTTTCGCCGCCCTTGGTGGACATGTAGCCCATTTTGCCCGACATGCGCGCCGTCTTGCCGTTGCCGCGGCCGACCATCTCCAGAACCTCGCGGTATCGCCGCGCGTCCTTTTTTGCGTCGATCCAGCCAAAAGCCTGGCAATCGACAAACTCCTGCCACGGCATAAAGCGAAACTTTTCATAATTTCCAGCCGTCGGCCGGAGAAACTCCTCGCAAAATCGCACCGGCCGCCGCGCCAAGTCCGGGTCGTAGCGGTAGCGCCAGCCCCCTTTCTCCGCGCGGCGCAGATCGTCGATAAAATGCCGCGCCTGCTGGTGGATCGTCACCGGCGCGCGGATGCGATCCTCAAGCACATCCACAGCGTACTTTCCGGCCGGGCTGCGCATGGCCTGCGTCATCACGCTCACAGGCCATCGCCTCCGCTGTCATCCGGGGGAGGATCATCGCCGTCAAAACCCTCCCACGCCTTGTCCAGCTCGTCCGTCTCCTCTTCCTCCTCTTTCGCCGGGCGGCCGCGCGGGCGCTGCGGCAAAAGCAGCAGGTCGTCAAGGTTTTTGCGCATCTCGCTCTCACACATCGCGCGATTTTTGATGAGGCCGCGCAGCTTGGTCGGCGTTTTTTCCTCCGCGCCACCCTTGACCACGTCCGCGATCATCCGCGCGATGTCCGCGGCCTCCTGAATCCACTGCACCGCGCTTTTGAGCACCGCAGCCGTCGCGGCGTTCCACTGTCCACGATTCTCAAGCATCGCTTTCCCCTCGGCGTACAATTTCTGCGCGCCTTTGTCGCTGATGCCATACAAATCCGGGTCTTTTTTCACGGCTCATCACCTCCCATTAAAAAAGCTTGGTCTGTTCGCCTCTCTCCGGCGTTGCGTCGATCATGTCCTCCATACGCACCTGATTTTGTGCTTTCTCGATCTCGCGACATGCGATGGCATACATCTGCGGATCAAGCTCAATCCCGACAAATTCGCGCCCTTCGGCGTGCGCCGCCACGCCGGTTGATCCGCTGCCCATCGTAAAATCCAGCACCATCTCGCCAGCGTTGCTGTATGTGCGGATCAGATACCTCAGCAGGTCAACCGGCTTTTGTGTCGGATGGACTCTTTCAGCCGTTTTTACCGACGGAAAATCAAGTAAATCATTGGGGTAATACTCATTTCCCTCCGTCACACATGCCCCCGCCACACCATAGACGCCCAGCTGTTTTTCTTTGCTTTTGCGCACTGTATATCGTCCTTGTATCATCTGCGGGTTATAAGTGCTTTGCTTTCCGGCAAAAATTACGATATTTTCGCATACTCTCATCGGTTGCTTGCGCGCATTCAAAAAATTCCGCGCCGAATGTTTATACCATGTCAGCTGATACTTAAAATCTGTCAGGTTACTGTGCACCAGCTCGGCAGAAAATGGCATTTGACAAAACAATGCGATTACCCCCCCCCCGGTTTAATGAGGCGGCGAAGGGCACACCACATCGCATCCAAAGGGATTACGCTGTCCCACTTGCAGGCGGTCACGCCATACGGCGGATCGGTCAGCACCAGATCGACACTGCGCTCCGGCAGCTTTTGCATCTCCTCGATAGCGTCCCCACAGATCAGCTGCATCCTCTCGCCCTCCTATTCCACCGTAATCTTGGCCACTCTCACGCCTGCCTGCTCGGCCAGCGTCGGCGTGTCGTCCTTCGCGCCGCCGTGCCGCTCCGGGTGCATCCGCTCGTGGCAGGCGTCGCACAGGCTCATCAGGTTATCAAGCTCGAGCGCCTTTTCCGGCGCGACTTTGAGCGGCACGATGTGATGCACCATTGTCGCCCGCACCGGGTGAGGCCGTCCGGCGTTGTCCGTCTCATATCGTCCCTCTTGGGCGCACAACTGGCACTCGCCCATATCCCGATCAAGGGCCAGCTTTCGCACCGCGCGCCACGCCGCCGTGCTGTAAAATGGATCTGTCTCTTTGACCGGCTTTGCTTTGTCCATCCACATCCGGCAGCGTCCTCCCCAAAACAAAAACCGCAGGCACGGCGTTTTTCGCCGGTCTTGCGGTTCGTTTTTTTGTTGAGTGTATCATATCGCATAGGCAATGGGGTGTACAAGGGGTAAAAGGGGGTCTAGATGGGTGTAAGAGGGTCTAGAGGGGTCTAGAGGGGTTTG
>ERZ1034980.932-NODE-932-length-18715-cov-8.385584_pt1 | contig 18715 bp, 15 predicted proteins | sample MGYA00520622_ERZ1034980 | MGnify/ENA primary metagenome ERZ1034980 (study PRJEB33766, sample SAMN09781791) | gut metagenome | biome: gut microbiome | host: Homo sapiens | place: Madagascar | study: EMG produced TPA metagenomics assembly of the PRJNA485056 data set...
CCCACCACATCCCAATGCTTATCGTTCCTGTTCAGCACCTCGCAGCCGGTCTCGGTCACCAGGACGAGGTCCTCCACGCGGACGCCGAACTCGCCGGGCAGGTAGACGCCCGGCTCAATCGAAAAGATCATGCCGGGTCTGGCTACGGCGGTGTTCGCACTGCTGACGTCGCCCTTCTCGTGGTCGGTCTGGCCGATGAAATGCCCCAGACGGTGGTTGAAATACGCGCCGTAGCCCGCTTCCGTAATCAGGTCGCGCGCGGCGGCGTCCAGCTCACACAGGCGCACGCCGGGCTTGATGAGCGCCTCGGCAGCCTCATTCGCGCGGCGCACCAGATCGTGCACGGCGGCCTGTTTTTCAGTTGGCTGGCCGCAGAACCAGGTGCGGGTCATGTCGCTGCAATAGCGGTTCTTCACGCAGCCCATGTCAAACAGCACGCAGTCGCCCTCTTTTAACACGGTGTCGTCCGGCTCGTGGTGCGGGTCGGCGGCGTTGGCACCAAAGGAGACAATCGTCGTAAAGCTCGGCCCCTCGCAGCCGTGGGCACGGTACTGCGCGTCGATAAACTCGGCGACCTCGCGTTCGGTCATGCCGGCCTTTATATAGTGCTTCGCAGCCTCGTTTACCGCGTCGTTGATGCGGGACGCCTCGCGCATGAGGGCCTGCTCCTCGGCGTCCTTGCAGGCGCGGCAGTCGTCCACGCAGTCGCTGGACAGCACGACCTGCATACCGGGGTGGGTCTCCATCAGCGGGATCAGAAACTTAGCGGGCCACTCCTTGTCAATGCCCAGCGGCCTGCCCGCGTCCACGACCTCGGCAATCTGCGCCACGGGCTTGTCCGTGTCGGTGTGCCAGACGGTCCTGCACGGCGGCTCGGGCACATTGAACAGTCTGTTCAAAAACAGCACCGGCTCGCCCTCGGTGGGCAGGTAGAGCGCCAGCAGACGCTCATAGGGCTCCACGGCGACGCCGGTCAGATACCACACGCTCTTGGGGTCGCAGACGATCATCTGCGTCAGTCCCTGCGCGCGCAGGGCAGCACGGACACGGTCCATGCGTTCGGTTTTCAACATACAAATGCCTTCTTTCCCATAATCCTTTTATTCAGTTTTCCGCAGGCTTCATTGCACTTTTGCGGTACTGCTGGGGGCTTTGGCCCACCATGGCGGTAAAGCGGGTCGAGAAGTTGCTCTCATCCCCAAAGCCGACCTGGTGCGCGATCTCGCAGACGGAGAAATCCGTCAGCACCAGCAGCTCCTTGGCGCGTGTGATCCGCGTGGACAGCAAAAAATTGTAGGGCGTCGTGCCCATGTACTGGCGGAACAGCCGCAGGAACCAGCTCTTGCTCACCGGCGTCTGGGCCAGCAGGCTGTCCAGCGACAGCGGCTCGGCATAGTGCTGGCGGATGTACTCGGCGGCCTGTTCGATCAAGGTGCGATTGGAGCGGCTCTCGTCCCCGGCCAGCAGCTGGCGGGCCATCAGGGCCAGCATCCGGTGCAGGGCCAGGCAAATCTCGATCTGTGCGGCGGCGCCGTGCTCCCATTCGGCGGCCAGTGACTCAAACAGCGGCTGCATCTCCAGCCGACTGACCGTAACGGGGGACAGCCGCCCCTGCGGCTGCAGTACCTCGGCCAGATTGGCGACGCCCGCGCCGTCCAGATGCGCCCAGTAGTGGTGCCAGTGGTCCTGCCCGGGGGCAGTGCAGTAGCTTTGCGGGGTGCGGCAGTTCAACAGCAGGGCGCTGCCGGCGGGCAGCTCCACGCGCTGGTCGTTCTGCTCGATCAGACCGGAGCCGGACAGCGTATAAAACAGCAGAAAGCTATCCTTATCGGTGCGGGCCGTGGCAAAATGGGCGCGGCCATAAAAGTTGCCGGCCTCGGTGCAGTAAAACGGCTGTGCCAGCGCCGCCGCGCCGGGGGTGGCGCGCAGCCAGGTGCTGCGTTCCTCCACGTCCATATTATAGGTCAGCATAGTGGCGGTCCCTCCCTTGCTTATATGAACATGATAGAAACAAACCGCGCGTTTGTCAATAAAAAATAGAAAAAGCCTTCCCTATAAAAGAAAAGCGGGCACGCCCCGCGGCGTGCGCAAGAACAGGAAACCGTTCAGCCGGATGAGGGGAAAATACCGCGGGTGACCCCGCCCGCCTTGACAACGCCGCCCTTTTGTCCTATACTGATACACAGGTTAAACCCGGGTTTAAGTCATAGGAGGAAAACACATGGCCTATACAGTGGGGGAGATGGCGCGGCGGCTGGGCGTGCCCGCATCGACGATCCGCTATTACGATAAGGAAGGGCTGCTTCCCTTCGTCGGGCGCTCGTCCGGCGGCATCCGCGTTTTTACGGAGAAGGACTTCGAGTGGCTGCGCATCATCGAGTGCCTGAAAAAGACCGGCATGTCCCTCAAGGACATCCGCGAATACATCGAGCTGGCCATGGAGGGCGATGAGACCATTGCCCGGCGGCTGGAGCTGTTCCGCAAGCAGCGCACCGTGCTCGAGACCCGCATGGCTGAATTGCAGCAGACGATGGACACCCTGGACTACAAGTGCTGGTTCTATGAGACCGCCGCCGCCCGCGGCAGCACCGAGGGCATCAGCGACCTGCCCGACGAGGCTCTGCCCGAGGCCCTGCGCCCCGTGCGGGAGCGTCTGCGCGCCGCCGCGGAGGCGGAGACAGAAGAAGTATGACCCCAAAACGCCGCCCCTGCAAAAAGGTGCGGCGTTTTTTGCGCCCCAGGTGTGCCGACTATAACAACCCACCCCGCAAAAATCCTGCCGCCACCGCTATATCTGGTGCTGCAGCGTACAATCTGCCACCAGACAAAACGAAAAAACGCAAAAAATCCTGCCGCGAAGTGTTAAACACAGCACAATTCCCGTAAAGATGCAAAAAATACGGAAAATATCTGCGTGAAACTTTCCATTGACACCCCGCGCGCCCTGTGGCAGAATGACGGTAAGAACCTGATTGTGTAAAGGAGAGATCCCTATGACCCCTGAACTTCGCTGGCTGAGTGACCCCACCGTCTTTGCTGTGAACCGGCTGGACGCACACTCTGACCATCTCTGCTGCCGCACCTTGGATGAGGCCGAAAGCGGCCTGACATCGCTGCGCCAGTCACTGGACGGCGCATGGCGCTTTGCGTGGAGCGCCGACCCTGCCGCCCGCCCGGCGGATTTCTGGCAGCCGGATGCCGACCTGTCCGGCTTCGGTACGATCCGCGTGCCCGGGCACATCGAGCTGCAGGGCTACGGTCAGCTGCAGTACACCAACACCCTCTACCCGTGGGATGGCCGCAGCTGCCTGCGCCCGCCGCAGGTCGATTGGAACGATGACCCCGTGGGCAGCTATGTCAAAGAGTTTGATCTGGACGAGTCCCTGCGCGGCCAGCGCGTCTGCGTCAGCTTTCAGGGCGTGGAGCAGGCCATGTACCTGTGGTGCAACGGCCAGTTCGTCGGCTATGCCGAGGACAGCTTCACCCCGTCTGAATTTGACCTGACACCGTATATTCGGGACGAGAACAACCGCCTCTGCGTCGAGGTCTACAAGCGCAGCAGCGCCGCCTGGATCGAGGATCAGGACTTCTTCCGCTTCTCGGGCATCTTCCGCTCGGTCTACCTGTACGCAAAGCCCAAGGTCCACATCAACGACATCTGGCTCAAGGCCGACCTTGCCGCCGACAACACCACCGGCCTGCTGACGCCCCTCGTCAAGCTGGACGGCGAGACCGACGGCGCGTCGGTTGCCCTCGTCGTGACAGACCCCGAGGGCTACGCCGTCTACGAGGGCCCCGCCGCGGGCGATACGATCGAGATCGAGGGCATCCAGCCGTGGAGCCATGCTGCGCCGGTGCTCTACCACGCCGTACTGACCCTGCGCGATGCCGACGGCGTTTTGCAGGAGGTTGTGCCCTACGACATCGGCTTCCGCCGCTTTGAGATGATAAACGGCGTCATGTGCCTGAACGGGGAACGTGTCGTGTTCAACGGCGTCAACCGCCACGAGTGGAACGCCGACAGGGGCCGCGTCATCGACGCCGACGACATGCACGCTGCCATGGCCGTGTTCAAAAAGAACAACATCAACGCCGTGCGCACCTGCCACTACCCCGACCAGAGTCTGTGGTACGACCTGTGTGACCGGAACGGCATCTACATGATCGACGAGACGAACCTTGAAAGCCACGGTAGCTGGCAGAAGCTCGGCGCGGTGGAGCCGAGCTGGAACGTGCCCGGCAGCCTGCCCGAGTGGAAGGACTGCGTCGTGGACCGCGCCCGCAGCATGTTTGAACGCGACAAGAACCACGCCGCCGTCCTGATCTGGTCCTGCGGCAATGAGAGCTACGCGGGCGAGGATATTCTCGCCATGTCGCAGTTCTTCCACGACCACGACCCGGGCCGCCTCGTGCATTATGAGGGTGTGTTCCACTGCCGCGCGTTCGACGCCATCAGCGACATGGAAAGCCGGATGTACGCCAAGCCGTGGGAAATTCGCGAGTATCTCGAATCCCACCCGAAGAAGCCCTTCATTCTCTGCGAGTATATGCACGATATGGGCAACTCGCTGGGCGGCATGGAGAGCTATGTGCGCTTGGCTGACGAGTTCGACCAGTACCAGGGCGGCTTCATCTGGGACTACATGGACCAGGCGCTCCGGCACACCGACGCGCTTGGCCGCAGCGTGCTGGGCTACGGCGGCGACTTTGCGGACCGCAACACCGATTACAACTTCAGCGGCAACGGCATTGTCTACGCCGACGGTGCCGAGAAACCCGCCATGCAGGACGTGCGCTACTGGTACGACACCCCCGCCCGCCGCGCCGTCCACGATGCCCGCAACGCCGCAGCCGCCGCCCGGGCGGACCGCGACGCGGCCAAAGCACAGGCCGCCCGCAAGCCCGGCACGTTGACCGTGACCGAGGGCGACGGCAACCTCGGCGTCAGGGGCGACGGGTTTGAAATTCTCTTTTCCGCGGGCGAGGCCGGGCCGTCGTCGCTGACCGTCAACGGCAGCGAGTGGCTTTGGCGCGCCCCGCGCCCGGCGTTCTGGCGCGCCGCCACCGACAATGACCGCGGCTGCGGCTTCCCGCAGAAAGCGGCGGCCTGGCTGGCGGCGGATGTCTACCTGCAGAACCTCGGCTTTGCGGTCTTGCAAAAATCCGCCGACGGTGTGCAGGTGCGCTATACCTACGGCGTGCCCACCGTGCCCGGCGCTAAGGCCGAGCTGACCTACACCGTGGAGCCGCAGGGCACGCTGCTGGTCGAGGCCGTCTATCATGGCGTGCCCGGTGCACCCGAGCTGCCCTGCTTCGGCGTAAAATTCCAGACGTTTGCCCCTGTGGCCCGCACGCTCTGGACCGGCCTTTCGGGCGAGACCTACCCGGATCGCTGCAAGGGCGGCGTCTTTGGCTGCCATGAGGAGGTGCCGCACATTGAACCGGCCCTCGTCCCGCAGGACTGCGGCCTGCATGTGGACACCCGTCAGTTCACGCTGGAGCAGCACAACGCCTGCGGTCAGACGGCGGCTGCGCTGACGATTGAACAGGCCGACGCGCCGTTTGCCTTCAGCGCACTGCCCAACACTGCGCAGGAGATCGAGGCCGCCCAGCACATCACCGAGCTGCCCGCCACGGGCCGCACGAGCGTGACAATCCTGGGCGCAGCCCGCGGCGTCGGCGGCATCGACAGCTGGGGCACCGATGTGGAGGAGCCTTACCGCGTCAGCGGGGAAGGGAAGCACCGCGTCGCGTTCCGCATCGTGTTGTAAATACCCTAAAGGCAACGCCGCCTGCGCTGCACCTGCCCATAAAAACACAAGCCGCCCGCGTCAGCCTGACACGGGCGGCTTTGCTGTCTTATGCGCGTTTAATCCAAGCGGAACACCTGCTCCAGCTTGGGCTGGGCGCCGGTCACAGGGTCCATTTCCAGCTCCAGAATGTCCTTCATGTAGTCGTTCCAGCGGTCCACAACGGGGCTTTCGGCCTGTACCTTCTCGGCGTAGGCAACGCCCTTCGCGCACTCATAGTAGCCGAACAGCTCGTCGTTACAGTAGAAGATGCTGTAGTTGCAGATGCCCGCAGCCTTCAGCACCTCGACCATCTCGGGCCAGATCTCCGCGTGGCGGCGCTGATATTCCGCTTTGCAGCCGGGCTTGATGCGGCCCTTCCATGCTATATGCTCCATTGGTATGCACCTCACAGGATGATTTTCAGACCGTCAAAAAATTGCATTCTTGCCTTCTTGCTTATGTAGGGGCGACCATGGGGCGCCCGTCAACTTACCGCAGCAACGCATTTTTCGACAGCCCGGATTTTGTCTTTATTGTACGGCGCGCAGCGGCGGTTTGCAACGTGGAATAGTACAGATTTCTTTGGGAAAATTCCACTTGCCGCGCCCGGCGCACAGCCCGTCACATCAGCGGGCTGAACAGCCGCAGCACGCAGTCCCAGCCGCGCACGGCCAGGCTGCGGGTGTCGGCGTACTCCTGCGTGACCTCGCGGCAGACGGGGAACAGCGCGTCAAAATCGCGGCGCACATCGGCCACGGCGCTGCAGCCGCAGAACCAGCAGGCGTTCTCAAAGTGCAGGTACAGACTGCGGAAGTCAAAATTGATCGTACCCACAACGGCTTCTGTGCCGTCGGCTACGCATTGCTTCGCGTGGATGAACCCGGGTGCGTACTCAAAAATGCGCACGCCGCTCTTGGCAAGGCTGGCGTAATAGCTGCGCGTGACCGAGAAAATCAGCTTTTTGTCCGGGATGCCCGGCGTGATGATCCGCACATCAACGCCGCTGGACGCGGCCAGCCGCAGTGTGCGCTGCATCTCGTCACTTAAAATAAGGTAGGGCGTTGTAATGTAGACGTAGTCCTTCGCACTGCGGATCATGTTCAGGTAGACGTTCTCGCCGGTGGCCTCGTCGTCCAGCGGATTGTCCGCGTAGGGCAGCACCACGGCATTCTCCCGCGCGGTGTAGGGCACATCGGGCAGATAGCGCTCGACCTCGGGTGCTGCCTTCTGCGTTGCGCCCCATAGCTCTAAGAAAATCAGCGTCAGGCCGCGCACGGCGTCGCCCTCCAGCCGGATGCCGCTGTCCTTCCACTGGCCGTAAGGGTGGGTGCGGTTGAAGTACTCCTCCGCCAGATTGTAGCCGCCGGTAAAGCCGACGCGCCCGTCCACAACGGTGATTTTGCGGTGGTCGCGATTGTTCATAAAGACGTTCAAAATCGGGATGACCGGGTTGAACCGGCGGCACTGGATGCCGCGCCCCGCCAGCTTTTTGACAAATTTGCTGTTGATAAACCCGATGCTGCCCACGTCGTCGTAAAATACGCGCACCTCCACGCCGTGGGCGGCGCGCTCGGCCAGAATATCCTCCAGCTCCTGCCAGGCGGAGGCGTCCTCAATGGCGTGGTATTCCATGAAAATAAACTTTTCCGCGCTGCGCAGGGCTGCTTTCTGGGCCTCCAGCGCCTCGCAGGTGTCGCCGTAGAACGTCACATCGGTGTTGTCATAGGCGGGATAGCCCGCGCGGTCCTGCAAATAGCGGGCGTGGTTGCGGGTGATGCGGTCCGGGTAGGGCAGGGCGCGGCGCTGCTGCAAAATGGGTGCGTGATACCGGCGCAGCATCGTCATATTTTTGCCGAAACGGCGGCGCATGACGCTGACGGCCCCGCTGCGGCCAAACAGCAGATAGATGGTCAGACCGAAGATGGGAAACAGCAAAATCAGAATGATCCACGAAATTTTATACGCGGAGTTGATATGCAGCCCATATATACGCAGCGTAATCAAAAATGTCAGTACCGACGTGCATACCTGAATGGCGGTGGAGTAGTCGTTCAGCTTGAGGGCAAGCCAGAAGATCCATAAAACCTGCAAAAGTACGCCGATGCCCGCCAGCAGCATCCGGCTGACGCTGTTGGGGATGGCCTCGCGTTTTTCCTCGGTGGTGTTTTTCATGTGTGGCCCCTTTTGTGCCGGGCGCGGCCCGGCTGTGTTGATTTTTTATCCAGTATAGCACAAAATCTTGCAGTATACCACACTTTTGCACCGGAATTTGCGGTGTTTTCACAAAGGAGCGTCCCCGTGGCCGGGCAGGGGAGAGAGAACACGGGAAAATGCAAAATAGCACAAAAATTGCCCGCCTGTAAAATTGGCCTGTATACGCTGAAATCCATACGCGATGCGCTCTGCTGCCCGCACCGACAGAGACAGCACAGATAAAACAAACGCAATATATGTGCGGTTTCAATGGCGGCAGTCCTGGCCGCGGCTTTTGGCGCGGCGATACAGCTGATTTTTAAAATGACGGTAATATGTGTAGAATTCCGCGCGGCGGCAGAGGTGCAGCCACGGCAAGGCGGTTGGAATACAACAGGCAAAACGGTGGGAAATCGAAAATAGAAGCAAAAAAATGTTTTTTGCTGTTTTTACATAAGGCTGTTGAAATTTGGCAGATTATGTGATATTATATTTTCACAAATGAGGACGCACGACGTCCTTACTGAATTTATTGGAGGAATTTATCATGTTCGAGAAAATTCGCAAAATGAAGAACAAGAAGGGCTTCACCCTGGTCGAGCTCATCGTTGTTCTGGTCATCCTGGCAATCCTGGCCGCCCTGCTGATCCCCGCTCTGACGGGCTACATCGACAAGGCTAACAAGGAGAAGATCATTTCCGAGACCCGTATGGTCGTTATGGCTGCGCAGACTGAGTTGGAGGAAATCTACGCAAAGGGCACTGCTAACAGCAATACTGCTTTTGCTGGTGCAACAATTACGGACTTCACGAAGGACACTGGTAAGGCTATTAAGGATTTGGCCGAGGTCAAAGGCTCTATTGAGTCTGTGACTTATGATGATCATGGCAAGATTTCTAGTGTTGTTTACAAAAACTCTGGTAAGACTTGCACCTACACTGCTGCAAATACTGATCCGTATGCTGTCACCTGATTTTGGTTAAATAAGCATTTTAGGCCCGATGCTTTGCATCGGGCTTTTTTGTTATACAGTCCCTTATCGCATAGTCGTTCTGATTACCGTTGTCTCTCGATGAGGGCACACCCGCCCTACATCCTACCGAAAAAGGGGAACGTAGGGCGGCCGGCCCTCTGGCCGCCGTGCCCGCTTGCGGCCACAGTAAACCTTCCGTGCAATCCCCCCACCCTCACCCCGCAGACAAAAGCCTCCCTTGTCAAAGGGAGGTGCCGAGCCTGCGAGGCGGAGGGATTCCTGCCCGTCTGCGGGTGTGACAGCGTGCAGGGCATAGCCCGTCGGAATCCCTCCGGCCGCCTGCGGCGTCCACCTGCTCCCCTTCTGGCGCTACGCGCCACCTCCCCCGGCACGGGGGAGTCTGTCTTTGACAAGGGAGGCTTTTCTGCTCCAACCTTAAACTTCACTTCAAATTTCACTCTTGCAAAATCCGGCAAAGTGTGCTACAATCTCATAGCATACCGTTTTAGTGGGAAATATTCCCACAACCCAAACCAAAAAAGGAGAGTCCCGCCCCATGTCCGAACGCCTGTGGGGAATCCTTGTGGATTCCTTTGGTAAAATATTGCTGCCCGGCCTGACCGTCACCATCCCGCTGACTGCCATCTCGTTCACGCTGGCGCTTATCATCGCGGTGGCGGTGGCGCTGGTGCAGTTTGCCCATGTGCCCGTTTTGCAGCGGCTGGCCCGGTTTTATATCTGGGTCATCCGCGGCACGCCCGTGCTGGTGCAGCTGTTCGTTGTGTTCTACGGCCTGCCCGGCGTCGGCATCCTGATTGAGCCGTTCCCCGCGGCGGTGCTCGTCTTTTCCATCAACGAGGGCGCGTACTGCGCCGAGACCATCCGCGCCGCGCTGGAATCCGTGCCCAAAGGCCAGATGGAGGCGGGGCAGTGCGTCGGCATGAGCTACTTACAGATCATCCGCCGCATCATCCTGCCGCAGGCGCTGCGCACGGCCTTCCCCACGCTGGCCAGTACGCTGATCGCTATGGTCAAGGATACCTCGCTGGCCGCGAACATCACCGTGACCGAAATGTTCATGACGACCCAGCGCATTGTGGCCCGCACCTATGAGCCGCTGGCCCTCTACATTGAGGTCGGTCTGGTTTACCTGCTGTTCTGCACCGTGCTGACCCGCCTGCAGGCCGTCGGCGAGCGGTACCTCAACAGCAAGGGCGCGCAAAGGAGCTGAACTATGCTGCAAATCAGAAATCTGCGCAAGTCCTTTGGCGATTTGCAGGTGCTCAAGAGCATCGATCTGGACGTGAACAAAGGCGACGTCGTCGCCATTTTAGGCCCCAGCGGCAGCGGAAAAACAACGATGCTGCGATGCCTGAACTTTTTAGAAAAGTCCGACGGCGGCACGATGCTGTTTGACGACCAGCGCGTAGACCTGGCCCGCGTCACCCACGCCGAGGCCAACGCCCTGCGCCGCCGCACGGGATTTGTCTTTCAAAGCTACAACCTGTTTGCCAACAAGACCGCGCTGCAAAACGTGACCGAGGGGCTTATCATCGCGCGCAAAATGCCGCGCCGCCGGGCCGAGGAGATCGCCCGCGCTGCGCTGGTCAAGGTCGGCATGGATGACCGCGCCGACTACTACCCCAGCCAGCTTTCCGGCGGGCAGCAGCAGCGCGTGGCGATTGCCCGCGCCATGGCCGCCGACCCGGAGATCATCTATTTCGACGAGCCTACGTCCGCTTTGGACCCCGAGCTGACCGGCGAGGTGCTGGCCGTCATGCGCAGCCTGGCCGGGGAAGGCCGCACGATGCTGGTCGTGACCCACGAGATGGATTTTGCCCGCCACGCGGCCAACCGCGTGGTGTTCATGGAGCAGGGCTTCATTGTGGAGCAGAACACCGCCGAGGCGTTCTTCAACGACCCGCAGCAGCCCCGCACCAAAGAATTTTTGCAGACCTACAAGCAAAGGAGCCTATTGTAATGAAGAACCTGACCAAGCTGACCGCCCTGGCCCTGACCGCCGCGCTGGCCCTGACCGCCTGCGGCAGCAGCGCCGCCACCACCGCGCCCGCCGCGGAATCCCCCGCCGGGAGCACCGCCGAGGCCGCGTCCGGCGACCTGTTGAGCGAGATCCGGGCCAAGGGTACCATCACGGTTGCGATGGAGGGCACATGGGCACCCTGGACCTACCACGATGAAAACGACAACCTCGTCGGCTACGACGTCGAGGTCGCCACCGAGATCGCGAAGAAGCTGGGCGTTGAGCCGCAGTTTGTCGAGGGCGAGTGGGACGGCCTGCTGGCCGGTCTGGACGCGGGCCGCTATGACATCATGGTCAACGGCGTGGACATCACCCCCGAACGCGCCGAAAAATACGACTTCTCGACGCCCTACGCCTTCAACCGCACCGCCGTCATCACCAAGGCCGATGACGACAGCATCAACACGCTGGAGGACCTGAAGGGCAAAAAGACCGCAAACACGATCTCCAGCACCTACGCCGAGCTGGCCGAGCAGTACGGTGCGACGGTGACGGGCGTTGACGACCTGAACCAGACGTTTGAGCTGCTGCTGAGCGGGCGTATCGACGCGACGCTGAACGCCGAGATGACCTTCTACGATTACACGAAGGAGCACCCCGACGCGAATGTGAAGATCGCCGTGCTGACCGACGATGCGAACCAGATCGCCATCCCGATGCGCAAGGGCGACGAGACTGCCGCCCTGCGCACGGCCATTGATGCCGCCATTGACGAGCTGCGCGCCGACGGCACGCTGAAGGCATTGAGCGAAAAATACTTTGGCCGCGATATTTCTACGGAAGAATAACCTTTGTAAAAAACATAGAAGGGGCTGCTGCACACGCAACAGCCCCTTTTGCTTTTGGGGAAATTATACCTTGCGAAGGATGCCGTCGGTCAATTCGACGCTGTCGCCTTCCTCCATCCCGCCGCGGCGCAGCGCTTCGTCGGGGTAGGGGAGCACGCGCCGCGTGCCGTCAGCACCTTCCAGCACTACGTCAACCGGAATCGGCTGGTCGGCGGGCGGCTCCTCGCAGCCGTACAGCTGTTCCTCAATGCGGAAAATTTTGTATTTCATGCAGCTTCACGCTCTTTCCGGGGCGGTGGGTCCTGTCTCCACGGCCTCGATTTCTTTGATCAACATCTCATGGCCCTGCAAAAGGTGGGTGCATGGGCTCTGGCAGTGGGGGCAGGTGCGGCCAAACTGCACGGTGGGGTACTGTTGGCCGCAGTCCTCGCACACGGTCACGGCGGGGATGGTCTCCACGGTCAGCACCGCGCCGGGCAAAAGCTCCGATTTCGCCGCCGCCCACTTCCAGCAGTCCTGCAAATAGCTCTCCACCACGCCGGAGACCTCGCCCAGCTGCAGCGTCACGCGCCGGATGCGCGTCACGTCGTTCTGCCGGGCCACGTCCTCCACCGTGCGGATGATGTGGAATACAATGCCAAGCTCGTGCATTACTTCTCCTTCTTGGCAAAGCGGATCTTGATCTCGCGCTTCGCCATGTAGGGCAGAATGGCCTTGAACTTGTCCTCGCTCCTGACCATCTTGCTGCACTCGGGCAGGTCGCGGTGCAGGCGGATGGCATCAAACTCGCACTTTGTCGTGCAGACGCCGCAGCCAATGCACTTGTTCGGGTCCACAACGCTGGCACCGCAGCCCAGACAGCGCGCTGTCTCGATTTTGACCTGATCCTCGGTCAGCGTCAGGTGCGCGTCACGGAAGGAACGGTGCGCGTCAATGCCCGCATCCAGCGCGGCGGACTGGCGCGGTGCGCGGTCATACTCGCCCAGCGCCAGATTCGACTTGTCCAGCTCGTGGAAGTCGCGGCGGTTGCGGCCAATCGTCAGGCTTGTGTTGGGCTGCACAAAGCGGTGGATGGAAATTGCCCCCTGCTTGCCCGCAGCAATCGCGTCAATGGCAAACCGCGGCCCGGTGCAGACGTCGCCGCCGACGAAAATGTCCGGCTGGGCGGTCTGGTAGGTCAGCGCGTCGGCCACAGCGCCCTGGCCGCGGCCCAGCTGCACGGCCTCGCCGTTCAGCAAATCGCCCCACTCGATGCACTGGCCGATGCTTAAAACAACGTTGTCGCACGGCAGGGTGATGGTATCGTTTTCATCGTAGATGGGCGCAAAACGGCCCTCCGCGTTGTAAAGGTCGGTGCACTTTTTCAGCACGACGGCGGTCACATGGCCGTTCTCGGAGAGGAACTCCTTCGGGCCGTAGCCGCAGGTGATTTTGGTGCCCTCCTCCTCGGCCTCGGCGATTTCCTCCGGCGAGGCCGGCATCTTGTCCCGCGGCTCCAGACAGACCATCGTCACGCCGTCGGAACCGCAGCGCAGAGACACGCGCGCCGCGTCAATGGCAACGTTGCCGCCGCCGATGACGACGGTCTTTCCGGTCATTTTGCGGCTCTCGTCACCGCCGACGGTGCGCAGCAGATGGACGGCGGTCTCGATGCCCGCGGCGTCCTCGCCGGGCACACCGGCCCGGCGCCCGCCCTGGCAGCCGATGGCGATATAGAACGCCCGGTAGCCCTGTCGGCGCAGCTCGGCCAGCGTGACGTCTTTGCCGACCTCGACACCGCAGCGGATGTCAATGCCCAGCTCCCGCAGAATGTCGATCTCGGCGTCAATGACGTTTTTCTCGAGCTTGAACGAAGGGATGCCGTAGCGCAGCATGCCGCCGGGACGCTCGTTTTTCTCAAATACGGTGGGCTTGTAGCCCTGCACTGCCAGAAAATAAGCGCAGGACAGACCCGCGGGGCCGCCGCCGATGATGGCGATCTTCTGCGGCCACGGGCCCTGCAGTGACGGCTGGACAACGTCGGGCACGTAGCGGTGCGCGGCGTTCAGGTCCTGCTCGGCAATGAACTTTTTGACGGCGTCGATGGCCACGGCCTGATCCACGGTGCCGCGGGTGCAGGCGTCCTCGCACCGGCGGTTGCAGACGCGCCCGCAGACGGCGGGGAAGGGGTTCTCCTTTTTAATAAGCGCCAGCGCGTCGCGGTAGCGGCCCTGCGCGGCCATTTTCAGGTAGCCCTGCACGGCAATGTGCGCGGGGCAGGCCGTCTTGCAGGGGGCCGTGCCGGTGTCATAACAGTTGATGCGGTTCTTGTCGCGGTAGTCGATGGCCCACTTGTCGGGGCCCCACTTCACGGCGTCGGGCAGCTCCTGCTTCGGGTAGGTGATGGGGCCGTCCTTCGTGCAGAGCTTCTGGCCCAGCTTGACCGCGCCCGCGGGGCAGTACTCCACACAGCGCCCGCAGGCCACGCAGTTCTCCGGCTCGACACGCGCCACGTAGGCCGAGCGGCTCATGTTCGGCGTGTTGAACAGCTGGCTTGTGCGCAGCGCATTGCAGACGTTGACGTTGCAGTTGCAGATGGCAAAAATCTTGTTCTCGCCGTCGATGTTCGTGATTTGGTGCACAAAGCCGTTGTCCTCGGCCTTCTGCAGAATCTGCATGACCTCATCGTAGGTCACGTAATGCCCCTTGTTGGTCTCGACGAGGTAGTCGGCCATGTCGCCCACGCCGATGCACCAGTCGTCGGGGTCGTCTCCGCAGCCCTCGCCCATGGCGGCGCGGGACATACGGCAGCTGCACGGACCGGCGGCATACTTGCCGTCGTATTTTTTCAGCCAGTGAGAGATGTGCTCAATGTCGGCGGACCGGTTCTCGGTCTCGATGGCTTTCTCCACCGGGATGACGTGCATACCGATGCCTGCGCCGCCCGGGGGCACCATGGCGGTGATGTGCTCCAGCGGCAGAAACGTCATCCGCTCAAAGAAGGCTGTCACCTCGGGGTGGTCGGCGATCTGCTGTTTGTTCATGTTGAAGAACTCTGCGCTGCCGGGCACGAACATCGGCAGGATGTACTGCTTTTCGCGGCGGGGATTCTCCCAGTTGTACTCCAGCAGACCGACGACGGCCATCTGCTGCAAAAGCGGCTCCAGCTCCCCGGCAGGCTTGCCCGTGGCCTTGACCAGCTCGGGCAGGGTCATGGGCTTGCGGACCTTCATTTTTAAGGCAACGTCCGCCATCTCGTCGGTCACGATGGACGCCAGGCCCCAGTATTCGGGGTCATCCTTCGTCAGAATGCCCTTTTTGGCCGGGATGCGGTCCGTGATCATCTGGCCCAGCCTGGCAATTTTCTCGCGGTAGGGCTCGTCCCTCGGAATCTCGAAGGGCAGCCTGCTCTCATCCAGCGGGAACGCAGTGGGTTTGCTCATGGTGTGCTCCTTTTTTGTGCCGTTGCTCCGTTTTTGCACAGTAGGGGCCGGGCATGCCCGGCCCGGTTGTAAATGGCGGACGGGCGATTGCGGCAAGGCCGCGGGCCGCACATGTGCGGCCCCTACAACGCGGCTGGATTATTTACGCCTGCCACGCCCTGACCTGCTCTTTTAGCCAATCGGCCCATTCGTCAATGCCCTCGCCCGTCCGGGCGCAGATCGGGATGACCCTTGCGTTCGGGTTGCGCAGGGCCACATACTCGCGGCATTTGTCCATGTCAAAGTCAAAATACGGCAGCACGTCGATCTTGTTGACAAGAACGACGTCGCAGACCTGGAACATCAGCGGATATTTCAGCGGCTTGTCGTGACCCTCGGGGATCGACAAAATCATCGCGTTTTTCACCGCGCCGGTGTCGAACTCGGCAGGGCAGACAAGGTTGCCGACGTTTTCCAGAATCACCAAATCGAGACCCCCGGTGCCCAGCCCGGCCAGTCCCTGCCGGGTCATCTCGGCGTCCAGATGGCACATGCCGCCGGTGTGCAGCTGAATGGCCTTGGCGCCGGTCTCGGCGATGGCGCGGGCGTCCACGTCGGAGTCGATGTCGGCCTCCATCACGCCGATGCGCAGCTCATTTTGCAGCGCAGCAATCGTGCGGCGCAGTGTCGTGGTTTTGCCGGACCCCGGTGCGCTCATTAAATTCAGCAGAAAAATTTTTCCCTGCTTCAGCTCAGCCCGCAGCGCGGCAGCCTGCTCGTCGTTGGAGGCAAAGATGCTCTGCTTGACCTCGAGAATTTTCACGTTGTCCATGAGGTGCTCCTTATAAATTGGTATACGGTCTCTGCTAACATTTTAACATCGTGTCAAAAAATCCGCAATCGACGAATATGACAAAGAAATGGCGAAAGAACGGGCAGGTTGACGAAAAGAGCGTGTAAACTCATTAGCGGCAGATGCCGCGAACTGGCGGCGGGGTGTGGGCACCCCGCCCTACGTATAACGGGGAAAGTGGAACGTAGGGCGGCATGCCCACATGCCGCCGTGGCCGTGTGCGAAAGCAGGGACCTGCCGGTTTGTGGTTAGTCCGCTTTGATAAAGTGCTCCACCACCATCCGCTGCGCCTCCGGCGTAAACAGCAGCACTGAATACGGCGTGCCGCGGGCACTGACCTTGTCCTCGCTGCGCAGACCGGCGTCCACACCGGCAGGGGTCGGCACGTAGTAAAAGCCCTTCGTCGGCAGACGCTCCATGCCGATGAGCCGCTGCGCCAGCAGCCACTCGTCGATCTCCTTGATGGTCGGTGCCTTCACATCCGGGTCACCGGCGGCCTCGATCAGCGCGGCCTTCAGCTCCGCGCCGGTATAGCTGTCCTGATAGTTGAAGCTGCGCGCGTCCTCCGCCGTCAGGTAAAACGCGGGGCGCTCGGCCTTCGGCGGCTTTTTCTTCTTCTCGGACGGCAGCGGCTTTTCCGGCTCCGGTGCGGGCGGGTCCAGGCTCAAAACGGCGTCGGGGTGGTCGGCGCGGTAGGCGTCAATGACCGCAAAGAACGCGGCACCGTACTTTTCATACTTGCGCTCACCCATGCCGTAGATGCCCAGCATATCCTCCGCGCGGCGCGGCGCGCGCAGGCACATATCCACCAGCGACTTGTCGCCGAACACGACGTAGGGCGGCAGTCCCTCGCGCTGGGCGGTGTCGAACCGCAGCTGGCGCAGCTGGTTGAACAGCTCCAGTCCGGCGCTCGTCAGCGCGTCCATCGGGCTGCGGCGCTTCGGCTTCGGTGCGCGGGCCTGCTCCGGCTCACGCTGCGGCGGCAGCTTGACCAGCACCTGCCCGCCGGCCTTCAGCGGGGCAATATCCCCGATGTGCAGCACGGCGTACTGGTCGTCGCTCTGCACCAAATATCCATCCTCCAGCAGCTGGGCCAGCAGGCGTTCCAGCGTCTCGCGCGGGGTGTCCTTCATCCGGCCGTAGCTCTTGAAGTGCTCGGCTCCCAGCTCCCGCAGACGCGCACGGTTCGCGCCTTGTAAAGTGCCGAACAAAATCGCTTTGCCGTACCGCCCGCGCAGCTCGGCCACGCAGTTGATCATCCACTTGGCGGCGTCGGTCATATCGACCTCGTCAAAATCGTTGTTGCAGCTGCCGCAGTTGCCGCACGGCGCGGTGGGATGCTCGCCGAAATAGGCCAGAATGTAGTTGCGCAGGCACTCCGTCGTCTGGCAGTAGCGCTCCATCGTCTGCAGGCGCTGCAGGTCGCGCTGGCGCAAAAGGTCGGCCTCCTCGTCGTCCATCTCGGCAAAATCCTTTTTGTCCAGCAGGAATTTGTTGATGATGACGTCCTGCGCCGAAAAAAGCAGCACGCACTGCGACGGCAGCCCGTCACGCCCGGCACGGCCCGCCTCCTGGTAATAATTCTCCATGCTCTGGGGCATGTTGTAGTGCAGCACGAACCGCACGTTGGACTTATCAATGCCCATGCCAAAGGCGTTCGTCGCCACAATGACCGGCGCGGTGTCGTAGATGAAGTCGTTCTGATTTTTGCGGCGTGCTTCGGCGGACAGGCCTGCGTGGTACTTTGTGGCCGCAAAGCCGTATTCGGTCAGAAGCTCCTGCAGCTTGTCCACATTCTTGCGGGTGGCGCAGTAGATGATGCCGCTCTCGCCGGGGTGGCCGCGCAGATATTGGATGACAAAATCGTCCTTGCGGCGGGTGCGCTCGACCTGAAAGTAGAGGTTGGGCCGGTCAAAGCCGGTCACAAGCACCTTCGGGTCGTGGAGCCGCAGCGTGCAGACAATGTCGTCCTTGACCTCCCGCGTGGCCGTGGCCGTGAACGCCGACACGATGGGGCGGCGGGGCAGACTGTCGATGAAGTCGAGGATCTTTAAGTAGCTCGGGCGGAAATCCTGTCCCCACTGGCTGATGCAGTGCGCCTCATCCACCGTGACCATCGAGATGTCTGCCCCCGCGGCAAAGCTGCGGAACACCGGGCTTTCCAGGCGTTCGGGCGCGACGTAGACGAGCTTGTAGCTGCCCTCTGCGGCCAGGTCCAGCGCGCGGGCAATTTGTGTCTCGGTCAGCGACGAGTTGATAAATGCCGCATGGATGCCCGCTGCGTTCAGCCCCTTGACCTGGTCCTGCATCAGCGAGATCAGCGGCGAGATGACGAGCGTCAGCCCCGGCAGAAGCAGGGCAGGGACCTGATAGCAGAGCGACTTGCCCGCGCCGGTGGGCATGATGGCCAGCGCGTCCCGCCCGGCCAGAAGGGCGCTGACGATCTCCTCCTGCCCGGGGCGGAAGGAGTCGTAGCCGAAATATCGTTTTAACGCTTCACGCGGAGTCATGAAGGGCCTCCTGAACTTTTTCTTCCATTATACCACATCCGCACCCCTGCGGCCAGCGAAACGCGCACTTTACACCGCGCACCGTCTGCGGTATACTGGTATCAAATCATAAAGGCAACACCGCATAATTCCCGCCTTACGGCTTAAGCACCGCTCCGGCGGCT